>Ga0209185_1001998_pt1 | contig 15482 bp, 11 predicted proteins | sample SidtaG_2_FD_187425 | JGI IMG/M metagenome (GOLD analysis project Ga0209185, IMG submission 187425) | Marine algal microbial communities from Sidmouth, United Kingdom - Sidmouth_Asex2 metaG (SPAdes) (version 2) | ecosystem: Host-associated > Algae > Red algae > Unclassified | place: Sidmouth... | reverse complement strand
CCGACGTTAGCGAACTTCGGGCGCATCCTTACTACGACAAAACGATAAAGCCAAGTAGTTGTCCAAAATAAAAGTAGCCGTATTCTGTACGCAATACCGTACGGTAAAGTCGGGCCCGGGCCGGTTCGTTCAGTACCTGAGAGAAAGTGAGTTCGCGGACTGCGAGCTTACTTTTTTTAGTGACCAGATCGACCGGTCTCGGGGCAATGAAATAGCCGTTAGCGTACATCCGGTCATGCGGTATTTTCCCCTCTATTGGTTCGTGAGAAACAGGATGTTCTATCGGTCTTTTTTGCCCATTCGGGATCAGTTTGACGTGATTCTGTGTACCTCCGCTTTGGAAGCCTTATCGCTTATAAGGCTGCGAGAGGAAGTTCCCCTGCTTATTATGGTCAACGATAATAAACTGGTGAACGCGGGGCGGGATATTTGGAAAAAGGTCAAAGCTACCGGCTTAAGCAGAAGCAGCAGCCGCTACCTGTATCGAAGGCTGGAACACAAAATATGCACGGGGGCCAGGATGATAATAACCAACTCCGATTTTACGTCTCAGCAAGTGATCGAGGGCTACGACCTCGCGCCCGGGCGGGTAATGAAGTTGTATAAAGCGGTCGACTTAAAGGTGTTCCAACCGAAGGATAGTTCCACGCGGGAAATACTGCCGTTGGTACCGCGCCTGTTATTTCTGAAAAATGATTTTCGCATCGGTGGGCTGGACCTCCTGGTGGAGGCCCTGGTCGGGTGGCCCACCGGAGTACAGTTTGACCTCACGGTGGCCGGCATTTCCCCAAACCAGGTAGCAGTGGTGGAAAAAATGTTGGAGCCGGCACGACCAGCGCTGAGAAACGTGCGGGTAAAAAGCTTATTGAATCGGGAAGAAGTCAGCAGGCTATACCATGAGCACGACCTCTTCATCAACATGGCGCGCCAGGAAGCGCTCGGCGTCAGCTGTCTTGAAGCGATGGCCAGCGGCCTGCCCGTGATCGCTTCCAACATTGGCGGCTTACCGGAAGTGCTTGCCGAAGGCAAAGCCGGCTTCATGTTGCCCCTCGATGCCGAAGCCCTGCGGGAGTGCCTGCGGGAAATAAAAAACAAGCCCGCGCTCCTGCGGGCGAAGTGGCCCGCCATGAAGGAACAAGTGGCCAAATTCAGCCGGGTAAAGATGGTGGAGAACCTGAATGCAATCATCAGAAAAGCATTGCGGCAATGAGCCTGCTGCGGGCAAAACCTATGACGCCCAGTTTGTGGGTAGTTGGGGCAATGTTCGTCGGGACGCTAAGCTTGTTCGGCGGTTCGGCCGCCGCTTTGCTGGTACTTGCGTTGCTTACGGTATACTCTTTGTTTGGCGTCAGTGAGGCACTCTTTGCTTTGCTGGTTTCCTGTCTCGTTTCGGTCATCAATACGGATCTGTTTAGGGTGGGAGGGTCGGTCATCACCATCATGCGGTGGGCCGTCTTACTTACGGCATCTTTGAGTATTTACATCCAAATTTTTTACGGCAGAGACAGAGTGGTTACCAATGCTTCGGGAGTACTGCTTTTTCTCTTCCTGGTGCTGGCTACAGTGCTGTCAAATATTTTCGGCTATGCGCCGGGGGTATCCAACTTCAAGCTGTTTATTTTTGGATTTGGCAGCCTGGCCATTGTACACGGATTTCTCTTCATCGATGATTGGCAAAAGTTTGATCGCCATATCTTCAGCGCTCTCACCGGTTTTCTGCTAATATCTTCAGGCATTTTAGTACTCTTCCCAATCGAGGCCTTCCGGAGGAGCAATGACCTGGTTCGGATCTCCGGCTTTCAGGGGATGACAAACCAGTCTCAGGTTATGGGGGTGTTGGCGGCAGTATCACTGGCCTGGGTTGTGGCCAAGGTCGTAACGGATACCAACTGCAGGAAATGGTACTGGTACTTGGCCGGCTTCGGGCTGACCTCGTTTATGATCGCATCGAACGCCCGAACGGGGCTTTTGAGCCTCCTCCTTGCGGCGGTAGCTACGGGGCTGGGGGCAATGCTGACGAGGCGGTACCGGCTGATGGTACTACTGGAAACCCTTAAGTTTCGCTTTTGGGTCATTTTAGCCAGCCTCGTAGCAACGGTTGTGCTTAACTTCGAGAGTATCAGGGAAGCCGTAATCGATTTTGCCATCAAGGGAGGGCGCAACGGAGAGGAGCTAAACGCCGCGTTCGAAGCCTCACGAGGTTTTCGGATTCGCCAACTTTACAAAAGCTTTATGGAAAGCCCCTGGACGGGTAAAGGCTTTGGACTGGAAACCTTCGAGCGCAACCTCAAAGTAAGCTACGACCCGCTGATAGGGATGATTCCGATAAGGGCTCCGGTAGAAAAAAACTTCACGTTCCTGGCCGTTTTTGAAGAAACCGGAATCCTTGGGGGAGGGCTGGCTATGTTGTTCGTCTTGGCTACTGCTTACTTTTTGATCAACTACCGCTCCCCGTTGTGGTGCTTTGTATTCCTGACGGGAATACTCATCAACATCGGTGAATCGATCTTTTTTTCCCTGGGAGGGATGGGGCTTTTTGTTTGGGTGCTTATGATGTCTTCCCTACTCCGCAGGCCAAAGAAAAATTATGTATTTCACGTCCCTAAACAGTTGGAAGTACCCGTACTGGTTGCCTAAAGCAAAAGGTGAAACAAAACGATTCGCATAACGCTATAAAAGGTCCCTTGCTTGTTGATGCCATCAACATTAGCACGGGGGGAGGTTTGGTTCTACTGAAATATCTCTGCGACGAGATAAAAAGTAACCAAATAGATTTTTTTATCGTCACGGATACAAACACAAACCCGATAAACACGGACAACTACGCCGTGATTCATTGCGCCAATAGTCTGCGGGCCCGGTACGGTTTCTTCGCAAAACTGGAAGAGCAGTTGAAGCCGAGCGCCGTTTTCTGTTTTGGAAATTTTCCGCCACCCCTGCGTTTGTCCTGCCCGGTGTATACTTATTTTCACCGGCCGGCTATGGCAAAAATGAACCTCCATCTGGCCAGCTTGTCCCAAAAGGTCAGCTACCGGGCGAAGCGGTTGCTGCTTTGGGCCTGGCGGAAAAACACGGATATCTTCCTCTTTCAGTCGACAGTGGTCCAAAGTAACTTTCTAGCAACTTACGGAAACGACATAAGCACGCGAATCCTACCCTTTTACGACGTTGACGAGTACGATGATTTAGCCGTATCGACGGACCGCCCGGAGAAAATCAAGAACCGGTTCGTATATGTAAGCAATGATGCTCCCCATAAAAACCATGCAAGACTACTCGAAGCCTGGGAAGAACTGAACGAGCGGGGCGTACACCCGCAGTTGATACTAACCTTACCAGCTGGAAGCCGGTTTGAAGAAAAAATTGGTGCTCTGAATAATGCGGGGTGTAATGTCACCAACATCGGGCAGGTAAGCCATCAGGAAGTATTGCGGGAAACCTTAAAGTCGGAGTACGTCATTTTTCCGTCGATAGCGGAGACCTTGGGCTTGGGCCTGGTGGAAGGTTTTTATTTAGGATGTACCGTGATTGCCGCAGATCTACCGTATACCCGGGAAGTGGTCATTCCTTCCTTCGGCTTTGATCCGTTTTCGAGTTCGTCCATAGCAAATACCGTAATTCAGGCCATGAAAAGCTCCGCAGCTCCGGCGACCGAGTTGGTGTTGGCTAATGAGATTAATGATTTGTTGGGCTTACTGGTGCGGGGTACCTAAACTTTTGTAAGAATTTTATTTTCGTGAGCGGTAATATCCTGATCGCTCATATCCCTGATCCCATGAAACAAATAATCCAAGACCTCTCCTCCGGCGAAACCCTTCTCGCCGAACTGCCCGCTCCGGCCCTGCGGAGCGGGCAGTTGCTCATCCGGACCCACCGCTCTTTGGTCTCGCTGGGGACGGAGAAGATGCTCGTCGATTTCGGTAAGGCGGGCTGGATCAGCAAGGCCCGCAGCCAGCCCGACAAGGTGAAGCAGGTGCTGGAGAAGATCAAATCCGACGGACTGCTGCCGACGCTCGATGCGGTGTTTCGCAAACTCGGCGAGCCCCTGCCGCTGGGCTACTGCAACGCCGGCGAGGTGATCGGCGTGGGGCGGGGCGTCAGCGGCTTCCAGGTGGGGGATCGGGTGGTGAGCAACGGCAGCCACGCCGAGATCGTCTCCGTACCCGAAAACCTGGTGGCGAAAATTCCCGACGGCGTGAGCTACGAAGACGCCGCCTTCACGGTGATCGGCGCCATTGCCCTGCAGGGCATCCGGCTGGTGGCCCCCACCTTCGGCGAAACCATCGTGGTGACCGGTATGGGCCTGATCGGCCTCGTGGCCGGCCAGTTGCTGAAGGCCAACGGCTGCCGGGTCATCGGCCTCGACTTCGACCGGGACAAACTCGACCGGGCCGCCGCCTGGGGCATCGAAACCATCAACGTCGGTAAGGCCGGAGCCGTTGAGGGCGTGCTTCGGATGACCGACGGCATCGGGGCCGACGGCGTACTGATTGCGGCCAGTGCCAAAACCAACGACATCATCAGCCAGGCCGCCCGGATGAGCCGCCGGAAGGGCCGCATCGTGCTGGTCGGCGTGGTGGGGCTCGACATTCAGCGCGCCGACTTTTTCGGCAAGGAACTGAGCTTTTCCGTCAGCTGCTCCTACGGGCCGGGGCGCTACGACGATGCCTACGAGCAGAAGGGGCTCGATTATCCCATCGGCTACGTCCGCTGGACGGAGAACCGCAACTTCCGTGCCGTGCTGGACGCCATGGCGCGGGGGCAGCTCGACGTCGGTTCGCTGATCACGGAACGGGTTGCCCTGAAAGACTACGCCCGGATCTACGGCGAAATGGGCCGGTCGGGGTCCATTGCCAGCATCCTTACTTACCCTGCACCTGCGGCCGCGCCCAAAAGAAGCGTTGCCGTTACCGAGCGTTCGTTCTCCCCCGGCAGCGGCACCATGGGCATCATCGGCGCGGGAAATTTCACCCGGTCCACCATTCTGCCGAGCCTGAAGAAGGCCGGGGCTCCGGTGAAGTACATCTCCAGCGCCGGCGGTTTGTCGGGCACCACCGCCGCCCAGAAATTCGGCGTGGGGCACTCGGTGACCGACAACCGGGTGATGCTGGACGACGCGGACCTCGACGCGGTGCTGATCACTACCCGCCACGACGCGCACGCCCGGCTCACGCTCGCCGCCCTCGCGGCCGGCAAGCACGTCTTCGTAGAAAAACCCCTCGCCCTCACCCACCGGGACCTGGACCTCATCGAAGCTGCCTGCGCCAAGACGGACAAGACGCTCACGGTGGGTTTCAACCGCCGTTTCTCGCCCTTCAGCCAGGCGCTGAAACAGGCGCTCGGCGACCGTCCCGGCCCGATCAACGTGGTCGCTACGATGAACGCCGGCTACATTCCCCCCGAGGTGTGGGTGCACGATATGGAGGTCGGCGGCGGCCGCATCATCGGCGAGGTCTGTCACCTGATCGACCTGATCACCTTCTTCACCGGCTCCCCGGTGGAGAGCGTGGTGATGAACGCCCTGGGCCCCGACGCGCCGGAGAATACCGACAACGCCTCCCTGCTGCTGCGCTACGCCAACGGCAGCCAGGGCGTCATCAATTATTTCAGCAACGGCAGCAAGGCCTACGGCAAGGAGCGCATCGAGGTGTACAGTGAGCGCCGGACCGGCATCATCGATAATTTCCGGCGTCTGCAACTGCACGGCTTTAAGGGAAGCGGGTTTAAAAAGGGGCAGGACAAGGGGCACCGGGAACAGTTCGGCCGCTTTTACCGGGCGCTGTGCGCGGGCGGGCCGGCCATCGTACCGCTCGCCGAGGTGCTGAACGCCAGCCGGACGGCGATTTGCGCCGTGGAGAGCCTGAAGTCGGGGAGTTGGGTGGCGGTACGGGGATAAAAAATGCGGTCGCGGCGGGCGAACAACGATCCGTACAGCGCGCCTTTTACCGGACGGAAATCAAGAAAACCGGCCGAATCCGCCAAGTCCACCGTATATGAAGTAATATTGCACGTCTTACCCGCTCAGCGGGTGACGAAATTCCCTACGGAGGAGCGGACACCCGGCAGTTGTTGCCCGCCCCGACCGGCTACCGGCCCGCCTTCGGTAAGATTTTTTTTTGATAAACCACCCCGGAAGCGACGGAGCTCGCCGTATATGAAAATACTTTTCCTGACCGATAATTTCCCCCCCGAGGTGAACGCCCCGGCGACCCGTACCTACGAGCACTGCCGGGAGTGGGCCAGGTCGGGGGTGGAGGTGACGGTGATCACGTGCGCCCCCAACTTCCCGCAGGGAAAGGTGTACGAAGGCTACCGGAATAAGCTGTGGGCGCGGGAGACGATGGACGGCATCACGGTCATCCGGGTCTGGTCGCTCATCATGCCCAACTCGGGTTTCGTGCGGCGGGTGTTCGACTACGTGAGCTACGGGGTGATGGCCTTCATTGCCAGTTGGTTCGTGAAAGCCGACGTCATCGTGGCCACGTCTCCTCAGTTCTTTACCGCCGTGGCGGGTTGTGCGTCCGGTTTTTTCAAGCGGACCCCCTGGGTGATGGAGGTGCGCGACATCTGGCCGGAAAGCATCCGGGCGGTCAACGCCGCGGTGGGCAGGGAGCGCTGGTTCGGCCGGGTGGAACGGCTCGAGAGATTCCTGTACCGCCGGGCCGCCAAGGTGGTGGTGGTTACGCATGCGTTCCGGGAGAACATTGTCGGCAAGGGGATTGCCCCGGACAAGATCGCGGTGGTGACCAACGGCGTGCTCACCGATAGTTTTCGGGCGCGGCCGCAGGATGCAAAGTTGGTGGAAGAGCTGGGCCTGCACGGCAAATTCGTGGTCGGGTACCTGGGTACGCACGGTATGGCCCATAAACTCGATTTCATTCTCGACTGCGCGGGCGATGCGCCGGCGGGCGTCCATTTCCTCTTCATCGGCAGCGGTGCCCTTAAGCCGATGCTGGAGGCCCGGGTAGCGCGGGAGGGGTTTACCAACGTCACCATGTTACCATCGGTCAGCAAGGCCGAGATCCGCCGCTACATTTCCATCACCGACGTGGCGCTGGTACCCCTGCGGCGGGCGGATACGTTCAAAACCGTGATCCCCTCCAAGATATTCGAGAACGCGGCGATGGGCAAGCCCATCCTGCTGGGCGTGGAGGGGGAGAGCGAAGCCATCATCAAAAAATACGGCGCGGGGCTTTGCTTCGTGCCCGAAGACCGGGAAGACTTCCTGCGCCAGCTGCGCCGCCTCGTTGAGGACGAGGCGCTGTACCAGACCTGCAAAACCAACTGTGCCCTGCTGGCGGCGAACTACGACCGGCGGGCACTGGCGGCGCGGATGCTGGACGTGCTGCGGGGGATCGTGCAAACATGACGGCGGGGGAGGGACGCGGGGAAAACAACTTACGGAATCGCCGGTCGACTACCTTTGCTAACTTCCGAAGAATCAGACGGCTTTACGGCTTACGGCCGGCCGGGCTAAAAAATCAGAGAAAATGTCCAGGGACGAACAGATGACGGATGACGAGATCACGTTGAAAGACACCGTACTTTTGATTCAGGACTACGTGACCTACCTGCTGCGTAGGGCGCTGTGGATCATTCTGGCCGCCGCTATCGGCGGGGCCGTCATGTTCTGGCGCGCCCGGAGCACGCCCGATACGTACGTAGCCGACCTCACCTTCATGATCAATGAGGAGAAGAGCAACAGCGTACCCGGGCTGGGGTCCGTACTCGGCCAGCTGGGCCTGGGGGGAGGAGACGGCGGGGACAACAACCTGAACAAGATCGTAGAACTGAGTAAATCGCGGCGGCTGGTCAAGAACGTTCTGTTCGACAGTATCCGCCTCAACGACAAGGTAGATCTGGTGGCCAACCACCTCATCCGGGAATACGATTACCACGCCGAATGGGCGGACCGGGAGGATCCTCCGCTGGCCGGTTTTTTGTACGATCACAACGATACCGACACCTTCGACCGGCGGGAGAACGAAGTGCTGAAGACGCTCCACGCCCACGTTGTCGGCAGTGCGGCCGCCGGGAAGGCCGGCCTGATCGTGCTGGAATACGCCGAAGACACCGGAATAATGACCATCTCGGGGAGAACGAACAACGAGACGCTTTCCATCGCGCTGAGCAGTATGCTCTACGACCAACTGAGCGTCTTCTACGTCAATAAATCAACGGAGCGGCAAAGAATAACCCTGAACCGGCTCACCGTTCTGTCCGATTCGGTGTACCAGGAACTGAACAAGGTGGAATACGCCCTGACGCGTTACCGCGATCGCTCCCTGCAGCTGATCGAACGTTCCAGTCTGGTGGCCCAGAACGACCTGCGCCGGAAACAGCAGGTACTGAACGTGATGTACGCCGAAACCCTGAAGAACCGCGAGACCTCCTCCTTCATGCTGAGCAACGCGACGCCTTTCTTTCAGGCGATCGACCTGCCCATCGGCCCCATAAAAAAGAACAACAAACCGGTACTGCGCTCCCTGGTGATCGGCGCTTTGCTGGGCGGAATCCTTTGCATCGGCCTGCTGATCGTGCTGAGGGTCTACCGCTCGATCATGAACCAACCCTGAATATGACTGAAATCAAGAACCGGGAAACCGACCGGTTGATCGCCTTCGTGCGCTCCCTGTACGCCTGCCCCACCGACCGGATATTCCTCCACGAACCACTCTTCATCGGTAACGATAAAAAGTACGTGCTCGACGCCATTGAGTCGACTTTCGTCTCTTCCGTCGGCAAATACGTCGATCGCTTCGAAGAAATGATGCAGGAGATCACCGGCGCTGAAAAAGCCGTCGCGGTGGTGAACGGTACGGCCGCGCTGCACATCGCCCTCAAGCTGGTGGGGGTGGCGCAAAACGACGAAGTGCTCTGTCAGCCTTTATCGTTCGTTGCCACCACCAACGCCATCTCCTACGAAAATGCCGTTCCGCACTTCGTGGACGTTGATGAAGACACGATGGGGCTATCGCCGGATGCACTCCGCACCCGCCTCGAACAAGTAGGCGAAGTGCGCGACGGGCAGTGTTTCAACAAGCAGACCGGCCGCCGGATCGCCGCCTGCGTACCGATGCACACCTTTGGTCATCCCGTGCGCATCGAGGAGGTCGTTGCGGTGTGCGACGCCTACCACATCCCCGTAGTGGAGGATGCGGCGGAGTCGCTCGGCAGCTATTACCGGGGCCGGCATACGGGCATCTTCGGTAAGGTGGGCACCTTCAGTTTCAACGGCAATAAGACCGTTACTTCCGGCGGCGGCGGGGCCATCGTCACCAACGACCCGGAGCTGGGCGCGCGGGCCAAGTACATCACCACCACGGCCAAAATCCCCCATAAGTGGGAATACCGCCACAGCGAGATCGGCTACAACTACCGCATGCCCAACCTCAACGCCGCCCTGGCCTGCGCCCAGCTGGAACAACTGGAGCGCTTCGTGGCCGACAAGCGGGAAACCGCTGCGGCCTACCACGGCATGCTCGCGGAACTGGAAGGCATCATGGCCATGAAGGAACCCGGAGAGTCCAGCTCCAATTACTGGCTGAACGCCGTACGCCTCGCCGACCGGGAGGCCCGCGACAACTTTCTGCAACAGACCAACGATGCCGGGGTGATCACCCGGCCCATCTGGACGCTGATGAACAAACTGACCATGTTTGCCGACTGCCCGCACGGCGATCTTTCGGTGTCGGAGATGTTGGAAGATACCATTGTGAATATCCCGAGCAGCGTTCGGCTTAAATAAAGATAGCGGTTTGTCCAAAATCAAAAATATAAAAGAGTTTTTTGACCTGGAGCGAAGGGCTGACCTTAAGGGCCTGGAGGTAGGAGACTACTCCCTGTGGTCTTATCTCCGAATCTATTATTCCGAGAAGTTTCTCATTGCCGGCAGCCGGGGGAGCCAGCCGGGTATCCGCCTGGCCGCCGAGGGATTAAAGGCGTTGTCTTACGGGCTGAGGTACTTGTCCGGTAAGTACGACTACCTGGCCATCATCGCCGGCAACCAGCGCAAGGAAATTAACGGTAAGTGGGTACACCCCCTGGATTTACTCCCCCCGGATATACGCCGGAAGACCCTGTTCATCGAACTGCCCGTACTTGGCCACAAAAAGCGCTCGGAATTGCCTGACCCACGGGTGGTTTCCCGCTTCTGGATGATCCTGCGGGAATTTCTTTGGACCAAAACCCGGCGCGTTGAAAAAAATGACGTGTATGCCGCTACCGCGCATGAGTTAGAAAAATTGTTTGGCGTTTCCGTCCGCGTCGAATTTTTGCTGAAAAGGTTCTTTGCCGGACGTGCCGTAATGGATTCGGTACTGGACCGGTACCGACCCAAAGCGGTTTTTTGTGCGGTTGGCTCGAGTAACATGAATTACATTCTGGCGTGTAAGGAGCGCGGCATTCCGGTAATCGAAATTCAGCACGGATACATCGGCACCACCCACAGTACGTACAACCTGGTACGTGATCTGGGGGCAAAACTGTATCCTGATTATTTCCTGGCCTGGGGTGAATACGAGCGGGAATTCTTTTCCGACCCCGCGAACCATTTTATCCCGGCCGGGCGGGTCTTCCCGGTTGGAAATTTTTACCTGGAAAGCATTTACAGACGGGGGATGAAGATTCGGCCGGCGTACCGGGAGCGCCTCAAGCGGTTCACCAACACGGTAGCCATGTCGGTGCAGGATCCGCTGGAAGGCGATATGCTGCCGTTCATTGTCGAGACGGCCGCTCTGTTACCCGCCGTCGCCTTCCTGATCTTACCCAGAACTATGGGCGAGGCACACTATCGCTCCCGCTTCGATCTACCGGATAACGTCGTTTTCTTTCCCGAACTGAATACCTACGAAGGCATCATAATTGCCGATGTACATACGACCATCTGGTCAACAATGGCTTTTGAGTCTTTGGCGTTCGGTCGCGCCAATCTGTTGATAAATCCGGGAAATATGGCCAAAAATATGTTTGGCCACCTGCTCGACGAAAAAAAATCCACTCTTTACGCGGATAGTCCGGCGGATTTTGTGGAAAAACTTCCCCTCGCCCTGGCCATCACCGGAGCGAACTCACAGACGGCAAGTAACTATTTTTTCCGGAAAGGATTTGAGAAGAACATCGCCGGAGCAGTGGAAGAAATTCTGGCCGAAAAATCCGTCAGGTGTTGAATTTAAAACCATTTCAGGCAGCACTGCACCTCACCGGCCGGTTACGGAGTCCGAGCCCGGTAAGATGGCTGACGTACGTTTTGCTATTGTTAACCCTTTGGGGCTGTAACCTCAAAGGCAGGCAGGGAAAAACCTACGTTATGGCCTACGAAGAGGGAGCTGATTTTACGCAAAGCCTGACCAGGGCGGTCGGGGACGCGAGGGCCAGGGGACTTACCACCATAACCTTACCGCCGGGAACGCACGCCGTAAGTAGTACATTCCTACTGCCCAGTGACTTTACTTTCCTGGGGGAGAATAAAACCGTTCTTAAAGCTGAAATGATCAGGACCGCCAGTGGTGGTTACCCGGTCACGATCTTCGACAGCCCGGAGACCGGGGTCGAGAACGTGGTGATCAAAGGGATCGTTTTTGACGGAAACGGGGCCGGAATGAAAAAAAACCTGTCTCAGACCGAAGGGGCCGCAAATACGCTTCGCTTGCGCAACAGCCGCAACGTAAAGTTTATCGACTGTGAGCTGCGCAATCATTTTTCCAACATTCCGGCGCCTTATTCCGCGGCGAATTTCGAGGAAGTACGCAGCTGCGTCGGCTTTTCGGTTGAAGGATGTAACCGGATAACGTTGACCGACTTCCGGCTAAGGGCCCTGCCGAACGAAGCCGTATGGTTCTACGACAGTAAAAACATTCTGGTGGAAAGAATGGAATCCAAAAATCACCGGCAACTGTCCACCCACCTGAGTTTTTGGTACTGCGACACCGTAAACGTGACGGACGGTTTCTTCTCGTACGATGCCGGTGGAGGCAGTTGTCTGAACATCGAATCCTCCAACGTGCGCATCGCTGATAACGACTTTGAAAATGGCCGGGGGATCGACGTTTCCAACGAGGCCGGTTTCGAGGATTTCTACCCGGAAAATGTGGTTGTCACCGGCAACCGGCTTACCGACGTCAAGTATTACGGCATCATGCGCAATCGTTCCAAACGCACGCTCAGGAACTTCAACGTAACCGATAACCAAATTATCATCAGCGGTGCTACGGGGCGTAAAAACGGAGTCAGGATCATAGCCATAAAGACCGACGATACCGAAGGTGCGCTGGTACAAAATAACCAAATCAGTTTTAACAATACCCGTTCCGACAACGACCACATCGCTTTCGGCTCCTTCGGCTACCGTGAAAACGGAACCGAGTTGAAGGGAAACATCATCACTGGTGCGAACTATCTATATTGGGGAAGCACGCTGGCCGGGGGTAAAAACGACATCACGATTTCCAATAATGATTGCTCCCTGAGCGGGAAGGACAACGCGCCCGGAGCGATATACCTGTACAACGGACACCGGGGAAGGCCGGGTGGTGAACTTAACGGACTCAGGATCGAGCATAACAGGATAACCGGTAAAGACGGAACGCGACTATTGGCGGTCGTGTCCCGAAATAAAACGAAGCTGAATGACCTCATTGTTACAAACAACAATCCGGGGGGCGGAGGCACAAACATCGTACTGTCCGGTAAAGCGCTGACGCTGACCGGCAGGTTTGAAGTAACGTCCGCCGCCGGATCGAAGGCCGCGTCGGTTTTGCTGGAAGAAGTGGAACTGCCGGAAGCGGTAATTCGCCAGATCGGAGAAGAGGTGTCAATCACTAAACGGAACCGGTGAATTTTCTGAAAAAAATGTCGGTCTACACGATTGCAAATTTCCTGAATAAGGGAATCGTATTTCTGCTCCTGCCCGTACTGACCGCTTACCTGACGCCCACCGAACAGGGAAATCTTGCGCTGTTCCTCACCACCCTGGGGCTCGTCACGCCGCTGGTGTTGTTACAGATCACGGCAGCGATCAACGTCGAGTACTTCCGTAAAGACTACGGAGCGGAAAACTACGGTAGCTATTCCTTCACGGGGCTGTGTTTGTCGGGGGGAGCCTTTCTCCTGCTTGCCCTGGCCTTCCAACTGTTCAGGACACCGTTACTCAGGCTGCTTGAGTTCGACCCTTTCTACCTGTTGCTGATTCCCTTCATCGCCCTCTGTACCGTCTGCGTCGAAGTGCTGAAAGTAAATTACATCATCAGGGGAAAAGCGGTGGCTTTCGGTGGCTTTCTGCTTTTTCTAACCCTGCTGGACATCGGTCTGTCTCTCTACTTCATCACCGCGCGAGGAATGGGAATGGAGGGAAGAATTTACGGGATTCTGACGGGTAAGGTGATTTTTGCCCTTATTGCGCTTGTACTCCTTTATCGTAAAGAGCTGATCAACTTCAAGTGGGCGGGTACTTACGCCCGGGACCTGCTGCGTTTCGGTATTCCCCTGTTGCCGCACGCCATCGGGGGCATCGTCCTGCATTCCTCCGATCAGTTCTTTATTGCGGAACTGGTGGGTAAGGATGCGCTGGGTATCTACAGTATTGCTTATCAGATCGGGGCCGTGATCATGTTGGTGGATATCTCCTTCAATCAGGCCTTCACTCCCTACGTACTCAACGTGCTGAAGAGTGGTAATGAGGGTGCCAAACTAAAAGTTGTGAGGGCTTCGTATGGTTATGCGACCGGCCTGTTCATTTGCCTGGGCGTATTGGTGCTGATCTCGCCGTACCTGTACGGCTATTTCATCAACGAGCGGTATGCATCCGGCATCGTTTATGTTCCTTACATCGCTATGGGATACGTTTTTCTGGGGCTCTATAAAATGTTCGTCAATTACCTTTTCTTCTTGAAAGAAACAAAGATCATCGGCATGATCACCCTCAGCTCGGCGCTGCTGAACGTCTTGCTCAATTACCTGGTTGTTCCGGAATACGGTGCCATGGGGGCGGCTTTGACCACACTGTTTACCTTTGCGGTATTCTTTCTCCTCACGGCGGGCTTTGCCACGCGTAAGATGCCCATGCCCTGGCTGAAAGCCTTAAAAATTTAGGGATGATACTGAGAACCTTTAAAAAAATCAGGCGTGCATTCTTCACCTGGGTGGTAAAAAGAGATGCCGCTGCGGTCGGGGAGGGGTTGAACGTGCACCACCTGTCGCGCGCCACCAAGAATTGTTACCTCGGGAACAACGTCAATTTTAATGGTCTTAAGATCAGCGGGAAGGGGGAAGTCCGGATCGGGGATAATTTTCACTCCGGTGACGGGTGTTACATCATCACCTCCAACCACAATTACAATACCGGTAACGCCATTCCCTACGATAACACTTACATCACCAAGGACGTGCTGATCGAAGACAACGTCTGGATCGGCATCAACGTCATCATCCTCGGGGGCGTAACCATCGGCGAAGGAGCCATTATTCAGGCGGGAAGCCTCGTGCTGCATGATGTTCCTAAATACGCCATCGCCGGGGGGCACCCGGCCAGGGTTTTCTCTCAGCGCGACGTAGCCCACTATGAGAAACTGAAAGCGGAAAAAAAGTTCTTCTAGTGTACAGTTCTCCCGAGCCATTCATCCTGCTTTCCTCGGTGCTTTGCGTGTACCTGTATATCCTGAAGAGAAACGGAGACCATAAATCCGCGTTTTCCATCATGGTGTTTTTCACCCTGATCATTTTCTACCTGCCCATCCTGTACTACAAGATCGGTTTCGAGGTCTATAGTCATTCGTTCAGTCGCGCTACGCTTGAGTTCTATACGTATTTATCTTCCGTAGTGATTCTGGTTCAGCTGTTCGTTTACCTGGCGGTCAAAGCCAGCAACAAACTGCCGTTTAAAACCTTTCTGAAAAGATTCAACCGCCTGAACGAACGCCGCTCGCTGATGGTGGATATCTACTTCGGTACGGTGATGGGGCTCATCTTTCTTTACCTGATCGTATTTCGGAACGAACTGCCGTTGTACTCCCTCCTGACTTCCAATGAGTTGCTGGAACGACCGGATGCAACGGGCGGCGTACCGTTCTTTTTTACAATGTCCACCATTTACGTGATCGTCGCCCCCTCGGCCTATTTATACTACTGCGACCGGATTCGAAGCGTAGGTGTTCATATTGTACTCGTGCTGCTGGTAACGGTGGTACTCGTTGCGGGAGGGCATAAGGGACAAGTAGCTTTTTTTTACATCTTCATCTGGTTTTTCGTATTCAAAGCCAGATTATCGCTGCCGAGTGTAATTCTGGGCAGCTTCCTCTTACTGGTGTACGGACTGACAAAAGGAGCGACTTCTTTCGACCAGAAAGTAATTGCTACCTTACTGGAATCCGCTCTGCGGCGCTTTTCCGTTACCCAGGGTGTAGGATTTATGGCCCGGCTGGAAATGATGAAGCAGGGGATTCTGGTTCTAGGAGGGGAAGAGTCCATCAAGAGCCAGGTATATACTT
>Ga0209185_1001988_pt1 | contig 15566 bp, 8 predicted proteins | sample SidtaG_2_FD_187425 | JGI IMG/M metagenome (GOLD analysis project Ga0209185, IMG submission 187425) | Marine algal microbial communities from Sidmouth, United Kingdom - Sidmouth_Asex2 metaG (SPAdes) (version 2) | ecosystem: Host-associated > Algae > Red algae > Unclassified | place: Sidmouth... | reverse complement strand
TCACCAACTCATCAATAATTTGGTCTGCATTTATTTCTTCGACTTCTGCTTGGAAATTGGGTAAAAGGCGGTGGCGTAGGACGGGGTGAATCATTGCGTTTATGTCTTCTTTTGTTACGGCGAAGCGGTTTGATAAGAGTGCGTTGGCTTTTGCCGTTAAAATTAGGGCTTGTCCTGCTCTCGGTCCTGCGCCCCATTTTACCCATTTTTGGATGACTTCTTTTGTCGTCATTTGTGGGCGAGTGTTGCGGATTAATTCGTTGATATATTGGAGCCAATCGGGGCTGATGTGTACTTCCTTGACTAATTTTTGGAGTTGGGAAATTTCTGCTCCTGTGATGACGGGATTGATTGCGTTTATTTGTGGGCTTGTCGTCATTTCCAACATTTGGTACTCTTCTTCTGCGGTGGGATAGTCGATTTTAATGTACAAAAGAAAGCGGTCTAATTGGGCTTCGGGCAAGCGAAATGTACCTGCTTGTTCGATTGGGTTTTGGGTAGCTAAGATGAAATATGGTTTTGCAAGTTGGTGCGTTTTTCCGCCAAAGGTGACGGCTTTTTCTTGCATCGCTTCTAACAATGCTGCTTGTGTTTTGGGCGGTGTTCGATTGATTTCGTCAGCTAAAATGATGTTGGCAAAAAGGGGACCTTTGAGGAATTGAAATTGTCGTTGGTTCGTTTCCAAATCTTCGACTAAAATCTCTGTGCCGATGATGTCGGAGGGCATTAAGTCGGGCGTGAATTGGATGCGTTGAAAATCCAAATCCATTGCTTGTGATAAGCTGCGAATCATCAAGGTTTTTGCCAAGCCTGGTACGCCTTCGATGAGCGCATGTCCGCCTGCGATTAAGGTGACGATGAGTTGGTGGATGACGCTTTTTTGCCCAATGATGACTTTGTGTATTTCTTCCTTGAGTCGCTGGGTTTTTTCGATTAGTGCGTTTATTTCTGTTTCTTCCATTTTTTGAATATAATCTTTTTAGTTTTATCTTTTTTTGGAGAGAACGGTTTGTCTTTCATCGTTACGGAAAGGCCTGCTATCCGCTAATATGCTGGTTTGCCGAATCAAAAGGGGAGGGCAACCACAAGAAATTGCCCCTACAAGCCAACGCTGTCACCATCATTCCGCTACTATCAGGTCTATTTTGCATGGACAAAACCTCATATGAACAACTTATATGTTCTTATATGGTTTCCAGAAAATTAGTATTTAACTCGTCATTGCATACATTATAATATTGACGGCAAATTTTGTGTTGTCAGTTGCCATAAAGCGTTTGTTTTTAAAGTGATAATCCCATTCACAGCCGTAATCTTTATTACTGTACAAAAGCCCGATGCGTCCATTAAACTCTATGGCTTTTAGATAGTCATGTACCAAATCATCTCCCCAACCATTTAATTCAAAGGAAGTGGTCGGTGGACCGTCGAAATCGAAGAAACTGTGGTAAAGGGGATGTGTTTTTGGTATTTTTTTAAGGGCGTTTTTGCCAAAAATTTCGGCTATTTGCTTCTCAAAAGACTGGGCAAATAACCCATCTATGTCATGATTACAGTCATCTACGAAAATAAAACCGCCATTTTTGAGGTATTTGGTAAAATTTTCTTTTTCTTGTTGGTTGAATTGTACGAGTTTGTGTCCGCTCATATAACAAAAGGGAGATTGAAAGAGGTCGTTGCTGTCTAATCGTACGATGCGCTCTGTTTCTTCGACGGGAATGGTCGTGTATTCAATAAGCGAGTTAAGGACGTTAGAAGGCATGCGTTGGTCGGTATTCCAATCGCCTGAATGGTATTGTATGCGGGTAAAGAAAAATGGATTGCTCATGTTTTGCTTTCTTTGTGTAAATATATAAAACTTGTTTGTTTTTTTTCTAAACCATATAAGTTATATAAGGACATATAAGCAGTTCATATGAGTTCTGTCCTTTTAAGATAGACCTGATAGTAGCGTTATACCAAAATAGCGTTGGGGCAGGCCCGTGTGTCTGCCCAAAAAGGCATTTTGGTATAGTAGCGGATAGCAGGCCTTTCCATAGCGATGAAAGACAAACCGTTCTCTCCTAAAAATAGAATTTAAAAATTATGATTTAGAATTTTTAGATGCCGTTCTCTCCTAAAAAACTAAATTGTAAAAAGCTATATTGTCCATGAAAAATATTTTCTTTCTTTGCTTTTTGAGTGTGTATGTTTGGGGGCAGCAAGATTTGCATCTCAATGAGTTTATGGCGAGTAATGCATATGCGCAGGCTGATCCTGATTTTGGGCGATATGGGGATTGGATTGAGTTGTATAATGATGGGGAGGTGGCGATTGATTTGACGGACTATTATTTGACGGATAATCGACAGAAAATACACAAATGGCGTTTTCCTAAAGGTTGGGAAATTTCGGCTAAATCGTACTTGGTGGTGTGGGCAGATAAACAAGATATTCGTTCTATTCATTTAGACCAATCTGAGGAGCGTTTGCAAGAAACGATTGATGCGACTTGGACGCAAGCACATACGAATTTTAAGTTGAATGGGAAAGGTGGATTTATTGGGTTGTTTCGAGATTCTTTGGTGATTGATTCGGTGAACTACGGAGCGCAAATTAACGATATTTCGATGGGGCGATTGGAGGGAAATAAAGCGGTGTGGGCTAAGATGAATCCTTCGATAAATAGTATAAACGAAAATGTAACTATTGCTTCGGAAAAGATTTCGGAAATGCCTGTTTTCTCCAAAAATAATGGGATTTATTCGGATAAATTTGAGGTGGAGGTTAAAGGAAAAGGAGCAATTTATTATACGACAGATGGGGCGATTCCCACAAAATCATCGCTCTTGTACAAACGACCTATTTCGATTGATTCGACCACGATTTTAAGGGTGAGAATGTGGACTGAAAATGATTGTCCAAGTTCGGTGGTAACACGTTCTTACCTTTTGGGTATTGCACATGATATTGATGTTATTTCTTTGGTGCTTGATCCCAAGCATTTATTCGATGAAGACGATGGTATTTATGTGATGGAGGATGTGCAGCGACGCAAGGAATGGAAACGCCCTGCCAATATCACTTTTTTTGAAAAAGACGGACAGACAGGCTTTCAAATAAACGCAGAAATTGGACTGTATGGACGAACAGCGATTGCGATGCCTCAAAAATCTTTAGGCGTTACTTTTAGTGGTAAATATGGAGCTAAACAGCTTGAATATCCATTGTTTGACGGTCAAAAAAATGATACGATTGCTTCTTTTTTGTTGAGAAGTTCCAGTGATGATTGGGAGCAATTGATGTTTAATGATGCGTTTTTGCAGTTGTTGCTAAAAGATTATTGTGATTTGGATATTCAGCGTTATCGTCCCACTGCCTTGTATTTGAATGGGCGGTATTATGGCATTCACAACCTTCGTGAAAAGTTTGATGCAAAGTATGTCGAAAAATATTATGATGTACAAAAAAGCGACTTTACCCTGCTTAAAAATATGGGGGAATTGGTGTCTGGTTCGCAAAAAGCGATGTATCGGAAAATGGAGCGTTATGTGCGCAAAAATGATATGAATGTTCCAGAGGATATTTCGCACATAAGCAAGCAGTTTGATTTGGTTAATTATGCAGATTTTATGATTGCTGAAACGTATTTGGTCAATCGAAGTTGGTTGCACAATCGAAAATATTGGCGCAAAAATACGGAGGATGGACAATGGCGTTTTATGCTATATGATTTAGATAGAGCCTATCTTTTTGTGGACAAGCCGATGATGGAAGAACTCTTCTCGACGCAATTTAGTTTGTTCCCTTATTTGCTCAAAGATGAAAATTACAAAAACTATTTTTTACAGCGATATGCTGCCCACATCAACATCACTTTTAAAGCAGAAAGAGCGATTTATCTATTGGATAGTCTAAGTAATAATCTTCGTACCGAAATGCCCAAACATATTGAACGTTGGGCAGCAGAAGATGGCTTAGACAGTATGCGAAAGTGGGAAAAGTATTTAAATAAGCGAAAAGAATTTGCCGTTGTACGACCCGATACCGCTCGAAAACATTTGTGCGAAGTTTTTGGGTTAGACACAATGGTTACAATCTCTTTAGCATTTGATGAAACACAAGGTCATTTAGAGGTGGCAGGTGTTCCTTTAAATACTTCTGATACTCATCTTTATTTTAAAAATATTGCACTACAAATCGAAGCGATTCCCAAAAAAGGTTATCGTTTTAAAGCGTGGGAAGGCGTGGAAAATAACTCTAAAAATAGAGCTACTTTGTTGCCTAAATCTGGTATGTGTGTACGAGCGATTTTTGAGGAAATCTAATTATATTTGCCCTAATTCCTTCAAATACAAATTTCGTACTTTAGCAATATTTTCTTCCAGATTTTTCTTAGTCCATTTATCTACATAAATAGGGTCCAATACCACAACTTCAACATGCGTTGGGCGCACAAAACTACTGCCTTTAGGCATCGCATCATGGGCATTTTTGATGACAATCGGTACAATCGGCACTTTTGCTTGCATCGCTAAGTGAAACGCTCCTTTTTTGAATTTACCCAAACTTTTGCTGCTACTTCTTGTACCTTCAGGAGCGATGACGACAGACGTTCCATTTTGCAAAGCATCTACCGCAGGTTTTAAGGCTTCAATCGCTTTTTCCTTATTAGAACGATCAATAAAGATAAATCCTGTTGCTTTGAATAAAGGACCTAACGGATGGTAAGCGAGTTCTTTTTTAGCAATAGATTTAAAATCACCTCTCAAGACTTTAGGGAGAATAAAGAGTTCGGAACTACTTTGATGGTTGAACAAAAAGACCGCAGGACGATAAGCCAAATTCTCTTTTCCTTTGACGATGATATTTAAACCAGCCATAGCAGAACCCAAATCACCAGCCGTCTCTATGGCAGCATTTACGCCTTTTCGCCAAGATAGATTAATGGCACCAGTCAATACGCCTTTTACCACAGAAGGGTAGAAGCTCGCCAAAGCCAAACCAGTACGAACGCTATTGGTTAAAGTCGTCGTTGGTTGTTCTGCAAAGCGATAAATTTGCCAATTATTTTCAAAGGCTAATTGTGCTAATTTTTTATCAGGGTTCACTGCTTTTTGATGTCCTACAATTTGTAAAAGTGGTAAATCCTCGATGCTATCCGTATAAAAATAACTCTTTCCTAAATCAAGGTTCAATTCTTCAGCCAATTGTCGAGCAGCGTGTGCTTTTCCTTCGCCCCAACAAGGTGGCTCTTTTATTTTTCCTGTAAATTTTCCATTATTTTTTTCTAATTCTGTACATAAAACATGCTCAATTTCCAAATCCCTTGCGACAGGTTTTGCTTGGTAAGGCGTTGCAGCCGAAACGATGGCAACGGTATGACCTTTTGCCAAATGAGAATTAACTAAGGCACGGGCTTCGGGATAAATCGCTTTTGCCAAATGCCGTAAATAGACACTTTCTCCCAATTCAACAAATATTTTTTCGTCTAATCCTTTTACGCCTTGTGCGCCAGAAGCTGCCAAACTCGCAAAGTTTTTATTGCCAGAAGCATAGAGGAAAACGCCTGTAAGTTGTCCAAAGACTTCCCGAACGGTCATACGTCCACTTAGTACTCGTCCTTGCATAAATTGTTTGACCGAAAAATCGTTGATGAGGGTACGATCTAAGTCAAAGAAAGCAGCAATGTGAGGACCTTCTTCGCCTTTCATCACATCATTTGAAAGTGCGGTAATGGCAGCACCAGGTACAATTGTAGGTAGTGTGCTAAAACCACTGAGCATTTTGACAGGTGCTTTGCTGGTAATTAAATTTTGTAGTGCTGTTAGGCTAACATTAATGTCTCTAAATTTGTCGAGACAGGCATAAATTTTGGCTTTTTCAACCTTTGGAAAATGTGGGGTGAATTTTTTGTTTTTAGCCAATCGAAAACCATTGGTTAAAAAGGGTTTAGACAAACTATCTAAGCGACGAATGCGCCCTTGCCAATGCATTTCTTTTCCTGAAAAAATACAGGCTTCAATAAATGTTTTTTCTGATAATTCATTTTTTTCGTCCCAGCCAATTAATGTTTGCAAAACAACCTTATAGGCTTCGACATATGTTAATAAAATTGCTTCTGCAACCGAGAAATTTTGTTTTGACAATAAAGCCAAAATTTCGCTTTTTTTGCCTTTTAGTATCTTCAGCCAATTAGGGTCAAATAATTCTAATTCTGCCTCAATTTCATCGCTAAATTGTCCTTTGTTGGTATAGAAAAATTCAAATTTGAATAAATCTCGTAAGGACATAATTTCTTTCCAAAAATTAAGACTTCGTTTTTTAGGTTCATCATCCACTACTTTTATCAATGCCAATTCGATAAATGCTCGATGATAAAAATGATTGGCAGCCATATTGGAATAATAATTGGCTCGGAGATATTCTGTTTCAGAAATGAGATATTGCGTGGTTAATGATGTTTGTATTTTTTGAACAATGCCTGCCCGCAATAATAAGTTTAGGGCAGTTTGTACACTTTTTGCAATTGGTTTACTTCGATCTAATAACGTATCTTGTTTGCGTTTTTCAATAAATTCCATCAACTGACTTACTTGTATTTCCATCTCCTTTTTGGTCAGAGAGAAATTACTTAACAACGCTGTACAAACTAAAGAAACTGTTGTGACGGGAGTAATTTGATTGATGCGGTGTACCAGTTCAAAAGCGAAACGAGGGAGGAAGTTGTCGCCATCGTCATTGACATCCTCTTGGTCTGGAATAATGGCTGCTTGTTGGCCTTTAGCATCTACAGGTTCGCCAAATCGGATAGCGATTCTGCCTGATTTTTCGCCCATTTTTTTAGCATATTTCAAGAACCAAGCAAGCGTTTCTGGTTTCTTTTTTAGACCTTTTCCCTCTTCGGTTATTGCTTTTACATCGGGAATCAAATCATAAACAATGGAAACAGGGACATATTTTACCTCTCGATTACTTTCTTGTTCGCCCTCCATAATATACTTCAAAATCCCCATTTTGGGCCAAACGATTTTACCTGTACGAGAGCGAGTTCCTTCAATCGCCCAATTAAAGTGCGCTCCTTCATCTAAAAGCGAAGCGATGAAATGCCGAAGCGTTGCTTTATACACTTCATTATCTTTAAAAGAGCGACGAATAAAAATCATTCCAGTTTGCTTGCCCAATTGTTTGCTTCCCAAAAAGCTCATGTTGATACCGCCAAACATGTAGGGCCAAGGCATTCCATAACGGGCTAAGGCTAAGACCAAAACAACAGGATCAACGTAGGTTTTGTGTGTAATCAAAAAAGCGACGGGATGGTTACGCATTGTCTTGGCCAACTTTTTGATTTCTTCGGGATTGACATCAATCGTCTTTTCATAACCTCGCCCAATGATTTTTTGCATCACCTCATAACCGAGCAATTTTGCAAATGGTTTGCGCTCTGTGTAAAGTTCTTTGAGGTAGATTTCTGCTTGTTCCTGCACTTCTTGGAAACTGCGATTTTCTTTTTTTGCAATTGCTTTTAATTTTTTTAAAAATCTTGGGTTAGCTATTATTTTGTCCATGATTGTTCTAAATTAGTTTAGGAATAATAAAACAATAATTTATAACTTTTCTCTGCGACATTTTCCGATATATTTCGTTGAAAAGCCTCGTCATAGCCCTGCTATGTCGAAGCGTCGAACCGCTACGTTTTTGCCCGATTCGGCGTACCGCTCATCTATCGAAAAATTTCTTTGCTAAAATAGTATAAATTACTCTTTCATCATTCCTTAGTTTTTTTTGGAGAGAATGGCTTTTTTTTAAGTTCTAAATTGCAACTTGTTGATTTCGTTTTTTTGGAGAGAACGGTTTTCTTTTAAATTCTACATCTCAATTCCTAAATTCTAAAAATTAGGAGAGAACGGTTTGTCTTTCATCGTTACGGAAAGTCCTGCTATTCGTTCTTATGGTGGCTTGCCCACGCTGCGAGCAGACACATGGGTCTGCCCCTACCGCCACCATACCACTACTATCAGGTCTATTTTGGATTGTCTGAACGTTTAAGAAAAGTATGTTTCTTTTTTGGGTTCTTCACGGTAAATGAAAGCCATTTTTTAAATGTCGTCCATTACCTTACTATTTTTTTAATGAGTTTACTGATATGCATTACAGTTAAATAGCGTTTAGACTGTTTAAGATAGCCTCGATAGTAGCGTTATACCAAAAGTGGCGTGGCGCATATGTGGAATGTATCGCATATGCTGGTGTGTTGGCTTTTGGTATAGTAGCGTATAGCGAGACCCTGTGTGACGACGAAGCTGCTGACCTTTCGCTCCTTATTTTTATTAACTTTCTGCAAAGCGGTCTCTTTTTGCTAATTGCCAAAATTTGGGATACAATACTTTGGTCAAACCACTCGGCAAGTCATCGGAAAATTCGACATCGGTTTCTTTTGCCAAAACTTTGGCGACGTATAGTAATACGGACGGATTGACGCCTAAACCGCCATGACTTCCATAGACTTCTACGTTGCGTACATCGTTTCTAACATCGGCTGCATCGTCCATGCAATGTTTCCACGAAACAATGCCGTCAGTCTTCGTGTAGATGCACGTTGTCGGTACAGGTGGTGTGCGTTCAATGAGTTTGGCGACATCTTCATTTAATTCAGATTTTTTTCTACCATTGAGCAAGGCAAATAAAAAATCTGCATTCGTTTTGCTTGTTTTCATGGCTTTAAAAGGGGTTGCGAGTGTAATCACTTGCTCGACCAATTCGGGATGTCTATTGGCTAAAACCCTTGCAAAAAAACCGCCTGCACTCCAACCAACAAGGCTGACTTTTTGTTTTTGAGACTCGTTAATATCTCTCAATTGTCTTTCTAATTTAGGAAGATAATTGATTTGTGCTAAGTTAACACCATTGTCCCATTTATATGTAACAAATCTCTGCTTTTTTAGGAATCGTCGAATAAAATTTGTGGAATAGTCATTAGATAAAAAAGGGGGAAAAACCAAAACGGGATGGTTATCACCTTCTATTTTTTTAGGGATTATCGGAAAAAGAACAGAAGAACCGACCCATTCAATAACTGTTCGACCTTCTAAAAGAAGGTTTTTTAATGGTGGAGCTTTGGCGTTGTCTACATTTTTGTTATTTGGCATATGTTTATTTAGTTAATCAGTGAATCAGTAGATTAGTGAATCAGTTAATCAGTGGATTTATTGTATTTTCTTGAATTTAGGTATCTAATATAGTCATTAATCATTCTAATTAAATTCTCTATATCTTGTTTGAGTTTATAAAGACATTTTTCATCAATATATCCACAGTCAAAGGCACAATTTAAGTGACTGATTAACTGACTACAAATTAACTTTTTGCTTCCATTTTAGAAATCAACGCCATCATATTTTGTAATTTAGAAGCATTGCCATCTACCTGAATGCGCCCTTGTATAAAGGCTTCTTCAATGCTGAGTTCTCCTTGTGCGATGCGTTCCAAATGTTCTTCTTTTATGGTGATAATGGTATCTGGGTCCACATACGTTCCTTTTTTGACAATACCAGGTGAACGATTTAAATTGATTTGCCAATTTACTGTTTCTTTTCCTTTTGCTGTGATATGGAACTGATACAAACCATTGTATTCTTCTTCAATGGAAGGATTTGCTTTTAGGTATTTCTTTAAAGAGGTGAAGAACTTATTGTATTTCGGAGCCGTTTTTGCTTTGGTTGTTGTGGTGGCTTTTCCTTTATTTAGAATTCTGTCTTCTAACTCATTGGCTGCGTCTCTGATGTATCGAGAGAACAAATCAATATCGGGCATGCTTTTGGCATCTGCTGTGGAACTGATGGTCACTTCGCCATTGTAGCTTAAAATATTGATAATCAAGCCTAAGCCATCAATGACAGGTGCCATCGCCATAACAGACAATACTTTATGTCCATTTAAGTACAAAGGAAATTGTGGTCCTGGCACATTGGAAATCGTTACGTTGAATAACGGATTGTGTAGCTTGCTGAGGTTGTAACGGCTGTAAATTCCTGCTGCTAAATTGGCTAAACCAAAAGGTACAGCATTGGCAAGTTTTGTCAATTTTTTTGCACCGACAGCCTTGTTTTTTGTTTTTCCTTGTACCGTGTTTTCGTGGATGATTTCTAATCGTTCCAACGGATCTTCTACATTGGTTGCCAAACGAATTAAAATGTTGGCGATTTTATTGTTCATTTGCCCTTCTTCGTTCTTTGTTCTGATGGAAACGGGAACATTGGCAACAAGGGGTTGTGTGGGCAATTTGTCCTTTTCTAATAAGTACTTTCTTAAAGCTCCTCCGCAAATGGTAAGGGCAATGTCGTTGATGGTGACTTTGGCGACTTCTTTCAGTTTTTTGATGCGTTTTAGCGATAAAATGGCTGTACCCCATTTTCTTTTGGCGACAATCGGCTCATTAAAGACAGTACGAGGGGCAGTGAAAGAGGCTTTTGGTAATTCTGTTGGTGTGATTTTGGGCGTTACTCGGTTCTTTAAAAGATCAAACATCGTTTTACTGGCGACTTTGGGCAGTTTTAACGGATCTTTAATGAAGTTGGAGTATGTTTTCATCAATAATGTTAGATCGTTGGGAAGTTCCTTTGGTTTAAAAGGCTTTGGTTTTATTTTATCATCAATTATTTGATTGGGCATCATATCGTACATGATTCCCATAATGCCCAATCCCGACATTCCGTCTATCATCACATGGTGAATTTTGGCTAAGATAGCGACAGAACCAGGTGGTACTTGGGACATATTGTTTAAGCCCTCTATAAAGGTAATCGACCATAAGGGGCGAGAGTGGTCTAAGGGGATGCTAAAGATAGAAGAGGATAAGTCTCTTAGCGTTTTCCAATCGCCAGGGGCAGGTAAAGCGATGTGGTTGAGGTGCATATCTAAGTCAAAATTGGGATCATCTGACCAATAAGGATAGTCTAAGTTGAAGGGAACACTGAGTAGGCGTTGGCGAAATTTGGGGATTTGGTGAATGCGAGAAGCAATAATGGCTTTGAAGTCTTGAAAGGAGATGGCACCTTCTACGATGCTTAATCCGCCGATGTGCATGGGACTGTGTGGATTTTCGGCGTATAGGAAGGCGGCGTCTGTGCCTGAAATGGGGTCTAAGTCTGCTTTAGAAAGGTCTTGAAAGATGTTTTTGATGTCTATCATTCGTATAGTTTTTATCAATTGAGTGTGAGGAGATGCTCCCTAATTGTCTTTTTGACAGTTATACACAATAATGTCTCTAATTTATAAGGGCTAAGATACGGAAACCCGATAACTTTTTTTAGGAAATGGTGGGTTTTTGATGGTGGGCAGTGGGGGATTGGTGGTGTTTTTTTTGAGTGTAGAATTGGGTTTTTCAAAAGAGCGAATACTATTTATAAAGTGATTACAAAGTTTCTGATCTTTTTTATACAAATGATCCTCTTTTCAACGCTTCATCAGGGTCATACCAAACAGCATCTATAAACTGTTGAATTTCTTTCGTGAAGTTAATTATTACCTCATCAGAAATTGGAAAATTTTGATGAAGTGCTTTTACTTCTGCATACACATTTCTCTTTCCAAATGGTAATCTCTTTGCTTTTCTAATCAAGAATACATTATCAATGTCTGTCAATCTTACATCTTCAGGTTTCATATCTAAATATTCAACCAAAGCATAATATTTAGATATAGGACATCCTTGTTTTAATCTTGTAGCTGTTCCTGCACATTCTTGAAACATAGTTTTATCATAATTTACTTTGCATTCAGCTGCTAATGCCGCTAAGAATATTTTGCCCTTAGTTGTTTTTTCTTTTGAAAATTTTTCTTCTGAAGAAAACTGGTAATAAATAGATTTTCCTATTGTAAAATCTTGGTCTTTATTCTTAATAACAACTTGTGGCTTTTCATTTAAACTTTGAACACTTGAAGGTCTGAAAGATAAAGACATAAAAGCAGTATGAGGCCCTTTATCTAATTCAAAGTTTGGGAGGTTGTTTAGAATATCAGGGTGTACTAAATGAATTAAAAATTCTTCCATAATGCTATTATCTAACTTCATTTGTCCTTTTTGTCTTTTTAGAAATGACGAGCCTCTTCGTGCAATCAATTCAACTTCAATAAGATCCTTATATTGATTAAGCAATGAGACCATTTCAGAAATTCTTTTATCACCTTTACTATTTAGTTCGTTTGTTGACTTAATCCATACTTTGTAGTTTTTAAGAGCTTCTTCTAAAAGTTCTTTATCTTCTTTGGCTTTAGGGTTTGCAATTGCAGCTATTAACTTATCTTTATGCGGTGTCATTTCTTAGTTATTACATTTGAGGAATTAAATAATGGAGAAGGTATTACTTTTTCTATGTCAATTAAAGCATTTCTTATATCTTGTTGGATTTCACCCTCAGAGCCTATTAATGCTTTTTGTAAGTGAGTCTTAGCTATATTTTTAGCATTAGTTGAAAATGTTATTTCTTTTCTGTTTTTACATGCTATTATTATATCCTCTTTAATTACCTTCCCAAACTTATTTGAAAAGGTTCTTTCCTCAATTTGTAAAATCTCAAATCCCTTTAAATTTTCAATTAATTCTATTACAATTTTGCCATTATAAAATGGTGTTTTCCTTACATTTGATTCTCTTCCTACTACAAGAATCATCTTGCCTTGAAACTTTAATGATTTCCAGAAACTTTGAATCGCCTCTTCCATATCAAGACAATATTGGATAACTGTTTTAAATCTATTACCTCTATTTTTTCTGTTTGAACCAAATTCGGAATGTGCAACTTTCAAAATTTCAAAACCAAAAGATTCTATAATTGCTCTATAGTTTTGATGATAGTTGAAGACATTAATATATGGCGGACTTGTAATAATTAAATCCACTTCATCTTTTAGATAATTGTATGTATTTCTTGAATCTTCTAAATGAGATTGAATTATTTTATTAGAATAAGGAAGACTAAGTATAGCTTTTTTGATATATGTATAGGATTTAGAAAGAGATTCTTTAAGCTTTAGTTTCTTGTGTTTTTCTGAAAGAAATAATAGATTGAGTAAAATTATTCTTTCGGGTTTTTGTGATAAATCAAATGAAAGGTTTTTGCAAAACTCAATTAGGTTTGAATAACTTACTCTATAAGAAGAGTCTTGGATAAATAAATCTTGGTTATTTAGTTTTTCTGTTTTTTTCTGAAATTTTGTTTCAAATGATTTTAAAATATTATGTCTTTCCTCTAAAGTTTGATTGCAGAATGAGTAAAATTTTGACATTGCATATGCGGCAGGATTAATTTCAAATCCATATGCATTCATATTCTTTTTTGCCGCTTCAAATAGCACTGTACCACTCCCTGAAAAAGGGTCTAATACTGTTTGGTCTTCTTCGCCAAAGGATTCTAATAAATATTCAACAAATTCAGGTGTAAATTGTCCTCTCCAATTGAATAAATTAGCTCTTTTTTTGTTTAAAACATCAAGTTTACTCTGAGTAAAGACTATATTTTGTTTATTTTTTATCATCTTCGCAAGATATATATTTTTGAGGAATTTTTATTTTTTTTCTTGATTGGATACAACACCAATATAGATACTTCACCACAAGATAAAATTTTCTTATCATTATTCACACAAACCTTATTGTAAAAAAGAACAACAAACCCCCAAACCTTCCAAAAATAGACCTGATAGCAGTGGTATGGCAAGTAGTTTATGTGGTTTTTGTGGTTTAAGTAGTTTATGTAGTTCTCTACTGTGACTAAGGCTACTTGCCATAAGAACGGATAGCAGGCCTGAACGTAACGACGAAGCACTCCACCGTTCTCTCCAAAAAAAAAATCAGTCTCTACAAAAAAATGTAAAGACTGATTCGCTGAGTAACTATTTTATTTTTTGTCTAAATCGCATCCGACAAACTCGTAAATGTAAAGTCATTGATTTTCATCGGTGGAATGAGGTTGCCGTTGATGCGCTCTTGAATGCCTAAGGCTTCGACGTTGTTGAGCATAATGACGGGGCTTTCGTTGAAGCGGAAATTTTTGACGGGATACTTGATTTCGCCATTTTCAATATAGAACGTTCCGTCACGGGTCAAGCCAGTGTAGAGTAGCGTTTGTGGATCTACCGAACGAATGTACCAAGTACGGGTCAGCAAAATTCCTTTTTTGGTGGAACGAATTAATTCTTGGGTCGTCGCACTACCGCCTTCCATAATAAAACCGTTGGGGTAGGGAAGTGGCTCGACGCCTTTTTCTTTCGCCCAAAACCGCCCATAAAACATGTTTTTGACAGCTCCTTTGTCAAACATCATCGTTTTTTTGATGGGTAAGCCCGAACTATTCCAAGTACCTGTGGGTAAATCTGGATGTAGTGGATCGCCATAAATCGTGACATTTTCGCCCAACAATTGTTCCCCTAAACGGTTGCCACCGCCTTTTTGAGAAAGAAAACTTCGACCTTCATCTGCTCGACGAGCGGACATATTGTAAATCATATTTTCAATCAATCCAACACTTGCCGCAGGTTCTAAAATGACGGTGTATTTTCCTGGTTCGATGGCTTTGGCTTGCTTGGATAAAACGGCTTTGTCGATGGCAATTTTAGAAGCTTTTGCCGTATCTAATTTAGAAATGTCGTTGTAATCTCGACTGACCCAACCTGATCCCGTGCCATCTTCTGTACGCATCGTTACCGTAAAATCGACGCCACTGGATTTGTTATAAGCAAAAAGACCTTCGGAATTTATTTGGGAAGAGAAGTAAACGTAATCCTCCAAAAAACCTGCTGAAATCAAGTTTTTTTCTTTGGCAGGCGAAATACTATTGAAAGCTGCATTTGCTCTGAATTCTGGTTTGATGTTGGCCGTTTCTTCAAAATATGTTTTGGCTTCGTCATAGGTTTGTGGGCCTAAAGGCGGCATCCATTCAGGATTTTCTGGCGACAACTTTGCCAACTCTTCTGCACGTTTGACGGCATCTTTGATTTTGTTCTCTTCCAATTCATTTAGGGTAACGGTTCCCGATTTTTTGCCAAAACTTGAATTGATGACTAAGCTAAAATTAGAGGTGATTCCACTGGTCGAAACCGTATTACGGGCATAACGAATGTTGCCGTCTTTGCCACCTCTTAAACTGACAGAACAGGCATCGGCATTGGAATAACTCAGCGTTTTTTCTAATATTTGTTTAGCTTCTTCTTTTGATAAAAGCATATTTTAATTTTTTTGAGATGTAAGTAAAGGGCGGTAGAAGGAGAGCAAATTATTTACTCGTCACTTGTCACATTGTCCCTTTAAATAGAATTAAATTTTTCGTGCCGTATTGATAATATTTACATTGTCAAAACGGGTGGTTGAGCTTCCATGAGAAACAGCACTTACTTGTCCAGGCTGTCCTTTTCCGTCAAAGAAAGAACCAAATAAACGATAATCGCTTTTATCACAGATTTTACTACAAGCATTCCAAAACTCTTGGGTATTGGATTGATAGGCTACATCTTTAAGCATTTGTGTGATTTTACCATCTTTGATTTCATAAAATAAAATTCCACCAAATTGGAAATTATAACGCTGTTGG
>Ga0209185_1001987_pt1 | contig 15568 bp, 6 predicted proteins | sample SidtaG_2_FD_187425 | JGI IMG/M metagenome (GOLD analysis project Ga0209185, IMG submission 187425) | Marine algal microbial communities from Sidmouth, United Kingdom - Sidmouth_Asex2 metaG (SPAdes) (version 2) | ecosystem: Host-associated > Algae > Red algae > Unclassified | place: Sidmouth... | reverse complement strand
TGTGGTAGCTCCATTCTAGGAGGAACTTGCCGTCTCTTAGGTTTAGTTTTTGGACGGCGGCGTAGGTTATTTTTAATTCTACGTCTTCGTTGGCGCCTGTGTTGGGGAGCTTTCCGATGACTTTGACGTATACTGTTTTTTTGTTCATGGGGTTGACTACTCTTATATAAGATTTGATGGGAGCTGTTTTGTGGAGGGCGTAGAAATTTTTGTCGAAGGCGGTGTTGTCTTTTAGCCATGTGCCTTTTCCTTTGCCATATACTACTTGGAATTGGAGTTGGTCGGCATTTCTATTCATGTAGCGTCCTCTGAATTCTTGTTCTTGTTCTCCTATGGAGACAATGGGTTTTACGCTGGTGGGATTGGGAATATACCAACCTACGGTTACTTCTTGGGGTAGTGGATCTTCGTCGTTTTCTATGTTGTTCCATTCTTTGAGGATGCCGATTCTTTGGTTGTATTGGGTGGATAGGCTTGTGAGGGTTTCGCCTTGATTGATGGTGTGTTTGATGGGTTTCATTTTGCTGTAGTCTACCTCATGCTTGGTGACATACTTGCTTTCTTCTTCTTTGAATTCTTGGGGATTGAAGTATTTTACGATGAGTTCTTGCCCTTTTGTTAGTTCGTCTTGTTTTAGATCGTTCCATCTTACGAGGTCTGCTATATCCGATTCGTATTTTTTAGCGATGCTGTAGAGGGTTTCGCTTTGGTTGACGGTATGTGTTATTTTAGTTATCGTATCTATAACTGTTGTTAAGGTGTCTATGTCTTCTTTGTCGAAGGGGGATTTGTTGTCGTTGTTTGGGTTCTCGTCTCTTTTTTCGTTGTCTGCTGTTTTGAGAATGCTTAGGGCTTGGGAATCCATGTCTAATAGTATGGTGTCGCCTATGCCGATGACACCTACATTTAAGTTGGGATTCATTTCTAATAGTTTTTCGATGGGTACTTCGTATCTTTTGGAAATGCCGTATAGGGTTTCTTGGTCGGAAACGATGTGTGATAGGTTTCCTTCTATTGTTTTGTCTTCTTTGTTTTTATTGGAGTTTCGGTTGTTTTTTGCTGCTTGTTCTATGACGATGTTTAGGGGTATGAGTAGTGTGTCTGTGATTTTTATGACATTTTCGTCGATAAAGGGATTGTAGGCTAAGATGGTTTTGACGGGTACATCGTAGCGACGAGATAGACTATATAATGTTTCTTTTTCGTCTACTATGTGGGTGATGCTTTCTTCTTTTTTTACTGTGGGGGTTGTGGTGGCTTGGGGCTTCTTTATTGCTGGTTTTGCGGTGATGGGGGCTTGGGTTCTTTTTGTTTTGGGCAGTACAAGGGTATCTCCTAGTTCTAATATGTCGAAGCGGAGGTAGTTGTTGTATTCAAATATTTGGTCTATGGTTAGGTCGTATTTGTTGGAGAGGTTGTATAGGGTTTCTCCTTTTTTGACGATGTGTTGAAAGGTTTCTTGCTGTTGGGCGGTGGCGGTGTTTGTATTTGTGGTGCTGAACCATAGGCCTATGAGTAGTAGGTATAGTATGTTTTTCATCGTTAATGTGTTTTTTTAGTTGTTTTCTGGTATTTTGTGCCAAATTACGGTATGTGTGGCGTAATTTCAAAGGGAGTTGGTATATTTTTTAGATTTGTAACTTGTGGATTGGTTTAGTTTTGTTTTTGAATTTTAACCATATAAGTTATTTTAGTTTTTTCAAGAACATATAAGAGTGGTTCATAACCCTTCAAGATAGACCCGATAGTGTAACCATATAAGTTATTTTAGTTTTTTCAAGAACATATAAGAGTGGTTCATAACAGTGCAAAATAGACCCGATAGTTGCAACCATATAAGTTATTTTAGTTTTTTCAAGAACATATAAGAGAGGTTCTGTCCTTGCAACATAGACCCGATAGTAGTGGTTGGATGATTGCGTTGGCTTGCCGTCTCCGTTTGACTTGGAAAATTCAAGGCATTTTGGAAATGCCTTGCATAGCGGTTCATACGTGAAAAAATGGAAGGCATCTTGGAGATGCCATCCATTAGCGGATAGCGGGCCCATGATTGGCTACGGAGCTGCTTACCGTTGTCTCCTTATTATTTTTATTTATCCATTACTGATTTTTTAATTTCTAATTTTTTTGATTATGAAGGCGATTGGTGTTATTCCTGCTCGGTATGCTTCTACGAGGTTTCCTGGTAAGCCGTTGGCGAGGATTGGGGGGAAGTCGATGGTGCAACGGGTGTATTTGCAGGCGAAGAAGTATAAGGGGCTGGATCGGGTGGTTGTGGCGACGGATGATGAGCGGATTTTTGCACATGTGAAGGAGTTTGCGGATGGGGTATTGATGACGTCTAATTTGCATCTTAGTGGGACGGAACGGTGTGCGGAGGTGGTGGATTTGTTGGAAAAACAGGAGGGAAAGATACCTGATATTGTGATTAATATTCAGGGCGATGAGCCGTTTATTCATCCGATGCAAATTAGTTTGGTGCATCATTGTTTTGATGATCCTAAGGTAGAGATTGCGACGTTGGTGAAGCGGATTGAGGATGAGCAGGTTTTGTTTGATGCCAATGTGGTGAAGGTGGTGACGAATGCGTATGATATGGCGCTGTATTTTAGTCGGATGCCGATTCCTTATTTTCGGGGGGTGCGAAAGGCGAATTGGCTGAAGGAACATACTTATTTTAAGCATATTGGGCTGTATGGATATCGGACGAAGACGCTTAGGGAACTTGCGAAACTGCGTCGGTCTGCTTTGGAGAAGGCGGAGTCTTTGGAGCAATTGCGTTGGTTGGAGCATGGGTTTGTGATTCAGACGGCGGTGACGGAGCGGGAGAGTATTTCGGTGGATACGCCTGGGGATTTGGAGCGGTTGCCTGTTAGGTAGTTTTGGGGACGATGGGGCGTGTGACAAGGGACGAGTAGGACGGGTGCCTCCTACATTTGTCTCTACTTGATGATGATTTCGTCGGCGAAGATCCAAGATTTGCCGCCTGCGCCTTTGTGGTATTCGGGACAGATGCCCCTGTTTTTTGCGATGACTTTTAGGTATTGGGCTTGGGTGTTTGTGGGGAGGGTGAAGTCTTTGAGTTGTGTGCCTTTTTCTTTGGGGCTGATGTTGTTTTGGATTGAACCGATTTCTTTGAAGTTTTTGCCGTCGTTGGAGGTGTAGAAGGTGACGGTTTCGGGCATGAATATCCATGAGTTTTCGTCTTGGAGGAAGCCGATGGTGAGTTTGGTGATGGCTTCTTTTTTGCCTAAGTCGATGATGGCATTGATGTCCACGCCTTCAAATCCTTGCCATGTGCCTGTTCGGTAGTCTTTGCCGCCTCTTAATGCATCGACGAGGGCGTTGTTGCCGCCTGCTGCGTATTGTTTTCCGTATGCTGTGTTGTGTTTGATGGTGCGGTGTTTTCTGATTCTGACGAAGTTTGTTTCGATGGTTGCGCTCTCTCCTACTCCTTCTTTTTTTGCGAATGTTTTGAGGGTACAATCGTCTTTAATGGTGAAGGGTTTTGTGTATTTTTGGGATTTTGTGGTGGGGTTTGTTCCGTCTAAAGTGTAGTAAATTTCAGCGTCTTTTGTGAGGGTGTTTAGTTCGATTTCGTTTTCTTCGTAGAAGGCTTTTTTTCCTTTGGTGATGATGGGTGTAGTGACGATGAGGTGTTTGTTTATGGTGGATGTTGGGATGTTTTTATCATTGGTTGCCCATTCGTTTTTTGGGTTGTTGGTCATGGTGAAGGTGAGGTTTCCGCCTTTCATGAGGTCGCTGTGGGTGATGTAAGATTTTTCGTGTGGCGTGTTGTTGAGTTGGGCGGATTGGATGTATTTGTTTTGGGGATTGTTGTTTTTTGCTTCGATGACGAAATCGTTTCCGTTTTCTAAGTGGAGCGTTACTTTCTCAAAAAGTGGGGAACCGATGATGTAGTCTTCGCTGCCTGGTGTGACTGGATAAAAGCCTATTGCACTCAATACGTACCAAGCGGACATTTGCCCACAATCTTCGTTTCCCGATAATCCGTCTGGTGCGTTGAAATAGAGTTCGTCCATGATTTGACGGATTTTTTCTTGGGTTTTGTGGGGTTTGTTCAGATAGTTATAAAGGTATGCCATGTGGTGGCTTGGTTCGTTCCCGTGTGCGTACTGACCGATGAGTCCTGTGATATCTACTTGGTGTCTTCCTGATGTTTCGGAATTTGCGGTAAACAAGTCGTCCAATTTCTTTTCTAATTTTTCTTTTCCGCCCATTATATTCATCAATCCTGTGATGTCTTGTGGAACGTACATACTATATTGCCATGCGTTGGCTTCTGTATAGTGGTAGTTTACTTCGGCTGGTTCAAAGGGCACAACCCATGCATTGTCCATGCGTCCTCGCATAAATCCTGTGGATGAATCATAGATATTTTTATAGTATTGCGCTCGTTGCAAATACCTTTTGTAGAGGTCTTCCTCTTCGTTGATGGCCGCTGCCATTTGTGCAATACACCAATCATCGTAGGCGTATTCGAGGGTTTTTGAGACGGATTCTGCTTCTGATTCGGCAGGAATAAAACCGTATTTTTTGTAGCCCTCTAAGCCCAATTTGTCTTGTTCTGCGCTGTGTATCATAGCTTCAAAAGCTTTGTTTTCGTCATAATCTCGGATTCCTTTGAGGTAGGCATCGGCGATGACGGGAACGGCGTGATAGCCAATCATGCAGCCTGTATAATTTCCTGATAATTCCCATACGGGCAATTGTCCCCCTGTTTCGTATTGGGCGATGAAGGTTTTGATGAAATCGTTGGTGCGTTTTTGTTCGATGAGGGTGTATAGTGGATGGGTCGCTCGATAGGTGTCCCATAAGGAAAATATGGTGTAATGTGTGTAGTCTTTTGCTTGATGGATTTTGAGGTCTGTTCCCCGATATTTTCCATCGACATCCATAAATAAATTGGGGGCAATCATGGTGTGGTAGAGTGCGGTATAAAAAACGGTTTTTTGGTCGTCTGTTCCCCCTTCAATGTCGATTTTGCTCAAGGCTTTTGTCCATTTTTCTTGTGTTGTTTTTTTTGTTTTTTCAAAATCCCAATGATTGATTTCCTTTTCTAAGTTCTTTCTTGCGCCTTCGATGCTCACGCTTGAAATACCGACTCTCACCAAAATTTCTTTATTGTTTTTGAGGTCAAATTCTAAGTTTGCTTTGATGTTTTCTCCTGCGACGACTTCGGCTTTGCCCTCCGTCTCCACTTCCATTTTTTGAAAGGGTTGTGAAAATTGTATGACAAAATAAACGTGTTGTTCTTCTGCCCATGCCTTAGATAAGCGGAAACCTTCGATTTCGGTGTCGCTGACTTTCGTAATTCCTGAGTTGATTACTTTGTCTCGGTGTTCTAAATCTATTAAAATGTTTCCTTTGTCGTTTTTTGGGAAAGTATATTTGTGGAATCCTGCTCGTTCGGTGGCGGTGAGTTCGACGGCGATGTCGTATTTGTCTAAATAAGTTGTGTAATATCCTGCTTCGGCTTTTTCGTTTTCTTTGGAGAAGGGAGAACGATAGCCTGCTTTTTCGTCCGCTCCATTATTAAAGACAGTTTTGCCTGTGGTGGGCATCAGTAGAATGTCGCCATAATCGGAAACGCCCGTTCCGCTTAAATGGGTGTGGCTGAATCCATAGACGACCTTGTCGGTGTAGTGATAGCCTGAGCATCCGTCCCATCCTGTGAGTCGAGTGTCTGGACTCAATTGTACCATGCCGAAGGGAACGGTTGCGCCTGGAAAGGTGTGTCCGTGTCCGCCTGTGCCGATGAAGGGATTGACGTATTCTGTTTGGGCTTGGGTCTGGACTTGTAGGGCGATGGTCAGGAATATGAGGAGTAATGCTTTTTTCATTTTGGTTGTTTTGTACATTCTCCTTTTTTTGGAGAGAACGGTTTGATAAAATACTAAATTTTAATTTCTAAATTCTAATATTTTAGGAGAGAACGGTTTGTTGCTTCGTCGTTTTGGTTTGGTCCCGCTATTCGTTCTTATGGTGGCTATTGGGCAACCACATGAGTCCGCCCCTACGTTTGTTTTGGGTGAACAGATGGGTTCGCCCCTACCCAATCCACCGCCACCATACCACTGCTATCGGGTCTATTTTGGAGGGTTTGGGGCTTTGCTAAAGTACGATTAATTTTGTTTTAATTGTGTGAATCTATTAAACTTTTTATTTTGAGTTGTTCTTCAAAGTTCTCAATTATTTCTGTGGTTTCAAAAATTATTAATTTATTTTTTTCGGGAATTAAATCGAAGTAGTTGTCTGTAAAAAACCCTTCTTTTGGGATACTTAAATATACATTTTTTGCGAGATTGTCGGTGCTTAATTCGATGCCATAACCTGCTTTTATTTTTGTGATAGTGATTTCAATATTTGGAGTTTGTAGATTTAAATCTTTTGGGGGATGATAGTAGAGAATACTCGTAGCAGAAGTCGATTCTTTTTTTTTGAGTTCTGAATATTTTAGTTCAAAATTTTGTCGTTCTATATCTTCCTTGAACATAAGCCCAAAGCTTTCTTGTAATCGTGGCCCCTGCCTTCTTATATGGTTATTCATTTGTTTGAAATTAACAACAAAGCATTTATCTTTTAGGTATTCGTCTATGGTTGTTTCTATATCAGGTGGCAACATATTTTTAAGGCTGTCTTGAAAATAAACTTTGCTACTATTTTTATCTATAATTCTGGTTTTAACATGTTCAAAATCAGTCTTCAAAACATTGCCTTGAAAATCAATTAATTCGATAAGTAATGGTTCTCCAAATTTCAGACCATCACAGACGATTGAAACGGTAAACATATCCCCTTCAATTTCGGGTATAATGATGGTGGTTTGGTACGCTTTTTTCACGAAATAATGTAAGGCTTTCCAATTGCCGTAGTAGTCGGTGCTTGACCACGAGATGGCGGGCCAACTATCGTTGAGTTGCCAATAGAGCGTTCCCATGCAATGGGGCATTTTTTTGCGGTGTTGTTCGATGGCGTATTTGATGCCTTCGGCTTGGGTAAGTTGATTGAGGTAGAGGAAGCTTTCAAAGTCTTTGTGTGTTTTGTAATGGCGATCTATGTATTCAAATAAAAGTCGATTGCCTTTGTAGCTTTTTTGGCGTTTTTGCAAAACTTCTGAATCTAAATTTCGGCCTTCTATTTCTGTGAAAGATTCTATATTTGCTAAGTCGGGGAAGGATTGAAAACCGTATTCGGAATTGAAGCGACCTACATTATTTTTGAATTCGGTGAAAGGTTCTTCTCCATGCCAAACGCCCCAATAATGCATGCTGCTGTGGTTGAAGTTTTCGGGTGTTCCCCAATTGCTTAGGGGGGAGGTGGAAACGTAGGGTCTTGTTGGGTCTTGTTTTTTGAGTGTTTTAGGGATTAGCTTTTCAAAGAGGTTGAGGTAATTTTGGCGAATTTCGGTGGAATCTTTTGGGCTGTATCCAAACTGTTTTTGCCAACCCCAATTGTGCCATGCGACGTTCATTTCGTTGTTGCCACACCATAGGGCGATGCTTGGGTGATTGCGTAAACGCTGTATGTTTTGGGTGATTTCTTTTTCGACGTTTTTTACGAATGCTGTATCGCCTGGATACATACTACAAGCAAACATAAAATCTTGCCATACTAAAATTCCATTTTCATCGCATAAATCATAGAAAACATCATTTTCATAAATGCCTCCACCCCATACTCGAAGCATGTTCATATTTGCATCTACAGCAGATTTGATGATTTCTTGGTAGCGTTTGTTTGTGATGGATGGAATGAAACTATTGGCAGGAACATAGTTCGCTCCTTTCATAAATACGGGTTCTCCATTTACTTTAAAATAATAGGACGTTCCAATGCTGTCTTTTTCTTGGACGAGTTCGATGGTTCTTAGCCCGATTCTGGTTTGCTCTTGGGCGAGCATCTTTTTATTTTCATTGAAAATGACTCCTTTGATTTCGTATAAAAAAGGATAGCCTTTTCCGTTGGGATTCCATTTTTTTGGCTCATCAATTTCTATGGGAATGGTAATTTTTTGTGTTCCTTTTTTTAGTTTGATTTTGTGGGTTTTTGTGATGATTTTTCTTTTCTGATCGTTCTTATCAGAAAGGTAATGCCTAATTTTACCATCATCATCATTTGAAAGGAAGTATTCGATCTTTAGATTGGCTTTTTGGGCTTTTTTTGCTTCGATGGTAAAGACTGCTTCTATTTCTGCATTTTCTTTTGTTAAGGTTTTTTGGTTGATTTGTAGATTGGTGATTTTGGCTTCATTCCATGCGTTGAGTACGATGGGTCGCCAGATGCCTGATGTGACCATGCGAGGTGCCCAATCCCATCCATAATGATAGGGAGCTTTTCTGGTGAAGATGCTTAGTTTTTCGTCGGCTGCGTCGTTGCCTGCTGGTAATTCGTAGGGTAAGGCTTTGTATTGTGGGAGTGCTTTTTTAATCGGGGAATGGAAGTAGATGCGTAGTTTGTTGTTTTCCTTTTTTGCGTGTTGTTTTATGTCGATTGTCCATGTACGAAACATGTTATCAGTAGATTGGATTTTTTGGTCGTTGAGGTAGATGTCTGCATAGGTGTCTAAGCCTTCAAAGGTGATTTCTATGTTTTCTTTTTTGTAGTATTCTTCTGGAATGTCGAAGGTGGTTTGGTATTCCCAATCTTCTTTTTCAATCCATTGGACTTTTTCTTCGTTGTTGCGGTAATATGGGTCGGGAATTTGGTTGGTTTGGAGGAGATCGGTGTGGACGGTGCCTGGTACGGTGGCTTTGTGCCATTCTTCTTTGTTGGCTTGTCGAAATTCCCAATTTTGGTGGAGTTCGATGGTGGCTTGGAGGTGGGTGGTTAGGAGGATTAGTAGAAGGAATAAGGTATTTTTCATGTTTGTTTTATTCAGTTCATATTTATTTTAAACCATATAAGTTATTTAAGTCCATATAAGTTTTTTTTTGGTTCTGACCTTTATAAGCTAGACCTGATGGTAATGGTATCGTTTTTTTGGGTGGCAGGTTTGAGTTGGGCAAAACGATGAGAATGGACAGCAGGAGCATGCTTTACGACGAAGCTGCCTACCGTTGTCTCCTTATTTTTCTGTACTAAATTACGGAAATAAATTAATAAGTTTTTGTCCTTTGTAGCCTAATTAGATTTTGAGTAGTTTAACGATTTTTTTGACTTTTTTCATATCTGTTTCGTAGATGGGTATTTTATTTTCGGTTTGTTTGGTGGATTTTGCGGAGAAGTGATATTCGGGGGCTTGGGTTTCGTTTTTGAGTTTTTGGATATTCTGGGCAGTGATGCCTCCACCAACGAGTATTGTGATTTGCTTACCAGCTATTTTGATGAGTTGTTGAAGTAGGGATGCTCCTTTGATGGCAGTCGGTTTTTGTCCTGATGTAAGGATACGAGTTGCTCCTAATTTGATGAGTTCTTGCTGGGTTTTGAAAGGATTAGGCACGATGTCAAAGGCTCGATGAAAAGTGAAAGGCAATGGGTTACTTGCTTCAATGAGTTCTTGGGTTCTTCGGATGTCGAGTTCTTGGTTTTCGGTTAAAATGCCTGAAACGATGCCATTTGCACCGATTTCTTTAGCGTATTTGATGTTTTGGAGCATCGCCTGAAATTCGGGGTCGTTGTAGCAAAAATCGCCACCTCTGGGCCGAATGAGGACGTAGATGTCGATGTCTAAAAGATTTTTGGCGGTATGGAGTACGCCTAAACTTGGAGTTGTGCCACCTTCTAAGAGATTATCACACAGTTCAATGCGATTGGCACCGCCTTTTTGGGCATTGAGGGCGGATTGAAGAGAATTGGCACAGATTTCGATTTTTGGTATCATGGAATTTGTCGGTTTTCTTCGCTTTTGGTAAAATGTAGGAATCTTGTTATTAAATATGAGTTTTTTTTATCAAATTGTGAGACAGAATGCTAAATCAAATATTTATGAAAAATTTTACGCTAATTTCTTTAATCTTTGTGTTTTGTTGCTTGTCTTTGGCTGCACAACATACAGTGACAGGTACGATTATCTCCGCAGAAGATGCTCTTCCTTTGATTGGCGTAAATGTGACTGCAAAGTCGAAAGAAGCAGGCACATTAGGCACTATTACGGATTTTGATGGCAAATACCAACTCAAAATACAGAACCCACAAGATACATTAGTTTTCAGTTACATTGGTTGTGTCACACAAGAAATTCCTGTTGAGGGCAAAAGTGTCATTGATGTCGTCTTGCGAAATGATTCGGAACAGTTGGAGGAAGTTGTGGTAACGGCTTTGGGAATTAAGCGGCAAAAACGAGAAGTTGGCTATTCTACCGAAAGTTTTACGGGTGATAAAATAGCGATGTCTAATGCGCCCAATATCGTAAATTCGCTGAGTGGAAAATCGGCAGGGGTTCAAATCGCTGCGCCTGATGGCGTCGATGGCGGAACGTCTCGTATCGTGATTCGAGGAAACAACAATATTTCGGCGAACAATCAACCGCTTATTGTGGTAGATGGTATGCCTTTGGAAAATGAACCTGGCTTGACAAATATTGGTCGAGGGGTGGATTGGGGTTCTGCCATTAACAACATCAATGCCCAAGATATTGAAAGTGTGGATATTCTGAAAGGACCAACAGCTTCGGCTTTGTATGGTTCGAGAGGAGCAAATGGCGTTGTGTTAATTACGACGAAACGAGGGAAGAAAGGTAAAGGATTGGGCGTGAACTATTCGATTATTCACAAAATTACACAGCCTTATTACTATCGTGATGTGCAAAATACGTATGGCGCAGGTGGTCCGATTAGTTTGTTAGAACCCACTTTGCCAACAGATGGTGATGGAACATATTTGTATCCAAGTACAGTGCATGTCGATGACGGGCCTTTGGGAAAACCGACTACGGAATCCTTTGGTTTTTATTCAACAGGAATGTCATGGGGGCCAAAGATGGAAGGACAAAATGTGCGTTGGTGGGATGGTGAAATGCGTTCTTTTACGCCACAACCTGACAACTTAAAACAGTATTTTAAAAATGGCAATACAACGACACACAACCTTTCTTTTTCGGGTGGCAATGATTTGGGAAGTATTCGACTGTCGATGACACGAACTCAACATGATGCCATTATTCCCAATAGCAATTACAATCAAACAACGATTAATTTAGGTTCTCGTTTGGATATTTCTAAGCGGATTAAAATGGATTTAGCGGTTTCTTATACCGACTATTATCGGTTGAATAGTCCGACTTTAGGCGATGACAATGAGCGTTCTTTTGGGAAAGGAATTTTGTATAGTTGGCCTCGAAGTTATAAAGGTTTAGAGGAAGAAATCAACTTTTTGCCCGATGGCACTCGCAATGATTATAGCGACATTGAAGGCGGTTATCCTTTCACCTATACGGCTCCGCATTTGTGGTGGAATACTTACAACAACAATACACATTTTGATAGAGGGAAATTATTGGGAGCTTTGACGATGACGTATGAAATTACCGATTGGTTGAATGTGCGAGGGCGTTTAGGCTTAGATTTCACCTTAGATCAGTTTGAAGAACGTCGAAATCCTACCGATGCATTGGGCATAGAAAATGGCTTTTATGGCAATAGTTTAACGAGGGATTTTGTACACAACAACGAAGTTTTATTAACGCTTCACAAAGACAAAATTTTTGATTCACCTTTTGATGCGAGTATTTCTTTTGGAGGGACACAATGGCAACGAGATGGCTATGGCATTAGTGCCAAAAACCAAAACAATGAATGGGTCAATCCAAGACTGTACACTTTCAACAATTATGAAGGCGAACTTAATGCGCCCGAATTAAGCGAATTTCGTTTCAACAAAAAAATCAATTCAATCTATAGTTTTTTAAATTTGAGTTATGCAAATTTTGCCTTTTTAGAATTGACAGGTCGCAATGATTGGTCATCGTCTTTACCGATTGACAACAACGATTATTTTTATCCTTCTGCCTCTTTGAGTTTTCTGCCAACCGTAGCGTTTAGTTCTACATTTCCATCGTGGTTAAGTTTTTGGAAAGTTCGGGGAGCTTATGCACAAACGGCTTCGGATGATTTACCTTTCTTAGTCGATTTCATTTATGAGACGGCTGATTTTGGTGGAAGTCAAACAGCGACTTTACCTACAACGATTCCGCCCATCGCCTTAAAACCACAAAAAGCAAATTCGTATGAAATCGGAACAACTGTGGGTTTATGGGATGACAAAATAAATCTTGATTTGACTTATTATTACATCAATTCCTTCGATCAAATTTTGAACTCTCCCCTACCTGCTTCATCGGGTGCAAACGAAATTAAAATCAATACAGGAAAATTAGAAAACAAAGGAATCGAGGCAATTCTCAATGTCGTCTTGATGAAAAAGCCGAATTTCTTTTGGGAAACGGGATTCAATTTTGCTCGCAATCGCAACGTCGTTGTCAGCTTAGGCGATGGCGCAAAACGCTTGGAATTGTCAAATATCTGGGGCTTGAATGGTCCTGCCATTGTGGTAGAAGAAGGACAAGAATATGGTACGATTGTCGGCTATGATTATGTTTATCACGAAGAGACAGGCAAACCCATTCTAAACGATGAGGGGACACATTACCTTTTGACAGAAGACCAAGTTCCCATCGGCAATGCCTCTCCCGATTTTATTGGTGGATGGACGATGCGTTTAGGGTGGAAAGGACTTAAAGTCAGCACGTTAGTCGATACCAAATGGGGCGGTGACATTTATGCAGGTTCGTATGTCATTGGCTTGCAAACAGGTCAAAGTCCAGAGACGCTTGAAGAACGCAATGGTGGCGGTTTGCCTTATGTAGATTCGGAGGGCAATGAACGCAATGTTGGCGTGATTTTAGAGGGTGTTTATGCGGACGGTACCGTCAATGATAAAGTCGTTCATCATTACTTCAAATACATTGGCAATACAGGCGGTTGGGGTCGCTTTTTGAGTACACCAGGCATCCAAGAAAATTCGTGGGTTAAGCTGCGAGAAATTGCTTTATCCTATGAACTCAAATCTAATCTTTTAGCAAAAACAAAAGTATTTCAAGACTTGACACTTTCCTTAGTGGGTAGAGATTTATTCTATTTATACACCTCTTTACCCGACCGAGTGAATCCCGAAGGTATTAGCGGTTCTGGTAATGCTCAAGGCTTGGAATGGGCAGCTTTTCCTGGCACTCGCTCCGTGAGTATTGGGCTAAATGCTTCTTTTTAGTTTTGTTGGTTCTTAGTGCTTAGTGCTTGGTTCTTGGTTGTTGGTGCTGTAGTTGCCGTAATCTGAATAACTACAAAAACCACTTAAACTACATAAACCACAAAAACTAAACAAGGAGAGAACGGTTTGTCTTTCATCGTGAAGGAAAGGCCCGCTGTCCGTTCTTATGGCAAGTAGTAAGTATCTAAAATAACACAACCACAAAAACTACAGAAACAACAAAAACCACAGAAACTACTTGCCATACCACTACCATCGGGTCTATGTTGGATGGTCTGGACTTTTATCGAAGGGGCGTTTTTTCCTTTCGGGTTGAGACCATTTAAAATAGCCCTGATAGGAGCGGTTGGATGATTGCGTTGGCTGCCGTTTCGGTTCATATTTGGAGATGCAAGGCATTTTGGAAATGCCTTGCAAGACGGTACAGTGCGTGAAAAAATGGAAGGCATCTTGGAGATGCCATCCATTAGCGGATAGCAGGACTAAATGTCACGACGAAGCACCTGACAGTTCGCTCCTAATAATAATATTATAAAAAATGAAAAAACTTTCGATTATACTGATTGGCTTTACCTTGTTCTTTTCGACTTCTTGTGAGAAGGGATTTGAAGAATTGAATGAGAATCCTTTCTTTCCGACGCAAACGGATATTGGACCGCTTTTTAATACGGTGGTGGAATCGATACAGTTGGGATGGAATGAGCAGTTCTATTTGCACAATGAGACGTTGTATGGACTGACACAACAAGCGGCTTTGACGGCTGCAACCTTTCAAAATATTAGTATTGGAACGGAGGAAATGTGGACGCAATATTATATGGCTTTGGCGCATATTCGGGAGATTGAAAGTCGCTTGGTGGAGATGGAGGAAGAGGTCGAAGCGGAAGCCTTGAATAATGTGCGGGGGATGCTCAAAATAATGACGGCTTATAAGACGTTTCGGGTGACGGATTTGTTTGGGGATATTCCATTTTTTGATGCAGGAAAAGGCTATCAAGATTTGGACTTTGCTCGACCTACTTTTGACAGACAAGAAGATATTTATAAGTTTTTGTTGGACGAATTAAAATGGGCGGCGGACAATATAAATATCAATCCAAATCCTACGACAGAAGCAGGAACAGCCTATGTCAGTATTAATAATTTTGATACTTTTTTTCAAGGAGATTTGTATCGCTGGATTAAATTTGCGAACTCTTTGCGCTTGCGTCATGCATTGCGGATGAGCGAACAAAACCCTGATTTTGCCTATCCTATTTTGGCAGAAATTTTGGAGGGCGCATTGCCTGTGATTGAGGATGGCGAAGATGTCGTAATGTCTCCTAAAGCTCAATCGTGGGAACGACAAAGTTCGCACTGGTCATTTAGGGAACACAATAAATTGCGGATGGGATCGACAATTTGGGGGCTTCTATCAGAAAACGACGAAGCGAATGGCAGTGGGATTTTTGATCCTCGTGCCTACATCTTTTTTGAACCAAATAATGAAGACGACTGGGTAGCTTTTCCGCAAGTTCCAACATCAGATACACCTGCATCGGGCGGAACGCCTTATGGTTCTCAACGAGATTTCAACTATACAATCAAAGGACAAGCCAATATTTATGCGCCATTCAACTATTATTTGATTCGGGATGAACGAGATGTTCCAGAAGTGATTTTAACGGCTGCGGAAGTTCATTTTATTAAGGCGGAGGCGTATTTGCGTGGATTGGGTGTAGCGATGGATCAGGCTTTTGCGGAAGGAGAATACAGTGTGGGCGTCGTCGCTTCTCTGCAATTTTGGCAAAATGTCAAGAGTAATTCCGAAATTTGGGTCAATGCTTCGGCAAATTTGTCTATTGGGGAATTGTTTGCCGTGTCAAATCATCCAAGATTGAGTATCTTTGAAACAGAAAATAAATTAGAGTTAATCTATGCTCAACGATGGCTGGACGCTTTCCGACAACCCTGGGAAGCCTATAGTTTGGAACGCAGAACGGGAAAAACGCCTCGTACTGGCGACGCTTTGAACCATTTTAGATTCCCTTATCCGCCTTCAGAGACAATTGACAATCCCGATAATTGGGCTGCTCAGGTGGGTTTGATGGGCAGTGATGAGGAAGAAGTGAAAGTTTGGTGGATGCCGTGATTTTAGTTTTTGTGGTTTATGTTGTTTTTGTAGTTTATGTGGTTGCGGTTCATCTTTATTTCTTTAACCATATAATTTTTTGTTTAAGTAATGATTAAGAAATAAGTCCGCCATCTTTTGCAAAGAGATTTTTTGATAGACAAGGCAAAAAACGTAGGCATAGCAGGGCTATGACGAGGCTTTTTAACGCAGTATATCGGAAAATATCGA
>Ga0209185_1001985_pt1 | contig 15584 bp, 10 predicted proteins | sample SidtaG_2_FD_187425 | JGI IMG/M metagenome (GOLD analysis project Ga0209185, IMG submission 187425) | Marine algal microbial communities from Sidmouth, United Kingdom - Sidmouth_Asex2 metaG (SPAdes) (version 2) | ecosystem: Host-associated > Algae > Red algae > Unclassified | place: Sidmouth... | reverse complement strand
CTTGTTATGAAAATTGGCGTACTGATCAACCATGGCGAAAATCCAGAGAGCGGTGAGGTACCAACCTACGCGGAAATCCGCGAGATGGCCTTGGCGATTGAAGAAAATGGGTTTGATTCGGCTTGGGTTGTTGATCACCTCTTCTTTCGGCCTGAAGCGCATAAAACCGTCGGGATCTGGGAGTGTTGGACGCTTTTGACCGCATTGGCCGAGGCGACCAGCCGTATCGAGTTGGGAACGCTGGTGCTCTGCAATCCATTCCGCGATCCCGCGCTGCTGGCCAAGATGGCGCACACGCTGGATGAAGTAAGCTTAGGCCGCTTAATTTTGGGCATGGGCTGTGGTTGGCATCAGCCAGAATTTGACGCGTTTGGCTTTCCTTTTGATTATCGAGTCAGCCGCTTTGACGAGGCATTGCAGATTATACGACCGCTACTGGATGGGAAAAGTGTGGATTTTGACGGAAAATTCTATCAAGTGAAGGATTGCGTCATTTCGCCCCTTGGGCCGCGCTCGGGTGGCATTCCGCTACTGGTTGCATCTAAATCACCGCGCATGGTGCAGCTAACGGCCCGCTACGCCGATCAGTGGAATACTGCATGGTTGGGCGATCCAGAGCCGTTAGGCGAGCGGATCGCAATGATGAAGCAGGCGTGCCTTGACGAGAAGCGCGATCCCGCAACGCTAGCGATTACGGTGGGCACCTCCGTCGCTTTCCCCGATTTGGGCGAAGGTCGTTCTTTTGCGGCGGATCCATTTGTCGGCTCATTGGATGAAATTGCCGCAGCATTTTTGGCTTACGAAAAAGCGGGCGCGGATCATTTACAAATTGGCATTAGCCCGTACGGTTTGCCTGCGCTAGTACGATTAGCCGAAGCAATGCATATTTATCGTCGATAAACAAAAGAGGATCTTCAGGATCTCACGTGGTTAACAGTGACATCACTCATCGTGGATTCCCGATGTCGAGTGCGTCGTGCTGTTCACCAATGGGTTCTGGCTCGAATCACTCTCCGAATAGTGCGACGCACTCTGTCAATCACATGAGATCCGGTTGAACTACAAAAGATTATAGAAATCTGGTTCCAAAGCCACATTGACTGCTTATTACCCCGTCTTCAGTTGTCTTCGGCATCAACGCGGACACCGTCCGATCTTACATTAATGTAGTATAATTCAGATATCTATTTCTCGTTTATCTATTTCTCGTTTTCCATTCTAAGGATCAATCATGCGCTTACAATTTCTCCGACAGCCCGCTGACCGCACCCGACCCCAATACAGCTCGCACTATATGGGATAAAATCAATGTGCCGGACAACTGGCAGTTGCGACCTGGGCGTGATGGATCAATATCTGCTGCACCGCGAAGCGGTAACGTGGCGGTAATGTGGCTGTTGCGCCTACGCCCATTTGGCGCGGGCGAGGATCTGATTGAATTGAGTAAACAAAAAGTGTAATCGTTATTTTACACTGGAGTGGAACTCTTGCTCGCCACAGAGCGCAAGTAGTCTAGACCATCCCCCTGCTAGAATTTCTTCTAGCTGCAGTAAGGTCGCCAAATAAACTTCTTTTGATTGCCCATATGGGTCAGCAATATCGAACAAGGATGCATCTCCATCATGCTTTGACGAGGCTGATAATAGTTGAGAAAAGAGCAGTACTTTGTGCATTTGCGCAGGTTCGAGGCCCTTGTCTACAATATTGTTGCTGCCCATCTCTGGAGAGGCTAATGCGCGCACATTATTATAATGCACGGAAGTCATGACTAAAACGAGATCGGCGTCTTTGAACTCAGCAAGTTGAAGTCGTCGAGAGCGATGCGCGTGCAGCGAAATCCCTCTCGCGGCGAGTAAATCGATACCGTGCTGGCTTGCCGGTTCACCCTTAGTTGCGTCTACCCCTGCCGAAGCAACCTGAATTTTATCCGCCAGTTGTTCGTTAGCTAATCTGGCTCGGATCAAGCCTTCTGCCATCGGCGAACGGCAGGTGTTGCCAGAGCAAATTACAACTATTTCTTTCATTTGTTTTTGTCTTCCTGCCCTAGTACAGCGTTACGTAATATTGATAGATAGAGCAATAAAATTTACGCCGTAGAATTTGCATCGTAAAAGCACCAATTTCGCAGCAAAGAGGCTTAGACATACCTGCTGAAAGGTAACTGTTACTTGCTTTTCTACTAGCCTAGGTTAAACTTTTATGACATTATGTAACAACCACGTACAATACAGCAAGCACTTCTATACAACTGCGCAGAAACAGTATGTGCGTAAAAATAGAAAGTACGTCAACAATACCATTCCGAGATAAATCCCTGTGCCTGTAGAACATCCCAAACAAATCTTTCAAGGGTCCCGTATATTGCTTGCGGATGACGAATACGAAATTCGTGCCTTATTGACAAAAGTCTTACAGCGAGCAGGATACGACGTTGAGGCTGTTGATGATGGTGACCTTGCGTTAGAAAAAGTCATTCAAGACGAATTTGACCTTATATTACTTGATGTTAAGATGCCGCGTATGGATGGCTTTGAAGCGTGTACAAAAATTCGCTTACTTTCTCATGTCCCAGTCATTATGATAACCGCACTCAATCAAGTGGATCACATTGTAGAGGCACTGGACAAAAGCGGTGCAGATGAGTACATTACCAAGCCATTTAACACGCGCGAATTAGTTGCTCGTATCGAGTCGATATTACGACGGAACCAAATACAGCAGAAACGAATACAGGATAAGCGAGAAGAACAACAGGTTCAGTTCATAAAAGCTGGTCCGGTTATATTACTAGAAAATCAACCCAATCGCGTACTTGTTAAAAATAAAGTAGTCGAGATGGGTTCCACAGAATATCGACTGCTCTGCATGTTGATGACTTATGTTGATTCGGTTGTTGAACAGCGTCAAATTATTGAAGTATTGTGGGGGGTCGTACCGCGTGGGCAAACACAGCTTGTTGAGAATTTTGTCAATCGTTTGCGAGCAAAAATCGAGACAGATCCGCACAACCCACAGTGGATCTTAACTATACCAGGCAAAGGCTATATGTATAGTGCATCACCCAAGTTGAAATAGAGCTTATAAACTTGTCTCATTCGGGATATCACTTTACTGGTGCTAAATGAGTTACGAGCAGAAGCACACAATATGCCCGTCAAGTTTTTTGCAAGACGAAAAGTTGAGAAAAACTAAGGCGTTTTCGCTTCTGCATCGCTCGCGGAGGCTCCATCCGAGTTGTGCGCAATCGATACAATAATGAAAATGACGTTTCCAGATTATTTGATTGAAAGAAGAATGACGCATAGAGGAAACAACTCAATATGGCAACAAAGAAGAGAGAAATAGCAACGCTTGGCGGTGGCTGCTTTTGGTGCACCGAAGCAATTTTTGCAGCACTCAAAGGTGTCGATTCTGTTGTTTCGGGCTATGCTGGTGGCGTCGTGCCAAACCCAACATACGAAGCGATTTGTACGGGCATTACGGGTCACGCGGAGGTGATCCAAGTGGCTTTTGATCCGAAAAAAATCTCGTATAAAGAGCTATTGAAAGTTTTCTTCACCACCCATGATCCGACAACGCTTAATTGCCAAGGGGCAGACGTGGGCACACAATATCGCTCGGTCGTTTACTATCACGATGAAGCACAGCGCGAGATGGCAGAAGAGGTGATCCGTGAGTTTGGTGCAAAGGAAATCTGGGCAGACCCAATTGTGACAGAGGTTGCGCCGCTGGACGTTTTCTATCCAGCCGAGGCGTACCACAATAATTACTATGCGCAAAACAGTCAGCAGCCTTATTGCCAGATTGTGATCACGCCCAAAATTGCTAAGCTGCGCAAAGAATTCAAGAGTAAGCTCAAATAATTGTTCAAGCTTTTAGGGTGGAAATGAACAGCAAACTAAATCGAATTGTCTTTGGCTCCATTATTGGACTGATGGCGGGTATCAGTTTTGGCTTTACTGTGCTGCCTCTAGTTGCAGGTCAGACCGTCCCCGAATCGTTGACGCCAGAACTGTATACAATCTTGGCGAGGTATCTTTTGCCTGCCGCCCTCTTGTGGATCCCGGGTGGAGTGATGGCGGCACTGCGTGGCGAGATGGCACAAGGGGCTAAGTTTATGGGCATCGGCGGGGCCATTGTCGGGGTCATTTATGCGGCCGTGGCAAGCGGCGGGACAGACATCATGCTGATGCTCGTTAGTGGCTTAGGCGCGGCCCTTTATGGGGCGGGTGCAGGTCTCTTAGTTGGCGGCGGCTTTCCCGCGGTTGATCCAAAGATTGACTGACAGACTGATAAGATGACCGAATGAAAAAGATTGACAAGATGGCAAAAAAACACTTCTGTCGGTGTAATTTTAGCAAATAAAAAGGTGCACAATCCACATCATTTGGATTGTACACCTTTTTATTTGCGATTCATCTTGTTGCTTTTTGTCATCCGGTCATCGTGTTATATTTTGACCAGAACGCGTCCGATCTGCTTGCCCTGCATAATCAGATCGATCTCGTTGTCTAGTTCGTCTAGCGTCACTTCTTTTGTTAGATCGTTAAGATTGTCTAGCTTCCAATCAGTGGCAATGCGGTCCCAAATTTTGAGCCGCTTATCCATCGACATTTCGACTGAGTCGATCCCTAATAAGCGCACGCCGCGTATGATGAAGGGGAAGACGCTGCTCGAAAAGCTAGCCCCGGCGACAAGTCCACAGCAGGTGACCGCTCCACCATATTTTGTGGACTTAAGCGCAGTAGCTAGAATGTCGCCGCCTACTGTGTCGACCACGCCTGCCCACCGTTCGCCCAGCATGGGGCGGTCGCTGTCGTCGCTTGCTTCCTCGCGACTAATTACCTCTTTTGCGCCTAGTTTGGTCAACACCTCTTTGGCATTGGGCTTACCCGAAACCGCTACCACCGAATACCCCAATTTCGACAACATTGCCACGGCCAAACTGCCGACGCCGCCCGATGCACCCGTGACCAAGATTTCCTGATCGGTGCTTGGCGTCATGCCCTGCATTTCGAATTCGTAAAGCGAGAGCGCGGCGGTAATGCCTGCCGTGCCGTAGATCATCGCGTCGCGTGCGGCTAGGCCTGCAGGCTGGCGCACGATCCACTCGGCAGGGACGCGGATGTATTCGCCATAGCCACCGTTGGTTTCCATCCCCAAGTCATAGCCGGTAACGAGTACTTCGTCACCTGGGGCAAAAGATACGCTTGTTGATTTGGCTACGGTTCCGGCGGCGTCGATACCTGGCGTGTGCGGGAAGTCGCGGGTCACACCGGGGTGGCCGGTGGCAGAGAGGCCGTCTTTAAAGTTGAGCGACGAGTACGCGACTTTGATGAGCACGTCGTTATCCTCTAGCTCGCTCATGTTTCGTTGGGTGATAGTGCGGTCGAAGCGCTTCTTTTTGGTTTCAGGGTCGATGCTTTGGGTGATAACCATGGCGCGATAAGTTTGGTCTGACATTTGGGTTTCTCCTTTGTTTGTTGATTGGCGAGGTTGATCTTACTAGTACACGATGGCGTAAGTAGACCCACAGTATGGAATCACTATTTTCCGTAGAAACGCCGATATTTAACTATTGGCTTATTTGAGCCGCTGTGTACTACTTGCTTTTTCTATAGAGTATTTTAATTGGGATGATGTGATTGGGGAAAAGAGGAAGGTTGGGAACAAACGAAAAAATGTGCCAGCATCGAGATCATCTATGTGATATAATTGAACAGAGTAAATTCTAATTTTCGAGGAGCATACCATGAGTTATCGATTTCCGGGCATGGATCCATATCTAGAAAATAGTACAATTTGGCGTGACTTTCACCACTCGTTAGCAGAGGAAATTCGAGGGCGACTTAACAAAGAAATTGGGCCGAAGTATTATGCTGGGGTTGAAGTCTATTCTGTAATGGAAGAGATAACCATTGGCGCTCCTAAAGCTGTGATCCCTGATGTTGGTCTTCTAACGCAACCGGAGGAAGAAACTGTTGCCACAATGCCGGTAGCCGCACCCTCTATCGCGGCTCCGATTCAGCGTCAGGCAGTTGCCATCCCAACAAAACTGCGCTCTGTGCGGGTCTACGCCACATCTACAGATGAACTGATTACTGCCATCGAGATTTTATCGCCCTACAATAAAACGGGTGAAGGATTGGCTGAATATCGCAGCAAGCGCGCCCACCTTATGGGATCCGCAGTCAACCTTGTTGAATTGGACCTGCTGCGTGGCGGTCAACGGGCGGGGAAAGAGGTAGAGGATCCGCCGCTTGAAAACGCAGATTATGTTCTGCTCGTCAACCGCAGCGGCAACGCCAATCCACTAAACGTATCCGACATCTGGCCCGTAGCAGCCCTAAACGAACCACTGCCCGATCTCTCGATTCCACTCAGGTTGCCCGATGCAGATGTGGTGCTCAATTTGAATGAGGCGATCCGTGCGGTGTACATACGGGCGGGGTACGCCTGGCGTGTTGACTACAATCAGCCTGTGCCGCCGCAAAAGCTTCGTTCTGTTATAGAAGAGTGGGTAAGCGAGTTGGCGTAATTTGTGTGCGGACGAATGTATGGTGGCTGAAACCCACGAGCAATATTTCCACTTAGAATACTCCCTTCATCCCAAAACCTAGATCTTCCTGCCATGCCGAACCAACCAACCGGACAACAACTCGAACAATTCACAAATGCACTGCTTAAAGCATTTGACCACGATGAATTGACGCGCCTCGTGCGCAGTCAATTCGATCAATCTCTCGAATGGATCACGCCTGTGGCAGGCAAACGGGACCTGACCACGTTCACCGCTGATTTGGTCGTCTACTTTGCCAGCCAAGAAGGTGGATTGAAGAAGCTACTCGCTGCTGCCATTCGCGAGAATCCGCTTAGTCCTGATCTCATTCCCATCGCGATGGAATGGTCAGCGATTGAGTTTGCGCCGCTGCCGCTGCCATCGGACCATCCCCACGTAATTGAGAAAACTGTGGTCCACGGCGATCAGATTGGTGGTGACAAAATCGGTGGCGACGTTGTGCATGGCAACAAAATCGTTTACCAAAACGCCTCGCCGCTCGACCTGTCTGAACTGGAACAGGCGTACCTCAAAGGTCTTTACGCCGACTGCAATGAACTGCTGCTTGCGAATGATGGACCCGTTGATCACGGCTCTAAAAAGCAGCCACGAATGCAGCATGTTTATGTAGATTTGGAAACAGATGTAAGTCCGACAGTTAAGATTATTTGGCAGCGGATTCTATCGTTAAATGAAAACCCGAGTGAACTATTCGGCCGACTGAATCAGATCCCAGATAACACAATCTTTAAAGGCAAGATAGGAAGGTCTAGTACTATTACGACAGGCCAGTTAACAGTTGGCCCAAATGATGAACATATTTCAATTAACGAGGCGTTCTTAGATCAATTTGACTCAGAATCCACTAATGAACTTGCTAAGCAGCTAGAATACTCACCACAAATTTTGGATAAGATCTTTACCAGGTTAACAGTACTCGAAGCCATTCGTGATAACAAGCAGCTTGTCATTCTTGGCGATCCAGGCAGCGGGAAGAGTACACTCACGCGTCGATTGGCAGGTGTATTTGCCTCGGCTGACCGCACGGACATGGACGAGACCGAAGCACAGTGGCTTGCAGAATTAGATGCCGTCTTTGGGCGACGCTTGATGCCCATACGTATTGTGATGAGTCGCTGGGCGGCCAATCTGGCAGAAGATGCAACCGGCGGTGCAGCGGCTCTAGTGAGTGAATGCCTGCGCATTCAGCGACAAACTGCTGACCTTTCTGGTCACAGCCAAGAAGAACACTTCGCCGCTCGCCTCACTGGAGACGAACCGACTGCACTGATTCTACTCGATGGCCTTGATGAAGCCTCCGATCCTGCACGCCGCGCCAAACTGCTCGCTGCTGTCAGAAACTTCTGCAACAGCTTCAAAAATGTGCCGCTCATAGTTACCTGCCGCATTCGACCATACGAAGCATGGACCCATAGCGGTGAGGCGCTAGCGTTGCCTGCTTTTACGCTTGCTGGATTGAGCCGTGGCGAGATCGGCAGCTTTATTGACCGCTGGCACGCGGAACTCATCCATGCGGACCGCTATCAACCGACAGACTCTAAGATGGCCAAAGAGCGTCTACTTACGGCCATCGATGATCCCAATCGTAAAGAATTGAGGCAGATGGCCAAGACGCCATTGCTACTGACAATGATGGCACGCGTCAACTACAGTAAAGGATTGCCCAACAGCCGTGCCATGCTTTACGAAGAGTATGTGCGTCAACTGCTGTGGGAGTGGGAAAAGAAGAAGCTTGACGACCGAGGACAGGCCACCAATTTAGAAAAAATGCTGCAATCGGCCAATGTTTCGACCGGCAGTCTAGAAAATGCGCTCAATCGACTGGCTTACACGGTACACAATCCAACGGACGACTCTGAACAAACTCAAGACACGGTTGACATCCCACGCCTTGTCGTGCGAGATGCACTTGAAGGCATCCACCCTGGCGAAGCAAGTGCAAAGGCTGCTTGGGCGGTTGAAATGCTCGAACTGATTAATGACCGCTCTGGTCTGCTCTATAGCACAGATGATAACACCTGTCATTTCTCGCATCGCACCTTTCAGGAATATCTAGCCGCGCGCTGGATGGCATCGGGCAAATTTTTGACGAAGTTCAAAGAGAAGATAGATGACGAGGCGTGGCGCGAAGCAATCTTTTTGGCGCTTGGTTTTCAGATTTCGGTTCATCCGCCTGCGTATGATGACGCGCTGGATGTGTTTTGGGAATTGCTGCCTGAAGAACCCAAAACGGAGAACGATTGGCGACGCATTCTGCTGCTGGGTGATGCCCATGTTCATCTTTTTGGATCGCAGCGCGCCCGCGAGGCCGAACAGACCAGAAAGGCCAACGACTTAATCAAAGAGATTCCTGATCTGCTCACCCAAACCATGCAGAACCCAACCCTGCCGCCAACGCAGCGGCTGGAAGCGGGCAAGCTGCTTGCCGATCTTGACATCGACCCGCCCGATCTCGATGCCTTTGTTACAATTCCGGGGCAACCGTTTCGGATTGGCAAATACCCCGTTACCAATCGCCAGTTTGGTCGGTTTATCGAAGCGGGTGGTTATCAAAATGATGAATGGTGGCAAGATGAATATGGTCGAGATTATCGAGATGAATCAGGTCGGGATTATCAGGACGAAGATAAGTGGGATGAACCATATCTCATACATGATTCTCGTTATAACTGGTGCTCTCAGCCGATCGTTTCTATGAGTTGGTATGAGGCCAATGCATACTGTAAATGGCTCACTAATAACTTGCGTAGCAAACAAGAAATTAGCAAAAATGAGATGGTTCGCCTGCCTACTCAATCCGAGTGGACTGCAGCTGCACACTCCTATGAAGCAGATTATCCCTGGGGACAGAATGAGTTTGATATGGCCAACGCCAATACCGAGGAGAGCGAATTTGGGCATCCTTCACCTGTGCATATGTACTATGCAGGTAAAACGAATGATGGCGTGTGGGATCTAAGCGGAAATGTGTGGGAATGGACAAACGATAACGATGAGCACATTGATTACTTTGTTAAAGGTGGATCATGGAGGAGCGAGGCAAATAATGCCAAGTCGTCCTTTTACTTAGTCTACCCCTCGGTACATCTGCTTCACAACATTGGCTTTCGGGTTTTAATCGCCCCTATCCCTCTGGATAGCATTTGATTTTTGACGTTTGGTTGCTGGATCCTGAATGCTGTATTTCTGAATTCTAAAACAAACTCGAACTACCAATCGTGCAAGTTATACCGTGAGGCTATCTACTCTTCCAGAAAGGCATGTCCAACAATTCGCAATCACAGGTTAGGTACATGCCTTTCTGGAAGAATTCGACCGTCCACCAACTTTAGCCATGGCTTTTTCTGGGAGTAAAGTCTGCAACTACATCGACATATTTCACCGAGAAATCACCATGCCATATCGAAAGATCAAATTCCAGCAGGGCAGCTACTACCACATCTACAACCGTGACGCAGGAGGTCAATCGATTTTCTACAATCATCGCGACTACCTGACGCTGATCCCGCTGATGCGAGATATTGCAATCGAATGTGCGGTCACAATCATTGCTTACTGCTTGCTACCGAACCACTATCATTGGCTGGTTCGGCAAGATGGCAAAATGCCTGCGGGCAAATTACCTACGCGCGCTTTTTGGCAGCTATAGCCAAACATTCAATCTGCGCCATGGACGCAGCGGCACGCTCTTTGAGGGTCCATACCAGGCAATCCCCATTGGCACAGACGAGTATTTACATCAACTCTGCCGCTACATTCACGCCAATCCGGTGCAGCATGGCATTGCTGATACGGTGGACCCTTGGCCCTACTCAAACTACCACGAGTGGATAGGGACACGAGCGGGCAAGATTATTGATAGCGATTTTATTCAGGAACATTTCGGAACGGCTGCAGGATATCAGGCATATCTGCAGAGCTATATAACAGGGCAGGCGATCATGCCAGATGGGTTGCAAGAGTATTTGAATAGAATTGGGAGAAGTAGATGGAATTGGGAGCCATTGTCTTCATCAATCATGGTTAGTGACGGTTTACGAGTGGTGTGACAAAGTCTAATCTCCATCAATCATACCGCAGCGCCTCGGCTGGATAGATCCGCGACGCCTGCAATGCAGGGATGATTGTCGTGAGCAGCGAAAACAGATACGCGATCAGCACGATCACGCCGATTTGCAGCCACGGAATCGGCAGCGTTTGGCCTTCGGTGATGACGGCGAATAGCTCGCCCACAATGTTGCGACCCAGCACTACGCCCGTGATAACGCCGACGGCGATGCCCGCGAGGGCGATGAAGCTAGCTTCGAGCACAAACGACAGCGCCACCATATTGGGCTGATAGCCAATCGCGCGCAACATGCCGATCTGCTGGCGGCGTTCGACCACCATGCGCGAACTAATTACGCCCAGCGCCGCAATTCCCACAAGTAGACCCAGCCCCATAAAGCCCTGAAACAGACGCAAGACGCCACGCGTGATCGCTTGCCCGGCCGCGAACTGATCCTCTAGCACGGTTGTGTTGATCCCCGAACCAATAAACTTACTTTCGATCTGCTGCGACACCTTGCGCATGTCCGCGCCGTCGGCCACCGCCACATATTGGCGCACGTTTCGCAGCGGTTCGCCGCTTACATCTTCAAGCAGGCTGTCGCGCACGATAAAGCCGCGCCCTTCCACAAATTCATCTTCGCCATCGAGCACGCCGATCACCCAGACGGTGCGCGTGATGCCCGTTGTGGCACTGACGGGGGGCAGCGGAATCCCGTTTTCGTCTCTTCCGTTTTCGTCGATAGCTCGAAACCTTTGGGCGGCAGGGCTTGGCACAAATGTGACTTCCAAATAGGGCATAGTCACGTCGCCCTCGGCAGGCAGATCACCTGCACGTACCCAACGCTCTAGCCACTCTGGTTCAACAAGAGCTACATCGTCGCGTTCTTGCAACGCTGCCCACACCGCATCATCCGAATCGAAGCCCGGCGCACGGTATCGCAGATCGCTGAATTGTGCCGTCTGAGAGTAGTAGCCCACATTTACGCCGGTGGCTCGTATATCCTCACTCCGCACGAGCCGACCCGCATCGCCATCCACCATAGCGCGTGCGACGCGCATCCACCCCACCCCAATTTTCCCAACCGCATCAATCGAGCTAGCATCAAACTCGGGATCAGCCTCGATCTCCACGGCTAGATCTTCGACCGGATTGAAGAACGAAAGCAGCGTGCCGTTTGCCTCGATATCGAAGCCCATGTTGCGCTCTTCGGGTGGCGTGACGACCGACTGCGTGGCTTCGATCACCACAGCCATAATCGTCACGGTGCTAATGATCATGGCAAAGAGGAGCATGGCCAGCCCAGTGCGAAAGCGCGTATTGAGCGGGTAGGCAACAGCGGTGCGCAAGACGGGCGTGAGCGAACCAACGCCCCCCAAAAGTTTGTTGATCAGCCAAAGCAGCGGCTGTGCGTTGAACATGATTGCTAGAATCGCACCAAGGATAATGAGCGGGCCGGTTGCCATAAAGCCAAGCACATTGCCCGCCGGATCATTTGCCAAACTGAAGCGTTCAATATAGCGGCTCCATGGTGTAGCCCAAATGACAAGCAACCCAATACCCAGCAACGCGCCGACTACGTTTGTGACGCTGTTGTAGCGCAGCGGCGTATATGAAAGCAGCCCGGTGATGAGCAGCGCCAGCCCAAAGAGGGCCAAGGTTGCGCTACCCTGCACGGCAAAAAAGCTGAACTCGTTGTAGCGCCAGTAGAGAAATGCAGCCAGCGCCAGGAGTCCAGCGCCGAGCAAAATCCGTGCCCAGCGCTGCCAGTGCGGGCGGGTGCGAAAGCTCTCTTCGGGCAGGTCGCGGATGGCGGCGATGATGTTGAGTTGGCTGGCGCGTACCGATGCAAAGAAGACGATCACAAAGGTAAAGAGCACACCCAAACAGTAGGCAATAACAAGCGATGAAGTGTTGGCGTTGAAGCGGAACTGGAATAAACTTTGCAGCGGAATATCGCGGAAGCGCTCGGCCACGTTATCGAACATGCCGCCGATAAAGCCAACCATTGTATAAGAAATCACCAGCCCCAGCAGAATGCCCACGGCAGCGGCCAGCAGATCATAGACCAGCCCCTCGGTCACGAACATTTGGATCACCTGACGGCGCTGCATGCCCACGGCACGCGCCACGCCCAGCTCGCCCCGACGTTCGGCCGCCAGCATGGTAAAGATCATAAAGATGAGCAGGATGCCTGCCAAAATTGAGAAGAAACCGAAGATCGAAAAGACAGACGAGAAGAGGTCGCCGCCGACGTTGGCGACGTTGAGCACCGTCTCTTTGTTCAAGAAATCGAGCAGCTCTAGCTCGGTGATGCCGCTGATGGCGACGGTCAATTCTTGTTGGCGCGCAGGTGGGACTACTTCGCCCCCAAGCAACGTAACCTGCACAACGCGATCCGCAAATGCGGTGCGCAATTCGGGTGTAATCTCTGGCGAATCTAGCGAATCGACCACCGTTTGCAGACGAGTCGTGAAGGAGCGGACATTAAAGGTTTCGTCCAGTGCGCCAGCCAAAAATTCGGGTACTTCGCCCCCCTCCATAAAGGGATTTTCTTCGGCAATTTCTCGCACTTGTCGTTCAAGTCGTGGGCGTATATCCGGCTGAGCCAGCAGCGCCATTGTCGAGCGAATCGCATCGTCGTTGAGCGCCAATTCACGTAGCGAGTCGCTCACCTCATCGGTCAGCGCCAGCCCCTCAATCGAATCGCCCGTGTTCGAAACCAGCACGCCGTTGACCCGATCTTCCATGAACAGAAGCCGCTGCGCCTCGTCGATATTCATCACAATAACGGGGGCCAACGACGAAAGCGGACCGGCCTGATCGACCACTTCGGCCACGCGATAGGGGAACGGAATCGGTCCAATATAAACGTCGAGCAGATCGCCCGGTCGTGCGTCCAACCGTTCGGCCCCCAAGCGGCTCAGGTAAATTTCACCTTGCCGTACCTGCAAGCCCGCTACTTCGAGCGAGCCGTCAAGGTCTTCACCTAGCGTGTTAAAATTAATGTTGCCAAAAAGATTTTGCGCCAGCTCTTCGGGTGTCGAATCAGCCAGCCCAATCGAATCCAAATTTAGTTGGTCTAGCCCAATATTGTCTAGCCCCAGCGCGTCCAAATCAATCGTTTCGGGGTCGATGCCGATCTGCGTCAGCAGGTCATCCAGCGTGGCGGTGCCATTTGCCAATGCGTTCAGGTCCAAGTTTTCAAGCGTCAGCGCGTCGGGGTCAATTGGCACATTGAGCAGCGCCTCAAAATCAATTTGGGTCAGGTCAATATTTTGCAGCGATCCATTTTGGATTAATTGAACCAATAATGCGCCCGCGCCCACTGCGCCCAACGTGACGGTGGCGAGATCCGCATCTTCTATACTGAGTTGAGACGCCGTATCCACAGCAGCGGTACCCAACAGGTCCACCACGCTGGTTGCGCCCGAAATCACATTGCCAGCACCTGCGGCCAGTGATTCCACATCTAGCGGGCGACCATCGACGCTGACCAGCCCGAAATCATCCACGTACGAGTTGTCGACTGCAAAGAGGAAACCATACGGTTCGCCCTGCCCGGTGGTGCGGTTGCGCACAATAATGGGGAAAAGGATCGTTGGTGCAACGCCGTCTACCTGCGGGTTATCGGCTAGCCCCGCGGCCAATTCATCAAAGCGCGATTCGTCGATGCCCGGCAGCCCATTCTGGATCAATTCGAGCACTGTATCTACGCCGCCATTGAGCAGCGCCGAGGTCTCCATCGCATCGGGTCCCTCATTGGTGGTTAAGCCAAGCTGCATCAACGTACCCAAAATTGGTGGGGCCAGCACTTCGTCCACTTGGCCATACGCGTCGGTCGCCTGCCGCTGGATCGAATAGCTAAGCGTGTCGCCCGTTGCCAGTGCGGCCACGATAATTACTGTACTCAGTGTCAGCCCCAGCACAATCAAGCCACTCTGCGTCGGTCGCCGCGGAATGTTGCGCAGCCCCATTTTGGCGATAATGCGATTGCGCAGTCCGATCAGCAACATACAGAGCAGCACCAGCCCCACGCTACAGATCAGCGTGATGAGCACGGTGCGCGAAATCGTTTCAATAATAGCCATGGGGTTATCGTCTCCCCGTTAGCCACGAACTAGTTGGTTCTTCTGTTTGCTTTACTTCTCTGGCCTCTTCGAAAGACACTTTTGATGAATCTGTTTCAGCTGACAGACCCGTCATAATTTCGACGCTCACATCCTCATTACGCACTTTATTTGAGACAAACTCTATTTTGGGTTCGGCTGATGGCTGCTGCGGAACGCTTACACCCGAGCTAATTTCAGTTGTCGCGCGTGAAGAATCATGTTTGTTAGCGGATGGTCGGAATGATGCATCCTGCGCAACACTCTCCTCGCTTTCAATAGCTTCACTGTTTACAATCTCACTGTTTACGACTTCATTCTCGACTATTTGGCCGTCGCTCATGTGGATAATGCGATCACATTGCTGCCCCACTTCGGGATCATGGGTAACGATGACAAATGTTTGGTTGAAGTCGCGATTTAGCTGCTGCATCATGTCGAGGATATCGAACGCGGTTTTACTGTCCAAGTTGCCGGTAGGTTCATCGGCCCAGATGATGGCAGGGTCGTTGACAAGTGCACGCGCGATGGTAACGCGCTGGCGCTGTCCACCCGAAAGTTCGGCGGGGCGATGTCCAGCGCGGTCGCTGAGGCCGACATTTTCGAGCGCGCTCAAGGCTTGCTCGCGCGCTTGCCGTGCGTTCACGCCAATGACCAGCAGCGGCAGTTCGACATTTTCGGCCGCGGTCAATACGGGCAGAAGATTATAGCTTTGGAAGATAAAGCCCATACGCCGCGCGCGATAGTCGGTGCGTTTGCGGTCGCGCATTCGGCGCAGCGACTGCCCCTCGATCAGCACCTCGCCGCCATCGAAGTCATCTAGCCCGCTCAGGCAGTTGAGCAGCGT
>Ga0209185_1001984_pt1 | contig 15585 bp, 8 predicted proteins | sample SidtaG_2_FD_187425 | JGI IMG/M metagenome (GOLD analysis project Ga0209185, IMG submission 187425) | Marine algal microbial communities from Sidmouth, United Kingdom - Sidmouth_Asex2 metaG (SPAdes) (version 2) | ecosystem: Host-associated > Algae > Red algae > Unclassified | place: Sidmouth... | reverse complement strand
TACGGGAAAACTCTCTGCTAATGGTTGATTGGGCAATACCCAATTGATTGGCTATTTTATTTTGACTCATACCTGTTTTATTTAGAGCATAAATCTGGCATCGTTGTTCATAGGTCAGTTGTTTATATGTTTTCATTGTTGCATCTCTTGCCGGAGAAAAAGCGATCAGCATATATTCAGCTGACCGATTTTTCTACCTATTCAAGTTATGCACTTAATATTTGAATCCAAGTGACATAAACTTAATGCCTTGCCTAAATTGTTTTTAGTTCCCACTGAAACCTGCATTTTGAATGGTAACGGGTATAAATAGATCTGCATTTTCTTGATTTATAGCATTGAAAATGGGCATGGCTTTGTCTTGATGACTACACGAGCCAAAAAGTATTTTTTGTGGTGTTAGTTTTACAGGCGTATGAGACTGAGTAAAAGCTGGTGTTATTATTGGAATAAATAATAATAGCGATATAATTTTTTTCATATTAGGGCTTCTAAAATGTATGATTTATATAATTTAAACCGATTTAATAAAAAAAGTTACTAGGTAATACTTACCTAGTAACTTTTTAGAAAGGGCTAAGTTTTTTACGTCAAAGCTTAAAAGCTGGTTGTAAATGTAATAGTCGCTGTGCGTGGAGCACCTATAAAAAAGGTTGTGCCATTTCCTGTACCTGTTGAAAGGTAATTTTCATCGGTTAAATTGCTCACTACAAAAGCAATATCGATAGTTTTAAATGGGCTGCTTTCAAGCTGTGCACTATAACCTGCGTTAAAATCTAAAACTGTATAAGCGTCAGCTACTCCTCGATCGCCTGTATATTTTAATGAGGCTCCTGCATATAAATCACCATCCGTATAGTCAGCTGAAAATACAAACATATCATCTATTGAATCAATCACTTTTTCGCCTGACTCATATCCAATTGCATTACCCACATAAGTTGAATCATTTTTAGTATAAGAGGAATACAATGAAATATTATCATTTACTCGATAGTTAAGACTTAATTCAAAACCAGTTGATTCAATGCCTCCAACGTTGAGGTATGAGCCATTTGTACCTATGGCGTAATCAATACCTCCGGTATCAATACCTGGAGCAAGAAAGGTGATCCTATTTGCAAAATCAATTTGATAATAGGTAGCAGAAAATTGGATATCTTGAGAATTATAACGTAAACCTAGTTCTATATTTTCAGCTGTTTCAGGTTCTATTTGCGTAAGAGATGAAGCATCTCTTTCTAAAACACCATCTTTTATTGCTGAGAAGTTTTCACTAAAGCCTACAAAAAACTCTGTTTCATCATTAAATTGATAAATACCACCTACACTAAATAAAACATCTGAGTTGCTTTCAATAGTAGCAGTAGTCTGGTTAGTGAATTTATTAAATTTCTCTACATCAACCATGTACTTTTGTGCACCAACGTTTAAAGTAAAATCACCAAATAAGATGGTGTCTTCAATATATAACTTTAACGTATCAGTAGTAAATTCGTTATCATACTGTATCCAATAGGGTGAACTATCAAAATGATGATAAGTTTGAGCGTCTATTACTTTATGCCAATCGCGAGACTCATCACGATCGTTAGTTTCCATCCATAAACCCATTGAAATATCGTTATTAGCGATTGTTAGGTCAAAATTAGCGGTTAACCCTGTACGTTGTTTTTCATAGTGCGTGTGGCGATAAGACATAACAGGTATAGCACCTTCCGCAAAACAGTCTTCATGATAAGCTGGACCAGAATCATAAGGGAATGGATGAGTTGCTGAGCACCCTTTAATTTGTGTTAACGGTTTACCTAGCGCATCAGTAAATGTAATTTTTCCACTATTTTCTCCGCCTTTATTAGTTGGGTTACCTTTAGAGTCAACTGGTGAAACTAAATAAGGTGGGATCCAATCACCGCGGCCTGAGTTTTTATGAAAATAAGGAGTTACTTGAAATGCCATTGTTGAATTTATATCGTATTCAAATTTAACATAAGCTAAAGTGTTTTCGCGTAATGTTGACCAACCTTCAGCAAAGTACTGATCAATATGAGGAATTCCTGTCCAGTTCCATGTTAAACGATCCCAATCGGGTGTAGCATCAAAGTTTTCACGGTTTACTGAATTGTAATTATCTTCGTCTGCATCGTCGTAAGAGACACGACCGGTAATATTTAATTGCCCAAGGTCGGTTACAAATTTAACTTCTGCGTGTTGTCTTTCTGTACCGCCATTAGAGCCTTCACCAACCCAACGACTTGTTGATGTTTGTGAGTAACTTGCGTAGGCCGTAGTGTTACCAAAAATCTCACCAGTATCGTGTCTTACAAAGTAACGAGATGCGTTATGATCGCCTTTTGTATAAGCAATTTTAGTCTCTTTTGACATCAGTGGTTGTGAACTCACAAAGTTAAACGTACCGCCTAATGCTTCTAAACTAGCTGAAGAAACATCTGATGTACCTTGTGAAACTTCAATAGTTTCTAAGTTTTCAGTGTCTAAAAAACGGTTAGCTTTAGCACCACCACCGTAATTTGAACCACCGTTAGGTATACCATCAATTGTCATTCCTAATTGTTGTTGGTTTCCGTCAATACTAAAGCCACGCATTGTGATAGAGGTTGACCAATCATCGCCACCAAAAGCATCGCCCTCGTTAATGCTAATACCAGGTAGTTTATTCATTAAGCCCAATACACTTGAAATATTAGGAACTTGTTTAACCATTGAACTATCAATAACATGATTTGCACGCGTAAGCTTTTTTACAACAACAGAAACTTCTTCCATTGATGAATTAGTTTCAGCTATGGCGTTAACCGATAATGTTGATAAAACAGCAAGTGCAATAGCACTTTTTATAGGTTGAAATACTGAGTGGAAAGTAGATTGTGAAACCGTTGGTAAATTCATATTTTGCCCTTAGAAAAAAATAAAGTGTTATTTTAATGTCGGGCATTATGGGGGGAGTTTATGACAGTTCTGGTGAGAAATTGTTACTGTTTGGTTATGTAAAAATGTCAAAAATATGAAGGAAATACTACACTGATTTTATAAAGTAATAATATTAATCAAAGGTTAAATGTCAACAAATGCATTAATGAATTGACCTGTTTTATATGAAAAACAAATGAGTTATTGCGATTGGTATAATATAATAAATTTGTAAAAAGAAGGGCACAGGCAGTAAAGATAAGGAGTAAATCCACTATTTTTATAACGGTAAGTCCATAAGTTAATACTTAAAATTATAGGCTTGGTAAAATAATAGGCTTGGTAAAATAAAGTTATTAGGTGAAATGATTTAAAGCCATTTAGATTTTACTCAAGGTTGCAACGCTCAAGGGCTAAAAATTAAAACAGAAAAAACTCAAACCTGACCTTAATCTATACCCGTTATCATTCAAGCGCTCTGAAACGAGCATTTTGATTGGTAACGGGTATAGACCTCAAACTCAAACTCAAATATTAAAGCGATTTTTTAGTGATTAATCTCACTATTAACACTGCGGTCAATATAGCTGAATACATACCAAAAATAACAATCATGACTTGTGGCATACTCAACCCTAAAAGCTGCCATTTTATATCACCACAATCACCATTTGCTTCAAATAACAATGGTATCCATTCATGCAAAGGCGCCCACTGCGGAAAGTTAGGTACTATTTCACAAGCGAACATAAATGAAAATTCTGCGGTTTGCATATCAACATGCTCAATCGCAATGAGTAACCCCCAAACGGCACTAAAACCCCAAAGCCCATAGGATAATAGCCTTACAATAATTGATTTATTGCCTATTAGTCCTACAAGCCCCGCAATAAATATTCCCCACAAAGCAGTGCGTTGATAAATGCACATAATACAAGGTGCTAAGCCTAAACTATATTGAAAGTACAATGCAGCTATTTCTAACCCGAGTGCACTTAGTGTTAATACAAGCCAAGCACGCGAGTTAGTGACTAAATTGCTAAAATAATTCACGTTAAAAATCCTCTAAAAGTCATGATGAAAACTCTACATTATATAAAGTAAAAGCGCCATAAATGGCGCTTTTAAAGTTGTAATTTAAGGTTGTACCCTTTCCTACACAAACCTGCATTTTGAATGGTAACGGGTATGAGATCCGTTAGTGAGCTGCTGGCGCACTTTGTGTGGTTGCTGAATGGTGTTTAATAATACCCGACTCATAAAAGTCTTGTGTGGTATCAGCTAATTGACCTGACGATATGGCAATTAAACCCACTATTGTAAGTACAATCGTGTAAGGCAACGCCATAATAACCATTCTACCGTAAGATAATCGCACTAATGGCGCAATGGCAGAGGTGAGTAAAAATAAGAAAGCAGCTTGGCCGTTTGGCGTAGCAACACTAGGTAAGTTAGTACCGGTATTTATTGCTACTGCCAGCAGATCAAATTGGTCGCGAGTAATTTGCCCAGCCATTAAAGCTTTTTGAATTTCAGTAATATAGACCGTTCCCACAAATACATTATCACTCACCATTGAAAGCAAGCCATTAGCTAAATAAAACATAACTAACTGCATGTTACCTTCATAAGTTAATACCCAATTAATAACAGGGGTAAATAATTGCTGATCTATAATTACCGCCACTACAGCAAAAAATACAGCTAATAATGCAGTGAAGGGTAGCGCTTCTTCAAAAGCATGACCAATTTGATGTTCTTCAGTTATGCCTGTAAATGAGGTTGCTAAAATAATAACTGAAAGCCCAATTAAGCCAACCGGCGCTAGATGTAAAGCTAACCCTATAATTAACCAAATGGCAATAAGCCCTTGCATCACTAATTTTATGGTATCACGCTTAGTGCGTTTTTTAGATTCAGCATTATCGTAATCATTAAGGATTTGGCGAACATTTACAGGTAAAGCAACACCGTATCCAAACCATTTTACTTTCTCTAAAAGTACACAAGTTAGCATACCTGCAATAAATACAGGGATGGTTACAGGTGACATACGAATGGCAAATTCAACAAATTCCCAGCCTGCTTGTTGTCCAATAATTAAATTTTGTGGTTCACCTACAATAGTACAAACACCACCTAGTGCAGTACCTACACCGGCGTGCATTAATAGGTTACGTAAATAACCTCTAAATTGCTCCAAGTCGTTTCGGCTTAAATCGGGTAAATGATGATCTTCACTATGATTATGATCTTTTGTTGGGTCTGCACCAGAAGCAACTTTGTGATATACAGAATAAAAACCAACAGCAACACTTATAATAACTGCTATTACGGTTAGCGCGTCTAAGAAGGCAGATAAAAAAGCGCCAGAAAAACAAAACAAAAACGACACCATCGTTTTAGAGGTTACTTTAGTAACTATTTTGGTGAATAAAAATAGCAATAAACTTTTCATGAAGTAGATGCCTGCTACCATAAAAATCAGCAGTAAAATAACTTCAAAATTTAAAATCATTTCATGCATTACTTGGTTAGGAGATGTCATGCCAATGGCTACTGCCTCAATGGCTAGCAATCCTCCGGGCTGTAATGGGTAACATTTTAATGCCATAGCGAGGGTAAAAATAAACTCTATAACTAATGCCCAACCGGCGGTGTAAGGGTCTACAACAAAAAATAAAATAGGGTTAATAACTAAAAAAGAAATAATCGCCAGTTTGTACCACCCAGGGGAATTTCCTAGAAAGTTTTTATAAAATGCAGACATAGATGATTGTTGCATAGTGGGCCTTTTTGAAGTTGAGTTAAATTAATTTATTAAAATTTTTAATCAGTCTGTATTTTAATCAGTCTGTGTTTTTAATGTATAAATATATTCGTTAGTCTGGTTTTGTAAGCTATGTGTATGCTAAATATTAATTGTAGTTTAAGTGGTATCTTAATGCTTGTAAATATTCAGTTTTTGGCTTTAAGCTTTTATTCTAAAGCTAGTGCATTAAACTCAATATTTACAAAGTTAAGTGGAAAAGTAGTTAAGTTATACACGTCCTTAATCAATAGGTTCAGTAATAGGTTCAGTTCAAAGCATTTGAACCGATATAACCTCTGCATTTGTGTTGTTTAGTATGAAAAATCGACAGTATTAAAATCATCTATTTAAATACAATTTATGTTTTTAAACCTTATTTAGAGATAAGTTTTATACCCGTTACCAATCAAAATGCTCGTTTCAGAGCGCGTGAGCGTCAATGTTTATAGGAAGTAATTCAAGGCAATGCTTTATTGCAATGGTTGTTCCCTTGTAAAAAGTATTAACGATGAAGTCATATCTAAAAGAAATAAACGCTCAAGCGCTTCTTCGATGGGTCTAAAAACAATTTATGCGTCGTTATTAAGTTGAGTCAGGTTTACCATAGATGTAGAGCATTAGGGTAACGCAGTAGCAGTTACCGAGAATAACCATGATATAAACTTAATGCCTGGCATACATGGATGTCGTCCTTAGATTTCGTCTGGAACTTGAAATCTGTGCCTAAATTGTTTTTAGTTCCCACTGAAACCTGCATTTTGAATGGTAATGGGTATATATGTTTTTTGATTTTTTATAACATCAGTTAACAGGGCAATACTGCAATGAAATACTGCCATAAGTAAGGTGGTTATATTTAATCTTAATAATTTTTCTCTAATATAATTTTTCTTTAATATAATTTTAAAAAACAGGCCGTTTTTGCAACGTGTATTACTTGTTAACCGGTTCATTAATCTTTTCTGCAAGTTAGCAATAATGCATTGTGTATAAAGTTATTAGCTATTTATGTTTATAATTTTTGAGATGGAAATATTCTATAATTAAATTTTTTATCTTAAATATCAAAACTCAACTTGTAAATTTTGTGTTTTTTTTAACCTTTTTTGTTGTAAGTGTTCGTTTTTAATAATAAAGTATATTTGTCTTTATGTTGGTTTTGTTACGTTTGTAACATCTACATGATAGTAATTATTAATACTAGCTCTTATGTTTATTGTATTAATAGCGAGTATATTTTTTATGTTTTTAATGAACCGGTTCATATTGACGCTCACGATAATAATAAAAGGAATAAAACAAAAATGAATAAAAAATTAAAACGGGGATTTACTGGTGCTGCTTTATTGCTCACTAGTCTTGGAGGATATGCCAGTGATATATCGCCAAGTGTTGCAAAACATACCATTAATTCAGGTAATGACTTACAAATTAATTTATTACCAGATCCTGGGGTAGGTTTTTGGTATTTAGAAGGAGTAAGTGATTATTCAAACCACAATGGTACGTTAACCGTATCAGCTAATTTTTTGGATACTTTACCTACAGGGCAATATAATTATAATGTTTATTTTAGTGACTCAAGTACAGCTAAGTTAAATGTTATTGTTACTGAACCAGAAGGTTCTGAAACAGAATCACCTACTCCTGAAACACCTACACCTGAAGCTCCAGGTACTAACGGAAATTTAGGTATTGAACAAGCTCAGCTTTCAAATGGTGCGGTGATTGAAAATGGTCATATTAACCTTGTGAATGGTTTGGTTGATTGGGCGTTTACGGCTGAAGTAGATGGCAACTACGTTATTGATATTAACTATCAATCGCCTAATGGCAGCAAAGTTAATAATTTTTACGTTGACGGTAATGTGGTCTCAGTAACTTCTGATACCCATACGGAAACACGCTCTCACCGCTTTGAAATGTTTCTTAATGCCGGTACACATAATGTAGGTGTTGATGCTCGTGGTCAATGGGGTTACATTTGGTTAACTGGCGTCAATATTAGTACTGATACACCCGTTGTTTTTAATCCAACAGTTACCCCCGCTAATGCCAGTTTTGATATTGCCAACATGCAAGAACCAAGCTTTAGTATAAATTTAGATGGCGATACACTAAACAACGTTTTATTAAACACTCAATCGGCAGTGTATAGTTTCACTGGTTCAACACTTACGCTAGACGCAGCTTATTTACAAAATTTAGGCGAAGGCGTGCATACATTTGCACTCGACATGGCTAATTCTGAATCATTAAATGTTAATGTAACGGTTGTTGATTCATCTGAAAACCCTGATACAGGTAATGGTGAGTTTGATTTAACTGCAGATCAAGCTTTGCTGTCCGACGGTGCAGTTTTAGAGTCAAACTATATTGATATTGCGCAAGGCCTAGCGCAGTGGACGTATAATGCACCAAATACAGGTGAGTATAAAATAGATATTATTTATCAATCACCTCATGGTAGCAAAGTTAATAATTTTTTTGTTAATGACACTGTAGAAAGTGTCACCAGCATATCAACAACAGCAGACACTACCCACAGCTTTACACTTAAACTTACGGCCGGTGCTAATACCATTGGCGTAGATGCTCGCGAACAATGGGGTTATATTTGGCCGCGTGGTGTTAATATAGAGCAGCTTGAAGTCACACCAACACCGTTGGTTTCACCGAAAAATCAGAGCTTTGATACAAATAATCCAGTTGATGTTTCTTATAGCTTAACCTTAGATGGCGCTGTTTTGTCATCAGTTAGTTTACAAGGAAGTGCTTTAATCGCTAGTAATTATACTGCAACGCAAAACACATTAACGTTTAACCGTGATTATTTGAGTAACTTATCACTAGGTACAAAAGAGTTTAGTCTTAATTTTACCAATGCAACAAGCATTAAGGCTAACTTGAACGTATATACACCTGTACAACAAACACCAACAATTTCGCCCACAACTCAATCTTTTAATAAGTCAGCTCCGGTAGATGTAACCTTTGATATAAATTTATTAGGGAAAACTATTAGTAACGTTACCTTAAACGGTAATTTGATTAATACTACAACTAATAATGATAAATTAACGGTTAGTCAAAACGACTTAAATAGTTTAGCTAATGGGGCTTATTCATTAACTGTTACATTGAGTGATAACAGCCTATTAATTGCAAATATTATTGTATCTACACCATCGGTTAACCCTCGCCATCAAGATTTTGTATATGTAACTGATGATGGCCATTTTGGTTTAAACGGACAGTATTTTTATACTAACGGGGCAAACCATTACTTTTCATTTTACAAACATCCAACTATGCCAATTGATGTTTTTGATGATATGAAAAATTTAGGTATGACGTCTTTTCGAACATGGGGCTTCTGTGACGGAGAGTATTATAGTCGCGAAGATTATACCGGTTACTGGGATCCAGAATTTGGCAGTGGCACAGCTTCACAAAGCCATTGTTTTCAACCTAAAAACCCTGATACGGTTTCCGAAGAAGAGCGTTTTAACGAAGTTGGTTTAAAACAGCTCGACTTTGTTATTCAACAAGCAGCCGAACGTGGTATTAAAGTTATTTTACCGCTAACTAATTATTGGGGTGGCTTTGGCGGTATGTGTCAATATGCAGCTTGGTCTCCAACAATAGATGTTGATGGAGATGGTGTTGCTAATGATGCAGACGAATATATGCAATGTTACCGCGCTGAAATTAAACAACGTTACGATGAAATTGGAAAAGCACCAACCACAACCAATGACGCGTTATATTTACAAGATCATCAAAATTATATTGTTAATGCACCAATAAGTGCCGATGACAAACAAGATTATGAATATTTAGTTGAAGCCGCCGCACAATTTTATGGTGATGATTGGTCGCAACAACGCTTTCAAGAATACATTACAATGTTACTTAATCGAACTAACCATTTAACCGGTATTAAGTATAAAGATGATCCTGCGATCATGATGTGGGAACTAGCCAATGAACCACGCTGTATTAGCTGTAATGATGAGCAACGCGAAGATTTCCATAATTGGATTGACACCACATCTCAGTTAATAAAATCAATTGCGCCTAAGCAACTGGTTTCTACGGGTATGGAAGGCTTTGATAAAGTAAACCCTTGGGAAGCGGCACAACGTCAAACCATGATTGAAGAAGGTGCTACGCAAGCTGAAGCTGAGGCAGCAATTCCTTTAGAATACAAAGAAGGCACAGACTTTAGCATGGATCACAATTATCCAGCGATAGATGCTTATTCTTTACATATGTATCCTGACTGGTGGGGATTAAACGAAGAAGATGCTAAAGAGTATTTAAAATCCCGTATTGAAAAAGCGCGTTTAGGTGGTAAACCTGTTTATTTAGGCGAATACGGTCGTATGATCGAGTTTGATAAAGATAACATGTTTGCTTATCAACACTGGGATGAACGTGATGGGGTTAGTATGGCCGATCGCGATCGCATTTATAGCGAATGGTTAACAATTGCTGATGATTTAGACTTAGACGGTGCCATGATCTGGGTAATGTCGGGGATGGATTATTGGGAAGATGCACGTGACCCCGCGCCACTTTACACTAAGCCTGGCTTAATGGATTTTGGTAATGATAAAGCCTATTGCTTTAACCCTGATGGCGCGCCAACCAATATGCAAAGTGTAACCTGTGATGGATTATACAATGATTGGGATCGCTTCACGGTTTACTGTAATGATTTACGCTGGGATGCCACGTGTGATGTTTTACAAGATTACACTAATAAGGTAAAAGCGAAAAATATCGCTGACGGTTCAATTCTTGATGTTGATACCGATGGTGACGGTGTAGCCGATTCAATTGATGCGTTTCCAACTGACTCAACCGATTGGTTAGACAGTGATAACGACGGTTATGGCGACAATGCTGAAACAGCTGCTGGTAGTGATCCTAATAACGAAAATAGCATACCTGTGCCTACTGACGCAGATAATATTTTTGTTGTTGGTGATAAAATTTATTTAGCTGATGGTAGCGAATTTATTATGCGTGGTGTTAACCTGCAATATGGTGATGATCCAGCAACAAAATTTCCATCTATTGCACAAATTGCTAAAACAGACGCCAATGTAATACGTTTACAACTGCGTCAAGATACCAGCGCACAAGAATTACGAGATGCTCTTGATGAAATCATCAAGCATAAAATGATTGCTATGCCTATGTATTGGGAAGAAGGTGGTGAATCTGCAAGAGGTATCTATCAAATTACTGGTGGTGCTGACAGCAATGCCATTTATGATGGTGATATTAGTTCACAAGATGCCGTATCAAAATGGTTAGAAGCTTGGGGTGATGTGATTAAAGATCCTAAATACCAACAGTATCTAATGATCAATATTGCTAATGAGTGGGGTCAGGATACGACAGTTTGGCGTGATACCTATATTACCGCGGTACAAAAATTACGCGAAGGTGGTGTTAAAGCACCTTTAATTATTGACGCTGGAGATTGGGGGCATAATCCTTATTTCTTCGCGGGTGCACAAGCAGTATTTGACGCAGATACGCAAAAAAATACAATTTTCTCTGTTCATGGTTATTATGAATGGTCGAATGAGCAAGAAATTAACACCCGTATCAACTATATCAAAAGTCTAAGTTTACCAATGATTATTGGTGAGTTTGGTCGAGACAATCACACCGCAGGCGGCAAAACTACCGATCATTTTTACTTAATGCAGCAAACCAATAACAATGATTTAGGTTGGGTAGCATGGTCTTGGCGTGGTAATGGTGAAGGAGAAACGATGCTTGATATGTCACAATCATACACTGCTTACAACTTAACGCAGCACGGAGTTGATATTGTAGATAGCGTAAATGGCATAAAAGCCACTGTGACTGATATTAATCAAGATTATTGGGACACAACAACATCTCCAGTTGACCCAGTTGACCCAGTTGATCCAATTGATCCAGTTGACCCAGTTGATCCAATTGATCCAATTGATCCAATTGATCCAATTGATCCAGTTGATCCAACTGATCCGGTTATTCCACCTTTATCAACCCTTGAATTGACTATTAATGACGCAGTAAATTCATCTGTTACGGTACAACCTGTAACCATTGAAACCGACTATATTCAAATAGAAAATACTCAAGTTGGTTCATCTGCTGGTTGGGACTTTATTGTTGAAACTGCTGGTCAATATCGAGTAATTTTAAATGTTGATAATGTTAATGGTGATAGCCGCGTTAACGAAGCCTTTTTAGATGGAACGGTTAAAAACTTTACTGCATCTGGCCCTACTACCATAACGTTTGATGCTCAATTGAGTTCGGGCACTCACACTGCCGGTATTCGGGTAGCAGATACTAATACCCATTGGGGTTATGTACGTTTATTATCTGCCAGTGTAGAGCATTTGGGTAGTTTAACTATAGCCTCGCCTACTTCAGGTGAACAACTACCTAGCGGTCAAGACATTGCTATTTATTTTGATAAACAAGGTAATGGTGACATTACTTACAATATTAATAGTGGTACGCTTCAAACGTACTCAGGTTCAAGCCCATTATTAATACCAGTATCGGAAGATGGTTTTTACCGTATTAGTTTAGGTTTACAAGGTACAAGTACAACCCAAAGTATTGGTGTACGCGTAGGTGAACTTGCTTTATCAGCTTACGTTAAAACATCAGGTACGCAATTTACATTGAATGGTAAACCATGGTATTTCAACGGTTCTAACCAGTATTACTTAATGTACAAACCCGAAGCTATGGCTGAAGATTTCTTTAAACGTGCAGCCGCAACAGGCATGAACGCAGTGCGTACATGGATGTTCTGTAACGATGAAAGTACGCATGATGGTGTGTGTATTAACATGAAATCAGGCGATAGCTTTATTTTAAGTAAACCACCGGCCGATCGAACGCTAGCAGAACAAGCAATTATTGATCGCAGTTTTGAGTTATTTGATAACTATGTAGCACTCGCCGCAGAGAGAGATATTCGTTTAATATTAAGCTTAGCGGATGAGTGGGACTACTTTGGTAAAATAACTGACTACGGTAGCTATTCAAATGTTGCGGGTCGTAACAAGTTCAAAGCGTTTATTACAAACTTACTTAATCACACAAACCAAATCACTGGCATTGCTTACAAAGATGATCCAACAATCATGATGTGGGAACTCGCTAATGAGCCACGTATTGCAGCAGGTTTTACCGGTTGGGTAGATGATATCTCTAGTCACCTAAAATCTATTGCACCTAATCATTTAGTGTCAATTGGTATGGAGTCGTCGTTTAATTTCAATAGTTCAGGCGATGATTATGAAGCGCTTAAGACCTTAAACTCAAATCCTAACATTGATGCGGTAAGTGCACATGTTTATCCTACGTGGTGGAATATGACGGATGCACAAACTCTTAATAACTTTGAGTTGCTCGCCCAGCTTGGCCGTGAAATAAATAAGCCAACTTATATTGGTGAGTTTAGCTGGCCTGCTAATGTTATTCGCCCTGTTGGTCAAGAAGATACAGCCGCTTATGCCACAGGAACCGTTGCCGCAGGTCTTGCAAAACGCACACAAGTATTTACTGATTGGTATGCCGCTGCTTGGAACAACAAAGATGTAATTGGCGGTATGTTAAGTTGGCAATTGAGTGGGCTTGAATGGGGTAATGGTACAATTGGTGGTCAATGGGGTTCTGGCCCATACGGTGTTTTCTCAGGAGGATGGTCAGCTAATAATGATGGCTTCCAATTTTATTGTGTGGTTGATGAAAGTGAATACAGCATTACTGGACTAGGTTCACCTGGAAAGAATGTTGAAGGAGATACCATCAACTTAGATCTTCACAAACCTGTTTGTGACATTATTAAACAATATTCGGTTGATTATCGAGAATTGTTTGAATAATTAATGATTAACATATTAATATAAAAATAGTTAACATTATTTAAAAAGGCTAAAGCGTTGCTTTAGCCTTTTTTTAATTAAGTTTTTATAAAGGGATACTAAGTTTTATTAACTTTTAAGTACGATAAAACTTAATGACTTCACACATCAATGTATGCGTTTTAATTTCGTTTGGAACATGAGACCCATACCTAAATTTTAGCTCCCACTAAAACCTGCATTTGAATGATAACGGGTATATAACTGACCAGAGTGTGTTTATTTTCTCTTTATTAAATCGTTTAATCTCCTAGCCTTCAAATCATACATCCTACGCTGAAATCACTATGTTGGCTTGTACCACTATATTCTTCTGGTACAATCAGTCTTAGAAAATAAAAATTAACTCGTGGTGAATTATGGTTATTAAAGCGCATAGCCCTGCAGGTTTTGCTGAGCAATATATAGTGGAGTCAATTTGGAATGGCGGATTCCCACCGGGATCCATTTTACCTGCTGAAAGAGAACTATCGGAACTTATAGGTGTTACACGCACAACATTGCGCGAAGTATTACAACGATTAGCCAGAGATGGTTGGCTAACCATCCAACATGGTAAACCTACAAAAGTAAATGACTTTTGGGAAACATCGAGTTTAAATATTCTTGAAACCTTAGCACAGTTAGATCAAGCGGGGATCCCAGACCTAGTCGACAACCTATTATCTGCTAGAACCAATATTAGTTCTATTTATATGCGTGGCGCCTTAAAAAATAATCCCGAAGAAGTTATTGAAATATTAAGTGAATACAAAAACATTCAAGATGATGGTATTTCGTTTGCTGACTTTGACTATAAAATGCATAAAGCGTTAGTTGTAGCGTCTGGCAATTCGATTTACTTATTAATACTAAACGGCTTTAAAGGCTTGTATTCTCGCTTAGGGAGTTTATATTTTTCTCACCCAAAAGGTCGAGAAATTTCACGTAATTATTATCAAAAATTAATTGAACTAGCCAAAATAGGTAAATTTGATCAAGCCGTAGTAGTAACACGCGATTATGGTATTGAGTCAGGTAAATTATGGTTGGAACTTAAAGACGAAATGTTAAAAGAACTCGCGAAATAAATTTTTGTTAAATAAGCCAACATAGGTTTAGTTATTTCCTCAACGACTTATATAAAGTAAAAAAGTAGTTAACTCTATGTTTTTAAGTTTAATTTTTACTTGAATTTGTGTCTTAAATGGTAACGGGGATAGAAAATAATTTATTAAATTTAATGGGAATAAAAAATGTCCAATAAAATTGAAATTAAATATTGCTCTCAATGTCGTTGGTTAATGCGTTCTGCGTGGATGGCTCAAGAATTATTAACGACGTTTGAGGGCGATATTGACGAACTCACTTTATTGCCAAGCACAGGTGGAATATTTGAAATAATTGCAAATGGAAAACTTATTTGGTCGCGTAAAGCAGAAGGACGTTTTCCTGAAATCTCTGAACTAAAGCAGTGCGTAAGAGATGCAATTGTGCCAGATAAAGATTTGGGTTGTATGGACAGAAAAAAAACCAAAGTTAAAAATTAACATGTTTGTTCAATAGTATTGAATGAATTTACTTTAAGCTTTCAGTTAAGAGGTCGAAGATGGATATTTCTAAAGAGCAAGAACAAAAGGCAAAAGATCAATTTTTTGAAAACATAAAAGACTTGGATTCAAATATTAAGTGCATAACTTGAATAGGTAGAAAAATCGGTCAGCTGAATATATGCTGATCGCTTTTTCTCCGGCAAGAGATGCAACAATGAAAACATATATACCCGTGATCAATGAAGATGCTTGATTTATACAATAATGAGGATCATGATATCCCTCATGAAAAATATCAAACTGACCACCGAGCAAAAAATAGATCTTGAAGCCCTTCACGATGCAAGTCGTG
>Ga0209185_1001983_pt1 | contig 15586 bp, 16 predicted proteins | sample SidtaG_2_FD_187425 | JGI IMG/M metagenome (GOLD analysis project Ga0209185, IMG submission 187425) | Marine algal microbial communities from Sidmouth, United Kingdom - Sidmouth_Asex2 metaG (SPAdes) (version 2) | ecosystem: Host-associated > Algae > Red algae > Unclassified | place: Sidmouth... | reverse complement strand
TGCTTATGCCAACAAGAATCAGATGGAATGTCTCTGAATCAACCAATGCAGAGGGAAGTCCACAACTAAAGTTTGTATTCAACTAAAAAACAGGGGATGTCTAAATTTAATAAAACCATCCAAAGATGGTTTTATTGTTGTTATTTATTGTTGTTTTTATTATTCTATAGGAATTCCTAGTTGCTCATACAGCTCTTTTTGTTGTTCTATATAACCTTCCCAGCCTTCTGCAGCAGATAATTGATAAGCACTCCAAGCTACACTTAAAACAGCAAGTACCAAGCCAACGATTGCTATTATTTTGGTGGTTTTTAGTTGACTGTAATTTGAATACCCTTCTGGATTTTCTAAATATAATTTCTCATCTTTTTTAGTTAAAAAGAAAGCAATACCAGAGAATATAAGTCCACCAATACCGGCAGAGCAGCAGCAGCAGAAAAAAGATACAATACTTAAAATTAAAGCAATTGTTACATTAGGTAATTTTTGTTGTTCCATAATTGATGTTTAGATTAGATAAATTTTAAAATATAATTGGTTAATATCATTATAACACTTAAACCAGCTAAACTTATTATTATTTTATTTGAATGCTTAATATTATAAAAATTATTGATAAGTAAAAACGAAAATAAAAGAATAAGAGTGTAAATTGCTGGATACATTTTAAAGGCACCTACAAATTCTCCTTTTAATAAAAAAGCAACAGAACGTTGTATACCACAACCGGGGCATTCTACGCCAAAATATTTTTTATTAAAGCATGGTAACATGTAATCTTCAATATGTAAAAAAAATGTTGCTAGCTGCATTTTTTGTTGAAAGCTAATTCGTAAGCTGAAAAATACTACTATTTTTGTTAAATGAAAACGAAACGAATCATTTATTTTCTATTGATAATAATAGGCGCCGTTATTATGGCAAGTGATACTTTATTTAAGCAAAAAGAGTATGCCTTGAGTGTTGGTATTGTATTGCTGATGTTTGGTATTTATAAATCAACACAAGTATGGACTAATACCTCGGTTGATGAGAAAGTTAACACGAAAAATTCAAATATTGACTAATGAGTTTTAAGATAGGTGATAGGGTAGAAGCTTTGGATGATGTAATGGTTGGTACAATAGTTGAAATTGTAGCAGGTGAAATTACGGTAGAGAGTAATGAGGGTTTTGATTTGCAATATACAGCCTCGGAATTGGTTAAGGTATCAGGGATAATATCGGTTTCTAATTACGATGTGGCAAAAATAAAATTAGAAAAAGAAATTCCAAAAAAACGAAAGGCACCTGTTTTTAAATCCAAGGAACGTAATGCTCCTAAAATGGAGGTAGATTTGCATGTTCAAAAATTAACAAAGGCTAAGAATCTTAGTAATTATGAAATGCTAAATTTACAAGTAGATACCGCAAAAAGGCAATTAAATTTTGCTATTAGCAAGCGTATACAAAAAGTGGTTTTTATACATGGTGTAGGTGATGGTGTGCTTAAAGAAGAATTAATGTACCTTTTTAAGAACTACGAGAATATAAAATATTACGATGCAGATTACCAAAAGTACGGACTAGGAGCTACCGAGGTTTATATTTTACAGAATAAAAATTAGATGTTATTATGGTTTGGTTGTTATTAAGCCAAAATTATTAACAGTTAAATCTGTAATACGAGAATTACTAGAAGTTTCTAGTGTAATATCATCTAATTTTACATCATGTTCGTAGGTAACACCATCTTTAGCTAATGTTGTTGTTATAATTACTATTCCGTTTTTTGCTTCAATTTCATCTACAACAACTGGAGTTACAGGAGGAATATTACCACAGAAGTAGCTTTTAGAAACTTTGTCAGAAAAAATCCTATAAGAAATTTTAGAAGGGCCACTTGCAGAAATTGCACTGGTAATAGGCTTATCTACAACAGTAATTTCATTTTTTAGAATATTAGCTGGTAATGTAAGAATTAGTGCTTCATCATCATTTATTTTGAACAAAATATTTTCTGTGTTAATAGTAGCTGGGGTACACATATCAATAGTAGCACTATCAAAATCCAACGTTTCTATTTGTAAATCGCCATCATCACAAGATAGGAATAAGCATATAAGGCTAAAAAATAAAAATTGTCTCATGCTCCAAATTTAAATCAAATAAAAGAAATAAGACTATAGCAATCTATAGTTTTAAGAGAAATTAACTTTATTTAAATTATTTTTGATAAATGAAAAAGGTATATCTGGATAATGCTGCAACCACACAGGTGCGAGAAGGAGTTATTTCTAAAATGCAAGATGCATTGGGTAGCTTTTATGGAAACCCTTCATCTATACATAGTTTTGGTAGGTCTGCTAAAACCACTATTGAAAAAGCCAGAAAAACAATTGCAAAATTGTTAAATGCCCATCCGTCAGAAATTATATTTACCTCTGGTGGTACAGAGGCAGATAATATGGCGCTAAGAGGTGCTGTTCGTGATTTAGGAGTAACTACTATTATTACTTCCAAAATTGAACACCATGCGGTTTTACATACACTTAATGCTTTAATAAAAGAATATGGTATTGTTGTGCATTTTGTAGCATTGGATACTTACGGAAACCCTAATTTTTCACATTTAGAAGAGTTATTACAATTAGATGAAACTAAAAAATTAGTAAGTTTAATGCATGTAAATAATGAAATTGGTAATATTTTAGAGATAGATAAGGTTTCTAAGTTAGCACGTGAAAATAAGGCGCTGTTTCATTCAGATGCTGTACAATCTGTTGGTCACTATGCTTGGGATATGCAAAAAACACCAATAGATTTTTTAGCAGTGGCCGCACATAAGTTCCATGGACCTAAAGGAGCAGGTTTTGCTTATATTAAAAAAGATAAAATGTTACATTCATTAATATATGGAGGAGAACAAGAACGTGGCTTTAGAGCTGGTACAGAGTCTTTTCATAATATTGTTGGCCTGGAAGAGTCTTTTGTTTTAGCCTATAAAAACTTAGAGGAAGAAAGAGCTTATATAACAGGTTTAAAAGAATATTTTATTGAAGGTTTAAAAAAAGAAATTCCTAAAGTAAAATTTAATGGGCATTCTGGAGACATGCTAAAGAGTACTTATACCTTAGTTAATGTATGTTTACCTTTTAGTAAACAGAAAGCAGCTATGTTGCTTTTTCATTTAGATATAAAAGGGATTGCTTGCTCGGAAGGTAGTGCGTGTCAATCTGGAAGTAACGCTGGGTCTCATGTTCTGAAAGAAGTGTTGTCTAAGGAAGATTTAGAAAAACCATCGCTACGTTTTTCTTTTTCAATTTACAATACAATACAGGAGTTAGATTATGTAATAACGGTATTAAAAGACTTTTAAAAAGTTATTTTTTTTCTTTCAGTTTTTCTTTTTCATAGGGAAACTTTTTGGTAGCCTGTTTCATCATAAGTTCAATTAAATTGGTGGTATTTTTACCAGATTTTTTATTAATTTTTTTCTCATATTTCCAAAGTAATTTTCCCGTTTCTCCGTCACTAACTTTAACGCCAATTCTGCCGTAATTAGAATTTCCATTAAAGTAGTCTAAGATGCTAAAGCCTGTAGGTATTCCTTTAGATAAAAGGATGTTTAAATCTAAATTACCACTAATAATACCATCAACTTCTAAAATTTCACAAAGTTGTTTTATGGTGTAGATGTCTATGTTTTGGTAGGTGATTTCATTTTGTGATAACAAGGCATTTGTATCTTTTGTGTTTTGAAAATCTACCACATATTTTTTCTTTTTTCTGCCTCTAGAAAAATAGGTTTCGAAAGCATTCTGCACAGCATAGCCTTCTTTTTCTTCTAAAGATTTTAATTCCTCAGTAGTTATATTTTCTTTTAAATCTAATTTTGTAATGAAAGGAATAATAGCTAAAATTTCATGATTTTTGGTAAGTGAATTAAATTTATTGCTTTCATAAATGTTTTTCTGTGCTCGTATAATAATAGTGGTAAACAGCAGCGTAAAAAGTAGTGTCTTTTTCATTTTTTAAAATCGTATTCCAAGTTTTAGATTTAAAACTCTAGTTGTCATAAAATTTGGTATAGCAAATTGTTGCTTACTATCAACATCTATAACCCATGTGTTTGTAATAGAATTTTGAATATTAAATAAATTAAAAATTTCAAGACCCACATTTAATTCCTTAAAAAAATGTAACCAGTGTTTTTCTGTATACACTTTTTTTGCATCTACAAAAATATAGGAAATTCCTAAATCTACACGTTTATAATCTCTTAATCTATTCTGAAAAATATATGGATCTGCATAATTGGGAGAGCCACCAGGAACTCCAGTGTTGTATACCATGTTTAAGTACATTTTTAAATTAGGGATTGTGGGCACATAATCTTGAAACAGAACTGCAAATTTTAACCGTTGATCTGTGGGTCTTGCAATATAACCACGATTGCTAATGTTTTCTTCTGTTTTTAAATATCCAATACTAACCCATGACTCTGTGCCAGGAACAAAAGCTCCGTTTAGGCGGAACTCGGCACCATAGGCATACGCTTTTGTATTGTTATTTGCGGCATAACGTATTCGTACATCCTCTACGGTATAGGAATTAACATTTTGCAAGTTTTTGTAGTAGGCCTCTGTAACTAATTTAAAAGGCCTTTCCCAAAGTTTAAAACTATACTCGTTTCCTAACACAAAATGGGTAGATTTTTGCGCTTTTACATTAGGAACAATTGTTCCTGATGCATCTCTAAGCTCTCTATAAAACGGTGGCTGGTGGTAAACACCTGCTGATGCTCTAAAAAGCATTTCTTTTTTCCAATCTGGTTTTATAGCAAATTGAGCTCTAGGACTAAATATTGTTTGGTTAGGGGTAGACGAATTTTTCTCTGCAGTAACAGACCAATTATGGGTGCGAATACCCAAATTGTAATAAATAGCATTGTTATTCCATTCAGTTTGTTTACTGTATTGTAAAAATCCTGAAAACCTATCTGTTTTCACAAAATTTCTGGCATTAATACCTTGGTAAGCTACAATTGGAGCTGTAAATGACTCTTTAGGTTCGTTGTTAGTGAACTCATTTAGTGGAGGTCTAATGAAAAAACCAGCAGAACTTATAAATTTAGATTCTCGTATTTGGTCTCTAATATCTTCACGTGTATATTTAATGCCCCAAGCAATTGCGTTGTTATTTTTTGTATATTTCCCTTTATGTTCTAGATTAAATATTAGGGCATCTAGGTCGTTTCTGGATCTGGTGAATTGGGTTCCATACCCTCTAAGTGAAGGTGTTATATTGGTAATATTGTCCGTGTCAATATCGTTATTTTTTTTTAGTTGGTATTGTGCAATTACATCTGAATATTCTTCTTCTGTTGTGTGATACATAGAAGAAATTAGTTTCAGTGTGGTGTTTTCATTTAAAAAGTGTGTTGCTTTTAGGGCTCCAAAAGTGGTGTTAAATTTGCTGTTTTCTTGTCCTTCATAAAAAACAAAAAGCTTCTTAGGTTCATTTAAAGTGCCAAAATTTGTTTCTCTTGTTAAAGGTTCATTTTTATAATCGTTAACAGAAATATTTCCTAGAAAATTTAAATGCGTTTTTGGAGAGAATTGATATGTTAAATAAGACTGTATGTCTATAAACGTTGGGTTAAAATTGCTTTCAACTTGTGTACTATTTACTAGTAAACTATTGTTTCTGTAGCGAGCTCCTGTGATACTTGTAAATTTCTTGTTTTTTGATGAGGTTTCTAAAGTAGCATTTGCTCCTAAGAAATCTATATTTGCTTGCAGTCCAAAAGCAAGAGGTTTTTTATAAGTAATGTCTAGTACGGACGATAGTTTGTCTCCATATTTTGCTTGAAACCCTCCAGAAGAAAAATATATATTTTGAACCATGCTACTATTTACAAAACTTAGTCCTTCTTGTTGCCCAGAACGAATTAGAAAAGGTCTGTAGACTTCTATTTCGTTAATATATACAAGATTTTCATCAAAATTACCACCTCTCACAGAGAATTGAGTACTTAATTCATTGCTAGATGAAACCCCAGGCAGTAGTTTTAAGATGTTCTCTACACCAGCATTAGCTCCAGGAATACGACGAACTATTTGAGGAGATATAGAAGTGATTCCTTCTACTTTTTTTTGACCGTTTGCAGCAACAGTAACGCCATCAATCTGTATAGTGTTTGTATTCATCACAGGGTTAAATTCGTAAATTTCGTTGGTGGCGAGAATAAGTTCCTTTAGGACTACATTCTTGTAGCCGATATGAGAAAATGCAATTGTATTTTCTGTATCTGCAATTACTTCTAATAAGTAATATCCATTATTATTTGAAATAGCACTACTAGTACTAGTGCTAATAGTAACATCTGCAATAGGTGTGTTTTTGTTGTTTAGAAGAACCCCTGTAATTGTTGCTGTTTGCGCATATAATATAGCAAACGGCGATAATAGGAATATAAAGTAAAATAGTTTTAAATGTTTCAAATGCTATTTTCTGTAAAAGGTTGATGTAAAAGTAGAAGAATTACCAACATTATCGGTAACAATTACTTTAAGATTGTATTCTTTTTTATTTAAGATTTTATCATCAAAGTTATAAGTAATTGTGTTTTTTTTTGGTTCATATTCTGTTAAAACCCATTCTCCATTAATAGTTGCGTTATAAGTATTAATACCACTCAAATCGTCTGTTATTTTAAGACTCAAGTATTGATAGTTATTTAGCCACTGTTTATCTTTAAAGTTTTTGGCTCTAATTATAGGAGCAACTGTATCTTTTGCTAAAGCATAGGTTCCCAATTTTTTAGTTTTTGTAGAGAAAATGTCGCCTCTTCTATAAGTTTCGGAGTATCTAGGGTTTAAATTTTTATTCAATCTAGCAATAAATAAATGCTTACGTTCCTTAACGCTATACTTAGATGTGTTAAATGTAATTGTATATTTTTTACGGATAGGCACTGTACTTTTGTGTATAGTTACAGTATCTTTTCCTTTTTTTAAATCAATATAAAAATCTTCATAAAATGTATTTGCAGGAAAATATACTTTAGCTCCTTCTAAATCGTAATTATTAGGTTTTTTGGCGACTACATAATTGGGAGTTTTTAATTCTTGTTTTTCTATTTTTAATTCTTGTTTTTTGCCTTCAACCGGAATAATGATTTTAGTAATATTATTTTCTAAATCTTTAAGTAATATTACAACATTATAAAACAGCCCTTCTTTAATAGTTATTTTACCATTATTGTACAATGTATTGTATATGTTAAGTTTATTACCATCGGTCTTAAAGCATTTTAATATACGTTGCCCATAAACCCCAAAATGTTCGTAATCTATAAGGGTATTAATGTATTTGCTTTCAGAGAAAGAAAAAGTTTTAAAGTTCAAATCGGTATATATTTTTCCGTTAACCGTTTGTCTTATGGCATAGATTCCATTTTTGTTAGCGGCCATACCTTGCGTGTCGTATCCATAAATCCCAAAACCAATGGTGCCAATAGCATGGATTTCATCCGCTAAAAAAGAACCGTCCTTTTGTTTTGAAAAATTAATTTTTACTTTTTTGTTACTATGGTTTATTTGTGAGTTCGCAGTTAGCGAGTATCCGTAAACATTTAAAAGGGTAGGTTTAGTGGTATCTTTAACTTCTAGTCCATAGAACAAAGGATTCGTGGGTTTTTTATTAATACTATTTCTAATTTCAAAATGTAAATGAGGCCCAGAAGAGCCTCCTGTGTTTCCAGAATAGGCAATAATTTCTCCTTTGCTTAGCTTTAATTCGTCATCATTAGGAAACGTCTGTATTTCATATGTTTTTTTCTTATATTGATTTTTTTTAATGTAAGCTTCTATTTTAGGAGCAAATTTTTGCAAATGTGCATATACAGATGTATACCCGTTTGGGTGCGTTACATATAATGTTTTTCCATAACCCCAATGTGATATTTTAATTCTAGTAACGTTTCCATCTCCAATAGCATATATTGGTAAACCTTCTCGTTGTTTTGTTTTAATATCTATTCCAGAATGAAAATGGTTGGAACGCAATTCTCCAAAATTCCCAGCTAATATTATAGGGATATCCATTGGTGATCTAAAAGCATCTTTCGGATATTCTTCTTGCGCAAAAACAAATACAGAAAAAAGAAAAAATATGGAAATAAATAATTTTGTCATAATTATATGATAAGTTCTACGAAAGTAATTAATACCAATTTAATTAAAAAAACTTTTTAATAGGTAGGACTCATCAATGTATTTCCAAAAAGCTAAACGCCAAAATTTGAGCTATTTGGGTATTTGTTGAAATATTGCTTTAAGAATAATTGATAAAAGAATTGTAAAGTCAGTAAAGGTGTATTAACTTTGTGTAAAATGCATTGATTTTTGCATATGAGTGATTTAGTAGAAATTGTAGATTCTTTAGAAAATAAAATTAGTAAGCTTTTGCATAGGCAAGAATTGCTTGAGCAACTTAATTTAAAATTAAAAAAAGAATTAGTTTCTGTAAAAAGAAATGAACAAGAAACTCAAAATTCTGTAAAAGAATGGGAGGAAAAATATAATTCGCTTAAACTTGCAAATTCGATGTTAGGTAGTAATAAGAATAAAACTGAAGCTAAGCTTAAAATAAATACATTAATTAGAGAGTTAGATCATTGTATAGCTAAACTTTCTGAATAATGCTCTATAAATAATTATGGCAGAAAAGCTCAAAATAAAGCTTTCTATTGCAGATAGGGTTTATCCTTTAACAATAGACCCTAGTCAAGAAGAAGGGTTACGGAAAGCTGCAAAAAATATTGAGCAGTTGGCAAAAAAGTTTGAACAAAATTATGCTGTAAGAGATAAACAAGATGTGCTGGCAATGTGTGCCTTACAGTTTGCGTCAAAAATAGAGCAAAAAGGATTAGATAGTTCAGAAGATACTCATAAGGTTACTGAAAAATTAAAAGCCTTGAATGTACTAATTGATCGTAAGCTTGGATTGTAATTAAAAACGTTCTTTCAAAAAATAAAATCAAAGTTACTGCCCACATTGGTATTTAATTTTTGACAAACTCAACGTTAATTTGTTTAAAAAGGGTGAGTTTAAATTGTAAAAGCAGGCCTTTCTAGTAAAAGGATTCTTGAGCAGTTTGTTAGCCCTAAACCTGTTTTTTGGAGTTTGTACAAAACTCAAGCTAATGTGGGCTTTTTTTATAACTAATTTAAAACTATGGATAATATAACATTTATAATAATAGCGGTAATGGTAGGTCTAGCAATAGGATTTGCTATTGCAAAATTTATGGAGAAAGGAAAAGCTTCTAAAACGATAGCGAATGCTAAAAAAGAAGCAGCATCCTTATTAAAAGAGGCTAAAATTGAAGGCGAAGGTATAAAGAAAGATAAAATATACCAGGCAAAAGAGAAGTTTTTAGAATTAAAAGCGGAGCATGAAAAAGTTATTATTACGAAAGATAAGAAGATCGCTGAGGTAGAAAAACGTACTAGAGATAAAGAATCTCAAACTAGTAATGAGTTAGCTAAAAGTAAAAAAGTAAATGAGCAACTACAAACCAAAGTTAAAGAGGTAGATTACAAAAGAGAGTATTTTGAAAAGAAGAATACGGAGTTAGATAAGCTTCATAAAAGTAAAGTACAGCAACTAGAAGTAATCTCTGGGTTGTCTGCTGATGAAGCTAAAACACAATTATCAGAATCACTTAAAGAAACAGCGAAAAGTGATGCTATGGCTTTTATACAAACAACAGTAGAAGAAGCTAAACTTACAGCACAGCAAGAAGCTAAAAAAATAATTATTAACACTATACAGCGTATAGGTACAGAGGAAGCAGTAGAAAATTGTGTTTCTGTTTTTAATATTGAGTCAGACGATGTTAAAGGTAGAATTATAGGTAGAGAAGGTAGAAATATTAGAGCCTTAGAAGCTGCAACTGGAGTAGAGATTATTGTAGATGATACACCAGAAGCAATTATTCTTTCTTGTTTTGATTCGGTTCGTAGAGAAGTAGCGCGTTTATCACTTCATAAACTGGTAACCGATGGTCGTATACATCCTGCAAGAATAGAGGAGATAGTTAAGAAGACAGAAAAGCAAATTGAGCAAGAAATTGCAGAAATAGGAAAGCGTACTGTTATAGACCTAGGAATTCATGGTTTACACCCCGAATTAATTAAAGCAGTGGGTAGAATGAAGTATCGTTCTTCTTACGGTCAAAACTTATTACAGCACTCTAGAGAAGTAGCAAAACTATGTGCTGTAATGGCGGCAGAGTTAGGTGTTAATGCTAAATTAGCAAAGAGAGCTGGTTTATTGCATGACATAGGTAAAGTGCCAAATACAGAAGCAGAAGTAGAAATACCACATGCTATTTTAGGAATGCAATGGGCAGAAAAATTTGGAGAAAAACCAGATGTATGTAATGCAATCGGGGCTCACCATGATGAGATAGAAATGAAAACTTTAATTTCTCCTATAGTGCAAGTTTGTGATGCAATTAGTGGTGCTAGACCAGGAGCAAGAAGACAAGTTTTAGATTCTTATATACAACGTTTAAAAGATTTGGAAGAGGTAGCTTTTGGTTTTGGAGGGGTACAAAAAGCATATGCAATACAAGCAGGAAGAGAGCTTAGAGTAATTGTGGAAAGCGAAAAAGTAACAGATGAAAAGGCAGCAGAACTATCGTTTGAGATTTCTCAGAAAATACAAACAGATATGACTTACCCTGGGCAAGTAAAAGTTACGGTTATTAGAGAAACACGAGCTGTAAATGTTGCCAAATAAAATTTGAAACATAGAAATTTTAAAGCGAACTGTTTTCAGTTCGCTTTTTTTTTGAAAAAAATGTCTTTCGAGTGAAAGTAGTAGTATGGTAAAAATTCAATGTATCTTTGCTACTACATTTAGAAATGACACTAGGTCTAGTTTGGTTGTTTCTTAAACAAAATATATGTCGTTTAATACATTAGGGTTGTCCGATGCCTTATTGAAAGCAATCAATAAAAAAGGATACACAAAGCCATCACCAATTCAAGAAAAGGCAATTCCACTAGTTTTACAAGGAAAAGATGTTTTGGCTTCGGCACAAACAGGAACAGGTAAAACAGCGGGTTTTACACTGCCATTATTACAAATATTATCCAAAGAACAAACCTCTGGAAAAAGAAGACCAAGAGCTTTGGTTTTAACACCAACTAGAGAATTGGCAGCTCAGGTTTATGATAATGTTAGAGAGTATAGTGAGTTCTTAGATATTAAGTCTATTGTTATTTTTGGTGGCGTAAATGCAAATCCGCAAATAAGAGCATTGAGAAATGGAGTAGATGTTTTAATAGCGACTCCCGGTAGGTTATTAGATTTACATGGTCAAGGTGTATTATCTTTAAGTAGTATAGAGATCTTGGTATTAGATGAGGCAGACCGTATGTTGGATATGGGTTTTCTTAGAGATATTAAAAAAATATTAGCGTTAGTACCTTCTAAAAGGCAAAACTTATTATTCTCAGCTACCTTTTCAAAAGAAATAAAAAAATTAGCAAATAGTTTTTTAAATAATCCAGTTCTTGTAGAGGCAACTCCAGAGAATTCAACTGCTGAAAAAGTAGATCAGAAAGTATATAGAGTTGATAAAGGCAGAAAAACAGATTTAACTATAAAACTTATTTCAGAAGGAGATTGGCATCAGGTTTTAATTTTTACACGAACAAAACATGGAGCTAATAGGTTGGCAGAAAAATTAGCGAAAGCAAGTATAACTTCCGCTGCAATCCATGGAAATAAGAGTCAGAATGCAAGAACAAAAGCTTTAGAAGGATTCAAAAAAAGTACAATTAGAGTTTTGGTAGCCACAGATATTGCGGCACGTGGTTTAGATATACCATTATTACCACATGTTATTAATTATGAGTTACCAAATATTCCAGAAGATTATGTACATAGAATAGGGCGTACAGGAAGAGCAGGAGCAAGCGGAGAGGCAATATCACTAGTTTCTGTTGATGAATTAGCTTATGCTAAAGATATAGAGAAATTATTAGGACAAAATTTACCTAGTGAAACAGTAGATGGGTATGAGCCTGTGGATAAACCAGATCCTAATGCATCTAAATCTAAAAAATCAAAAGCTAGAAATTCGCAACACAGAGGAGGAAGTGAAAATTCTAGTCAAAAGAAAAAACGACCTAGCAATAAATCCAATGAGAGAAAACGATATTAAAAAAAAGTATTTAGATATTTTATTGGCAGTATTTTATTATATATGTAATTAGAGTAGTGTCCAAAATACTGTCTAATCACAAAAAAGTCAGAGTTCTAGTCTCTGACTTTTTTGTACCTTATAGATTCGCTTATATTATAATAGTGGTTCTAGGTTTATATAACTGTAATTATAATCACCCAAATGTTTGTAATTATCTTCGTCATCTTTTAATTCTCCCCAACCAAAATTACTTTCAATAACTTTATCTTTATAATTATCCATAAGATTTTCAGATAATAGCAAATATTCGTCTCTTTTTATATTGTTTTTAAGTAATCTGTGTGCTACTATTACGTCTTGCCCCATTAATTTTATGCTTTTTCCTATTTGTACTGCACCTATAGATTTCCCATAGTGTAAGATGATTTTTAACCCCAATATATTTGGTATATTCCCAACATCGTTGTGTTCACTATATTTTTTTCGTAACAAATTAATTTGATTATAAAATTCAACATAGAATTTTCTGCATTGTTCAATTAGTGTCTTAAATGGCGGTAAAGGTCCTGTTCTGTAAAAAAGAACAGCATCTCCCTCAATCTCAGAAACTTTTAATTCTATATCATTCGCATAAATAATTTTGTTGAGTAATGATGGAATTACTGTTGCACTTAATTCTATATCTGTTTCACTCATAAATTTTGTGAAACCACTTATATCTGGAATACAAATTAAGGTTGGTTGTGTGTTCATATCTTTATTAAATAATACTAAATAATTTGAATTACAAAGTGTTAAGACGTGTAAGTAATAGTTTTAGCTAAATTTTATTGTGAAATATAAGCATAATGGTAACTAATCATAAAGCCTCTTTTTATGTTTCTTAATAAAAAAATTTATAAGGTAAAAATAGAAAAGAGTATATGTCTATTGTTATATAATTTTCTAAAACAATTATATGTTTTGTATTAAATGTATAATTATATAAGAATGCCATAAAATTATGTAATATAGAACCCCTAGTTGTAAAATACCTTTGTAGTGTGATTATGTCATATAACAAGTAAATTAATATTAAAAAAACAAAAACATGAACAACGCAGAAAGCTTACCTGTAGTAAAAGAATTAAATAAGTTATTAGCTGATTACCACTTATACTATCAAAAATTAAGAAATTTTCATTGGAATATTGTGGGGCATAATTTTTTTGATCTACATTTAAAGTTTGAAGAGATGTACAACGATGCTAAAATAAAAATTGATGAAATAGCAGAGCGTATATTAACCTTAAAATTTCATCCACTAAGTAATTATAGTGATTATATAGAAAACGCTTCAATTAAAGAGTCGCCATCCTTAATCAAGGATACAGAAATGGTAAGCATATTGTTATCAGATAATGAAATACTTTTAGAGAAAATGCGTGAAGCAATAAAATTGGCAAGTGGGATAGAAGACGAGGCAACAGTAGATATGTTAGGTTCTTACATAGGAGAACTAGAAAAAAATACTTGGATGTTGGGTGCTTGGTTAGACAAATAATATAATAATGTTAAATTTAAATTAAAACCACTTAATGAAAAACGACACAATAGCGTCCTTTGATAAAATAACAAATAAACTAACAGGTTGGTACGAAGTTATGATATTAAACTTACCAAATTTTGCAGTAGCATTGTTGGTTTTAATTTTATCTTATTTTTTATCTAGATTTATATATAGAATAGCATTAAGGGTAGCTAAGTCTAAAATAAGCCAGGACTCAATTTCAAACTTGGTAGCAAGAATGTCATCCATTGTTATATTTTTATTGGGTCTATTTTTAGCACTTGGGGCATTAAACCTCGGTAAAGTGTTAACGGGCTTGTTAACTGGAGCAGGTATTTCTGGGTTAGTAATAGGTTTGGCATTACAGGGAACATTGTCCAATACCATTTCTGGTATCATTTTATCATTTAGAGAAAATATCCGTATTGGAGATTGGATAGAGACTAATGGTTTTTCTGGTGAGGTGATAGATATTAACGTAAACTATTTTGTTATTAAATCTGTAGATAATAATACGGTAGTTTTACCTAACAAGCAAATTTTAGAATCCCCCTTTAAAAACTTTAGTCTAACTAAAAAAATGCGTCTAACTATAGAATGCGGTGTAGGATATGAGTCTGATTTAGAGCAAGTTGAAAAAGTAGTTAAAGAAACGATAGAAGCAAAATATAAGCAAAGTTCTTTTAAAAAAGAGGTGGAGTTTTATTATACCGATTTCGGGGACAGCTCTATTAATTTTGTAACAAGATTCTGGATTGAAGGAGAAAATGGATTAGCTAAATTGAAAGCAAAAAGTCAGGCGATTATTGCTATTAGAAAATCTTTTGAAGAAGCAGGAATCAATATACCATTTCCAATTAGAACATTACAATTTAATAATGAGTTATCCTTAAATACCAATAAATAAGCTTCTAAAATAAACAAAAACAACAACAAAAAGCCACGACTTGCGTGGCTTTTTGTTGTTGTTTGCTACACTCATATTGTTAGTTTTTCCAGACATAAAAAGCAAGATTAGTACTTTAAACAAGCATTTTTATAAAGGGAGTCACTATACAAATAATTTTAATAACCAGTAATTTTGGTGTGTTAGATATCAGTAGCTTTAAGCACTTAGCGGTATAAAGTTGTTAGTTTAGTTTATAAACTCGTATGTTATTGCATATAGATATATTTCAGAAGATTATGTTTAAATATTCTTTATTCAGTTTCCGAAACTTTTTAACCTTATATGTAGAATAAATAAATTTTTAAAATTAAGCCTTAAATAGTTTAAACTAAAAAGAATTTAGGGTAAGCCTAGGCATAATAGAAACAAATCATAAAGCTCATTTTTTGTGTTTATTTGGTCCTATTTATAGTACTTTTTTTTAAACTATAAATATATACCAAGTTTCAGCTTAAAGTACAAGTAATTTAGATTAATAGCGCTTAGTGCAGACTAGATAAATGTGCTAAAAATAATTTTTAAATCCTATATTGAACGTTAGTTTTTTATATGTACTGCTACTAAATTCATAGTACTTTTTTTCGATTTATAGTTAATTTGTCTGCAAATTATAAGCTAGCTACCATTACAAAAGCTTGTTGTATATACTTTATATAAAGACTATTAGTACAAGTATATTATACCATTTTAACTTTGAATTCGGGATAATAATTTTTATTTTGTAATATGCCAAAAAAAATATATTTAGATATACAAGAGGATTTAAAGTGCTTAAAAAAGCGTTATGAATCTATTCATACAGAATTGGTTAAGGATCGCTTAAAAATGCTTTATTATATAAAGGCAGAGAAGTATCAATACCGTTCAGATATAGCCAAGAA
>Ga0209185_1001982_pt1 | contig 15588 bp, 15 predicted proteins | sample SidtaG_2_FD_187425 | JGI IMG/M metagenome (GOLD analysis project Ga0209185, IMG submission 187425) | Marine algal microbial communities from Sidmouth, United Kingdom - Sidmouth_Asex2 metaG (SPAdes) (version 2) | ecosystem: Host-associated > Algae > Red algae > Unclassified | place: Sidmouth... | reverse complement strand
CGTCTAGCGCATTTGCTAAACGGGTTTTTCATTAATAATTTGATACTTTTTTGGTGGAGCTAAGGGGATTCGAACCCATGACCTCCACACTGCCAGTGTGGCGCTCTCCCAACTGAGCTATAGCCCCAAACATTTGTGATTGTCTCATCTAGTAAAAAAGTGTGCCTGTTTTGTTCATTCGTATTGAAACACCGCAGGACGCCCACTTTGACAGATGAGAAGATGTGATTATAGTCGTTTCCACTTGGTTCGTCAAGTTTGGTCGAAGAATATCTTACATGATTTCCCCTCGATTACATCACTTAGTAAACAGTAAGAGGTAGACAGTTTCTCGTGTAGAGACGATACCACTAACGCTGTTTGTTGTTCACTTACTACTCACTTGTTCTATGGTCCCGGCACAAAATCGACCATACGCAGATCGGCGTCGAACCAACCGCATGGGCAGTTTGTCGGATCATCTGCGGGCAATAATTCTTGATAGAACATTGCGGGCAAATAGACGGACATATCCAATGAAGATTGTATCGCCACCACGCGACGCTCAAACTCCGCCCCAGCCGATAACGTCCTTGTCCCCGCGCTCACCACTCGGGGCGACCAGCTTGGCCCCACTTGGCGCAGCGGAATTTGCGTCAGCCCACCACGGATCCGCTCGAAGCGATAGTAATAGACCGTTGCCGACATCACCACGTCGTAGATTCGATCCAGCAGCGCGGCCGAACAGCCACCATTCGTCATGCACGGATCATACTGAATGCCTTCGGGCACAAAATATTCGGGCGAGGAGACGCGCACGCCATCAGAAAAGAATGGGAGAAATTCGCTGCCCGAAGATTGATCTGAGTCCTGAAATTGCCCGTAAAACGGAATGCCAAATGTGCCAAAATGATCAATAGAGAGCTTGCCGTTTGGCTTTCGGATACGATAGGTCCCTGCGCCGGGGCTGCGAAAGTTCACATCGCCATATGGATCCACTGGTGTGGGTGGATAATGGAACAATACGAACTCGGTGCCAGCGGGCGGATTGATGTCCAGATCATCGTGTCGATCACCAAAGCGGCTCTGCATCTGACTTTGCAGCGACCCCAAAAAACCAGGTGCGCCCGGTCCAATATAGGATCGAAATGTATCGCTGTCGCTACCTAAATATGTGGCTTGAATATACTGAGGCGTTTCGAAGGTAAAGGTTGCTCGCAGATCAGTCACCGACTCTTCAAAATAATAGTAGCAGCCCATGTTGGCCGGTGTCTCGATTGCGCCACTGCTGTTGACCACCTTATTCGATCTCACTCGTGGGTAGCGTTCTGGGGCAGTCGAATTCGCGCTTGGTGTTGTTTGCCGTGCGGGATAGAGCAGGTAAATCGGATTGACTTCGCTGGTAATGTCTACGCTGCCGCTGAAGACTCGCATGGTGCTAGCTGGCACGGCGGTCGGCCAATGATCGCGGTTGCCGATGGCTGTCGGGCAGAAGAAAATATTTAGCGGATTTGCCTCATAGCGGACTGTCAACGTGACGGTGTTACCAACGCGCGTACCCGATTCGTAAATGGCCATGCCGGTGCCAGGGTGGAAGATCACGATCGATCCTTGCAGATGAGCTTCGGCCACAACACCAATCAGATCCACAATGCCAACGCCGCGCGGTTCGACCCATTCCGGCGTTTGCGCATGGGCGGTGGGCGACGCGCCGAGTGCCATCAATGCGATGAGTATGGCGATAAGAAAATGTATTCTGTTGGATAGTTGTTTCATGTAGATTCGGGGTTTCATTTTGTGTAATAAATAGACTGATTGAGGCAGTTTATCCAATAAATCACTTTCTAAATGCACGCTTTCTCTTTTACTACCCTATTACTGCCCAACAAAAACATTCCACTGTGAATTCAATGCACCAATACACACTGGTCTGCTTAACCATACGCGCGAATCGCCGATTGAAACTCGGCGTCTGGCACGGAAAACAGGTTGAAGCACTGTTAGAAATTGATTTGCTAATCTGCTTTAGCCAGTTTCCCATAGCAGGCTGGGATTTCAATCCCGAACGACCTTTCCAACTAGCTGGCTTCTAACCAGCGAATCGGCTATAATCTTTCTATTCCTTACAGAGAAGCAGTAATTTTCGAAATCTGCATCAATCTGCGATTTATTATTTCTCTGCATCAAACCCACCTAAACTAAAAACATTACATGAAAAATCTATCCTACTCTACAAGCTTCAAACCCGCTAGCCGTGTGCAGAGCTTTGCCCCAACTGTCTTTGCCGAATATACTGCGCTTGCCATTAAACATGACGCGGTCAACTTGGGCCAAGGGTTCCCGAACTTTGCCGCACCAGACTTCATAAAAGAAGCTGCTCAGCAGGCCATTGCCGCCGATCTAAATCAGTATACGCGCAGCGCAGGCCACCCACGATTGGTTAACGCGCTGGCCACCGTTTATGGACCAGAACTGGAGCGCGAACTGGATCCGATGACCGAGATCCTCACCACTGTCGGCGCGACCGAAGGTATCTTTGCCAGCATTCAGGCGCTGATCGAACCAGGCGACGAGGTGATCCTGATCGAGCCATTCTACGACAGCTACCCCGCATCGATTATCATGGCTGGCGGCACACCCGTCTACGTACCGTTGCGACCCGCAGCACCGCAAACGGGCCAAGTGCCAACCGCTGGGGATTGGGTGTTGGATCCTGCCGAGCTAGCCGCGGCCTTTAACGACCAGACGCGCATGATTATTCTGAACACGCCGCAGAACGCATTGGGCAAGGTGTATACTCGCACCGAGCTAGAGATGATTGGCAACCTAGTGCAAGAGCATGATGCCTACGCGCTTTGTGATGAAGTTTACGAGTGGATAATTTACCCCGACGACTCGGGCAATGTTGAGCGTGTGCGTATGGCAACCTTGCCCGGTATGTGGGATCGCACGATCACGCTGGGCAGCGCGGGCAAGACGTTTTCGGCCACCGGTTGGAAGATCGGCTGGGCGATTGCGCCTGCGCCAATTATTCACGCGATCACAATGGGTCATCAGTGGATTCCCTTTACGGTAGTCACACCGCTACAAGAGGCAATTGCCGTAGGCATGGAGCAGGCTCGAACGAGGGGCTATTTTGAGGAATTGTCACAGATGTATCGCACAAAGCGCGACTATCTGCTGGACGTGCTCGCTGAGGTCGGGTTGTCGTCGGTGCGACCTGATGGATCGTACTTTATTCTCACCGATTCGACCAATCTTGACTTTCCAATCGAGGCGGGCGCGCGGCGCGATGAGAGCGCGTGTCGCTGGCTTACCAAAGAGATCGGTGTGGGCGCGATTCCGCCCAGCCACTTCTTTAGCCCGGCCAACCATCACATCCCACAAAACCTGATCCGCTTCTGCTTCTGCAAAACCGATGAGATGCTGGAGCAGGCTGCGGAGCGATTGCAGAAGTTGGCGAAATAAAACTACAGCGGAGTAGGGAAATCTAACGGATTTATTTTTCGTTAAAGAAGATCAGGTGGGCCATTGCAAAAATCGATGTAGTTCATAATGAAGAAAAAGTGGTTAACAATTGGTGGTTTGATATGGCATCGATTTGTGGTTTGCAATGTTTCAACCCCACCTTAATCCTCCCCAGCTTAGGGAGGAGACTGCCCACGGACGCTCGAATCTGCTCGAAATGCAAGCAACATCGGACGTCCGTCAACAGTCCCTTCACTAAGCTGGGGAAGGCTAGGATGGGGTCAACAACATGGGCCGCCCCATATGATTTGTAAACCACACTACGTTTTTGATGAACCATGCCCAAAAATCAGTGTCATCGAAACAAAAATCTGGTCCGCTTCTTTAATCCGTTGTAGTGTTACTTTGCTACTTCGGCAAACCCCACAATAAACCAAATCATTTGGACATAACCTTATGACCACACGCTACTTCGGCAAACCAATTAAACGCAACGAAGATCCCCGCCTGCTCACCGGCCAAGCGCTCTTCACCGACGACGTTCAACTGCCCAACATGCTGCACGCCGCCTTCTTGCGCAGCGACTATGCCCACGCCCACATTCGTAGCATTGATGTCAGCGCCGCGCGCGCCAAAGAGGGCGTCGTTGCCGTCTACACCGCCACCGATCTGGGCGACTATTGGCAGCCCGGTCCGCTGCTTGTGCCGCCGCCGCCAATCGACAACCTGATCTTCAACCCGCGCATGCAGGTACCCCTCGCCAAAGACAAAGTGCGCTACGTGGGCGAGCCAATCGTCATTGTCGTCGCCGAAAGTCGCTACATCGCCGAAGACGCCGTCGAACTCATCAACCTTGAAGTGGATCCGCTTCCCGCAGTCGTCGACCTTGACGACGCTCTCTCCGCAGACGCGCCGTTGATCCACGACGATCTGCCCCAGAATTTAAACGCCCACGCCATCCAGCAGAAGGGCGACTACGCCTCGATCCGCGACCAGGCCGACGTGCTGATCACGCGCCGCCTGCACTATGATCGCGGCACTGCGGCCGCCATGGAAAATCGCGGCATTGTCGCCGATTGGGACGCCCGCAGCGAGCAGATGACCATGTGGGACACCACCCAAGCGCCCATCGCCATCCGCAACGGCATCGCCGCCATGCTCGGTCTAAGCGAAAAGCAAGTGCGCGTCATCGCCCCCTTCATCGGCGGTGGCTTCGGCCCCAAAATCATGATGTTCTACCAAGAGGAAGTGCTCCTGCCCTGGATCTCCCAAAAACTCAATCGGCCCATTAAATGGATCGAAGATCGGCAAGAAAACTTCTACGCCACAACCCAAGAGCGCGGCCAAATCCACGACGTCGAAATCGCCCTCACCAGCGACGGTCGCGTCCTCGGCATCCACGACACCTTCCTGCACGACGCCGGAGCCTACGCCCCCTACGGCCTCACCCTGCCGCTCAACAGCCAATGCACCCTGCTCGGTCAATACGACGTGCCCCACTACTACAGCGAATTCAAAGCCATCTTTACCAACAAACCCATCGTCACCCCCTACCGCGGCGCGGGCCGTCAACATGGCGTCTTCGTCATGGAAAGAATGCTCGACATCGCGGCCAAACAACTGGGCATCGACCGCGTCGAAATCCGCCGCCGCAACCTCATTCCGCCCGACAAATTTCCCTATAACAACGAAATTATCTACCAAGATTTTGCGCCCCTCACCTACGACAGCGGCAACTACGAACCCGCGCTCGACAAAGCCATCAAACTCATCGACTACCACAACTTTTTGGAGAAAGAACAGCCGCGTTTGCGCGCCGAAGGCAAACGAATTGGTCTGGGCATTGTAACCTATGTCGAAGGCACTGGCATCGGACCATACGAAGGCGCGCGCGTCACAGTCGAGACGAGCGGACGTATTAGCGTCGCCACCGGAGTCGGCACCCAAGGACAGGGCCATTTCACCTCCTTTGCGCAAGTGGTCGCCGAGCAGCTTGGCACCGACATCGAGAACATCCGTCTCACCACCGGCGACACCGCCGAATTCTACTGGGGGGCGGGCACCTTCGCCTCGCGCGGCGCAGTCGTCGCGGGCAACGCCATCCACGCAGCCGCATCCAACGTGCGCGCCAAAGCACTCAAAATGGCCAGCGCCCAGCTCGAAGTCGACGAAAGCGATCTTGACATCAGCGACGGCGCTGTGCGCGTCAACGGCTCGCCCGACTCATTCGTCACCTTGGGTGATCTAGCCGCCGCCTCCAACCCCATGCGCGGCGCAGTCAAACCCGGCACCGAACCGGGCCTCGAAGCCACCGACTACTTTGGCCCCGAAGGTGGCGCAACCGCATCCGGCGTCCACGCCATGATAGTCGAAGTCGACCCCGAAACCATGATGGTCGAAATCAAACGTTACATCGTCGTCCACGACTGTGGCGTCGTCATCAACCCCATGATCCTCGAAGGGCAGATCCAAGGCGGCGTCGCCCAGGGCATCGGCAACGCCTTCTACGAAGAGCTCTGCTTCGACGAAAATGGTCAACTGCTCAACGCCTCCTTCATGGACTATCTCCTGCCCACAGCCGACACCGTCCCGCGCATCGAAAGCGATCACGTCGAAACCCCATCGCCGCTCAATCCACTCGGCATCAAAGGCGCGGGCGAAGCAGGCGCGATCCCCGTTGGTCCGCTTTATGCGCAGGCGATTGAGGACGCATTGTTTGATGTGGATTTAGAGATATTGGAGATCCCGCTGAGTCCGGGGAAGTTGTTTGAGTTGGTGGAGGGGGTGAGGGAGTAGAGGCTTTCCGTTTGAGAGCAGCCCATCTATACATGTCGCACCACGAAAGCAACTTCGCTGTCATTCCTGCGCAGGCAGGAATCCACGACAGCAGAGTCTACATCTTCATGCAGCGAACAATCACCGTCGGCGAAATTTGTGGAGACAATCCATCACGCCTGTAGAATGAAACCTGTTGTACAATCCATCTTTGGACCCCTGATTGCTCAGGGGTGACAAAGTCGAGTCAAATGGGGTCTGTGTATAAAAATCTTGTCCCCAAATCAAAATGCCCCATAAGGTGATAGTGGTTGAAAAATGCATTCTACTTGTTGTATACTGTCAAGCAGCAGATATTTTATGTTGGTTACATAGATGAGGCACAATATGACACAACTAGAAAAGATTCAGTATGAGATTCAACAGTTACCACCTAAAGATATAGTTGATCTGCAGCAATGGTTTTCTCATTTCCAGATGAAAGCATTGAAAGAAGCAGCGCGCAAGGGAAAAACTAATCATAACTTAGATCACTTGGCTGGAACATGGTCAGAAGAGGATGCTAGGGAGTTTGAAGAAGCTACTGCCGATTTTGGACAGATCGATGAGGAAATGTGGTTTTGATCAGCATACTGATTGATACAAACGCCTACTCTGCTTTCAAACAAAATAAAAGTGAAGCACTTGAAATTATCCAAAAATCTGACTTCATCGGTATAAATAGCATAGTTTTGGGAGAACTCCGGGCGGGCTTTGCTATCGGATCTCGGGTCGAGCAAAATGAACAGGAATTATAAGAATTTTTAGAAGAACCGCAAATTGTAATCTTACTGGTTGACCAGCAAACAGCCGCTCTTTATGCCAAAATATACATGGCCCTTCGGCGGTCTGGAAAACCGATCCCCGCTAACGATATGTGGATCGCGGCTTCTGCCATGCAGCATGACCTTGCACTCTACACGTACGATAAGCATTTTCAACGAATAGAGGATTTATCTGTCGGAAATCAGTTCAGTGATTTTAGCAATTGACAGATTATTACTACGCTCTGCGTTCTTCACCATGACACTCGCCACTATTATAAAATGTAGATATTGGTATAATTCTGGCGCTTAACCCGCTTGGCATGTCATAGGCACAGGTGGGGAAGGCGAGATCCCCATTGGTCCGCTCTACGCAGAGGCCATCGAGGACGCGTTGTTTGATGTGGATTTAGAGATTTTGGAGATTTCGTTGAGTCCCGGCAAGTTGTTTGAGTTGGTGGAGAGTGTGAGGGGTAATGGTGAATAATTCAGGCGAACGTGGTGCTCTTGGTCTAGAACGGCGTCCTACTCTCGTATTTCAGAGAGAAGAGCTTAATCTTTCAAATACGATACATTGGGTCGTCATTGACTACATCAGAAATGATCCCGAGGCGCAAAGAATTAAGAATAAATTACAATCAAATCCCAATATTAGCTCAAACCAAACTGTGCGAACTGGGCTCAAAAGCGGTGGAGGTTTAAGCTTTGATGATGTGCTTATTTGGTACATTTATTATGCCAATGAATATTCTGAAGATGCAGCTGATATAGCACTTGAAGAATATTACCAAGGGAGTACTTTTGAAGCACTCATGTGTCTTTGGATTTGTGGAATCATGATTGAAGAAAAGGTAGATTTGGGTGATGGATATCATATTTGTCCGTTAGAGGAATTGCCTATCTCCAGCGACCGTGAGAGATTTAGGACTGAGGTGGGTGATATCGGATTTGACCACCCGGTATGTGCGGTCGTAGCCAAAATATGCGTCGATAAATCTAATCAAAATGATGGCAAGCCACACATCAAAACTTATGATAGATTACATGAAATTTGTAAGTTACTGAGTCTTATAAATGAAGTTACATGCTCACCCATTATGCAATCCCTTTATCCACTTAATTGCCCAATTTCCTTCTTGCGTGGGGGAGGTGAGCTTTACCTGAGACAGCCGATGCTTAAGCCCATTGTCAACCTAAGTCCAGCCAACATCCGTGAACTTAAAGGTTTGATGGCTGCAATCCAAACATTGGATTCGAGCAAGCGTTCCTTGCTTAATCGTTCGGTTGGGCGTCTAATGAGAGCTAAGCACGGAGATTTTCTGGGAGACCAGTTTTTAGATTTGTCTATTGCGTTAGAGATGCTTCTCCTCAATGACAATTCTAGTCATGTACAACTGGCTCTTTCATTTAGACTACATGGCGCATTATTGATGGGGGACGATTTGTCTTCGAGGATGAGGATCCAAGATATGCTGTCAGATATCTATACACAAAGATCCTCAATGGCCCATGCGGGGGCCATGACTAACCGAAAAAAGTGCAAGTACTCTAAAAAGAGTGATAAGTCATGGGAAATATTGATTGAAGAATTTTTGACCTTGGGTGAAGATATCATCAAGAAAATTATACTCAATGGGTTACCAAATTGGGGCGAATTGCGATTGGGTGGTGTTACTGATGAAGAGAACCTGAATGAAGCGTGAATAGCTATAGTAATGCACCTTATTGATAATCAAATCCTCTGGCGCGTGGACATAGACTTTGCCAATCGGCTGACCCAAATCGACTAGTTTTCGGCGTGACAGCGCTATTTTACGGTATACATCTCCATCACGCAGTAGAAATAACTCGGCCTTAAACCCACTGCTCATGTGAATGGCATTGATGGGCAAGTCGCCTTCCGGCTCTGTCAGCACTAAGTTTCTTGTATGCTATAATGAACTCAGAAAAATTGGATCTTAGTGTGGATGGTGTACTAGTATTAGTAGTGTATGCGCGATTAGGAGGCAATATGGCCTTGCAAATAGAAGATCCCGAGGCGGATTCTTTGGTTCGGGAATTGACAAAATACAGTGGTGAAACTGTAACACAAGCTGTGCGCACGGCATTGCGTGAACGCATTGCGCGTGAAAAAAATCGAAACTTAAATTTACCGATAGTTTCTGCACTCGATGCAATTTTACAAATTAGCCAAGAATGCGCTGCTTTACCTGTTTTGGACAGTCGAGAGCCAGATGACATTATGGGGTATAACGAGCTTGGGTTACCATCCTAATGGTTATTGATTCCTCTGCTATTGTTGCCATCTTATTTGGCGAGGATGATGCAAAAGAATTGGCTGCGACGATTGTTGCTGCTGAAACGCGTCTCATGTCTGCCGCGTTATTTTTAGGAACGGCAATTGTCGTTGAGTCGAGATATGGTGAGGCTGGAAGCGAAAAATTTGATCAGCTGTTGAAAACGGCAAAAATCCAGAGCGAACCTGTGACAGCCGAACAGGCTGAATCGGCTCGAATCGCGTATAGAGCTTTTGGGAAAGGCAGACATCCAGCCAAACTAAATTTCGGTGACTGTTTCTCGTATGCACTTGCCAAAATATCTGGATTCCCATTGCTCTGTAAAGGAGATAACTTTGTACAAACGGATGTATCACTGGCCAAAGTTATATTCTGACGCGTCAGGATTGCGTAACCACAAACGATACACAATAACTCCCTCCGCCGCCTAAGCCACCGACAACTCCTGCCAAACGCGATCCGCTAGCGTCAACTTCTTCGAAACCTTCACCTACTCCCAATCAATCTCCGCAACCGTCCCACGAATCGCCGCTCGTACCTGATTATTCAGCACTATAATTTGGATTTCTCTGGTAGCTTGCTCCAGCAGCCGTGGCATTTTCAGGCATCTTCATTTGGGTATTACACCATAGATAATACCGTAAACTTTTAACAGATGACCATCTAGGTTAACATATACCTGATTACTCTAGCTTCATCCCCCTTACTCCATACCATATATTCAACATAACATTATAGGCCATTCCAAAAAAATAAAATATACCGCATGGCCGCAAGCTACTTTAGAAAAATTGCTGAAATCTGTATAAGTATTTTTCTGGATTAACCTAACACTCTTCGAAGGAGATATTTTTATGCGACTCAAACGTTATTCCCTTTTTGGACTTCTGTTGGTACTAGCAATGACGCTGGCTGCTTGTCCAGCTGCTGCGCCTGCTGAATCAACTGGCGACACAACTGCTGGATCTGACGATGATGCGCTCAAGGTAGTGCTCTTTATCAATGGCACGTTAGGCGATAAGTCATTCTTCGATTCTGCCCAACGCGGTGTGAATCAAGCAGTTGCTAAGCTTGGCGTCGAATCGAAGACCATTGAAGCCGGTACGGACGAAACGCAGTGGGAAGCCGCGCTGATCGATGCCGCAGAGAACCAAGAGTTCGATGTCTTTGTTGTTGGCACGTGGCAAATGAACGAGTATCTGCAAACGTTAGCCCCGCAATACCCAGACAAAAGTTTTGTGATTTTCGATTCAACTGTGGATTACGACAGCGGCTGCTGCGACAATGTCTATTCTATACTTTACAAACAGAATGAAGGGTCGTATTTGGCTGGCGTGTATGCGGCAGGCATCACAACCATGGAGATGGATGGCATTAATGCTGACGCCGTAATCGGGTCGATTGGTGGGCAGGAGATCCCGGTTATTCTCGACTTTATGGTTGGTTATGAGCAGGGTGCAAGAGACACAAATCCCGATGTCGAAATCATTCGCCAGTTTGCTGGTGGCTGGTTCGATCCAGCAAAAGGGAAGGAGCTAGCTAAGGCACAATATAGCCAAGGGGCGGACGTCATTTTTCAGATTGCGGGCGGCACGGGCGAAGGGGTCTTTGAGGCCGCACGCGAGGATGGTCACTTTGCCCTTGGTGTCGATTCGGATCAGGCGCTGATTGTGGAAGAGGCTGATCCCGATAAGGCTGCGCGCATCCTAACGTCGATGATGAAGAATGTTGACAACTCACTCTTCCGTGCATTGAGTCTGCACATCGACGGCACTGCACCATACGGTCAAATTGAAGAGTTGGGGATTGCCGAAGGGGGCGTTGGTTTAGCCCGCAATAAATTCTATGATGAAAATACGCCTGATGAGGTGAAGAATTTGGTTGAGGAAGCCGAGGCGCAGATTTTGGCTGGAGAGATTACAGTCGAGAGTGCGTTTGAATAACGACGACAGGGTATTCAATGTTGAATCTACTGCCTCTCTTAGATCTTTTCCCATCATGTGGTACATCCATTATCATAATGAGGTGACAGGATGAGGTACTCAATATTGACTCTACAAGAGTATCATAACCATAAATTTGACCGAGCGAAAGTAAGCGATAGCTTGATACCCTAAAAAGAATCTATTTTGAACCTTGTCTCACTTGAAAATAAAGTCGTCGTCGTGACCGGCGGCGCGAACGGGATCGGGCGCGCGATAGTGGCCGACTGCGCCGCAACTAGTGCCCACGTTGCCATTGCAGACATCGCGCTCGACGCGGCCAAGCAGACGGCCAGCGAAATCAGCGCGGCTAGCGGCAGCAACGTGATCGCAGTCGAGACCGACATCACCAGTGCCCAAAGTGTCGCCGCGTGCGCCGCTGCCGTAATCGGGCACTTCGGTCGAGTCGACGTGCTGGTCAACAATGCAGGGTGGGACAAATTCGCTTTCTTTATGCAGACCACGCCCGAATTTTGGGACCAGATCATTGATATCAACTATAAAGGTGCGCTGCATATGTGCCACGAATTTATTCCGCATATGAAAGAGAATGGCGGCGCAATTGTGAGCATTGCGTCCGATGCGGCGCGAGGTGGCAGCATGGGCGAGTCGGTTTATGCTGGTTGCAAAGCCGCAATCATTGCTTTTTCGAAAACCATTGCGCGCGAGCATGCCCGCGACAATATTCGGGTCAATGTTGTCGCGCCGGGCATTACCGATACGAACATTCTGGATGGATTTAAGGCGGACAAGACGGGCGAAAAGATCATCACTGCGATTGCGCAAACGGTTCCACTGGGGCGGCGTGCCGGGCGACCGGATGAGATCTCGCCCGCTGTGATCTTTCTAGCTTCGGATGCCGCTCGCTTTATCACTGGGCAGGTGTTTAGCGTGAACGGTGGGTTGACAATGATGGATTAGCAGCCGAAGCACTATATAGAAGAAACTAGAAATAAATGGTTATAAATGAACCAACCTTTCAGAACCCATAAGGATACACATGATTCCCGACCATATTCTTTCCCGCTTCCCCAAGTTGACCAACGACCAAATGTACCATCTGCTCAAACCGCCAACTGGTCCGGTGCGCATGATTCTGGATACAGACACCGCCAACGAAATCGACGACCAATTTGCGCTGGCGTGGGCGCTACTTTCGCCCGATCAAATTAAGCTCGAAGGCATAACCACTGAACCATTTTCGTTTCAACATCATCAATCTGATTTGGCGCTGGCAAAGACTTTTATCGAAACCGGTCCGCAGAATGCTGCGGAAGGGGAGATATTAAAAAAGTATGGTGATTGGGCGCAGCGGCTAATGGATTTAGGCAAGGATCCGTCAGCGGTGAACTTCACCACACCCGAAGAAGGAGAAGAGCTGAGCTATCAGGAGATTTTACACGTCTACGAAAAGCTGGGCATGGATCCGGGCGACCTAGTCTTTCGCGGCTCGCCCACTTATCTCACATCGCTGGATGAGCCGATCCGCTCGCCCTCGGCAGAGCATATTATCGAGCGCGCGCTGGCCGCGTCGGAGCAGCCGCTTTACGTATCGGCCATCGGCTGCGTGACCAATGTGGCATCGGCGCTGCTGATGGAGCCGGAGATCATCAAGAATATGGTCGTCATCTGGACATCGGCCTTCCCCTCCCGTTCACATCGATCCAACGAACCGTCGCTCAACCTTGTGCAGGATCGGCTCGCGTCGCAGTTACTTTTTGAATGTGGCGTGGCGCACGTCTACTTGCCAGGCTATCACATTGGCGCTCAGCTTAGCATCTCGCTGCCCGAAATGGAGAAATTTGTGCGCGGCAAAGGTGCAATCGGCGACTACCTCTATCACCTTTTTACCAACAACCCGATCCACGAACAGCTCGGCATAACCGATATAAGTTGGCGCACGTGGATCGTTTGGGATATGATCAACATCGCATGGTTGCTCAACCCCGATTGGGTTCCGACTGACGTGCTAACATCGCCGCAATTGGATGATCAGCTACTGTGGCGCAATTTCCCCAATCGCCACCTGATGCGCGAAGCATATGACATCAATCGAGACGCGATCTACCACGATTTTTTTCAGAAATTGGAGAATGCAGTATAGTTCTCCAGAAAAATTTTGCCCGCTCGGCTGAGCATAGTCGAAGCCGTCTTAGCATTTAGAGATGTGGTACAGAACTTTTCTGGGTAAGTATATAGCCTAGCATTCAATTAAACAGCCTAAGCAGGAGAAGAAGACTTTGACAAATATGATAAGCCCATTTGGCACCCCAGATAGCTCGCTACCCATCCGTGAAGGCACGCCGCCGTTAACTCGCCCGACCAAGGAAGAGGTTGTGGCCATGCCCGATGAAGCCCAAAAATTAATGGAGAATACGTGGGCCGACCAAAAGGCACGGCTCGATGCGGGCCAGTTTAATTTGGACTGGCTCGAAGGTCGCCATATTTTGTTGGCGGGCGCAACCGGTGCAGGATTGGGGGGTGCATTTGCCTCTGCAATTTTGGGCACAAACAAAGCGGCAAGCGTTACAATTTTGGGGCGCGACATTAAGCGTTCGATCAACTTTGAAACGGGCAACCTTATGCAGGCTCAGGCCGATTCGTTGGGCATGGGCAAGCGCTTCCACTGGATGAATGACGGGATGGCCATGGAAGGCAAGCCGCTTGAAACGCTGCTCGATGCGTTGAAAGAAGCGGGTGCGGACAAAGTCGTTTACATCAACGGTGTTGCCGCCGCTATCTCAGGTCTGCTACCCGGTATGCCGCCCATCTATATTAAGGATGTGGATGAGAGCGGGCTCTTCCAGTGGCAGCTACTTCCGCTGAGCGAAAAAGAGATCGCCATCACCAATTTTGTGATGGGCGAAATGGCCGTGACCTTCCCCAGCGTGCTCGAAGCCAATGGGATCGGCGTTGAGATCAGCGCGTTTGCCGATTGGCGCGGGTCGCTCGACAAAGCATCGCGTGATCCCAACCTGCGCGAGTATGGACGCCATGGGGCCTACTCTAGCAGCCTCTATCTGCCCAAGGAATATCTGCAAGAGGCCACTCGATCCGCGTACGGCACGGATCGCAAAGTGCTCGACATCTTCTACCCCATGATGCGCACCCGCGCGCTGCCGCTGATCCCCGGCGGGATGACGGTCGCTGCGGTCAACGAGCGGTTGATGGATCTAGAAGGCATTACGCGTCGCGACGTACCCGAACTGGCGCTGATGGGTCTCGATTTTATGGGCAAGGCGCTGACCGATGGCTACGACAACCCGTTCCCGCGCACCGACGATCACGACGTGCATTTGGATGAGTGGATGTTCGAGGTGATTGCCCGTTTGAATAACGATGAAAATAGTGAGTTTTACTATAAGAATTGGATGTAGCACAGCGCCATTTACACAGCTATGACGCGAAAGATTAAATTTTCCCTTGCCCAAACTCAGGCTGCGCTATACGAGATGAAGATTGATGGTGGTCTGCGGGTGAACCGGAGGCTAAGCGAGTGGCAAGCTACTCTGGTCGAAGGCAGAGGCGGCACTTACCCATGACCATATGTGTAAAGTTAAGCATCAAAGTGCTCTAGCCGGGTCTGTGACCCGGCGGGCTGCTTAGGCGCGAACATCTAGCACGGGCCGATTTGGTACTATTTTCCTGTCGCTCATCCCTTAACTTTACACGTATAACCCCGTGACTATCCGTGGAGCTGATTTCTCATAGTCGGCTCAGCGCATCTGGCCCGACAATTTGGGCTATTACTGCTTCTACAAATCTAACGTGATTCGCAGTGCCCGATCAACTAACGCTATTGTTTTCTCTGGCAACGCGCCGCGTTGACGCAAGAGGCGCGTTTTGGAAATGGGGCGCACTTGACCGCCCAGCACAACTGAATCAACTGTTAAGCCACCCTCGCCTTGTGGAATTTTAACATCGTTCGGATAGCTGCGCTTGACGTTGGCTGCTTTTGTCAGCGGGACAACCACAACAACAGAGCTGTTTTTGTTGATCGCGTCTCGGCTTACAATAACAACTGGACGAACACCCGCTTGTTCTAATCCCTCGGTTGGATTTAAACGTGCATCAAAAACGTCGCCTCGTTTCATCCTTGTTCATCCTCTGCAAGCGCTTCCCAATCGCTATCTGCAAATGCTTCCACCAACTCTTCATTTAGGAATGGTGACTAAATAACTTGTACAAATCAGTAAGTGTAAAGAAGTTGCCTGCTGGATGGCAAGGATGTAAAGTCTAAGGGATAGTTGTAAGCCACTTAGAGCGAAAGCAGGAGAAAAAATG
>Ga0209185_1001973_pt1 | contig 15681 bp, 14 predicted proteins | sample SidtaG_2_FD_187425 | JGI IMG/M metagenome (GOLD analysis project Ga0209185, IMG submission 187425) | Marine algal microbial communities from Sidmouth, United Kingdom - Sidmouth_Asex2 metaG (SPAdes) (version 2) | ecosystem: Host-associated > Algae > Red algae > Unclassified | place: Sidmouth... | reverse complement strand
CTTCGTTGTTCCCGCACTGGCGGATAGGTTTGTTGCCAACGGTTAGATAATGGGAGCGCAGTGAGCTGAGAGGTTCATGCTGCGTTCTGCGAGAGGCTGAGGGTGCGATTCCCTCGGCCTACTCTCCCGATATTTTGGCCAGATTTCCTCGTAAATTTCGGCGAATAGAACAACTATTCACCTCTATTGACTAGAAAATCTGTCTCAAATTGTAACGCCCTCGCGACGATCGCTATTCTCGGACAGCCTTTTGGACAGCTAGTTCTAAGAAATCCACAGGATTTCGGGTGTAGGAAACTGGGAGACAGGAATGACGACACGTACTGCAAACATCGGTTTATCCCTCGGGGCTGATATCTGCTGGCCCATCTGTTACGAGACGTTGTTGAGTGATCTTGATCTGAATATCCGTCACAAGGGTGAACAGATAACGTTCGCCAGTGAACGCGTGTCTATCAAGCCGTTCAACCTCCAGCAACCGGGCGAGTATGATGTCGTGATTGATCGGCTGACGCATTGGTATTCCACGAGCCGTGAATGGATCAAGAAGGGCATCTTGCTGGACGACCTGTACGTCTACAACAATCCCTGGTCGTTACAGGCTAACGAAAAGCACACCTCATATGCTGCGATGATGCGCCTTGGCTTGCCCGTTCCAGAGACCTGGATGCTACCACCAAAAGCCTACGAAGACTCTGATGACTTGCAGGAGACATTGAGAAAATACGCTCGCATGTTTTCGCTTGAAGACATTGGTGATGAGCTGGGTTACCCGTTTTTCATGAAGCCTTATCATGGTGGTGGCTGGAAAGGTGTCACTAAGATTGATGACGCTGCCGGTTTTCAGGCTGCCTATGATGGCAGTGGTACCGAGGTGATGAACCTGCAGTCGGCCGTATTGCCGCACGACTGGTTTGTACGCTGCGTAGGGTTAGGGCCACAAATGCGTAAGGTGAACTACGATCCGAGTGCGCCGCTGCACGATCGCTACTGCATGGATATCAATTTTCTGTCAGCCGAGGATCAGTCAGTTCTGGAAGACATGACGATGACCATCAACAGTTTCTTCGGCTGGGACTTCAATTCCTGCGAGGCGCTGAAGCGCAATGATGTCTGGCATCCCATAGACTTCGCCAACGCGTGTCCTGATAGCCAGGTCACATCATTGCATTATCATTTTCCGTGGCTCATCAAGGCAAATTTGCGCTGGTCTATTTACTGTGCGGCAACTGATCGTGCCATGCATCGTTCGCTGGACTGGGAGCCGTACTTTGACATAGCCAAGCAAGACCGCTCACCGCGTGAGAAGTTGAGCGCGTATGCCGCATTGGCGCACAAGAAATTCGAGACTGAGCAGTTCAACGATTTTTGCGACAAGCACCTGCCGCATCTGGATGAGCTGGCTTATAATTTTTTCGCATCCGGCACCCTGCGCGATGCCATCCACCAGAAGGTCTGTTCGCTCTTTCCCGATCACGAGATTGAAGAGTTCACGGAGCTTTTCTGGAGTCGCATACAGTTGTGGCGTGAGCAGGAAGGACAACCGCAATGAAGGAGCTGACACGCTGGTACTCCAATCGGCTTGAGCAAGACATCACGTTGTGTCGATGGGGTCACTACGGTCAGCCGGTGTTGCTGTTCCCGACTGCCGGCGGCGATGCGGAAGAAGTGGAGCGCATGCATCTCATCAAAGCGATTGCGCCACTGATTGATGCAGGTAGAATCAAGGTCTACTCGATAGACAGCGTAGCGGGCAAAGCGCTGGCGGACAAACAGGGATCCGTTGAGCACCGCTGCTGGTTACTCAAACAAACCGGTGAGTATGTGGTGCATGAAGTATTACCCGCCATCATTTCTGACTGTGGGGGTGAGCCTGTCGAGCTCATTACGGCCGGTGCCTCTATTGGCGCATTCAACGCCGTTGCCACGTTGTGTCGGTATCCCCATCTGATCAAGGCTGCTATTGGTATGAGTGGCACCTATGATCTGGAGAACCTCATGGGATTTGAGGGTAACGAGGACTTCTACCTGACATCGCCTCTCCAGTTTCTGCCGCGACTACCGGAAGGTGACATGCTCAGCGCTTTGCAGTCGCGTTTTATCGTACTGCCTTTTGGACAAGGACGATGGGAAAGCCCGACAGAGTCCTGGCAACTGGCTCATTTGCTGGGCTCACGTGGCATACCCAACAGGGTCGATGCGTGGAGTGTGGACTATGACCACGATTGGGTGACTTGGCGCGAGATGCTGCCACAGTATCTGAACGAGCTGGTTGACTGATTTTACAGGGAGTATTGCTGACATGAACGTGATTTTTATCGAGCCTGGTTTTCCAGCCAATCAGAAACAGTTTGTGCGTGCTCTGGCGGTTACCGGTGCGAACGTGATTGGTATTGGTGAGCGCCCCTGGGATTGGCTCGATGAAGAGACACGAAGCTGGTTGCATTCCTATCAGCAGATTTCTTCAGTAACTGATGAAGCAGCGCTCGAGTGGGCTGTCAGGAAAGCGCAGTCAGAGTGCTGGGTGGATCGTATGGAAGTAGTGGTGGAGGCGCATGTGCTGCCCGCAGCGCATGTGCGTGAACGCTGTGGTATTCCGGGTACGACGACAAAAACGGCTTATCTGTGTCGCGACAAGGTTGCCATGAAGGAGGTGCTACGTAAGGCGGGTGTTCCTACAGCCGCATCTGACGGTGTATCAACAACAGTCGATGCAATCGATTTTGCAGAGCAGTGGGGGTATCCGGTTATTATAAAACCACGTGATGCGGCAGGTGCTTCAGGTACCTACAGAGCGAACAGCAAGAGTGAACTGGAATCCGCTGCTCGCGAATGTGGTCTGGCAGACGGTGCCCCGGTCGCCATTGAAGAATTCGTAGAAGGACACGAAGGGTTTTACGATACGCTGTCAGTGCAGGGTGAAGTGGGTCATGAATTTATCAGTCACTACTACCCTAATGTGCTTGAAGCTATGCGTTCGCGCTGGGTTTCTCCACAGATCATTTCAACCAACCGGGTGGGTGATACCAGTTACGATGAGATAAAGGCGATGGGTAAGCGTGTCATAGACGCTCTGGGCATACACACATCGGCAACACACATGGAATGGTTTAACGGTCCAAAAGGACTACGCTTTTCCGAGATAGGATGCAGGCCACCGGGTGTCGGGCAGTGGGAGAGTTATTGCGCGGGTAACGAGTTTGATTTATACCGCGAATGGGCTTTGGCAGTTTGCCATCACAAATCCGATATAGCTCCCTCACGTCGTTACGCCTGCGGAATCATCGCGTTGCGTCCCGACAGGGACGGCCACATCAGCGGATACGATGGAATTGAAGATCTGTTCCAGCAATACGGCGACAATATCGTCGAGCAGTATTTCCCGGACCCGGGTACACCTACACAGGGCGTTGAAGCCGGATATATGGCGAACGCCTGGCTGCGCGTACGCCATCCTGACTATGATGAGCTGCAGAATATACTCAATGATATCGGTGAGCGGGCTCAGGTGCGGGCTCATTGACAGGAGATGTTGATGTTGGAAGTGACCACTCGCTTTCAGTGTTCCGGAGGTGCCATGCTTGGGGATAGCGTTTTTTGTTTGCAGTTGCAGTATTGCGCGGGGTGACATTTCCTTCTACGCAGTCGGCGTTTTGTGCGGGGTAACCGTGCTATGCCTGCAGTTGGCGTATTGTGTGCTACGACGGTTCTGTATGTGCAGCTGGCGGTTAGTGTGAAATGGGCCGGGTTTCAGGCTGCTTAATCTGTCTAACAGGCAAATTTCGGTGTCAATTCAAATACGTTACACTGGCGCGGGCTAAAGTATTGGCCTCCCATGAAGTTCGTCGGGTTCACAGCAGGTGTGGCGAACAAAAAACCAGTGAAGGAGCACGCCATAGGCATGAAGGAGCATGATGTTGCCATTATAGGAGCGGGCCCCGCGGGTCTTTCCTGTGCCTACTTTTTAGCAAAAGCCGGCATGGATGTGCTGGTTATCGAACAAGCCAGTGTCGCGGGTGGATTGATGCGCAGTGTTGAGTATGAGGACTATTGCGTTGATCTTGGGCGTAAAGAGCTTTACTCGCGCATACCGCTAGTTAATTCATTCTGGAGTGAACTGCTTGGCGATGACTACCTGCCTTACGATCACAGGGTAGGTTTCCTTTTCAACGACCAGACGCTTGAAGAATCCTCGAAGTACAGAGGCATGTCGCGCGGGATGTCGTTTGGACTCATCATGAAGGGATTACCGAGTCTAATCAGCTGTAAGCTGAAGCGAAAGCTCCCAACGAATCTGGCGGAGCAGGCTTCCACCCGATATGGAGCGTTCTTTTCGATCATTTTCGCCAGGGGGTTTGAAGAGAAGTTCAAAGGTAGTAACTGGCATGAAGAGCCGGTCAGGAAAGTCAGTTGTGAGCTATCTCAGACGAACACTACAACTATGGCTTCTCCACCTGTCAAGGTAGACAGATGGCTGCATCCCCGATATGGTGCTGGACAGATAACCAATGCCATAAAGCAGTATCTAGGCGAGCGTGAATTGCCGATTCTGACTGACAGTGAGTTGGTGGACATCGACGTCGTTGGCCAGAGAATAGAGGCGATTACCTATCGTAATCAGGGAGAACTTACTAAGGTCAGGGCCAGGCAGTTCGTGAGCAGTGTTCCATTATCTGTGTTGTCTGCCGCGCTAGGTACTGACAGCGTGTCGGGCGCCAATGCCGAGAAGCATCTGCCTCCGGATGACACAAAGCATTCGAGAGGCACTATCGTGGTCTATTTGTTTATCGATGATGCTTCGCGCTTTCCTCACTCGTGGATCAATGTGAGCGATCCAACGCTAAAGCTTGGCAGAATTGTCAACTACACCAATTTTGGTGGTGACATGGTACCCGCCGGTAAAACCTGCCTGTGCTGTGAGTTTTTTCTGTCGTCGGATGATGAGCTCTTCAACACGGCAGATGACGAGATAGTGAATCTTATTCTTCTAGAGACCATCAATGCTGATCTGTTTGAAGCAGACAGTATCGAGCATCATCTTGTTATCAAGCTGCCAGGAGTTAATGCTGCCGGAAACTGGAGATCGTTTGTGAAAGACGAAAGAAGCGCCAATTTGTTTGGTGAGCTGCAAGCGCTGATCAATCTCTACAATATCAGTCGCGCCGGTACCGATAGAGCGGCACATGCGGGCATTGTGGCTGCACAGGCAATCATTGATGATAACCGAAAATGTTTTCTGGATATCACGGATCCCTCTGCCCCTGCACCCTGGCAGGATTAATACTGCTCAGTATCAGTATCAGTATCAGTATCAGTATCAGTATCAGTATCAGTATCAGTATCAGTATCAGTATCTACGTTCCAATGGACATGGCATGATCTGCTCTATGCGGCTCTCTGTGTATAAAATTGAAGAATGAACTACATAGGACAACTAGCCTGACAGAGGGGGTATGTGCCAGTTTCTCTGAGTAATGGCGCCTATGCAGGTGATGCGATTTGTTCTGGCGCGGTATACATCGCTACTCTATTTCAAGCTCTTTGATTTTGCGTGTCAGTGTGTTTCTACCCCAGCCAATCAAACGAGCAGCCTCCTGACGTCTGTCTTGAGTCTTGTTCAGCGCACACTGAATGAGAATACGCTCCACTGCTGGTTGTGCCTTACCTAGCAGATCAATATTGCCATCTCGCAGTTGTCGATTGGCCCATTGCCTCAAACCGCTTTCCCAATCTACCTCTCTTTGTAACGGTGTTTCTTGTGCCTGCGCTGGCATGTCGTCTATTTCAAGTTCGGTACCGCTAGCCATCACGGTCAGCCAGTGAGCGGTGTTCTGCAGTTGTCTGACGTTTCCCGGCCAGCTTAATGAGCTGACATAGGCTTCAAATTCAGGTGACATGACTTTCGCCTCTTCGCCTAGCTCCTCTGCGGCCCTTGTTAGAAAATGACGTAGCAGGCCGGGAATGTCTTCGCGACGTTTTCGCAAGGGAGGTGCTTCTATACGAATAACGTTGAGTCTGTGGAAAAGATCTTCCCTGAAACGTTTTTCATGGACCAGTGCTTCCAGGTCCTGATGAGTGGCTGCGATGATTCGAACATCTACCTTGAGTGCAGTGTGCCCACCAACGCGGTAAAACTGTCCGTCGGCTAGCACTCGAAGCAGGCGTGTTTGTAGTGTTGCTGGCATGTCGCCTATCTCATCAAGAAACAAGGTGCCACCATCAGATTGTTCAAAGCGTCCTATCCGCGTGCTCTGCGCACCGGTGAATGAGCCTTTTTCATGGCCGAACAATTCAGACTCCATCAGGTCATGGGGAATGGCTGCCATGTTTAATGCAACAAACGGTTTGGCCGCTCGTGGACTGTGACGATGCAAGGCATGTGCGATCAGTTCCTTGCCAGTTCCACTTTCACCGTTGATCAGAACGGTAATCTTCGATCGGGATAATCGACCGATGGCTTTGAATACTTCCTGCATGGCTGGTGCATCACCGATTAGCTCCTCAGGTTCATCGGAGCCCTGAACTTGTCTGGCTCTTGAGGGGGGAGTCTGTGCAGCACGCTGGTCGGATTGCACGCTGCAGGCACGGCGTACTTGCTCTATGACGGTGTCTACATCGAAAGGCTTGGGTATGTATTCAAATGCTCCCGCTTCAAAAGCGGAAACGGTACTGTCCAGATCAGAAAATGCGGTCATGATAAGCACGGGTAGATCCGGGTGTGATCGCTTGACCTGTTGCAACAGTGAAAGCCCGTCAGAGCCCGGCATGCGAATATCACTAATCACCGCATCCGGCATCAGCGCGTTGGTGCGGATAGCATCCAGCGCTTCGTCGGCAGATTCAAACACGTTGACTTGCATACCTGCCTGCTTGAGTGTCTTCTCGAGCACCCAGCGGATCGATTGGTCATCATCAATAACCCAGACGTATTCGTCGCTCATGCGATCTCCAGAGGAATCAGTACGGTGAAAGTGGTATTGCCGGGTTCGCTGGCACATTCGATCAGGCCACCCAACTGGTTCATTATTGATTGTGCGATTGATAAGCCAAGCCCGGTCCCATGATCAGTGCCGCTGACCATAGGAAAGAAGATCTGATCGGTCAGATTCTCCGGCACGCCAGGTCCGTTGTCTATGATTGACAGGCAAGCAACCAGCGGATGGCGTGTACCGCCAATGGTAAAGTTGCTGACAACCCGTGAATGGAACACGATTCGACCAGAACCGTTCAGGGCTTGCAATGAATTGCCGGCAATATTGAGGATGACCTGTATAAGACGGTCTCTGTCAGTCAGGCATTCTGGAATACTCGGATCATAATCAAATCGAATCTGTACGCTATCAGGTGCGCCGGCGATGACTATCTTTCGAACATGCTCAAGGACCTCGTGCAGGTTAACCGTGTCACGTCGAGGTCTTGTGGTGGGTCCCAGCATGCGATCAATCAGGCTCTGGAGGCGATCTGCCTCACGGATAATGATCGAGGTGTACTCGCTGAGTTCTTCGTCAGGTAACTGTCTGGCAAGTAGTTGAGCAGCGCCACGCAGACCACCCAAAGGGTTCTTGATCTCATGGGCGAGCCCGCGTAACAGAGATCGGGCATGCTCCTGCTGCGTGAGCATGGCTTCGTCCCGCGCTATTCGCAGGGGGCGATCAATGGTGTTTATCTCCAGAATCAGCCCACCTCTGGCATCCGCCAGTGGATACGGTGAAAGGTACAGGTCTACCACCTGAGGGTCTTGGCCGTGAGGCTCGACAGATACCTGTCTGTCAGTGAAAGGCTGGCCATTATCCAGAGCAACTCGAATCCTTGCAAACAGGTCATCGGGGATGGTGAGTGCACGGGTCAGGCGTTGGTCGACAGCACGTCTGGCGCTGGTGCCAAGCAGCTGCTCAGCTGCGCTGTTGACATAGCGTATGCGCATGCCGTCATCAATCGCGATGATGGCTGTCGAGAGTGCATCTAGCAGGGATAGGTCGTCGGCCGTTGAGGGCAAGGGATATCTGGTCACCTACCGCAGGTTGCAAGTTATGCACCTCTCGAGGGCGAGGTGTTTAGTTTGCAGAGTTCAAATAAAAGCTATTTAAAACAAATAGATATAGAGGTACAAGAATATAGCCACTAAGTTCTATAGCACTATTGTAGTGCAATATATCTGCATACGCACATGAATAGTGCGCTAATGGGGGTTGGATGGGGTAACGGTCAGACGATTCAAGCAGTCTGCGTGCAGTAATAAACTTCCGCGCGGGTCTCGGGTGTTACTGGCTGACGCTGCTTGTCACGGTACTGTGTTTGATATGGATTTGCGCCTCGGTTGAAACGGCTTGTTGGGTGCCTTCACTATCCACGATGATGACTTGCAACCGGTGGGTGCCACGTTCCGGAATATCAATGGGCAACGTGGAGTTCCATCCTGAAGCCACAAGTTTGCCGTCCAGACGAATCTGTGCCATGAAGCCCAGGGGAAGTGAAGGCGCTGGAGATGTTTGTATGTTGACGTTAATCGACCCTTCCGGATCTATCAGAGTCTCCTCATGCGCGGGCGACACAATGGCGACCTCGGTAACCGATAATAATTCCGGATCCGATTCAGAAGGCAAAGTATCTGTAGCCTGAATTTCAGGATTCTCGAGATTTTCAGTATTGCCGTTAACCGGTGAAACTGAAGAAGCGGGTGCGATGTCGCTATCAGCTTTGGCGCTTGAAACGGTATCAGTCTCAGGCGTGGAGGCAGGCACTGTCTGGGCGGTTTCCGGCCCGTCTGCTGACAAGGATTCGCCGGAGTCCATGATATTCAGCGGAGACGACTTTACGATGGTCGCCTCGGGCGCAGGCTGGTCAGAAAACACAGCATTGCCATCCGAATCGATCGATTTGTAGATCAATTCGTTAGCATGGGATAACCCGGAAACCAGCAAACTTGCTGTCCATAGTGCGATTGAGGTTCTCATGCTGCATGCTTTGCAGGTTTTGCGCCACCGACCAGCACGTTAGCAATAATAGCGGGCAGTAAGAGCGTTTGAATAGCGCTGATGCTGCTAAGTTAGTGGGTTATCAGCGTACCCACTGCTCCGTTTCAGAAAAAGTGCAAACTTTATGACACATGACCCGCTGAACGTGATTGTTCAGGAAATCGCAGCAGAATTGGCGGCCGCAATAGATCGTGGCTCTGTTGCCCGATATATCCCGGAACTGGCTTCCGTATCCCCCGGTCATTTCGGTATCGCTATTGTTGGTTACGATGGTGAGTGTCATTTGGCGGGTGATGCTGATATGCAGTTCTCGGTTCAAAGCATCACGAAGGTCTTTGCGCTCACCATGACGCTGGCGGCTATCGGCGATGACTTGTGGGATCGGGTAGGGAGAGAGCCGTCGGGCAGTGCCTTCAATTCGATTGTTCAACTGGAATGGGAGCATGGCATTCCGCGCAATCCTTTTATCAATGCCGGTGCGATCGTTGTGTCAGATGTGTTGTTGTCCAGTTATGAGCCAGGTGAGGCTATAGCGAAGTTTCTGGACTTCATGCGTTTGTTGACGGGTGATCAAAGCGTAACGCTGGATGCGACAGTTGCACAAAGTGAAAAGGTAACAGGGCATCGAAACGTCGCATTAGCCAGCTACATGCGTGCATACGGGAACATCCATCATCCGATTGAACATACGCTGGATATCTATTTTAATCAGTGCTCTCTATCCATGAGCTGCCACCAACTTGCGTTAGCGGGTCGTTTCCTGATGGCTGGAGGCATCAATCCTGACACGGGTGAGTCGGTTGTCAGCGCGCGCCGTGCACGACGTATTCTCGCCCTGATGATGACATGTGGTCATTATGATGGCTCTGGTGAGTTCGCGTTTCGTGTTGGCCTGCCTGGCAAGTCGGGTGTGGGCGGGGGGATTCTGGCGATACTGCCACGAGTGGCATCTATTGCAGTGTGGTCACCCGGCTTGAACGATCGCGGAAATTCGCAGCTCGGCACTCTGGCGCTGGAAATGTTGGTACAGCGAACAGGCTGGTCAGTATTTGAACCCTAGAGCACTAAAAATCACTCAGGTTACAACATTGTTTGTTCAGCCCAGCCTGCCATAAAACGTCATTCGCGCAGATTCCGATAGCGAAATATCAGGTTCGGTGTTGTAGGCGAGCACTACCAGCATTCTGATTTTGTGCCCTTTAGTGGGTGTAACACGGTGCATGGAATCTCTGCCTCTGAACAAGACCAGGCAGCCAGCATTCATATCGAGTGCTTCTGTCTGCGCCTTGCCATTAAGTACATCGCCGGCTTTTTCGTAGCTCATGTCGCCTGCAGCAGTATCACGCAAATCCTTGACGAATTCGAACGACCCACCTGCCTCCGGTTCTTGTATGAGTAGAGTGATGGCAAATGAGGAATTATCGAAATGCCAGCCTAGCTCTTGTCCTTCGGAGGCATAGTGGAGGTTGATGGACGACAGTGGGTCTGCGTATTCGAACAAGGCCTGTTCATTGAGAACACTGCACAGAAACGCTTTGAAGTCATCGTTGTTATAGAGCGTTCGCAACGGTGAATGAGGAGCAATCTGATCGGTGGTAATACAGCCCTTTGATGAAGAAACAAGGCGATTACGGGGATGATCTTTTGCATAATCGGTGTCCTCAGGCATCAGATAGACGTTGTGATCACTCACCGTGTAAAACGCCTTATCCTGATTAGTATCTCCTTCGCTGGCTATAGTCTCTATGGTCGAATTGTTCAGAAACTCTGGAATGAGTAGCACACCGTGGGCATCCAGCTGTGCCTTGCAGCTCGCCCGAAATGATGCGTCATCGATGGGATAGCGCGATAGATCTATCAATTCGTGCAACATCAATGAGGGTTGGGCAGGGCGGGTGCTAGGATTCATGTGCGTTACTGGTTGACTGTTTCTTGTTTGCTGTGCCAGCCTGCATCTGGCCTGCGCATGCACACTATCTTAATGTGTTACCGAGCACCGGCGCTACTCATGAGATGTCGCTGTGAACTGATAATCTGGTAAGCACCGCTTTTGGCTGCTTCACCTGGGCTCGTCGGTTGACACAAGGTTCTGGCAAATTTCCCTGCCTGACTGTCGGGTGGCCAGTGAACAGAGATTCGAGTAGTTTCCCGATTGATTCCATGTTACGTTACCGATAACGTCGATTCGCACTCGTAACGGATAACTAAAACTCGATGACAAATAGCACTGAACCGTTGATCAGCATGCGAGGTATCACTAAACGCTTTGGGGGTGTCACGGCGCTTGAAGGCGTAGACCTTGATTTATACGCTGGCGAAGTGCTGGCGATAGTGGGCGATAACGGTGCCGGGAAGTCCACCCTGATCAAGATTCTGACGGGCGTGTTTCGTCCCACAGAAGGAACCATTTTGATGAACGGCGACGAGCTGGCCATGAACAGCCATTCGGATGCTATCGATCATGGCATCGATGCGGTGTATCAGACTCTGGCACTTGCTGATCACCTGACACCCGCAGCCAACATGTTTCTGGGTAGCGAACTGACAAAGAACTTCCTGGGTCTGGAATTTCTCGATAACAAGCGGATGCGTTCTGAAGCTGAACGCACTTTGCAGGAGCGTCTGGGTGTGACGTTGCGTAGCATGGACGTATCCACGGATAGTCTTTCGGGTGGTCAGCGTCAGGCTGTCGCCATAGCACGAGCGGTTTATCACACCGACCTCAAGGTACTGGTGATGGATGAGCCTACCGCCGCATTAGGACCCAGAGAAACGGCACGCACTTTAAAACTCATTGAAGCGGTTCGCGAGCAGGGTCTTGGTGTCATTGTTATCTCACATAGCCTGGATGATGTCTTTGCGGTATCCGATCGCATACAGATCATGCGTCGAGGGCGACGTGCGGACGTGGTTAAAACCTCCGAAAGTAGTAGCACAAAGGTGCTTGGCATCATGGTTGGTGCACCCACAGAACAGGTAGCTGCAGATCATGAGTGAGACAACACCAGAGCAGGGCCTGAGCGGGCGCGAGAAGCTGGACAAATACCTGGCATTGCTGGGCCCCATGGCCATGATCGCAGCATTGTTGCTGCTGATGTTACTGCTTGAGCCTGCGCGGTATTTTCGTGTGTCCAACTTCGACATCATTCTCAAAGATGCGGCGTTGTATATGCCCATGGCCATGGCGATGACTCTGGTTATAACGACTCGGGGAATCGATCTTTCGATCGGTTCGGTAGCTGCCTTGACGGCCATTGTCATGGGCTACATGGTGAAGTCATATGGTTTTCCATGGTGGGCAGCTGTGTCGATTGCCATATCACTTGGTGCTTTGTGTGGCCTCATTAACGGTCTGGTTATCACCAAGTTAAAAGTGCCCGATTTGATCGGCACACTGGCAATGGATCTTGCCTATCGAGGCTTTGCGCTCGTGTTGGCCAAAGGTATCGTACTGTCCCGCTTTCCTGAAGAAATCGTGGCTATCGGACGAGGTTCCATACCCGGTTTTTTACCGGTACCCGTGGTCATTGGTCTGGTAACTATTATTGCGGGTTATATTATTTACACCCGTACGCGTCTAGGCCGCTATGCGATAGCTATCGGCTCAAACCCGGAAGCCGCTGAACTCACTGGGGTGCCAGTCAATCGTTACAAGGTGTATGTTTATGTTTTGATGGGTGCCATGGCGGGGCTGGCAGGCGTCATGCTGGCTGGCAAGCTCAATGCCATCCAGGCCACTTCAGCACCGTTCTTTAATTTGCATGTCATAGCGGCGGTCGTTGTTGGTGGAACCTCTCTGTTTGGCGGACGTGGTTCCATGATCGGTTCCCTGGCTGGTGTTCTGTTACTGGCCATGATGATCAATGCACTGGTCACCTTGCGTATCGAGTTTTTCTGGCAATCCGTTGCCTCTGGTGCGGTCATCATTTTTTCGGTGGCTTTCTATACCTGGATTCAAATGAAGGATCGCGACGGTCAGGGAGGCTTCATGGCAGCATTGAAAACTCCCGAAAACCGTCATCTCGGGCGCTTCCTGTTGATCATGGCCGTGATCATCGGAACGCTCTTCATACTTGGCTGGCTGTTCGCAGGCGAGACAACGGCGGTTCGTTAAGAGCCGATCTACCTATTAACCTGGAAGGAGAAATCACCACATGATAAGAAAAGGTTCAGTCATCAGCGCAACGACGCTGGCGATATTGTTGGGCTCGACTGCTGCAATGGCAGCAGACAAACTCCCGCTTATGGAACTGCCAGACGCGGGAGAAAGAGACTACTGGTTACCCGATGAGGTCAACCAGCCCGGGTCTGTTGAAAATCTGCAGGAAGTGGTAGGGACGGCAGCAGTTCCACTGGCTGTCGAGCAGGAGGGACCCGTAAAGATTGGTCTGGTGTACCCTTCCGCAGACGTGTCAGATTTCTGGGCTCGAGCATACCTTGCCTTTACCAAGCGTATGGATGAGATTGGCATTGAGTACGAAACAACAGAATTCGCATCGCGCCAGATCGAGCACTCCCTGCAAAGCACCTATACCGAACAGATATTGCAGGATGGTGACTTGTATGATTTTGTGGTCTTCGGTCCATCTGAACTTGCTACGCAAGCTGACAATATCGACCGGCTCTCGAAGAGCGAAGATTTCAAGACGTTTGTCTGGTCGTTCTTTACGCCATTAAAGCAATTTGACGTGCAGCCAGCTGGCTGGTTTGATTTCTCATCCACACTGGGTGCGTTGAACATCTGCGACTACATGGCAGAGACACTGGGTAACGATGTGGTCTACGCCATGAATCGTGGTATACCGGGCATTACTGATAACCAGCGTTCCGGGGACTTCCAGAAGTGTATTGAAGAGAAAGCAAACTGGACCTTGGCGTACGAGCACTACGGTAACTACACACGAGAAGGTGGCTATGACGGCACTAATCTGATTCTTCAGGCTTATCCAGAAGTGACTGTCATTCACAACGCCAATACGGCGATGTCCATGGGCTCTCTTGAAGCCTTGATCGGTGCGGGTCGTGACAAGGACATCTTCTCGACAGGTTGGGGTGGCACCGGACTGGAGCTAGATGCTATCCGCCGTAAAGAGCTTGATGCCACACCTATGCGTATGGGTGATGACGTGGGTGCTGCTGCTGCAGAAGCTATCAAGTACCACCTGGAAGGGCGAGAAGATGAACTGCCATTAGTGTTCCTGGGAAGAATACTGGTTGCTCACGATCAAATGGCGCCTGAAGAGCTGGACGCACTGGAAAAAGAAGCCTTCAGATTTTCCGGCGTGGGTGCACTTGAGCGCTGATCGAGTTCGGCTCTTATGGTCATTGATGCTGGTCACTTACCTGTATAGTTGACGAGTGTTAGAAAAGGGTTTCCGACTTACGGCATATCAGCCTGAGTCGGGAACTTTCCGCACCGTCAGTGACTGATGAAGGCGAATATGGGATCACTTAACTTGCGTAAGGAGAAAAATGCAATGGGCACATCGTTAGTGCAACATGCGGCGTCTTGCCACTGCGGATCTGTCACATTCAACGTTCAGTTGACTGATGAGTTTAATACGATCAGACGCTGCTCGTGCTCCTACTGCAGGATGCGTGGTGCAGTCGCTGTGTCGGCTAATCTGGATGGTTTGGAATTCACCCGGGGCGAAAAGACACTGACGCTCTATCAATTCAATACAAACACTGCCAGACACTATTTTTGTTCAACCTGCGGGATTTACACGCATCATCAACGTCGATCTAATCCGAACGAGTTCGGTGTAAACGTTGCGTGTATAGAGGGTATGAGCCCATTTGATTTTGAAGAGGTCAAGGTGCTCGATGGTGTCAATCATCCCAAAGACAATTCTTTAACTCCCCGGCTTGCAGGAACTTTGCGATACGTAGAGAATACTCAATAGAGAAAAATGATGACTCCAGCGCCTGATGTAATGGAAACTGCAGAGATGTATCTGAAAGAAATGCTGGAGGCAGATGATTTGGCAAATTTTGAGCTTTACACGAAGAGGTTCGAACCAAAATATCTGGGTGATTTCAACAAGGAGATATTTTCCAGGGACATCAAGGGCATGCACGAAAGAAACGGCATGAACAACGGTTATGAATTCATGGGCACTTTGCGCAACGCCTCCGTAGATGGTCTGGATATATTCAGGACAGTCTGGAAGGGTATCTATGAGAAGCGCGATGCATTGATAGAAATCGCGTTATATAAGAGTGAAGGCGAGTGGTACCTGATCAAATCTTCCGTGTATTAGTTCCGTTTCTTTATTCGTTGTGGCTATGTGTAATTCGATTGACGTGAATGGGCTGTTGGTTCCAGTCCATTCACTCTGTACGTGTAGAGTCTGTGGCGATTGGGAGGCAGAGACATTTAAAGCAGTGCGTTGTCGATAAGAAACACTCCGTATTATTGAGGGTAGCGATATAGGATTTGATAGGAATCGGTGAGTCTGTATTATTCGGTGATAGGAGAGTCGATATAATACTTGTTATATTTTATCGACACATTTCCGCTGTGCTAATACCGTTACTCCAAACTCAGAACAGTCCTCCGATTTCCACGCGGCCTACGCCAATTGTTATGTGAGTTGACATATTCAGTCTTGAGTGGTATGAATAAGTCATACTTGTTGAGGGGGAGGGCTAGTACGATGGGAAATGCAGTAAAAAGAACAATTTCACTACCTGCTGATCTCGC
>Ga0209185_1001971_pt1 | contig 15694 bp, 13 predicted proteins | sample SidtaG_2_FD_187425 | JGI IMG/M metagenome (GOLD analysis project Ga0209185, IMG submission 187425) | Marine algal microbial communities from Sidmouth, United Kingdom - Sidmouth_Asex2 metaG (SPAdes) (version 2) | ecosystem: Host-associated > Algae > Red algae > Unclassified | place: Sidmouth... | reverse complement strand
CGGCGGGGATGATTCACCATTCGGACCGTGGATCGACTTACACCGCAGGCGACTACCGCGATCTGCTGGCAGACAATGGAATCGAGTGCAGTATGAGCAGGAAGGGCGACTGCTGGGACAACAGTGTTGCGGAGAGCTTCTTTGCAACGCTGAAGAAGGAGCTTGTGCACCGGACGCGATTCGCCACACGTCAGCAAGCACGAGTCGCGATATTCGAGTACATCGAAGTATTCTATAACCGACAGAGGTTACACTCGACAATCGGGTACAAGACCCCGACACAGGTTCGGCTTGATAATACAGGTCGGGTAGGCTGCTAGTTTAATCCACAGTGTCTACGAGAGCGGGTCAACTCCAATGTCACCGTTATCGTCAGAGAGGGTAATGACCAGTAGATGCTCTCTATCAGCCGGGGAGATTCGCGGTAGCCGACCACAACTCATCACCGACCCACTCTGCGGCAATCGCGAAATCACTCCATGTCACGCGAACCTCGAGTGCATCGGATACGTAGGCTGGGACGGTGATGTCGAATTCGACAACTGTCGTGTTTTGCACCAGAGGATCAGGCATCGATGAGTTCGTCGTACCTTCTCCTTCCACACCATCATCATCACCCGCAGCATTCATGTCATCCGCACTGACAATCCCGGTTCCAGCAGACGAACGAGAATCGTTCGGATCGGAATCAGTACAGCTGAACGCAAGCAGCGCGCAGAACAGAAGCGCTAGCGTGAATGGAAGGTGTCGGGAACAAGACGAGCTCATTGCGTACCCTCGGGCAGCACTGGTCACAGGCCTACCGCTGAGCAACCGCGCTGATGAAGGGAACATCGAGTTCCACGACTGATTTTCTCGTGAAGACTTCGTCATAGCGCTCATTCAGGCGCAGCTCGTTCGGATGAACTGGCACTTTCTCTTCCAGGGGAGTACGTTGACCTCATCTGCAATAAGCTGTATTTTATTACAGCTCCGTTGGTGGAGACAGACGGTGAACAACCTCACACAAGCGCTTCGAAAAGTCGCGAATACGACGCATCATCAATTCGAGAGGATCAAGGCTGCATGCGTGCCTGATCAAGGATTTTTATTGAAGTGGATGCTCGATTCGCGATATTTTGCCTCCGCAGCAGTTGCTGGATATGTTCTTTCGAATCCGATTTCGCCGTTTGGCAAGTACGGGTTGATGGTTTTTGAAGGCTTCTTCACCAGCCACGTTGTCTGGAAAATCACTGTCTACGGTGCGTTGATCGGCTTTTTTGTGATGCCGATATTGCCAGCAATTGAAAGAATTGATGGCAAGGTACATGCTTTCATATCCGGGGCAAGCAAGTGCACTTTGCTTTTCGTGGGCGCTTTAGTTGGACTGGCGGCCTCTGACGTTCTTTCTGGAAAAATCGATATCGGGGCATTAACGGCTTCATGGATTTTCGCTGGAGGGGTATCTGTGGCTTTCTTGTTCTCGGGCGTATTTCGGTATCTTGCGTTTCTGTCTGATGATTCGAGAGACAAGAACAGCGGGAATAAAGTCGCATTCATGGTCGCGTTCCGCGAAGCATCGCTATGGCTTCGTCTGGTCTTTTGGTTGCCAGCGATATTCTTGATTACGCTCATCATCTACAAGGACATTCTTTTGCAAATAAGTAGAATGTAACGCGCTTTTTCGACAATGAACTTGGCGAGCTTAAAGTGTGACTTATACCGTTTTCGAGCATCCTCACGAACTGCTGATTTGGCTGAATGGCGCTTCATGATCAATATCACTAGTCAAACAGCGAAGTGCGTCAAATGAGCCGAATCCGAGAACGCTCCGAGAATGTTATACTGCAAATCGTTAGATCAAGGTATCCGGCCCATGAACGTAACGGCTAAATCTCTAGGTATTGACAAATTGAATGTTGCCGATCAAATAGAACTAATCGGCGACATATGGGACGGCATATCTCGTGAAATCGAGTCCCGCCCCCTCTCCGACGAGCTCAAGGCTGAGCTGGATCGTAGAATCGAAGAGGCCGATGCCAATCCCGATAGCGGAGTGCTCTGGGATGATGCTAGGCGCGAGGCATTGGATAGACTGAAAAATTGACTTTTACGGTTCGATTCAAACCTGCCGCCTTGGCTGAGTTCAACTCAAGCACGGAATGGTACGAGTCCAATAGCGCAGGGCTTGGAAGCCGATACGTGTCAGCAATTGACCAGACAATTGAAATCATCGTAAAAAATCCAGACAGAGCGCCGATCGTTTACAAGGATGTTCGGGTCAAATCCGTCGCCAGATTTCCTTATCAAGTCTATTATCGATTTCTTGGAGAGAATCTCGTTGAGGTGCTCTCAATTTTCCATGTCAGACAGGACCCTGCAGTCTGGCGATCTCGGACATGAGTGGTCCGGCAATCCGCCTTTGCTCGCTGAGGTCGCGCTGCACGCATAGCCGGACTCGACTCAGCACCTGAGCCGACTATTCTCCGCGTCATACGGTGACTCATCGATCACCTTTGCCTTGCGACGTTCGCCACACACATCGATATGAAAGGCGGAGCCTGCATCGAGAGACGCCTTGACATACCCGAGGGCAAGACTCTTCTCCACCCGATGCCCGTAGCCGCCCGAGGTCACCATGCCGACGACCGTGTCGCCGTGGACGATGGGGCAACCGAAGAAGGCGTCGGTGTCGTCCGCGTCCATCTCGAGTGTCGCGAATACCTCCGGCGAGCCGTTTTCTACCTCCTCTCGCAAGGCTGACTTGCCGATGAAGTCGACTGACTTCTGCACATCGACGAATCGACTGAGGCCCGAGGCCAGCGGCGACAGCGTGTGGTCGAGATCGGATTTCCAGGCGCGATAGCTCTTCTCGAGCCGCATCGATTCCATCGCGTACATGCCGATGTCGCGCAACTTGTGCTCGCGGCCAGCGTCCATCAGCGCCTGATATAACGCAAGCTCGTCACCGACTGGCACATGCAATTCCCAGCCGAGTTCACCCACGTAGTTCACGCGGAGCGCCACGACATCGATGCCGGCGACGGTCATCTCGCGACCGGTGAGCCACTTGAAACCGGCGTTGGAGAGATCGGTATCGGTCAGGCTCGACAGGATGGCACGGGATGCGGGCCCGGCGAGAACCAGTGAGCCGGAGGCCTCGGTCACGTCGGTCAGCGTGAAGCCTGCGTCAGCGGGCAGGTGCTCCTCCAGCCACTGGTGATCGTGCCGCCGTGCCGCGGCGGCGCTCACCAGCAGGAAGCGCTCCTCGTCCAGGCGCGTGATCGTGACTTCCGACCAGACGCCACCTCCGGGATGGCAGAGGTAGGAAAGCGACACTCGCCCGACGCTGGGCATGCGACCGGCAATGAGCGAGTCGAGCCAGGCGGCAGCACCAGCACCTGCGAGTTCGAAACGGGTGAATCCGCCGATATCGAGCAGGCCGGCATAATCGCGCACATGCCGGCACTCCGCACCCACGGGCTCGAACCAGCGCGCACGGGAATAGCTCGCCAGATATTCTTCAGTACCCGGGGGGCTATACGGGTCGCCATTTGCTGATTCCGAACCGTTCGCCAGGTCCGAGCCGTTCGCCGATCCCGCCGCCGTCGACTCGTTCGTCGCGGCCACCCCGTCAGCAAACCACGTCGCCCGTTCCCAGCCACCGCGAGCACCGAACTCGGCGCCCTTCGCTGCCAGGGTGTCGTACAACGGACTGACATGGCGCGGACGGCCCGCCGGCCACTCGGCATTGGGGACATGCATGGCGTATTCGTTCTGATAGACCTCGATGGCTCGATCGACTACGTACTGCTGATCGGCATAGGCCCCGTAACGCCTGGGATCCAGACTCCACAGGTCCCATTCCGGTTGGCCGTCGATGATCCACTCGGCGAGCGTCTTGCCGGCACCGCCACCCTGACAGATGCCGAAGCTGAATCCGCAGATGTGGAAGAAGTTCGGCAGCCCGTAGGCAGGACCTACGTAGGGAAGGCCGTCGGGTGAATAGGGAATGGGACCGTTGATGACGCGCTGGACGCCGACCGTGCCGAGCATCGGCAAGCGCTCGCAAGCCTTCCCGATATACCACTCGAGCCGATCGAGATCGTCGGGATACAGCTCGTTGGCGAAATTGTCCGGTAGCTTGCCGTCGGTCCAGTGCGTCGTCGCTTTCCATTCGTAGGGGCCGAGAATGAGGCCGTGCTTTTCCTGTCGCAGATAATAGGAATCGTCAGGGTCACGCACCAGGGGAATCTTGTGATCGAGCGCCTCGAGCTCGGGCACCGGTTCGGTCACCATGTACTGATGCTCCAGCGTGACCAGCGGCAGGAACTGCCCACCCAGCGCACTGACATCGGCGCCTCGATAACCGCCGGCATTGACGACGAATTCCGCAATGATCTCACCCTTGTCGGTGATCACCTTCCATTCCTTGCCGCCGACACGTTCGACACCGGTCACGCGGGTGAAACGGTGCACACTTGCGCCGAGCTTGCGGGCCGCGCTCGCAAGCGCCTGCGTGAGCTGACTCGGGTCGATGTCGCCATCGGCCGGATCCCAAAGGCCGCCGACGAGGTCATGCGTCTCGAGTTGCGGCAGGTGCGCATTCAGCCCGGCAAGGTCGAGCAATTCATATTCGAGGCCAAGCGAATTCGCCATGGCCACCACATGCTTGAATTCATCGAAGCGCTCCTTGCTCTGGGCGAGACGAATGGATCCGGTCTGATGGTAGGCGACGGGATAATTCTCATCGGTAGACAAACGCGCATACAGCTCGGTGCTGTATTTCTGCATCTGGATGATGTTCCGGTTTCCGGAGAACGTGGGCACGTTGCCTGCCGCGTGCCAGGTGCTTCCCGAGGTGATTTCATCCATCTCGACCAGTACACAATCCGTCCAGCCACGCTGTGCCAGGTGGTAGAGGGTACTGGCACCCGCGACACCGCCGCCGATGATGACTACCCGCGCATTGCTCTTCATACGACCTCGTCCTTTGCTTCGACCTTGCCGTTGTCGTCGACTTCGCCCTTGTTTTCGGCCTTGCCCCTGTCTTCGGCCTTGCCGTTCAGATGATCGGCGCGTGCCTCGAGAGTCATCAGCGCCCGCGGCAGCTTGATATCGAAGCGCTCCCGAAGTTCGTCATCCATTTCACTCGCGATATGCGCGGGGAAATGCGAAGTCAGGATCGCGTCTACTTGCTGCCGTGCCGTCTCCACCAGGACAGGCTTTTCCTTCTCCACCCATTCCTTCGGACTCGTCCGGTCACCGACCTCGGGGTAGATGTACTCACGCTGCATGAGCCTCAAGGTCTGCTCATGCCCGAGATAATGATTGGGGCCGCCTACACACACCTCGCGCATGGCATCGAGCGAGAGCGTGTCGTCGTTGACCTCGATGCCGCGCACCGTCCGGTTGATCGAACCGAGCATGTCATTGTCGATCACCATGCTCTCGTAGCAGACGCCAAGCAACGACGCGTGCATGCCGGCGGATTCATAGACGATGTTCGTGCCCGAGTGCGCAGCGAGCGCGACCGTCGCCGCCTTTTCAGCGCCTGACTGGGCATCGGGCAGCTTGGCGTCGGCCATGCCTGCAGCAACACCGGTCGGCAGCCCGTAGAAGCGCCCCATCTGACCACAAGCCGCCATTAACACGGCCTGTTCGCCACTGCCGCCGCTCATCGCGCCGGTGCGGAGGTCTGATACAAACGGCCAGGTGCCGAAGATGGCCGGGTGTCCGGACACGAGCAGATTGACGTACACAAGCCCTGCAAGCACTTCGGCCACTTCCTGTACAACCGCACCGGCAAGGGCCGCGGGACTGGTCGCACCGGCCTGACCCGCCGCCAGCAAGAGCACCGGCATGCCGGCCAGCACGGCGGCTTCCAGGCAATCGCAGCTGTCTTCAGAGAATCGCAAGGGCGGCACCACGAAGCAATTCGACATGCTGACGAACGGCCGCTGCCGAAACGCTTTCTCGCCGCCTGCGACATGATGGAGCATCTCGATCGATCGCTCGAAATTCTCCACCGTCACCCAGCTCGAGCCGACATGCTTGGTCGTGCCGCTGATAGCGGCATAGCAGGTGTTGAAGTCGAGATCGGCCGGCTTCTCCATGTCACGGGCGACCAGACAACGCTGAAACAGATGGATGTTGTCCATCCGGTCGACCAGCCTTGCCATGTCATACAGGTCCTGCAAGGTGGAATCGCGATACTCACGACCCTCGATATCGACGATGTGCACGGCGGCGCCGGCGGTACCGAAATACACGCGCGACCCCGATATCTCGATATCGTGCTGAGGATCCTGCCCACACAGCGTGAACTCCTTCGCGCACGAAGCCAGCGTGTCTTCGATCAATGCTCGCGGAAAGAACAACCGTCCGTCCGCATGGCGACCACCTGCCCCGGTCACCTTCTCGATGATCGAAGGCGTGGCCTGGGCGAGGCCGATGGTCTCGAGTGCGCTCATTACCGCTTCGTTGATCTTGACGACATCACTGTCCGACAGGGGCTGGAATCGACCGCCGACCAGTCCAGGCCGAACCGGTCGGTCGGCATCGTCAAGCGGTGCCGCCCGGAGAGCGTGTTTGGCCGCCCTGGCGCCACGTCGCGACGAACGCTTCCGGTTTTCGCTCATGCTGTCCTCGATCGTGTCATGGCCCCGACGGGCATATCCTGCTTCACTATCATCAGCGGTCCGCCTGTGTGTTGTAGACGGCTTCCGCGATATTTTCTGCTGCGGTTGCAAGGCGTCTTCGCGAAGGCTTGCTTGCGCATACCGAACGGAAACATCGCGGGCACCGCGGCGAACGGCTACGCCCGCAGGTCGCGCTCAAGCAAGTTTCATCAAGGCACGAACATGCAATGAGGCGGCCCGTCCAAGCGCCGCGAGCGCATAGCCGCCCTCGAGCATCGACACGATTCGCCCGCCGGCGTGCCGATCGGCGATGTCGCCGAGTTTCGTGGTGATCCAGTCATAGTCTGCGTCCTGCAGCGCGAGACTCGCCAGCGGATCCTCCAGGTGGGCATCGAACCCGGCACTGATCAGCACGAGTTCCGGCGCATAGTCGTCAAGCGCGGTCAGCCATTCCCGGGTAACGGCGGCGCGGAAATCAGCACTGGCGCAGCCTGCCGACAAGGGGATGTTGATGCGTTGTCCGCTGACGTTCGGCCGATATCCCCCAGGGTAGAACGGGTGTTGAAACGACGAGCAGAACAGGATGTTGGCGTCACCGTCAACGATGTCCTCGGTGCCGTTACCGTGATGAACATCGAAATCGACGATGGCGACGCGCGTCAGGCCATGCGCCTGAATGGCATGCCTGGCTGCAATCGCAATATTGCCGAACAGGCAGAAACCCATGGCCCGCGAACTCTCTGCATGGTGTCCGGGCGGCCTCACCAGACAGAAGGCGTTGTCTGCCCTGCCGGCCATGACCTCGTCGACGGCGAACACGCCGGCACCGGCACCCCGCAAAGCGGCGTCGAGCGAGTGGGCGTTCATCGCGGTATCGGCATCGATCTGCACCCGTCCACTGCTCGGCGCCGTCGCGTGGATCATCTCGACATAGGCTTCGGGGTGGGCGCGTTGCAGCTGTTCGCGCGTCGCCCGAGGCGCCTCATAATGCAACAGCAAATCGAACAACCCGTCCTGCATCAACCGATCGCTGATCGCATCGATACGTTCAGGACATTCGGGATGTCCGGGCGATATTTCGTGGAGCACGACATCGCGGTGGGAAACGAGGGCTGTGGGCATGCAACGGTCGCGTTGTGTGGATCTTGTACGTCGCGGCAATATAGCAGTGTCGGAGTACCATTAGAGCCATGTCGACCCTGCATCTGGACAAGTTGCTCGACCCCGCGTCCATCGTCCTGATCGGCGCCAGCGCGCGTGCGGGATCGCCGGGCCTGTCGCTTGCACGGAACCTCATCGAAAGCGACTACACGGGCCAGCTTCATCTGGTCAATCCACGCTACAAGGAGGTCCTCGGTCAACCTTGCCTGCGCTCGCTGGATGCCTTGCCGGAAACACCCGAGCTCGCGCTGTTGCGCACCCCCGTCAGGTTGCTGCGCCGCACGCTGGTGCACTGTGCAAGGCGAGGCATCAAGGTCGCGATCATCATGTCCGGCTTTCCGGACAGCAAGCGCCTGCACAGCTACGCCAGAAGGCTCGGCATGCGCATTCTTGGCCCTTGGTGCGCAGGCATCATTCGGCCGCATATCGGCCTCAATGCCACGGGCAGCGCGAGTCGCGTCCTGCCGGGTTCGGTTGCCATCATCAGCCAGTCAGCGTCGCTCGGATCCGCGCTGCTCGACTGGGCCGAATCCAGCGGGGTCGGTTTTTCCGCCCTGCTGTCGGCCGGTGGCGACTCCGACATTCGCCTCGCCGACCTGCTCGATCTTCTGGCCGAGGATCGGCACACGCGCGCCATCATCGTCTACCTGGACCGGGTACGCAGTTCCCGGCAGTTTCTCTCGGCGATCAGTGCAACGGCCCGAATCAAGCCCGTCGTGCTCATGCGATCGACGCAGGAAGGTGCACCCTGGTGCGACGCGTTGACCCGTACCGGCCATGCCCACTCCTCGGATGCCGTGTTCGAAGCCGCGCTGACACGTGCCGGGGTGGTGCGCATAAGGACTTTCTCGAATCTTTTTTCCGCATCGAAGATGCTCGCTTCACAGGCGCGCACCCGGGGACGCCGGCTGGCAGTCATCAGCAACGGTGCCGCACCGGGCATGCTCGCTTGCGAACGTATCGAGACCAAGGGCTTCCATTCGCCCTTTCCCGATGAAGAGCGTCGTGCGGCGCTCGCGAAGCAACTCGGCAAACGCTTCAGTGGCCTGAACCCGATCGTGCTTCGAGATACCGACAACTTGCCGGCCCAGTACACGGCGGCCATCGATGCCATTCACGACCCGGCCCTGTTCGATGCCATTCTGGTGATCTTCGTGCCGGACTCGCGCAACGATCCGATCGACGTCGCCCGAGCGGTGCTCGACGTCAAGCCGTTGCGCATACCCTTGCTCGCCTGCTGGATGGGTGACGCGAGCGTCGCTGCGGCGCGCGATACCTTTGCCGAGGCCGGTGTGGCGAGCTTCCGCACGCCGGAGGCGGCAACCGATGCCTTCGACTTTCTGCACCGCTACCGGGTCAGCCAGCAGCAGCTCCTGCAGCTTCCCAACCCGGCCTCGAGGCACACGCGTGCCGACGTGGGTCGCGCCAGGGAGCTTGTCGACAGTGCCCTGGCAGCGGGCACTCGCGTGCTGGCGCCGGACGCTACCCGACAATTATTGGGCCTTTTCGATATCGAGGTATTGCCGGCACGCACGGCGACATCCATCGACGAAGCGGCAAGCGTCGCCACCGCACTCGCGCAGGAACACGGCTGGCCGCTCGTCGTCAAGCTCGTCTCGGAAAACATCGCCTACAAGGCGTCGCTGATTCCGACCCGGCTGAACATCACCGACGAAGCAGGTGTTCGTGCTGCCTGGCGGGAAATCGAATCGGCCTTTCATGCCAAACGGCCGAATGCACGCTTCGATGGCGTACTCATCGAGAAGATGCACGCGGACGAGAATCATCGCGAGCTGGCCGTCGCCATCAGGCGCGATGCCACCTTTGGTCCAGTCATCTCGATCGGACTCGGTGGGGACATGACGGCGCTCGGCCTGCCCGCCCCCGTGCAGCTGCCACCGCTGAACGGCTTTCTGATAGACGAGCTCCTCGACACGCCATTGATCGCCAACTACCTCGGCCCGTTCAGACACCGCCAGGCCATCGATGGCGTACAAGTCTCGCATGTGCTTCGCCAGCTGTCCGAACTCGCTTGCGAGATACCGGAAGTCGTCACGCTCGATATCAATCCCCTCAGAGTAACGGCCCGCGGCACGCTCGCCATGGACGCCCAGGTGGTGCTCGAAACCGTGCACGAGGAGAGGCAATACGCGCATCTCGCAATCCACCCCTATCCGTGGCAGTGGATCCGAGACGTCACTCTGAAGGACGATCGGGAAATACAACTCCGGCCCATACGACCGGAAGATGGCAAGGCCATCGGTGATCTTGTCCGGGGTATGTCTGCCGAGTCTCGCTTCTTCCGCTTCATGCACGCCATCAACGAGTTGTCACCGATGATGGTGGCGCAATTCACCAAGCTCGACTATGACCGCCAGATGGCGATCGTTGCGGTCGCGCAAGTCGATGACGGCGCTGAGATCATCATTGGTGTCAGCCGGTATGCCATCAACAGCAAGCGCACCGAGGGGGAATTCGCCCTGTCGGTGGCCGATGACTGGCAGGGTCTCGGCCTGGCCAGCGCCTTGATGAGACTCTTGATCGAACACGCTGGCGCAAACGGCCTCCAGCGGCTTCGCGGCGACGTGCTGCGTTCCAACCGGCCGATGCAGGGCTTGATGAAGTCGCTCGGTTTCAAGGCAACCGCCGATCCCGATGATCGCGACGTGATCATCTATACCTGCGACGTACAGTGAGCCCATGAAACCCGAATCGATAACGCTGACTGTCGAAGGCAAGAAGGTCAGCGCCTTGCGTCGGCGCGCGTTCAAGCCCACGGGCGCACTGGCTGCTGCCCACGACAAGGATGACAGGAGCGGTTCGCTCGACCCGGGCATGAAAGCGCAAGGCGCAACGCCGGACGACAGTGCGGCGCCGCGCATCCTGTGTCTGCATGGTTGGCTCGACAATGCGGCGAGTTTTCTGCCGTTGATGGCGCATTTGCCCGAGGCCGACATCGTTGCCATCGACTTTCCTGGCAACGGGCTGAGCGAGTGGCTCGAAGGTGGGTATACCCTCGCCGACATGGCCCATCGCTCCCGTGGCGTCATCGATGCGCTGGGCTGGAGCCGCTGCCATCTTGTCGGGCATTCACTCGGCGGTGGAATCGCATCGATCATGGCCGTCGCGCTGCCGAACGTGGTCGCCTCCCTGGTCATGGTCGACAGCGTCGGTTCACTTTCCGAGGAGGCGGTTGATATTCCCGCACGACTGCAACGGGCATTCGGTGAACGCGCCGATACCGATCGTTTCGCCTCGCGCACCTTTGCAGACAGGGCTGCGGCTGTCGACGCGCGATTGAAAGCCGCTCGCATGGCGCAGGCGTCGGCACGCCTGATTGTCGAGCGGCAAACCGTACCGACAACCGGTGGCTGGCAATGGGGCTTCGACCCGCGCTGGCGCCACGCCTCGTTCCACTACTTCACCGAAGCCCAGGTGCGTTCGATACTGACCGCCGTCGAAGTACCGACCTTGACGCTGCTTGCCGACGATGGCTTCCCGGCCTCGAGAGAGGAGACCGAAGACCGGCTCGCCTGTCTGCACTACAACAAGACGCTCTGGCTGCCCGGTCATCATCACACGCACATGGATGATCCCGCCCCGGTCGCAGCCGCTATCCGGAAGTTCATCAGTACCGTTCCCGCCGGTGACTAGCGACATCATCAGTCCTGGCCTGTCCGTCGGCCCTTGCCTGGCCGTCAGCCCTGACTTTTCCGTCAGCCCTTGCTTTCTCGTCAGCGCTTGCCAAGCCTTCAGCATCCGCTTGCGGGGACTCAAGGCCTCACGCATCGGCTTGCTGGCCGCCGCCTTGTTCGTCGGTAGTTGTGCCGCCTTCACACCCGCCGAACGCCCGGCCTACGAGGGCGAGGACACGGTCGGCAGCCTGTCGGCAGAGTGCATCGTCGGTCGCTGGGATGTCACCCCGCTGAATCCGCTCCCCGGTCAAGCCAGTGGTTCGGCCACGCCGCTGACCCGGGTGATCTATCGAGCCGATGGCATCGTCGTCGCCGACCTGCAGGCACCGGTGGACGATGCGAATACCTTCGACGGTGCGCAATTGCGATTGACGGGGGCATGGCAGGTCGTGGATGGTCAGGTGGTTCACGACGACGTGGTGATGTCGACGCCTTCCGACAACCGCTCGGCGCAGCTGCTGGTGGAGATGGTCAATCAGTCGCAGGCAGGCGCACAGAGCATTGCCGATGTCAGCGAACTATCTGCCGAATACATGATCCTGGTCGGTCGTGACGGGGTCGCCATGCACTACGCACGGCGACCCGCCAATACAACTACCGCTCGCTGACCTGCAGGGTCGAGTCGGGGAAGATGATCTCGACGCGCCGGTTCTTCTGGCGCCCCTTCGACGTCTCGTTGCCTGCCACCGGTGTGCTCTCGCCAAAGCCCTCGGTGGTGATGCGGCTGGTCGATATGCCGCGGGCGGCCAGCGCCTGCCGAACGGCAAAGGCACGATCACGCGACAGACCCATGTTGAAGTCCTCGTCGCCCATGCTGTCAGTATGGCCTTCGACCACTGCACGCTGCTCCGGATAGGCCTTCATGAAATCGGCAATCTTGTCGATGTTGCCGGCCGCACTGGCAGCGAGCGTGGACTGCTCGGTATCGAACAGGACGTCGCCCAGGGTAAGCACCATACCGCGTTCGGTGTTCTTCGCCTGCAGCTCCTTCATCTGCCGCTGCAGCTCTGCCGCTTCGCGCCGCGCTTCCTCGATCTCCGCTTTCGAGCGTTCGAGTTCACCGGCGCGCAGGTCGAGCTGAACGCGCTGGCGCTCGAGCTTCATGTTCTCGAGCTCCTTGTCGGCTTCCTTCGAGTTCGCGATCAACTGCGCGATCTCCACCCGTTGCTTGGCTAGATAGGCGAAGTGATTGACGCCAGCGACGGGCTCCTTCTCCCGCCAGCGCCACTCGGCCGCCTTCAATGCGCGCTGGGCATCGTCCAGTTCTTCCGGTGCATGCTTGGCGACCGTCATGTCGCTGGCCGCCCGTTCATAGGCACCTTGTGCTTCGACAAGCGACTCGACCGGCTTGGGTGCGCTGGAGCAAGCGCCCAGCACGATTACGCCCAACACGACCGCAAGCTGCGGTCGCCGCGCGCGGCTTATCAGGTTCTTCTCGGAATTCATGTTCTTTTCCCCTTGTCTGTCGAATGAGTCAGCGATGTCTCGTCGAGACCATCGACCGCTGGACCATTGGCCGCGAGGACAATGCCCGCGAGATCACTGGTCGCTGGATCACTGGCTGCTGGATCATTGGCCGCTGGCGCGTCCGACTTCCTGACGCATCATCTGGATACTGTCCTGAACCTCTTTCAATGCCAGGCGCGACTTCTCGGCTTCGGACTTCGCCTTGGCAAGCTCCGCATCGACGATTGCCTGCTGGCTGTAGCGGCGTGCCGACTCGTACTCTTCCTTGGCGAGCTTCTTCTCGGCGTTTTCCTGCTTCTCGCGAGCAAGTCGCAGTTCGATGGGTGCGTATTGACGTGCACCGGCCGTCTCTGCGCTCTGCAGTGCGGCACGGGTCATGGCGATCTCGGTGTCTGGCTTCTTTTCGCTGCTTCCGCAGGCACCCAGCGCCAGCGCGAACGAAACCGCCAGCGCGGTCTGCGCGATCTGTCGAGTCATGGGCGTCAACCTCGTGTTGTAGACCTCAAAGGTAACGGCAGGCCTGCCCAGGGACTTGATCGGCCGGGATTACACGAATGTGAGCTTGTGCGGCGAGCCGTCGTCGCACTCAGCAGGCCGGCGACTTATCCACGTCGCGCTGCGAGGGCGCGGACGATGTCGGCGGCGACGACGTATCCGACCGGGAGGCCGTCTTGATCGACGACGATCATCGGCTGTGGCGATTCATCCGCCTGGCGCAAAAGATCGCGCACCGAGGTGTCGGTGCCGACAACCGCAGCGCGATCTGCACCGACCGTTTCGCCAGGCTTGAGGTTCACTGCCGGTAGCGATGCGCCTGTCACCGAGAGACTTACCGGTCGACCCTCTTCAATGCACAGGCTGCCGGCACCTCCGGGCAGGACGATCGACACATCGTCCGTCACGCGGGTCATTCCGGGTTCACTCGCCCCGCTCGCCCCGCTCGCCCCGCTCGTCTCGCTCGTCTCGCTCGTCTCACGTGTCCCGCCTTCCGGCAACGGCGTCATCACGGTCTCGGCCGTCAGGATGGACAGCGGATTGATGCCGGCAACGAAACGGCGAACGTAATCGGTTGCGGGCTCGAACACGATCGTACTGGGCACACCGGTCTGGACGATCCGCCCGCCTTCCATCAGCGTGACCTGATCGCCGAGCTTGAGAGCTTCGTCGAGATCGTGACTGACAAACAGGATGGTCTTGCCGAGTCGCTGCTGCAGTGCGAGCAATTCGTCCTGCAAATGTTCGCGGATGAGCGGGTCGAGCGCCGAGAACGGCTCATCCATCAACAGCACGTCGGCGTCTGTCGCGAACGCCCGGGCGAGGCCAACCCGCTGCTGCATGCCGCCGGACAACTGATCGATGCGCTTGTCGGCCCAGGCTTCGAGGTGCACAAGCTCGAGCTGCTCCTCGACGATGCGCGCCGTCTCTCGAGCATTCTCGCCCCGCACCGTCAGCCCGAAGGCGACGTTCTCGCGCACCGTCGCCCAAGGCAGCAGCCCGAACTGCTGGAAGACCATCGCCAGCCGTTGCCGACGCAGGTTCCGCAAAGGCTTGCCGGACAGGCCCGCGAGCTCGACCGGCTCGCCGCCTGCCCGCACCACCAATGAGCCTCGCGTGATCGTGTTGAGCCCGTTGACACAGCGCAGCAAGGATGACTTGCCCGAGCCCGAGAGTCCCATGAGAACGGACAGGCTGCCGGCGGGCACACTGAGCGATGCATCGGCAACGCCGAGCACCATGCCGGTGGCCTTCAGTATCTCCTCGCGATCGTCACCCCGATCCAGGGCTTCCAGCGCCGCCCGGCGCCCACTGCCCGGGCCGAACAGCACGTCGACATCCTTGATCTCGATGGCCATGCCGCTCGCCGCCTGATGCGCGGACGGCGACATCACGAGGTTCGTTGCCGACACAGGCGATCGAGCAGGATGGCAACGATGACGATCGCGAGCCCGGCTTCGAAGCCCTTCTCGATGTTGACCGTATTCAGCGCCCGCACGACCGGCTTGCCAAGCCCGTCGGCACCCACCAGTGCCGCGATGACGACCATCGACAGCGACAGCATGATGCACTGCGTAAGGCCTGCGAGGATGGTCGGCATGGCGTGCGGCAGCTCTATCTTCATGAGCCGCTGCCAGCGCGTGCAGCCGAACGCGTCACCGGCCTCGACCAGGTGGGAGGGAACTTCAGAAATACCCAGACTGGTCAGGCGCACTGGCGCGGCGAGTGCGAAGACGACCGTTGAAATGAGGCCGGGAACGACCCCGAGGCCAAACAAGATAAGCGTTGGAATCAGATAGACGAAGGTCGGGATGGTCTGCATGAGATCCAGCACGGGGCGCAGCGCCGCATTGAGTCTCGGGTGATGAGCAGCGTGAATGCCGAGCGGCACACCGATCAACATGCAGAACAGCGTCGCGTAGAGCACCAGCACCAGCGTCTGCACGGTCTCCTCCCAGAGACCGAGGTTGATGATCAGCAACAGCGAGAGTGCAGTGAACACGGTCAGCGGCCAGCGACGCTGCAGGAGGTGCGCAAGCACCGTGATGATGATGACCAGGGCAACGGCCGGGATGGCCTGCAGCAAATCGGTCGTGCCCTCGATCAGGAAGCTCAGTGAATCGGCAATCGCGTCGAAGAAGCCGGAGGCGTGTTCGTTAAGCAGATCAACGAACACCGCAATCCACTTGCCGATCGGAATGCGAACTGCCGTCAGCCACGCTTCCAAGAGGACTCAGCCCCGTCGCACTCAGCCGC
>Ga0209185_1001966_pt1 | contig 15735 bp, 16 predicted proteins | sample SidtaG_2_FD_187425 | JGI IMG/M metagenome (GOLD analysis project Ga0209185, IMG submission 187425) | Marine algal microbial communities from Sidmouth, United Kingdom - Sidmouth_Asex2 metaG (SPAdes) (version 2) | ecosystem: Host-associated > Algae > Red algae > Unclassified | place: Sidmouth... | reverse complement strand
GAAGATTAGCCCGAATACGAATGTTTTGATTTTTGTCTTCATAATATTATGTTTTAGATGTGAATTGAATTATTGCTTTTTCCATATCGTTATGCTCATCGTAGAGCTTCATTATGGCCTCGTTTTCTTGTCCATCGGTTAAGTAAGCGGCATACACTTCTTTAGGAACTTCAAGCCTGAAAATGTTGCTTTCCTTCCCTATTTTGATAAACATTTCGGTGTACTTCCGTGGTCCAGAAAGATTGTTTTTGATGGATTTTAACTGGTTTAAATCGTGGCTGGATAGATTGAGTCGTTTGACCAATTCGTCATAGCCTTTTTCGTTGTTCAGGCTATAAATGACCTGCGTATTTTCTAGTATGCTGGCTGATGTTGAATTATTTGGAAGCTGATTAATAGATTGAAGAATAATCCCAATCGCACCATTCTGTTTACGAATAGCTTGATAGTAGAATTCAACACTTTCCAATACGTTATCAAACTTCAATTGCTTTGCAAACTCATCGAAGAGAATAATACCTTTTTCAGCTCTGTTTTTCCAGATAGTCCTTTGGATGGCTGACTTAATCAGCTTTAACATAACGGACAGGATTTCCTTGTTATCCTTTACTTCATCCAGTTCAAAAACAATCAATCGTTTATCCTCAATTTTATATGTTTGGTCTTCGCTTACTTCAAAAAGGAAGCTATATAGACCATCGCCGACATATTCGGACATTACGTGCAAGAAGCTTGTAATATTGAAGTAGTCGGGATGGATTTTCAAGGTGTCCAGAAGGTCTTTCTGATTCCTCTCTATAAAGTTGTAGAAACCATCCAAGGAATGATTTTCCGAAGTATTATTGTAATAGTGGCGCAATATCTTTTTGACCGAAACCGATTGTGCTTTAGTAACCTTTAAATCTGAAGCGAACAGTTCAAACAGAAAGACTGATAAATCTTCCAATCGTTCAGGTGTGAGGTCATTTGCATCACTTATATAAAAAGGATTGATACCTAGATTCTTTCCACTTTCATAACGAAGTACCGTATATTTTTCTGGGTAAAGTTTTGCAAATTTGGTGTAAGAACCACCCAAATCAATGATTACTAAGCGAACACCACTTTCAAAATATTGGCGTAGAATATTATTGGCTAAAAACGACTTGCCTTCGCCTGTTGGGGCAAAAATGGCAAAGTTTCGTGCCTTGATGCGCTTCTTGCGCTCGTCCCAAACATCCTTTAGAACAGGAACATTATGTTCTCTATCATTAAAGATGATTCCGGTAGCATCTGAATTGTAATTGGTGTTATTAATAAACAGGCAAAGTGCGTGTTTTAAATCTGTTACATATAAATCGTTATTTGAAAAATTGGAAGAAAAACAGCAATAACTATTTAGTATATAGTTCTTCCGTTCCTCACCTCTAGGATAGTATGGAATGATATCCAGTTCCTTAAATTCGGTCTTTATTTTAGAACCGATTCTACTTAAGTTTTCTGGGTTCTTATCCCAGTATACTATGTTTAAATGACCACGAATAATACGGGCATTATCATCCGCATTGATTTGGTCTAGTATGTGCTGAATTTTCCCAAGTACAACTTTGTTCTGTGAACCGAAGTTTGAGCTTTTGTTGAGTTCTTCAACTTTCTTATCGAGCAGCTTGCGCCACTTCTGTTTGTCATCCAAATAAAGGATTTGGTTGACAATATGATTTTCGTTAAGCGTAAGCCCTAAGCCATCAATAAACCCTTGATGAAATACAAAATCGTCAGAAGTGAATTTCTCATTGGTCTTGCTACTCTGTACACTTTCGCCAAAGCACAGTTCGCTATTGATAGCTAGGGCATCAAAATGGTTTTCGCCAATATTGACGCTTTTTTTATCTAATACGATATCGGTGTCAAATCCATCATTAAAACCGTTGAAATATCCATTTGTGAGTTGCTGAATCTCTTCCCCTTTAAGCGAAAGAAACTTCATTTTTCGGCTATTGTTTATAAAGGAAACGGAATCACTAACAGCCCCGATGAAGCTCTTAACATTGTCATCCAATTGTTGAACAATTCCTTTGGAAACTTTGCGGAAGGGATTGACATATTTTGAATTATTCAGCGCTTTGTTTTTAGTAAGCGTAAAGAACAAAAAGCAACGATGTTCCATATACTCACGCCCTTTAAAGTGGTCGTGTGTTGCTTTTTCTAAAAACGTTGTATTGGGAAGTGCTTCTGAAGTGTATGTCTTTTTAAGGTAGATATCCTGTTTTTGAACTACCGTACCAATAGGCAATGATTTTAAAGCCTGAAACCAAGCACCGTGTATATCTTCAAAGTCTTTTTCGGATAGTGAATAAATTTCTGGTAGCGTTCCTTCATAGCACAGAACTACATTGCCATTATTGGCAAATATGATATTATCTTGAATATCCGTAATAGGTTGATATGCTGAAAGATTAATCTTGTTCATAATCGAAGCCTGAGTTTCTTTTATTACTTATTATTCTTGGGAAGGCTTTAGCTATCTGAAAAATTTGTGGGTTATGTGTTATTCTCGTGAGAGCTACATATAAAGCAGCATTAAAAACGAGTACGCCAATTATTATCCCGAAGCTGAAAGAGAAGATGATAATGAGTAGCGAAGCTAAAATCGAAACCATCATTAGCGCAAACAAGGAAATAGGCAGCCCAAAAATGACCGCCCGTTTCCTAATGTTTTTATAGACCTCGAAGCGTTTCATCTATACTACGATTCCTATTAGGTATGTGAAGATGCCGACAACTGCGCCAGCAATCAAAACAAACACAAGCACTCTGGTAATCCCTTTTTTAAGGTCTGCATTTTCCCCAAAGAAATGCCCTGCATTAAACAGAAAGCCAACTAGGAAAATGACACCCAATAAAATTGGAAAAATGGTTCTGATGGTGTCGCCAACATCATTAACTGAATCTTCTATGCCACCAATTTGAGCGAAAAGCGAAGTGGATAAGAACGAAAGAACTGATGCTAAATAGTGTGATTTTTTCATAATAAAATTGTTTAGATTTTCGTGTTGTTTTCGTTGTTAGAAATTTACATATATTTGTTTATAAATAACTGAAAATCAAATATTTGTGAATAAAATATTATTTGAAATCAATTGAATTTAATTGCTAGTATTTGGCATCAAATTCTATGAGTTTTTGAAGGAAAGTTGTTGATAACCTGAAAATTAAAAATGAAAAAAGTGCTCAAAAACGTCAGTTTTGTGATTTTGCTTCTAAAAATGTGTATCATTTTTGGACAAGAAACGAGTACTCAAAAACGAATTGTAATTGACGTTGGACACGGTGGAAAAGATTTTGGTGCAATTGGTAGAAATGGCATTCAAGAAAAGGGTGTGGTTTTGTCCATTGCAAATGAGATTCTGAAGTTGAATAATGCTTTGAATAAACCCTTAGATATTTATTTGACCAGGTACAAAGACACTTTAATATCGTTATCGGATAGAGCAAAACTGGCCAAAGCTCTTAAAGCAGATTTGTTTGTCTCTATACATTGTAATCATTCAGATAATCCAAATGCAAGAGGAATTGAAGTATATGCTTCACAAAAGAAAACGAACTATTCTAAAGAATCTATTTATATAGGTTATAAAATTGAAAAAGCACTTTGCAAAGTCATAGGATATGAAAGTAGAGGCGTGAAGTTTGCAAATTTTCAGGTGTTACAAGAAACCATAAGTTATTGTTCTACGGTTCTGTTAGAATTAGGTTTCTTATCCAATATTGATGAAAATGGCTATTTGTCAAATTCTGCAAATATAAAATTGATGGCATTGACCATTTTATTATCCATACAAAAGCAATAGTATTATGAAAGATATTTTTTTAGAATTAACCAAAAGTTTAAAGGAAATAGCAATACAATTTATTTCAGAACTGATTTTAATATATAAATCATTTAGAAGTTAGATTACTTTCGCTTATCCCCAGCACCTTTATCAAAAGCAATTAAATTAAAAAGTTCCCGCATTCGGCTACGGACACGATTACCATACCGTTCTTCCAGTTCTTCGGCATTGAGGTTAGTGGTTGCGTGGGTTTTTATTTTATGTTTGGTATCAAGGTAGAGTTCATATCTGGATAATAGCACTTCGCCCATTACGTTCAAATCTTTACCGTAAAATCGTCCGGCAGGTTCAATTCCCAAATCATCAAAGCAATAGAATTTAGTGTTTCCATAATCTTCAATGGTCTTAAAGCCTAGGTGGTTAAAACTAAAGGCGACATTCCTGCACGGAATCATTTCGTAAGGTCGTTGTAGCGGTACGATGTTTCGCAATAATTTCATTAAACTTGTTTTTCCGCAGCCTACTGGTCCAGAAAGTAAGATGCCCTTATCAATATCGATTCCATACGTGGCGCAATTATCTTTATCCTTGATGAAGTAAGAACAGAGTTTTAGCAAAATATCTTTGTCCTCATCATAAATCCTAAACTTTTTTCCGAACAGTAGTTTGCCCTTTGCGTTTAAGTAAATCAAGATTTTTGGGAAATCGTAGAGCACGCTTTTACCGTCAAATTTTCCAAGCGAATATTCTACGCCACCTTCGATAATTTTAGAGGGGTTGTCCATAATCTTTGTTTTTAGTGGTTCGCAAGTTGTCCTTGATTTGGGACGCTTGTTTTTTGTTTGAATCGTTTTTTTCGTCGAACAATTCCGTTCTGTCCATCCAATTTGTGGCAAGAGCTCGCCAATCGCGAATTACTTGCCCATCGCTTGTTTGCCAGTTCCGAGTTTCATAGTGGTCAAAGAACTTTTTTCCCTCATCAGCATCAAAACCATTTTCTTCAAAAAAATTAATAACCGCCTGCCTGCCCTTTGGCTGTTTTGTATAGTTTTCTTGTTTGATATTGTTTGTATTAGATACCAATGCTTGTCCATCTATGGGACGGTGTGGGTCTAGAGCTTGTCCATTTATGGGATGGTGCTGTCCCACAACTGGTTCACGTATGGGATGGTACTGTTCCGCAAGCTGTTCTAATGTGGGATTGTACCGTCCCATATCTGGTTCGTTACTTGTCCCAATAATGGACATCTTGATTTTACTGCCTTTGTATGGATTGTTAGATGGGAAATAGCATAGATAAAGCCACGAGTCCAAATCCGTTACACAGCGATGGTATGTGGATTTTGAGCCTATTTTAGCGCAACGCATCAAATCTCTACGATTCACATAAAACTCGTCTGCAAAGCGACTGCTGTTCCATTCTTGGAACAGCGCCATATACAGACTGATATGGGTAGGATTTAGGCGGTCATCAAAATAGAACTTTTCAAAAGCCGCATTAAGTAGCTTTATATAGTTCATCATTTAAGAATTTGAACCGTGCTGAACACGGTTGGAAGTCATAATATTTTGTATTTCCTCGGCATCGTAGTAGATAATACCACCAACTTTAGTGTAGGGTAAAGTGCCATTGATGCGAAGGTTTTGCAATGTGCCAGGACTTACCTGAAGCAAATCCATAACCTCAGAAGATTTAAGGTATCTTTTGAGTTTTCCAGTAGCTTGTTTGGATAATAATTTCTTAATGTCATCGAGCAATTCCATTTTGAAGTCTCGAAGGTCGTCTGTTGTAATAATACTTGTCGGCATAATAGAACGGTTTTAAATGAAAAGGACTATCAAGTGATTCAACTTTTAATTGATAGCCCTTAACCTGATTTGACTTTCGTTCTACAAATTTGAATAGCTTTAATGGATTTTATTCCCCAGTACGACCGTACTACGGTCAAATTTTAACATTTTGAAATTTAGTGTGTTTTGATGGTGTTTTGAGGTGTTTCCGTAACTGACATACCCCTGAATTGTATTAAAATTTATGAAAAACAGGTGTGGAATATAATCACCGTAGGTCAACCGTAGTACGGTCTTTTTTTAACATATAAAAAAAGGACGAATGAGAGCTACTAACTACTATTCCTCGCTTTTGTCCATTTCGGAAAGAAGAGAAGCCATTAGCTGGTCAAGGAACAATGTCCGGCTATTTTTACGATTTTTAATGTCTTGAAAGGTTTTGTAGATTTCCTTTGGCGTAAAGTCAAATACCTCTTGCAAAATTTTAGATATTTTAATAATACTTAGACCATTTTGTTTCGCCATTCCAGCAGCACATAGTGAATATAGAAGTTCAACCCAGTCTGTATTTGTGAATGGCCAAGGTATTTTTTCTGTAGTTTTCATATTCACAATATTTCCGTTCACTCTATTTTTTATAAAATGTTTCTTTTGGTCCATATAGTTAATTAAGGAAGTATAGGCCTTGAACTTACCCAAAAGCATATCTCTAGGTGTGCAAAAATCAGGGTCTTGAAAATAAAATTTTGAAGTAGTAATATGATAGGTGTCAAGATGGTCTCTGGTATAATAGGCTTTATCGAAGTGGGTTGCACCAGAATTTACATATTGTCCAAAATCAAGATTATAAAGAAAGAAGCGGTTTAATTTGTTGATTTTCTTTTTTATAAATTTCAATTGTGCAGCCCTGTCCACTTTTGGAAATTGAATTTCAAAGGAATGAATCTCTGAGAAATATATAAGTTTGACCAATGGTACTTGTTTGATTTTTTTGAAAAAGAATATTTCTTTATCGACGCTATCAAAATCATTGACCAAAATTTTTCTTTTAAAAACAGTAAGCAAATTTCTACTTAACTCAATGGAACGATAAGACTGTTCCAAAATCGGTAGATTTTCGAGCCTTATCCCGTCCAAATCTACGAGAAGGTTTTCGCCTAATGTTTTCAAATCCATTTCTATCCATAAATACAGTTAAGCCTCAACAATATTGTGGGCAGTCTTAGTTTCGGTGGGTTAATTATTGTTAGAATTCCTCAGTTAGCAAATGCGTAGAACGGGTACTTCAAAAAGTAGGCGTTATTATGACAAGGGGCAGCTAAAGAACTCTTGAAATGTACTAACATAATTTTGGATGAAGCATATTTTATTCCGTAGATATATACGGAATGAACCGTATTTTCCTACGGCAATCGTCGTAACCCTAGTAGCAATGCTATTTTGATTTTTTTCGATAGCGAGAAATAAACTGCCTTCTATTTTTTACCCCAGTTTTTTTGTAGATGTTTGAAGCGTGTTTTGAAACAGTACTTTCAGCAATGAATAAATCCTTGGCTATTTGTTTATAGCTAAGATTACTTAGAATTGACAATGTAATCTCTATTTCTCTTCTGGTCAAATTCTCATAAATAATTTTAGTGTCAGCTGAATTGATTGCCTGTTCTTTGCTCATAGCAAATACTTCGTACATTTTAGTCTTGTTTTCTAAAAAGTAAAGGTGTCTATCTATTTCAATAATAGTGATGGCGTAGAAAGCTAAATTCATAACCGTAAATGTCAACCATTGAAAATCACCAATTAAGGTCAATATAGGTAACAATGCAATACTTGTTACGCTAATCATCGATAATCTATTACGGCGTAAGATGTATTCATTAGGATTGCTTGGATTGGAAATTCTCTCATAAAACATTCCTAAAAATACAAAGGCAAAAATCGAAATAGGTATGGTAAAAAGTAACCTTGAAGAGTTCAGGGAATAGGTAAAGAAGTAGGGGATTAGAAATAGTAAAATAAAACTTCCAGAAGACAAAATCGCCAAATTTCTAATGGAAGAATTGTACTTTAATACAATGATATCATATTCTTTATAGAGGTAATAAACGATATAAACACATAAAGCTATGGCAACGCCATAGGTTATGATGTACTGAAGAATAAGAGGGCCAGGGAAATTCTGGATTGGCAAAAAACCACCTGTTAGATTATAGGTAATGAATAAAATACCCAAGGATAAAAACCTTTTATAACCACTTGAATATTTTCGCGTTGAATAGTAGAGTGTAAACAATACAATGACCGTATCTAACAAAAGATAGAAAAAAGTAGTCCAATGTATTGATGTTCCAAACATTTATCTTTTTCATCGCTGCTCAAATTTGTTGGTTTCTAAATTTTTTTTCACATTTCCCCAATGAAATATAGTACCGTTCATTGCTATATATACATCTGGTTTTAGAAATTGAACTGAGCATAAAGCGTAACCTAAATTAAAAGGTGCATCAGTATCATTGGATGTGCCTAAAACAAATGAGCCAACCAAGACTATCGTTTTCTTTAGGTTAAGTTTTCCGAGATATTTTGCGGTATCTTCCATAGTGAAAGTACCGTGGGTTAATATTATTTTTTTCGCACTCGTAGCTTTGATTTTATCAACCAAAAGCCTGCGGTCATCGTCTGTAATGAAGCGACTATCTTTATTGAGGACATTTTCTATAGAATAGGAAAATGAAACATTTGCCGACCTAAAAAATTCCTCAATTGAGATTTTATTTTCTTGGGTCTGATTATTTTCTGTATCATAGTCCAGCCCCTCAATTGTACCGCCTGTTGTGATTATATGTATCATAAAATAGGACTTGTTGTGACCTATAAATATAATGGTTATTATTTGTAATTAATTTTCATTCAGTCAATTGTATCGTTCAGAAATTCTAAGATTCCTTCCATTTCATTTTCTGCAATCGTACCGCATTTAAAATGGCTAATAAAGCGACACCCACATCTGCAAATACAGCTTCCCACATTGTAGCCAATCCACCTGCACCTAAAATCAGAACTATTGCTTTTACGCCAAATGCCAAACCAATGTTCTGCCATACGATTCTTCGGGTAGAGCGACCAATTTTAATTGCTCGTGCAATCTTGCTCGGTTGGTCGGTTTGGATGATGACATCTGCCGTTTCAATGGCAACATCACTACCCAATCCACCCATTGCGATACCTACATCACTTGCGGCAAGAACGGGTGCATCGTTTATACCGTCCCCTATAAAGGCTACCTTTGCATTGGGTTGCTTTTTTAGTTCTTCTACTTCGTTGAGCTTATCTTCTGGCAGCATTCCACCTTTGGCCCAATCAATGTTCAATTCTTTAGATATTTTTTGGGTAATGGAATCCTTATCGCCAGAAAGCATTATAACTTTCGAAATTCCTGAATCTCTGATTTGTTTAATGGCTTGGTGTGCATCTTCCTTGAGTTCGTCGGCAATAGTTACATAACCTGCAAATTTTCCATCAATGGCTACCATTACAATAGATTCCACAATATCATTGGTTGCAGATGGAACTTCGATACTATTTGAGGTCATCAATGCTTTATTCCCTACTAAAACAGTCTTACTGTTGACCGTTCCTTTTAAACCTTTTCCTGCTACTTCAGAAACTTCAGTAGCTTCAAAATCTGCACCTTTCGCTTTATATTCCAATATTGCCTTTGCAATGGGATGGGTGGATTGCTCTTCCATCGCCATTAGGTATTGCATAAATTCCGCTTCCGAAAATGCAGAACTGTTTACCACTTCCTTAATCTTAAAAACACCTTTGGTAACCGTTCCCGTTTTGTCCATTACTACCGTATTCACTTTAGTCATTGCATCTAAAAAAGATGCGCCCTTGAATAGAATACCGTTGCGTGATGCTGCACCCAATCCGCCAAAATAACCTAGAGGAATGGAAATAACCAATGCACAAGGACAGGAAATAACCAAGAAAATCAATGCTCGATATAACCAGTCCCGAAACACGTAATCATCTATAAAAAAGTAAGGTAGGAACGTCAAGCCGATAGCGAGGAACACAACAATAGGTGTATAAATCCTTGCGAACTTCCTTATAAATAATTCAGTTTTTGATTTTCTGGCGGTTGCATTTTGAACCAAATCAAGAATACGCGCAATGGAACTGTCTTTAAATTCTTTGATAGTTTCAATCTCGATTACGCCTTCAAGATTGATGCTTCCTGCAAAAACATTATCGCCATTGGCAATAGTATCAGGTTTGCTTTCGCCTGTCAAAGCTGCCGTATTAAATGAACCCTTTTCGGAAAGCAGAATACCATCAAGTGGAACTTTTTCACCTACCCTTACCTGAATTTTTTCGCCAATTTGTACAGTCTCAGGACTGACCGAAACAAAATCATCGTTCCTATATACTAAAGCTTCATTCGGACGCACATCCAGCAATGCTTTTATGTTTCTCTTGGCACGATTGACAGCAGCATTTTGAAAAAGTTCGCCAACGGCATAAAATAACATTACTGCTACACCTTCAGGATATTCGCCTATGGCAAATGCACCTAAAGTGGCAATGGACATTAAGAAAAATTCAGTAAAGAAATCACCGTTCTTAATACTGTTCCATCCTTCCCTGATAACGGGAAAACCGACAGGTATATAGGCAACGGTGTACCAAACAATTCTGACCCATCCCTTGAAAAACGGAAAGGCATCAAAATAATCAATACCAATGCCAATTATGAGCAACGCAAAGCTGAAAATAGCCGGCAGATAAGTTTTGAAATCAGATAGTTGTTCAGGACTGCTGTGGTTATGGCCATCATCGTGGCTATGCTCACCAGAATGTTCTTTAGTATTTAAGTCCCGTAGGTTTGTTTTTTTCTTTTTCATAAATCTGAACGATATTGAATTAATACTGTTTTAAGGTCATTTGGTATTTCCATTCTTTTTAATGGCGGCACATTCGAACCACCTGTATTGCCTACTGGAACGTGGTCAATGAAAGATTTCCAGCCACCCACAAAAAGACGAACGATTTGACCAAATACTTCTTTTAAGTCTTTTTGACGAAAACCGAATTTGAGCATCAACCAATGACTATAAGTGTGTTCCAAAGGATAAGACTGACCGATAATATGTGAGCGTTCTAATTGATTCCAAGCTTTTGATAAATCATTTGCTAATAATGCTTGCCTATATCTTCTTAATTCTTGCTCATAAGACTTTTTCAGTCCTTTTGGCATAGTGGTATTTAATTTCATATTAAACTTATTTTTGAATCCAAATTTTAGCTTGTTCCTTATCTTCTAACCTAAAGAATTTAACCTCAGAGCTTGTAAATACATCGGTTATTTTTGCAGCCCATTCTTGCCATTTATTTTCACCGACAAAAGCCATTTTTCCATAATCTGAAATATGTGCTGAATCTACCTTAATATCTTCCCATAAGCCTTTAAGTGTATAGCCTTCAAAATCTTTCATTTCAAAATAAAAATTAACCTTGTTTCCTTTTTCAATAATCTTGTGGATGAGCGGATGTATCTTTTCCACATCGCTTTTTGAAATTTTCCCGCTTATTGTAGCCGAAATCAAGTTGTCCTTTTCTGGTTTCTTTATCAATATCATAATTTGTTAATTTTTATCCGAAAAGTACCTTAAAAACAGGTGCAACGGAAGTGCATTTATTGACCACTACATTTCTCACAAATACCTTTCAATACCAAGTTTGCTTCTTCTGCAATGTACCCATCTGGAAGATTGATATGTGGAATCTTATGTTCCGTCAGGCAAACAGTCTCATCACAATTACTGCAATGAAAATGCAAGTGCAAATCTTGTTCAAGTTCACAGTTGCAACCTGGTTCACATAGGGCATATTTCGAAATGTTAGTACCATCGTCTATCTGATGGACGATGCCTTTTTCCTCAAAAGTTTTTAGTGTACGATACAAGGTAGTCCTGTCCGCTTTTGTAAAAGCGTTCTCAATATCTGCTAGTGCGACCGCAATGTCTTTTTCTGCCATATACTTATAAATTAATATGCGCATTGCTGTTGGGCGTACACCTTGTTTTTCTAGTGTTTTTTCTATTTCTGTCATCTTATGATGGTGTTAATATATTTAGTGTGAGTGTTCTGCTTCGCCTTTTTTCATTTCTGCCATTAAATAGTAGGCATTGTTAAAGGCATATTTTGTATTCGGTTCTTGGTCTATAAGAAAATCAATGGCAATCCATTCGTCATCATTCGTGTTCTTTCTAACTTCTATGGGTATGAAAGCCCAATTATTACCTTCCTTTTCAGCGGAAAACACAAAGAACCTATTACCATCAGCGGCTATGGCACTTTCAGGAATTGCCCTTTTAACAGAATTGTCCGTTTGAATTCTTCCTTGTATGTACATTCCCGGTATTAGATTCCCTTGCTTGTTCTCGATTTCTGCGTGTACGTGCAATGCCTTTGGGTTTTGCTCAAAAGTTTTTCCCACGGAATAGATTTCTGCGGTTAGTTCTTGGCCCTGATTAGACTGCACGTTAAACGTAACCATCTGCCCTTTTTTGACTTTATAGACATCCTTTTCAAAGACCATCAAATCAGCGTGAACGTGATGGGTGTCCACGACTTCCATAAGGTCGGTTTGCGGTTCTACGTACTGACCTGTTTTTACCTCTACTTTTTGAACGTATCCTTCTATGGGGCTGCGCAAGGCCACACGCTGATAAATAGTTCCCTTTCTAACGCCAGAAGCGCTAACATTTAGTTGTTGCAGCTGCGCTTCCAGACCGTTGGCCATACTTCGGGATGCCTCATATTGAGCTTCTGCTTTTTGAAAATTGGCACCGCTACCTACACCAGCGTCATATAAAGTCTTTTGTCTTTCAAATTCCTTTTTAAGATATTGGCTATTGCTATACGCATTCAGATAATCCGTCTGTTTTTGAATGATATTGGGATGGGATAAATAAGCGACCGTTTGCCCTTTGTTGACCTTATCGCCCTCAATAACCTCGATGGAAACCACATTTGCACCTATGACCGAAGTGATAGTCGCTTCATTCTGAGGTGGCACTTCCAGTTGGCCATTTGCTTCCACATAACCGCTCATATTTCGCAATTGCAAAGTATCAACTTTCATTTGTAATGCATCGAACTGTTTGGCTGTTAGCATCACTTCTTCAGCTTCGTCCTCTGTGTGTGCTTCTTCCATTTCGGAATTTCCCTCATCGTTTGCGGCAGTCTCGGATTTAGAGTCGCCGCAAGCTGTTAGACCTAAGAGCATCGTAAATAATCCGATAACTGTATATTTAGATAGATTTTTCATTTGTTATTGTTTGAAATATTGAAGTTCGAAAACTGATTTTAAGTAATTGTCGAGAGCGTCCAGCGCATCCATTTCCGTCTGAATGGCATCCCGTATAATTTGCGTGAACGCTGCATAGTCCACCGCCCCTTCTTTATAGGCGAGCAATGCACCTTTGCGTTGTTCTTCTGCAAGTGGTAAGGCTTTATCACTATAAAAAGCCCAAGAACCTTCCCATTTTTGATAAGCTTGTATTGCCTGCTGATATTCAGATTGCAGTTGCCGTTGGGTAAAATCTGCATTTGCTCTCGCGATTTCGTTATCTATTTTAGAGGCTTTTGCTTGGCTACGTACCGCACCTGAAAAAAGAGGAATGGAAATACCTGCCTGATAACTATAAAACCCATTATTGCCGTTTACTCTTTGAAGTCCGCCCTGTAAGTTGAAATTGGGCATCAAATCGGAACGCGCTGCTTCATAGTTAGCTTCTGCTTCATTAATGCGTTTTTGCGAAAGTTGTAGTTCAGGATGTTTGCCTAAATCGGTGCCCATTCCCAATATGGCAACCTCACTACCTTCTAAAGTTTCAGGAACGGAATAATACGTGTCTGATACCAACCAAAGATTCAATTTTTGCAAGGCAATGGCATAATCGCTTTCTGCCTGTAGCAATTTGTTACTGATTTGCAAGGCTTGATTTGTGGCCGATGAATATTCCAGTCTTGAAATAGCTTCCACCTCAAAGTTGAGTTGAATGGCCTTTTCAAATTGTGAATAGATGGAATCCAGTTCACGGTACAGTTCAAATTTCTGCCTTTGCTGATAGGCTTGTGACCAAGCCTTTTTAACTTCCCGTTCTACCTGAAGTTCAGAAAGCTCAAGAGCTGTTTCCGCTAAAGCGATACGCTGTTTTTGCAAACGCTTTTTAGCACCTATACCGAATAGGTTGATATTCTGCTGTCCTAAACCAACCAAAGTGTAAATACCCTGACTATCCGAAATTTCCTCGCCACCCGTAAACACTTGAGTATTTCCAAAATCGTAAGCTGTACCCTTTAGCACAGTTTGTCTTTGAATTTCCAACTGTTTCGTTTTCAATAGCGGATAGTTTTTCTTAGAAACTTCTACTGCTTTTTCCAATGATATAACTGGCAGGGAATTATTCTGAGGAACTTCTTGTGCCTTAACGAAAGTAGATGTAAACAGTAAACAGACTACCGCAGTTGCAGTAACGAATTTTGGATTGACTTTCATCTTACGTTCCGAGCGTTTCTCGACCCATTGATAAAAAATAGGAAGAATAAAAAGTGTCAAGAGCGTCGAAGTTAGCAATCCACCAATGACAACGGTAGCTAATGGTCGCTGTACTTCAGCCCCAGCCGATGCTGAAATGGCCATTGGAAGAAACCCTAATATATCGGTCAAGGCGGTTAGCATAATAGGACGAATTCTACGTTTAGTCCCTTCTATAATTCGCTGTCTTAAGTCGGTAACGCCTTCTTCTTTCAGCTCGTTTAGTCCACTTATCATTACCAATCCGTTAAGTACCGCTACCCCGAATAGCACAATAAAACCTACCCCTGCGGAAATGCTAAAAGGCATATCCCGAAGCCATAGGGCGAATACACCGCCTATGGTCGCCATTGGTATGGCCAGATAAATCATTAAGGTCTGCGGAAAAGATTTTAATGCGAAATAAATCAAGATAAAGATTAGTATCAAAGCAATTGGGACAACCGTTTGCAACCGATTACTGGCACGTTCAAGATTCTCGAATGCACCGCCATAACGAATATAATATCCTGGGGGAAGGTCGAATTGGGCATCCAATTTTGCTTGAATTTCTTCGGTCACGTATATTAATGCCCACGTATGTTCTACGATTTGTATTGTCACGGCTTATTTGCATTGGACCGGATTCGTAGCTCACATCTGCGATTTCCCGAAGTGGGATTTGCGAACCATTAGGAAGATTTATGAACAGGTTTTGGATATCGGCAATACTTTCCCGATTTTCTTTTTGTAGGCGAACAACCAAATCGAACCGCTTTTCGCCCTCGAAAATAACACCTGCTTTTCCACCTGCAAAAGCAGCTTGTAACACACTATTGAGCTGGTTGATTTCAAGACCGTATTGCGCCAGCTTATTACGGTTATAGTTAACCGTAATTTGAGGAAGGCCATCGGTTGCCTCTACTTTCATATCTGCAACACCGGGAACGGTCGCTATGATTTTGCCCATTTCCTCAGCCTTACTTGCGAGAACATCCAAATCTTCCCCGAACAACTTGATAGCGACATCTTCGCGAACGCCCGTAAGCAGTTCGTTGAATCGCATTTCTATTGGTTGCGTAAACTCAAAATTGACACCCGGAACGATACTAATAGCATCCTTCATTTTTTCCAACAGTTCATCCTTGCTCTCAGCGGATGTCCACTCATCGCTTGGTTTAAGGATAACGAATACATCGGCAATATCCATCGGCATCGGGTCGGTAGGCACATCGGCCACACCGATACGGCTCATGATAGTTTCTACTTCTGGAAATTCCGCTTTTACGATACGCTCGATTTTTGTCGTGGTCTCAATGGTTTCAGTAAGAGAACTACCGGGCTTTAAAATGGCGTGGAAAGCAATATCGCCTTCGTCCAATTGTGGTATGAACTCGCCGCCCATTCTGGTAAAGGCAAAAATGGCAACTACAAAAAGTGCAACGGCAATGCCTATAATCACTTTTCCCTTGACGAGTGATTTGGTAAGTAGCGGCTCATACTTTCGCTCTATCCAATGGACGAACTTATCGCCATAAGATTGTT
>Ga0209185_1001964_pt1 | contig 15750 bp, 9 predicted proteins | sample SidtaG_2_FD_187425 | JGI IMG/M metagenome (GOLD analysis project Ga0209185, IMG submission 187425) | Marine algal microbial communities from Sidmouth, United Kingdom - Sidmouth_Asex2 metaG (SPAdes) (version 2) | ecosystem: Host-associated > Algae > Red algae > Unclassified | place: Sidmouth... | reverse complement strand
AGGTATCACTTAGCCCTGAAAGGGCGAAATTTCAAGTTATATCGCCCTTTCAGGGCTGGCGAAGTAGATTTATTCCGAGCAATGGGCTGACACCCATTGTTATAATATGTCGTCCCGTTGGGACTTGTGACAAAATTATATTTCGATGAAAATGATTTCTCATTCAGAACCAATCACCCCTGCCTCCAAAAGGGGGAGGTAGTTCGCATTCTAATTTCGCAGGTAACATATTTATTTGATAATAAGTCAAATACAAATTATAAAAAATCATTGTTCAGTAGAATAGCCTTTGGGTATCAGGAACAAAATAAATATACATTCTCGACTTGTTCTTTTTCCTTTACACTTCACCAAATTTTCCTTAAATACAGTAAGTATTCGTGTCAAATTTGGTTCGTCTAAAGAAAAAATAACGACACGAGGAATATACATTTATTTAATTTCTGATACTAGGGGATGGGGCGTGCGTCAAAAAAAAATGGTCTGCCGCGATGAACGCATCAGACCATTGATTCACACAAAACAAACCTTGAACCAGAAAAATTCTGGCACACTTTATTTCACCAAAATTCAAGCCAAAGAGTGTTAAAAAATGGTTCTTTATGATTTTAGCCAACCTGTGAGATTTATAAATCGAAGCATTAGGGGCAAATTTCAGTTTTAGTCACCTAAGATGCGTAGCATTGACCCCGTTTGTAGCAAAATCTAAACAGCAACCGATTAAGGTACGTTAGTACCGACCCCGTTTGGCGGTTTAACGGTGTCGTTCCTACGGAACTCTGTCGGTTGGGGAAACTCTTTTGCTACAAACAGGGTCGGTGCTAGCGTACCTTTTGAATTGACTAATTTGGTTCTTTGACAAATCCCGTGATTGTTCGTTTTTCTGCCTCGCGATTGTTCGTCCCTTGCGTAAGGGATAGTAGGTGTTGTTTGAACGTAAGGGAAGACGAAAAAAATAATCTACCCGTCTGAATTGTTCTTTTTCTTATATGTTTCACTAAATCTTCCTTACGTAGCTCGGCTATGCGCGTCAAATTTAGCCAAACATATAAAAAAAATAACGGCTTCATTTGGGGTAGATTATTTTCTTCCTCTTCCCTAACGTAGCGATAGCGGAGTGGAGAGAGTGCCGGATAGCCCGACCCCCGACTGATAAGGAGGGGGATACGCCCAAATTTTTGTTCACTTCACTGGATTTGTCAAAGAACCACTAATTTTAATCGCAGAGCTTGGTTTTAGTCGGCAGACGAAGGTTTTTGTAAAGCGTTTTCGGTTAATTTCAAGAATTTTAGCCACCAACAAAGGCATTCGGCTGACGACACCTACTTTGCACGACCGACTATCAGCCCAAGGTTGGACAAGATAACAGGCATTTTCAAAATGCCTGTTATCTTTTAGCGCTGGAAATCAGGACTTTGTATAAAAAAGTACGGAATTGACCATTAATTGGGCAGCACCGTTAGGTGCAAAATATTGGTAGCTTTTTATGTGAAAAAATCGTACAGAGTGCCTTTAGGTACTCAATATTGTGAACCTAAAGGCTCACCGGCATATATTTTTATTAGATTTTTACCAATATTCGACCTCTAACGAGGTCATTGAGGATTTTGCCCAATTAATGGTCAATTCCGAAAAAGTATAAACAACTGACTATCAAAGTGTCCAACGTTAGACGGGTAGTCGCACGACCATATAAAATTATGGAGGTGTTCGAGTAAAATAGGGAATAGTCGCAAGGCGAATGTTTTTATGAAAATGGGTGTTTAAATACTCAAATATCCATGTTCAGCAAAGGAATTCGCCTTGCGACTCGCGTATAATTGCCCACCCTATTTTTGTCGAACACTACCAAAATTATAAAGAACCTAAAAAACGATACCTCGTAAAAAACGAATAGTCAATTGTATATCCGGCTGCAAATAACGGTCATCTTCCAAAGCAGTGACCACCTTTCGATATTTTTCCACAATCTCCTCTATCTGCGGCGACGATTTTGTAGGGCGACGAAATTCAAGTGCCTGCACTGCTACCATAAATTCGATGGCTAAGAGTCGTTCCAAATTATGTACCACGCGATAAGCTTTTGTGGCGGCATTGGCAGCCATACTGACGTGGTCTTCCTGCCCATTCGACGAGACAATGCTATCCACCGAAGCGGGTGTGCAAAGTTGTTTGTTTTGACTCGCAATGGATGCCGCGAGATATTGTACTATCATTAAACCGGAATTTAGCCCTGAATTTTTAGCCAAAAAAACAGGCAAACCCCGTGTTCCGGAAATAATTTGATACAAGCGTCGTTCGGAAATACTGCCCAACTCAGCCAGGGCAATCGCCAACATATCAAGCGGCAAAGCCAGCGGCTGGGCATGAAAATTTCCGCCGGAAAGTACGCCTTCAGTTTCCTCAAAAAGATTTGGATTATCGGTCACAGAATTGGCTTCTATGGCTACGGCTTTGCGGATGTATGTGAGGGCGTCCTTGCTCGCGCCATGCACCTGCGGCACACAACGGAAGGCGTAAGGGTCTTGGATAGAATGTTTTTCGAGCTTTGATATTTCGCTGTCTTTCAACCAATTGCGAATCGAGGCGGCGGTTTCGATTTGTCCGGCATGCGGTCGGATGTCGTGCAAACGGGCGTCAAAAGGCGTCAATCGACATTGAAAAGCATCGACAGAAATCGCGGCATTGAGGTCGGCGAGTTGGCTGAGGTGATTGGATTTGGTGAGGCACCACACGGCGTAGGCGAGCGAAAATTGAGTTCCATTGAGCAATGCCAAACCTTCTTTGGATTGCAATTTGACATTCGCAAAAGCCACCTCCGTAGGCAAGTCACCTATCGGCATTTTTTCACCTTTATAATACACATTTCCAATGCCAATCAGCGCGAGACTCATATGCGCCAAAGGAATCAAATCGCCCGATGCACCGAGCGAACCTTGCTCAAATATTTCGGGTAAAATATCATTATTATACAAATAAATCAATCGCTCTACTGTCTCCAAACGCACCGCCGAATGACCGTAAGAAAGACTTTGAATTTTGAGCAACAACATCAAACGCACAATTTCCGGCGGCACCGCATCGCCCGTGCCACAGGCATGTGAAACAACCAAATTATATTGTAACTGTTCGAGTTTTTCTTGCGAAATACTAATGTCGCAGAGCTTCCCAAAGCCTGTATTGACGCCATAAATCACCCGGTTTGTTTCGCTTAAAATGTGTTCCAAATAGGCGCGATTTTTTTGAATCAATTGGCTGCTCGTATCCGACAATTCGATATGGTGAGGCGTGGCAATGAGTGTTGCCAACTTTTTGAGCGTCAATGTATCAGGGCTGATTTTATGTGTATGTACCATGCGAAATTTTTTGTACGCAAAAGTATAAAATTATAAGTACTAAATTATAAATTCCAAATGATTTGAGTGTGTCACATGTCAGTGGTGAAGAAAAGGTGCATGCCGATAGCTATCGGCACGACACCATTTGTAATAACGGACTGAGCCTCCACCTCTAAAGGCGCGTAGCGTCGGCACTCTTAGTGCGGTGGTTTGAATAGTGCCGACGCTATGCGCCTTTGGAAAGAGGGGGGGAATGACCTTGTTATAAATGGGGTCGGTGCTACTGCACCTATCGAAACTCTTCACCGCCGTTTTGTGACACACTCAAATAAATTCAGAAAGACGGCTGCTTTTTGGGGATTTTTATTTTTATTTTGAGGTTGAAGTTGAGGTTGAAATTGAAGTTGAAGTTGAAATTGAGGTTGAAGTTGAAGTTGAAGTTGAAATTTCATTTAACCAATTCCTCCAACTGTCGCATACTTTCTTGGTTGCCTTTTTCATAGAAAGAATTTATCACGTCGATTTTGCTACGCGGCGTGATGTGCCAACTGACGGAAGCGCGTTTTTCCTCCGCTTCGGGGCGATACACCAGTTCGATGACATCTACTTTGTCTTTGCCGAGTGCCTGAATCATGGCATTGAGTTGGTTGTCATTACGATAATCTTGTCCGGTATTGGTGCTGGCTGCGGTGCCGAGCGGGTTGAGCAATCGCCCGGCGATCGTGGTGCGTGTGCCTTCACCAAAATCGTTGAGTTTGTCAATATCGCGCATTTGTACGATGAGTACGCCGCTAGTGTTTTCCAAAATCCAATCGCTGAAATTGAGGACAAAACGACTCGCAGCAAGTACGCCATAATTGTCGCGCCAACCGGCGTCTATCATCCGTATGGGCGGTTCGCTCGGCAGGTAGGCATTGGGTAGGATGTAGGGGAAAGTCGCGTTCATGCGTAGCGCACTCGTAAAGCGCAGGCTATCAGCGTCTTGCGCAGCAAAGAAGCGACTAAATTCTACTGCATCAGGTTCGGGATTGAGCTTATCGGCAGGCTGTGTGAAAGGCTGCGTGAGGTAACTGACGCCCAAAGGCGAAATGTAAACCTGTCGGAGATTGTATGCTGAAACTGGCGTCAAAACCATCATCGGAATAAGGGCGTCTTGTTCGGCTTGGCGATAGGCAGCGATGTTTTTTTCCAATACGCCGTCGGTATTTTCGAGGAGTTGTCGTTCAAAAATATAGCCTCTGTCTTTATAGTATTTGCGTCCGCCATAATCGAATTTGAGCCATGGAACAAAAATATCGCTGGCGAGAATGGAAAAAATGACGGGATTGAGGAGGTCTTTTGCGGCATTATCAACATAAACGGGGTCGTAAATATTGATGTCGCCATTGGATTTGCTTTGCAATAAAATCTCGCGAAAATAAGCTGCACCAATCATACCGCCCGATGCACCTGTCATGAGTGTGGTGTGTTCTAAAAGTCTGCCTTTCAATAGGCTATCCATTTTTTGTAGGGCATGAACGGTGAAAACACTCTGCCGAATACCGCCGCCACTGGTACACAAAATGACCATTTTGGGCTGACGAATGAGGCGTCCTCGTCCGAATTTGCTGCGCCATTTTTCGAGAATTTTTAGGGTCGCTTGGCGGTCTTTTTCTATGATATCGGGGGTGGTGATGCTATCGAGATGGGCATAATTGTAAGGTGCTTTTTGGGTGTCGTAATTGAGTCCGTAGGCGCGATTTTCAAATTCGACGGGCAGCTCTGAGAGTGCGTTGAGTCCCATCAACAGAAGGATAAATGCCGTAGTTCGCCAACTGCCCATCCAATAACTCAATGCCCCGACGAGGCTCATCAGCACCGCTGAAAAGATAAAAATACCACCAGCGGCAGGGATTTGTAAGTAGGTATTTTCCATAAAAAGCCCCATGGTGAATAGGGCAAAAATGCTCAATAATTGAGAGATAATGGCATTTTGATGATTTTGTCGAAAAACACGATGCAGCCATTCGATGGGATAATGTTCGACATTACGAACTAGACGGACTTGGAGTTTGAGCGATAAATAATAATCGACGTGACAGGCTTCTTTAAAAATTTCTTCGGGGTCGTCAGTGATATCTTTGCGATTTTTGAGTAATAGGGGGAGTTCTTTGCTGAATTTTTTTTGTAAGATACTGATGTCGCTATTTGTTAGTTGAAAATACAGCGTACCGAGTAATAACATCGAAATCAACCCGACCAAAAAACCGAATACATCAAAGGCAATGCTATACTGCGCCGCGAGTTCGTTATACCATTGGAAATTAATTGTTTTTATCAAATAAAAAATAATGAAAGCGGTGGGTATTAAGGAGTTATTTAGAAAAAACTTGGCGAATGGACGATTTAGCGAAGCTAAAAAAGGAAAACGGTAACTGTACAATATATAGGTCGTGATGTTCCATATCATCAAAAAACCACCGAAGGTAAAGCCCATCCACCAGAAGCTCCAAAAGTTGACATTGCCAAGATATTCTGGTCCCAAAAAGAGGTCTTGTATGCCATAGGTGCGCCCAAATCCGCCCGAAATCATCAGCACAGGCAGTAGCCACAAAAACAATAAAAATTGATTGTTTTTGATGTGTAAAACAAGTAATTGAATCGGAAATGAATAAAAAATACCGCGCATGTTTTGTGTTCTTTATACTTTGTATTTGGAAATTAGGTAATGGGGAAATTAAGTAAGGGAAAACGAAAAAATAATCTACCCGTCTGAATTGTTCTTTTTCTTATATGTTTCACTAAATCTTCCTTAGTGAAAGAAAATAAATAACTTCTTCATTTGGGGTAGATTATTTTCTTCCTCTTCCCTAATTAGACTAACGAAAGCATAATTCGCTATTTATCAGCATAATAAAAATTGTAATAAAAATAATTTAAAATAAAATAAAATGCAAATCAACGTAAATTATTGATAATGAGTGATTTACCTGATTACCCAGTTCCCTAATTACCCAATGTCCGAAGTCCAGAAAGAAAACGAAACGTTAAAAATTTGAAAAGTAAGAAAAGCCTTATTAAATTTGGAACAATTTATGGGTAAAACATAAACCAAACCAATTAAAACTCGTCTATATTTAGTAGAATGGGCAATTGGTGAATTAGATAAGTGAAAGAAAATAAATAACATGTGCCATTATACTCGTCTTTTTTCCGTCTAAGAATCCTTTGAAATCCTTAGACGAAAAAAATACTTCGCATTATGGGACAATTTATTTAATTTCTTTCACTTACGTAGCTTGGCTATGCACGTCAAATTTAGCCAAACATATAAAAAAATAACTTCTTCATTTGGGGTAGATTATTTTCTTCCTCTTCCCTTACTAAACGCTGTTCATGAATCACCAGTATAAAATTTTAATATGAAAAATGCAAATCTACTCTTTTTATTTTTATTTATCAGCTTTACGCTAGCGGCACAAAGCGACTACACCTATGTGACAGACCGACAATTTAATGAACCCGGCGAACTGTACGGCTACACCCTCATGCCAAATGAGTGGGAAGACGCCAGCGGCAGCCACGGCAAATTGAGTCCCGGCGAGGTCGCATTTACGATTACACGCGGCTACCTGACGGTCAAAGGCGGCGAGGCGGCAGGTGCTTACGGCATCAGTCGTATCGAAAAAGAAAGTAATCGCATCATGAAGGTATACACCTTGGATTCTAAAGACCCTTCCAAACAAGGCAGTCTGAAAATTGTCTTGGACGATAACCGGAATATCGACGCTTATATTTTCCGTCGCTCTCGTAATCACGATGAGGTAATCTACTACCAAGCCGGACTTTCGAGCAGCCAAAAACAAAAAGACCAACAGTTTTTTACCAATAGAAATCAATTGGTTTTTAAAGATGATAGCCAGATTTGGGGCAATACTATTCGTCCGCATTTTGTACTGACACGCAGCAAATGCAATCGTTTGTACATCGAAGATGAGGTTTCGATAGAGTTTATCGAAGATATAGAAATCAAAGAAAAGCCTGTAAAAGAAGTGCTTGCAAAAAAGTCTAAAAAGAAAAAGAAAGAAGAAGTCGTTGCAGTCGCCGAAGAAGACCTCTTTGACGATGACCTCGATGACCTCGAAGATGACGAAACTACAGGCGCAGATATTGGTTTTTTCAGAGCGATGGACGACGAAAAAGAAGTATCGGAAGATGACGAATTTGAAAGTGATTTCCCAACAACAGCAGCCGAAACGCCTGCACCGAAAGCCTCAAAAGGAAGACAGAAAACGCCAAAAGCTCCAAAAGAAAAACGTACTTATAGTATGGTATACCGCTATAATACACAATCGGGCGGCGGCGCAGCAGACATCAAAGAAGAAGTTTATACCATCAAAAAATGGAAACGCCTTGCGAGCCAACAAAGTGGAGACAGAGAGTCGCGTTATGTGGTTACGTTGACGACTAATGCGGGTGATGTCATGCTCTATCTCAATGAACGCAACGCTGTTTCAATGCTTGAAATAGATGGTAATCGCTACTTGATGAAGGGCTATTAGACATTATTCCAAAGTAATTTGTAAGTAGTGGGACAAAAATAGGCTTACTTTTTGACGGTTTCTTTTTCCGCTATTTTTCCCTACAAAAATCCTTATCCCGAATCAAGTACGGGACAGGCTGTAGCGTAGGCTATGTGCGGTTTTTGTAAGAAAAAATATCGAAAAAATAACCACGTCAAAATTGTAAGCCTATTTTTGTCCCACTACTTAGTGAAAGAAAATAACTTCTTCATTTGGGGTAGATTATTTTCTTCCTCTTCCCTAAAGTTCAAGCGTAAGTCTCAAGTTCAAGTTTTGGTTCTTTGATAAATTTATTGGTTGTTCGTTTCTCGCGTAAGGGATAGTAGGTGTTGTTTGAACGTAACGGAGCGATAGCGAGAGTGGAGAGAGTGCCGGATAGCCCGACCCCCGACTGATAAGGAGGGGGATACGCCCTAATTATTATTCATTTCACCGGATTTGTCAAAGTGAAAGAACTCAAGTTTTCAGAATTTGCTATGCAAATTCTTTGGAATGTGATTCATCCCGAACTTCTTAATTTGATTTTGAGCTTGAAATTTTCGTAAATTTGTGTTTATAAAATAGAGTTTATTTACTTTTAAAAATTATGCAAAAATATATATTAACATTACTTGTTGCCTGTGTTTGTACTTACACCAATGCACAAGACAGTAGTTTCAAAATGGATAGAGTGCCTGTACTTGCTGCCGACACGACCCAACCACAAAAGCCTATTATAGAAAGCGTACCCCGTACTGAAGCGGCAAGTCAGCCCGTTGGTACAACTACAACTACAACTACGACGACTACGACCACCACGGCTACACCACCGACCAATGAGTACGGCGAAGTCTATTCGGAAGCCATCAAAACGAAAGAAGGCTATTGGGTGATTGGTATTTCGCCGACTTTTACTGAGCCGCCTGCGGGCGTACAGGGTTCATACACATTGGGTTATGGCGATGGTATGACTACGCCGACCACTACCACCACGATAGCAACCGATAATTATACGCCTGCGACTACGACTTATACGACACCCGTTACGAGTACTGATACGCCTGCGCCTGCTTATACGAGCGAGGTTGTGAGTTCGGGTAAAATGTACCGTGTCCAACTCTCTGCAACCAAGAAGTACAGAGCAGAACGTTATGAAAAATTATTTGATTTGGGTAGTATCGTATTGGAAGATACCGAGACCAAGAAGGGCACTTTTACGCGCGTATTACTCGATGGATTTTATACCCTTGAAGATGCCCGCCGTGCCCTCACAACCGTCAAAGAACGCGGTAATGAAAGGGCTTTTGTCGTCGTATACGATAATGGCGTGCGACAAAAAGGTATTTACAGGAAATAAAAACGGTAGACGGCTGACGGTAGACGACCAACGGCTGGCGACTAATGATATAAAAACGGTCTTTCGGATTTTCCGAAAGACCGTTTTTTTTGTTTTTGAATTGTAGAGAAAATTTATGAATTTTCTCTACAATTTAAAACGTATGGTACTCATTCCGTATTACGTTAGATTCATTCACTCAAAATTCATTCATTCACTCATTTCATTTGAGCATTTCATCATTACGATATTTCATCATTGCTCAATTCCGCCTATCCAGTCCCCATGAAAGTTTCTCGCGAATGGTGGACATAAAATTGCGGTCATGTAAGCGAACGAGATTTATGGTAAAATCTTCGCGGCGGATGGCTATTTGATGTTTTGTGGTGATGGCTTCAAAGCGCGAATCCATTGTACAAAGGAAGCTATCTACGCGCCCTTCTACCTCAAATGAAACCACCGAATCGTCGGAAATAACGATGGGGCGTACCGTCAGATTGTGCGGCGCGACGGGCGTGATCACAAAGTTACCGGAATCGGGAAAGATAATCGGACCACCACAACTTAGTGAGTAACCTGTTGAGCCTGTGGGAGTTGCCATGATGATGCCATCTGCCCAATAGGAGTTGAGATACTCGCCGTTGATATAAGCATGAACGGTAATCATGGACGAGGTATCGCGTTTGAGCAAAGTAAAGTCGTTGAGCGCATAGGGCGCATCTCCGAAAAGCGGCATATTGGAATCGAGGTGTAGCAGGCTGCGGCGTTCGATGATATATGCGCCTTGTTGGAGAGATTGAAAAGCCTCATGGATTTGGTCTTTTCCGATGCTCGAAAGAAACCCCAATCGCCCCAAATTGATACCCATAATCGGCGTACCCGAATCGCGTACCAGCGTCACGGCATCCAGAATCGTTCCATCACCACCAAGACTCACGATAGTATCAACCTGCTCCCGCGCCAGATAGTCGTAATCTTCGTAGACATCTATCGGCGACTTAAATTGGATGTGGTCTTTGATTTTGTCAAAATACGCACCATACACATAAGGCTGAATGCCCAGGCGGTGCATGGCGTCAAAAGTCTCCTGAATGTAAGGTACATCCTCCGGCTTAAATGTTCGACTATATACGGCTACGTGCATTTTCTGTCTGATTGTTGAATTGTTAAATTGTTTCGCTTTGCTGATTGTTTTATTGTTTCAGCTTCGCTGATTGCTTTTTGTTGGATTTTTTTTGCGAAGCAAAAAAGAACGGAATTGAGCATTAATTGGGCAGCACCGTTAGGTGCAAAATATTGATAGCTTTTTATATGAAAAAACCGTACAGAGTGCCTTTAGGTACTCAATATTGTGAACCTAAAGGCTCACCGAGCATAGATTTTTATTAGATTGTTACCAATATTCGACCTCTAATGAGGTCATTGAGCATTTTGCCCAATTAATGGTCAATTCCGAAAAGGAATAAAATAATCAGCGAAACAATAAAGCAATCAGCGAAGCTGAAACAATAAAGCAATCAAAACCCAAGATTAAAATGTAAATATACGCCTTTTTCGAGCAAATGATTGAAACTGTATTCGAGTTGAAAAACAAAATTGTGGTACAACACGAAATCCACCCCGGCACCGACACCCAACAACCAATCGTTTGCAAGTAGAGAAGTAGACGTCTCGAAAGGGTCGGCTACGTAGCCGATGTCAAGATGCGTTTTTGAGTAAATTTTCAGTGGCATTGCCTTCATTCGTTTGATGGGAATATAACGTGTCGCATCAATTTCGCCATCAAAAATTGCATAGCGCATACTATTTTTCAAATATCCAAAATCCTGACCATCAATCACATAATACTCATAACCACGAATATAGTTTTCCTCATAACCAATCGCACGACGGAGTTGATAATACGGCGAATTTTTTTGAATCAAAGACTTGTGTAGCCGCGAAAGCATTTCCAAACTCCATTTTTCGCCAAACGAATGATAATTTGCGAAAGCCACATTGACAAATAAGTTATTCACATTGCCCACTAAGCCCAAACCATCCTTTTGCGCCCAAGCCAATAAACGCCAACCATCTGTAGCATAAGTGCGGATATTTCGCTTATCATAATCATATTCATAAGACAGCGAAAAATAGGCTTGTTGCGTTTTACCATCCAACAAAAAATCAGGATTCAGCGTAGCGATAGTATCTGCAATATTATAATTATAAAAACCCAACGAAAGCGTTTGTTTTTGGAACAAATCCGGTTGAAACAACACACTCGCCATTGCGTTGAACTGCTGCAAAGTATATTCGCTATCACTTTCATAAAAATAAAGACTATCGCGTATCGTCGCATAAGGCGTTTCGCGTCGGCGAGCGTATTGCACATTAAATGAAGTCCCAAATTGCTGTTTTTCGCCCATAAACGGATGAGTATATTCCACCTCAAACTCCTGTTCGTAACCAAACTGTACCTCCACTTGCAGCGGGTCGGCATTGCCCGTAAAATTCTCATGATACAGCACTGCGCCAACATTCAAGCGATTAAAAGCGTGATTCTGTTCCACCCACCACGCATTGAAATTCCTATCGGCATACTCCACAAAAGGAAGCGGATAGAGGTACCAATTTTCCTTTAAATTAATGACAATTTCTACGCTATCTTGCACCCACTCGCCCACATTCATTTCTGCCTTCAAAAACAAACGAGTATTCAATAAATACTGTTGATTACGTTCAAATATTGGCGTCAGATTATCCACTTCGAGGCTATCGCCAACTCGAAAATCCAGTTGGCGCAGCACCACACGTTCCCTCGTTTTTTTCAAACCCTCCACCCGTATTTTTTTGATAACAACAGATTTATTTTGCCCCATCACAGAGACACAAAAGGATAAGAAAAAAAGTAAACAGAAATATCTCATGGTTTGATTTATAAAGTTTGTATCACAATTATAGTGATTTTTACTTTAAACGAACATAATAGTAAAAAGGAAAATGAACCACTAAGCGCACTAAAGACACTAAGGTCGAACCAATGCAGAAGTCTCTAAGAGATGAAAAAACAATAAACATTACATCTCGACTTGTTCTTTTTCCTTTTTCTTCGTTGTGAAAATCCTTGCGTAGCTTGGCTATGCGCGGTTTTCATGCCTCGAAAAAGAAAAAAATAACGGCGTCAAAAAACTTAATTTGTTTATGCCTCGTTCCTAAGTGGAGAGACTTGTCTACTTATTTGAACAAAAAACCCTATTTTTGTGTATTGTTTTTGAGAAAAGAGAAAGGTGACAGATATTTTCGGGTCTTCTATCTCATATAGTTCTCAATTATTTATTAATAATTATAAATTAGAAAAATATGTATCCAGCAGAAATGGTTGCCCCTTTTCAAAGTGACCTCACCGATCATGGTTTTGAGGCATTGAATACGCCCGAATCTGTAAAAGAAGTTTTGGACAGTAAAGAAGGTACGGTACTCGTTGTCGTCAATTCGGTATGCGGTTGTGCGGCTGCCAATGCTCGCCCCGGTGCGAAATTTGCCCTCGAAAACGAAAAGACACCAGACAGACTGACCACCGTTTTTGCAGGTGTCGATAAAGATGCAGTCAATACTGCACGCATGTACATGATGCCTTATCCGCCATCTTCTCCGTCGATTGCCTTGTTTAAAGATGGTAAATTGGTGCATTTCATTGAGCGTCACCAAATCGAAGGGCGCATGGCACAGCACATCGCCGAAAATCTTAAAATGGCATTTGACCAGCATTGTTAAGCGTAGCGTAGCACGGGCTGGAAGCACCGTGCTACGTTCCCAAAAATAAGTCCATCAATTCCTCTGCGCCTTTGAATGGTGAAAGCCTTCCGGCAGCTACGTCTGCCTCTACGCGAGGTAGTACTTCCTTTATTTTTTTATGGGTAAAAAACGAATTAGAGAGGTCGTTTTTGATAGTTTCGTAGAGCCAAAATTTGGCTTGTCGTGTTCTATTTTTTTGCCAAAAATCATTGGTTTGTGTCGCTGTTTTATACGCCTGAATGGTGTGCCAAATTTCGGTAATGCCCGTCCCTTCTAATGCCGAGCAGGTCAACACTTCGGGTATCCAGCCGCTAAATTGGGGCGGGTAAAGATGCAAGGCGTTTTTATATGCTTGCTTGGCTTGTTGGGCTGGTTTTAGTTTGTTTTTATCGGCTTTGTTGATGGCGATGAGGTCTGCCATTTCTACGATGCCGCGCTTGATGCCCTGCAACTCATCGCCTGCGCCTGGCAAAAGCAACAACAAGAAAAAATCGACCATCGAATGCACGGCAGTTTCTGACTGCCCTACGCCTACCGTTTCCACCAATACAATATCGTACCCGGCGGCTTCGCATAGCACAATAGTTTCGCGCGTTTTACGCGCTACGCCCCCCAATGAATCGCCGGCAGGCGAGGGGCGAATGAAAGCATTTTCGTTGGTAGCCAGGGCTGCCATGCGTGTTTTATCGCCCAAAATACTGCCACGCGTCACTTGGCTTGTCGGGTCTATCGCCAGCACTGCGATGCGGTGTCCGGCACCTGTTACATGCTTGCCGAGTGCTTCGATGAAGGTGCTTTTTCCAACGCCCGGCGTACCCGTCACGCCTATGCGTACAGACGCCCTCGCATGAGGCAAACAAGCTGCAATAATTGCTTGTGCCTGTTCCTGATGGTCGGTTCGTGTGCTTTCTATGAGCGTAATCGCACGACTCAACACCACCCTATTTCCTTCCAAAATCCCTTTGACATACGCCTCCACTGTCAGCGGTTTGCGCCGTCTGAATTGCTGCCTTGCGGCAGGATTGATGCTCTTATTTTTTTTCATGAAAAATAAAGTCGATAGACGATAGTCGGATGTGAAAAATAGTCGATATTCCATATACATTGGACGGACGCGAGGTCGTTTTTCACGTTCGTTTATCGACTTAGGGAAGAGGAAGAAAATAAATGTACATTCTCGACTTGTTCTTTTTCCTTATACTTCACCAAATTCTCAAATAACCCGTTATTCGCGTCAAATTTGGCTTGTTTAAAGAAAAAATAACGGCGTGAAGATGCAGCGTCTATTATCTTTTCATCCCTATGTACTTTCTCTCAAATATCAATTAAAATTGCGGTGATACCGTCTCTCCATTCGATGGGCAATTCGCCGAATTTGTAGTTGGGTGTTGTGGTTTCTATATAATAAAAACTGCGTCCGTTTTTCATCCACGAAATACCGTTGACGCCTTCTGCCCACACTGCAATGCCGATATGCGCTACGCTGCCTTCTATGTCGAGTCGCACGAGTTTGACATCGTAACCCAACTTTTTCAATAATGCCGCCGCCAGTATAGAAGTATCTTCGCAATCGCCCGTACCGGAGATGATGGTTTGCATAGGATATTTCGTAGATAAATCGAAGCCGGCAATTGTGCTTTCGGCATAGCGCATCTGTTGCGTTATCCCGACGACAAACATCACTTCATCGTAGTAATCCCACTTATTGGTAGAGTCAATAACCGCCTTCAATTCAGCTACCAGTCGTTTTATCCCAATATCATTTGCTTGAATAAATGGTGTGTAATACGTGTCATCAAAAGTATGGTCAGGTCGCGTTTTTTTCTCATAATAATCACTTATATCTATTGGCAGATAAGCTTCTACGCTATATGTTTCTCCTTTATGATTCCAATTGAGGGTTTTGCTGACTTTTCTCCCGATTCCCGTTGGAGCGATGTCTGCATCATCAGGCACACCGTCCGCATCCGAATCCACTCTATTATCAGAAGTACCGAGGCGTTGTTCTTGGGCGAGGGTGAGTCCGTCTCCATCGCCATCGGTGTTCAGCTTTGCAGCTTTTTCGCGAGCTGTGTCGATTTTACTTTTACCTGTGGTAGCTTCATTTATCACGCCTTCATTCGTTGTATTGGTTTGATTTAGATAAACATAAAACCCGCCGACAATAGCCGCCGCAAGTACGACCATAATTAATACTGACCTCAAAAAACCTTTCATTTTTATAATTATGATTGTTTGAATTGTTTGATTGTCAAATTGTTGTTTTTATTTTTTGTATCGCAAAAAACATCGTGAAGCGTATCATTTAATCATCCTCTCATTTATTCATTTCAATATGTAGTGGAAAGGTAATAAAAAGGGGGGAACTATCTGTATTGGTTTACGGTCAATTTCATGTACCTTGCGCTGATATTTGCTAAATTTACCAAAAAAGCGTAATTTTAAATGTGAACCAATGGCAACTAAAAAACGCTTTAGGGATGAAAAAACAATAAACGCTACATCTTGACTTGTTCTTTTTTTTAGTTCTTTGACAAATCCAGTGAAGTGAATGAAAATTTGGGCGTATCCCCCTCTTTATCAGTCGGGGGTCGGGCTATCCGGCACTCTCTCCACTCCGCTATCGCTATGTTAGGGAAGAGGAAGAAAATAATCTACCCCAAATGAAGAAGTTATTTTTTTTATATGTTTGGCTAAATTTGACGCGCATAGCCGAGCTACGTAAGTGAAAGAAATTAAATAAATTGTTCCATAATGC
>Ga0209185_1001962_pt1 | contig 15755 bp, 3 predicted proteins | sample SidtaG_2_FD_187425 | JGI IMG/M metagenome (GOLD analysis project Ga0209185, IMG submission 187425) | Marine algal microbial communities from Sidmouth, United Kingdom - Sidmouth_Asex2 metaG (SPAdes) (version 2) | ecosystem: Host-associated > Algae > Red algae > Unclassified | place: Sidmouth... | reverse complement strand
ATTTTGGTTGCACAGTTTTTGGCCACCAACGAAGCTACCGCCGTTCCCCAAGAACCACCACCGAGTAAACCTACTTTTAATTCCATTTTTTATAATGTTTAGTGTAGGATGGTAAGATAAGAAGATGCTGGGAGTTTTGATGAGTAAATATGCAGGCTTTTGAAATTTATCACGGTTTGGGTAAACACAATAAAAAAACCAGCTTGAGTTGGTGACTTAAGCTGGTTTTGGTTTTTTATTTAGCAAGTTGCAAACTTGTTTTATTTATGTGGCGCAAGTGGTTAATTGCGCTAGCAGAGGAATAGCTAAGCCTATGGGGATTTTTGAGAAGCTGTATAGAATTTTTTAAATCCATAAGACAATCCTAAACCTGCACCTCCGTAACCAATTGCTTTATTAATCCCTGTTCCGTAAACATTAAAAGCTGCACCAGGTATTTTTGGAAAGATACTACCTCCTCTACCACTAGGGCCTGCATAGTATTTAGGAGATAATAATGAACCCCTGCCAGTTGTAAATGTTATATCTCCTGATTTAGACATTAACTGACCTCCATTATAAGTTTTTCCAGTTGAAGTTATATGACCCCCTTTTTTTGCGCGGTTATAGATAGTCCTTTTATAAAGTACGCTATGTGTTTTAGCACCATGAGCCATACCAGACCTAAGAACATCATCACCTACAAATCTAAATGCACGGTTAAAAGCTATTTTATTTGATATCGCATTTATACCAAACTTTGCCAGTTGTCTAAAACCAATAGCAGTACCGCCACTCAAAATATCGAAAATAATAGTAGAACCACCCAAAGCTCCAGATGCCATTCGATTATCTCCATTAAAAACTGTTGTTAATATAGGAGCTTCATAAGTTACTTGACTATCACCCTCGCCAACTGTGACTTGTTTAAGTATAGGACTTGCATTACCATAGGCATCCACATGAATTAACTGATAAGTATCAAACCCAGACCCCCAAGACCCATTTGTATATTGTGTATAATCATTTAGTTTTACAAAATCAGAGTAAGGCTGCTGTGTTAAACTTAAGTTGTCATAAGGAGAGGAAGTTCTGGGATTACCCATTAGACTAAAATTGTTCTCTGCAATACTTCTTGCTTCATTATTATTTACTGCTTGTAACCCATGTAAATCAATGTTAGCTACTGGACTATTATCTGCATAATTATACGTACTTAAATGAGCAAATTCATCAGAAATAGGATCCACTCCAGTAAACCTGCCAATAGCAGCATCATAAAACCTAAACCCATAGGCCATCCAATCCAATCCAAATTCTTCATTTATTTCTTTGCCATTGTACTTGTATTGGTTTTCGTTGCCTATGGTTGCTAATTCAGTTTGGTTCATCTGCATACCAAATGGGTAGTGGTGGTTTTCTTGTATAATATCGTTACTACCTACTATATCATCGTTGTAAGTATCCGTAAAAACTATACGGTTGTTTCCTAAATGGTCTTTAATGTAGTATTGGTATTGGTAAGTGCCATCTGCATTAAATTTAAGCATGCCATCTGGGTGGTAGTAAGCATCTAATTTGCCGTTTCTGTATTCAATACTACCTACATAATCTTTAATGGCATTAAATTCTGCTGGGCCTGCGGCTAAACTGGTAGATTTTCTCAACTTTCTACCGCTGCCAGTATAATCAAAGTAGGTGTAATCTTCATCGCCATTTGTAAGTATATCATTATACCGGGTAATTCTATCGGGTAGGTTAAAGTAGGTGTATCTCATACTTAAGCCTTTGCCGGTATCTTTAATTATGTTACCATTATTATCGTAAGTATAGCTGTTTAAGCCATTGGCATTAATACTTTTAAAACCTTTGGTTCTGTCAGCAGCATCTTGAGTTGAGCTTAATTGACCATTGGCATAATTAAAGGTAATCCTATCAATCTGTCCGCTTATTCCGTTGCGGTAAATATTGCCAATATCGCCAATCAGGTTTTCGTAATCTATCTGAACAGAGAACAAGCCATCTAAATTAGTTGTAGTTGTGCCGGGGGTATAACCTGTTATATTACCTGCTGCATCCTGTTGGGTATAGCGGGCAAATCGCAATCTTTTTAAATCATCGTATTCGTAATTGTAGCTTTGTAAGTCACCACAAAGTGTGCTCCATTCAATTCTGCCAATGTTAAGGCTGTTGCCATTATTATCATAAGTAATGCGTTGGGCAAATAAATCCTGGCTTTCATTTAAACCACAACAACTGTTTTTTTGTACTAATCCAGTTCTATTATCAGGTGGTGTAAATTTGTAGAATGGTGCATTGCTTTGGGTTATTACAACTGTATATAAAACATATTGTGGTAAGTTAGGGCTATCTTGCCATTCAACTTCTACATCATCATATATAAAACCTGCATTATCTAAATCTTGTTTTAAACTTGTAATGAAAGTTTCGGCTGAGTTTTGGTTTGGGCAAAAGCCTGAATTAGATAATTGAAAATCTTCTTCAACTCCATTTTGTAATTTGGTAAGTGTAAAACCTGCACAATTGTCATTTTCAAAGCTGATTACTAAATCGCAATATGTTTGAGTAGCACAGTTGAAATTGCCATAATCATCCATATCGTTAATGTCGGTTAATCTCCCTAAGCCATCATATACATAATCTATTTCTTGCAAAAAATCTGCACCTGTACTGTGTAAAGATCGCTTAACCATTTGGTCATTTTCATTATAATCTAATTTGCTAACCAATTGCCCTAAACTTGAGTTAGTGTTACTAAAGTATACTTCTACAGGTCTGTTGCCATTGTCGTGCTTGGTAGTCCATACAAATGTTTTTGCTTGGTTATTGGCATCGTAATGGGTTAAGGTGCTTCTCCATACTTCGCCGGCATCGTTGTATTCAAGTATTTCTACATCTTTACTACTGCCATCATTTAAGTGATGCTCAGATAAAATTTTTGTCGGCACACCTAACTCAGCATCGTAATTTGCTAAAGGATAGGTTTTGCTTAAGGTGGTTTTACTAATGGTATTAGAGGCATCTAAAATACTTTCAACCTCAGTTGCCATGTAGTTGGTGCCGGTATGGTAAGTTACTGAATAATGCTCGCTTTGCGGTTTAATTTCGTTGATTTTATACAGTTTAGTTATTTCGTCTCCTGCAATTACCGGCGAATTATCTGCCGTATAAACTGCACCGGTTCCGTTTTTAATTACTCTGCCAAAATCATCATAGACACTTACTTTTTTATTGCCTTTGGCATCAATTTCTAACACTAAACGAAATTCATAATCGTAATAATATTTTGTTGTGCCGCCGTTGGGTACGATTTTGCTTGCCATTAAACCCCATTTGTTATAAGTATATTCATAAGGCGCACCATCAGGCGGATATATTTTGCTTAATCTTCCTTTGTTATCATATTCGTAGCCTGTATCAACATAAACTGTGTTACCATTTTCATTCATAATTTGACGGCTTAAAACACTTCTACCCAAAAAGTCGGTAAATGCAATGCTTATGTTTCCATCAATATCAGTTACTGTTTGTTTAAACAAACTGTGGTTGTTGTAAGTTTTAGTACCTATTGTAATAGTGCCATCAATTGTATTGTCGTTACAGCTGTAATCTGTTTCAACCTTATTTTCAATTTCACTTGATTGTACTTCATCAATTCTGCTTAATAATGAGGTTTCATAAACCATGGTACTGATACCATTACCAACCGTAAAACTTTCTTTTACTTTACCCAATCGATTGTATTGATTAGTTTGCGCAATTAAATCATTATTGTTTGGCGTGTAATTTTTCTTAATGGCGCTCACATCTCTGCCTAATTCATCCTTTAGTAATTCGTCGGTTTGGCTGGTTAAATGTGCTACTGTTTCTGTAGCTCCATTTTCGAAAGTAGTCGTGGTAATTACCTTGTTTGTGTTGTATGGCATACCATCAGTGTTTAACATATTTTTAATTTCATAAGTGAAATTTTGTGTTATTCTGCCTGTTGTTGGTATTTGATCGGCAATAAAATCCATTGCTGCAATGCCACCAATTACTTTTGATTTGCGTAAAAAACCATCGTAAGCTGTGTATGCAACTATGCCTTCGGGTGAGGTTTCACTTTCCACCATTCTTGTATTATAATAAGTATAGGTGGTTTCCTGATCATTTGCACTATTACTACTATCCTGTTTTTTGGTAGAGGTTAACAAGCCGTCTTGATAAGTATTGACAACAGGGTCGGGATTAAACTTAGTGTAATCTATTGTCCAATCTTTATAAGTAGATGTCCAACCACTATCATCTAAAGCATCTTGTCTGGCCAAATAGGTAGTTGTTGGCATACCAGTATTTGAATCCCAAGCTGTGTTATTGCTTGCTACTTTCCATTTGTTGCCAAAAAACTTAAAGGTTGTTTTGGGTACAATGTTGTTATTGTCTACCATATAATTCGTTTTTGCGGCCTCCATCATGCGGTAAGTTCCATCAGTATTTATCCATTGCTGTTGCTCAATTGGCATGCCTACTAAATAATTTTCCATAAATAATGTGGCAGTTTCATTTAGTGGATCGTTGGGGTCGTGGTAAGTATCAGTTGCTTCGTATTTTGAACTGATGGGAAAATAAGTTACTTGTGCTGATTTTACGTTTTTGGTGCAATCGTCTCCATTGGTAGCATCGCATTCGGTATAAGTTTCTGATCGAGTAGGTACAATTACTTTTTTATTGATTTCGTTATAAACTATATTTTTTTCTTCGTATTGATATTTAGTAACAGTAGTTACGCCATCTCTGGTGGCATGTAATTCATCCATATAAACTCTGCTTGAAAGTAGAGTGGAAGGTAAATAGCGAAGTATGTTATTGTGACCACCCATTGCTTCTCCCTGTGCTCCTAATACAAGGGGGGCAATTGCCGTTGAATGGTCGCTGCCACAAGGACCATCACTGTTTAAAAGTGCCTGAACATTTGCATTAAACCCACCAGAAAGTCTGTATGAAAAAACATCACCAAAAGTAATATTAGAGCCAAATGGATAACTGGAAAAATCATAGTTAATACTGTAGTATTTGTTTTGTGAAACATTATCTACCGCATAAACAAAATCTGATTCAGTAACTGGTGCATCCGTTAATTGGTTGCTTTCTTTAAAAGTTCGTTCTTTAACTTTTGTACCTTGTAATAATATATCGTTTCTATTATTTGCATTGCTAAGGTCAACATTATCTGGTACACCAAAAAATTTGTAGGTATTGGTGGCAAAACCTAATTCGGCTTGTGTTTTTATATTGTAATCAGCAACTGAAAATCCATTATCTTTGACTATTGTTTTTATAGTTTGATAACCAACATATTGTGCATTATTATTAATTAAAGGGCTAATACTATTACTGCTGATTCTTCCTCTTGCTTTAATTGTATTCCCTTCTAAGCAAACTGCATTAGAGGGAGGGAAAAAACCATCTTTTACCCAAAACCGGTGAAATTTGCCGTTATCTGCATTACTATCATAAAAATGTTCAATGTAGGTTGGGGTTATTAATAGTTTACCTGAAGATGTGCCGGCATCATTTAAGTAACTAAATGAAACTTCGGTATTTGGGGTATTCCTATCATTGTTATCAATTTCTACACTTGCTAATCTTAATCCACCAACCATCGGTTTATATAAATCAACATCACTTGAACAAACAACTTTTTCTAATATTTTAAAAGAAACTTTTGCATTGGATTTAAATACAATTTTATTGATTGAATTTAATGAATGAAGTGAGCTCGCAGGAACTTCATATATTCCCGATTGATTATAAGTTAAAGTATGTTGATTGATGAAAACTCCTTCATTATTATTTCCAACATCAATATTGAGGTATTCTAAAAAATATATTTCAGTATTAATTGGAGAGTTATTACAAATTGCTCCTTCAATGGCTACTTCGAGTTTATAATCGCTATAATCTAAGATAAACACTTCAAAGTCTATTTGTTCAGCCCTATGTTCCATCATTTCTGCTAAAAATTCATTGGCTTGAATCGGAAATTCTGCCTTCAATCCAATATCCATCTTTGAACAAATTGCATCAGAAGAATTGCCGGAATAATATACCATTTCACAATTTTTTGGTGCATTACCTTCATAAAGTTTATCACTTGGATAGTTGTTTACAATATGCGGCTCATATTGGTACTTTGTTACTGCGCCTGTTGGTATAGTAATGTTTTTCAATACTCCAACTTGCATTTCAGGATAACTTGCTTGCCTTTGGGCTACATTATTACAATCGTTCAAAAAATTCCGGTTGCTTGTACTATTTGGATTTGGATTTTCAAACCACTTAAGCATACCACCAGCAACTTCATAAGGCAATAAAGGAATTAAGGTTTGATTATAAATTCCGTTATAAAACCCCCAGTAATCTTGGCTGTAACTTAGTCTTCTGGGTAGTTTGTAGTCACCATCTCCAAAACCTTGTAAGTAGTAGTCAAAATTTGTAGTTAAATAACTGGTATTATTGCCTAAATCTTCCACTGAATAGCTCTTTAATATTAAGCGTTTACGATCATTAGAGACATAATTTTGAGACAAAGTCGGACCACCTGTTGATGAACCTTGAAAATAATCGTAACTAAACGTAATATCCATTACTTTGCTGGTTCTTCCATTATATTTATTAGTCAACTCTAAACCAATTAATGCTTTGGCTTCATTGCCGGTTGGATTAGCCATATCCAGCAATTCATAAGCACTACAATTATCCGCTTCTACAGCGTTGCATACATCAGTAATTTCATTTGGGAATGTATGATGTTCAACATCTTGCCTGGAGGAACTGTCATAAATAAAATTTACATCCTGATATTTGCTGGTGATGGCTTTTGGTCTTAAAGTATTTACGTAATGGTATAATACACTTGCCCGCTCATCATACATAATGTGTTGATAAGGTAATAGCTCTGAATTAGAAGTTTGATTTAACTCAGTAATGTCTTCCTTCGAAAAATAATGATCACAAGCATCATTCATTTTATCATCAGAATCATCGTTCAACCGGTTATTTTCATCTAATAATTTAGGATCGTTTTTCATATACAATACTTCACTACCGAGATTTAAATAACTGTAGGCTTCTAACTCGTATTCAAAGTTTATTGCATTTACTTGGTTTCTAATAGTTTTACTTTCAATTCTATCTAAAAACCAAACATTGGTAACCGGTGTATTAAATGGTCGCTCGCCATGTACCGTACCATCGGCATACACTAAAGTCCGTTCTTCTAATAATAAATTGTTTTGAATTGAGTTGTAGCCTCCCAAATAATAAGTTTCGCCAGTTGGAGTATGAATTGTAAATGTTAATTGATGATTGGCTTGGTCAAAAGTATATTCAATTAAAACATTGCTATGCGATAACATTTTAATAGTTGGTGTGCTTAAACCACTTTCGTGGCTAAAAATGAATGATCCTGAATAGGCTCCAACCTGAAAAGTAAAAATATCAGGCTTTGCATCGGCTACTTCTTTATTGGCAGATAAAAGATCTCCGTTATTAATGTCGCCATCTAAATCTGGTTGAATGGGTTGAGATAACCAACCTTGAACATCGGTAATTACATCATCAACGGAGAATGGATTATCCGGTTCTACATCGTTGGTAAATTTAATAATGTCATTTCTTGTATAACCTTCATCTGGTATATTTTTTACCTGACGTTTGATATAGCCTATTCCGCCCAAATTCCAGCCTAAACCAACTCTGCTTGCCAGTTGACTTACTTGAACGCCGCCTCCACTTATGTAATTTAAACTTAAACCAACACTTAAGGCATCATTTCTTACGCCTAACAATGGGAGGCTTTTAGTCATGGTTCCGTTTGAACCTACTTGTTCGGTTGAAAATTCGGTTGATTCCTCTGTTTCTTCTAACTTTTGCGAAAAAACACTATAGCAAGTTAAGAACATTATTATTGATATTAATTTTATATATTTCATTTCTATTATTTTTTTGATTTGTTAAATGTTCTAATAAGAATACTTTCTCCACCAGTTATCCTTTGCACTACCACCTTCAATTGCAGCGCGGGAAATGTATCGTTTCCATAAAAACCAGGAGAAACTGTGATTTTCATTTGCCCCATACCATTTCTTGTTGCCGTCATTTTTGAACTTCCCGATTACATTGCGTGTAGACCATAGTTCTCGGAATGCTGCATCATATAGCCGTTTATTTTCATTTTTGTAATAATGTTTAAATGCTTTGCTATCAAATATCTTTTTTACACCTTGTAAAAACTTATGCTTGTTAGGATTGTTAACTAATCGATTATTAATCCCTTTAATGGCAGATTTAAAGCCAATTCCACCTAAATTTAATAAAGCGGATATACCAGTATTACCTAAAGCACTTAGATAGTTTTTATTTTTTAGGCACTTATAACCACAATCTGCTTCACCATTATCACCTCCTTTTGAAAAATATGCTTGATTAGTTAATGCTGCATTTGATAAATTTTGGACTAAATTTACCCCCACATTTATTCCAAATTGTGCCCAAGTACCTAACTCGGAAATTCCTTCAAATGCACCGCTAGTTACCGCAGCAGCTGCAACATTTATTCCAACATATAGAATACCAAGTGTTATTTGAGTACCCAAACTTTTATTGGAATCGCTAAATAATTTAACGGCGTTAATAGCAGATCTAACACCTACATAAATTAAATAAATTGTTAAGAGAGGTTCATCTCCATCCGGATCAACAAAAATAACCGGATTATTATTCATACTATTATATGGTGTGCGGTTTACAAAATCCTCTGCTTTAGGATCGGCTTGCCACCAACGACCAATGGTTGGGTCTAAGGTTCTATACTTTGTAAAATATACATCCAACTCTAACTCACGTACCAAATCCATACCGCCATATTGTAATGGAAACTCTGGTGTGGATGCTCCAAGAAAATCACCTTCCATTTCCATACCGTAAGGGTAGTAATGGTTTTCTTGTAACATATCTTCTTTAAAAACAGTACCGTTTAAATTGTTATCGGTAAAGGTTACTCGACTGCTGCCTTTGTAGTCTCTAATACTGTATTCAAAAACAGGCTTTAATTGTCCGTTATGTTCAACTAAGCGTATTCTACCTTCTTCGTGATTGATGCCCATTAGTTCGCCATCAAAATATTCAATTTCACCTATGTAATCTTTATTGATTGTGGTGTTTGTTGTGTTGTCAATATATTGGCGTTGAGCTAAAGCTCCTGTACCGGTATAGTGCATTTGTATATAGCGGTTGGCACTTTTGTTTATGGTTTCCGGTAAGTTTAAATAGTTGTGATTGGCTGTTATGCCTTTACCTGAATCAGTGAATAAATTACCATTTAAATCATAGATATAGTTACTTGAACTGTTTTTAAAGCCTTTTGCTGTACTTCCATATTCAGTAATAGACTGTAACTGTCCAGAATAGACGTTATTGACATCATAATTGTAAACTAATGCATCAATTTGTCCATAGGTGTTACTACTTAATAAACCTTTTCTGTATAATGCAGTTATATTACCTATATTGTCATATTGGTATTGCGTTGAATATCTACCGGTTTGTGGATTGGCACTAGTGGGCCAAAAATCTCCATCGCCGTTTGGTGCATCTGCATAACTATTTCTGTAAGCATAATTCGCAAAACGTAAACGGTTTAAATCGTCGTAACGGTAATTGTACGAGTGAAACTGCCCACCTGCAACCTGCCACTCGTTAAATACCATTTGATTGCCATCATATTCAATTCTTTCGGCAAATAGATCGTAGCTTTCGGTTGTACCACAACAATTGCTTTTGTTAAAACGGTTAATACTTGGTTTATCAATTCCATTTCCTGCAGTTTCAATTTTTGTAAAAGATGCATTGGTTTGTAAAATCGCAATTGTTACTAATACACTTTGGTCATGACTATTTGTTTTTGTATAAATTTCAACATCATCATAAATAATCCCTTCATTTTGTAAATCATTTTTAAAGTTAATAATAAAGGCATCAATATCAGTTTGGCTTAAACCAAATGAGTTGTTTTGTAAAGGCATTTCTATTTCCAAGCCATCTTTGAAACGGGTTAGTTTATTAATGTGTGGATTATTATAAGATACAAAGCTTACGGTTTCTGTACACAATTTTACGGAAACACTATTTGCTTCGGTTTGTGCTTCTATGTCGTTAATGTGTGTAAGCCTACCTAAGTTATCATAGGTGTAATCAATAGTTTGCAAATAGCTTGCATCACCATTTGAGTGGAGCTTTCTTTTTTCTAACTGATCAAATTTGTTGTATACTAATTCATTTAAACGTTGCCCATTAAAACTTACACCCGTTTCACGTTGGTTTTCATCATAATGATATATCCAATTATTTGTTAGCTTGTTATTCAACAAACTGTTGTTTCCGTGAACGTGCGTTTGTGTTAATTGCTGCCCGGCATCATTAAAAGTAAAGGTTCTTACATCTGTTCCGTTTAAATGATTGGGTTGAGTAATGTTTTTTTGTCTTCCTAAATCATCATTTAAAAAAGTGGTGCTTAGTATTTGATTGGTTTTTTGGTCAAACTCTTTCTCTTCTAAAACCCAATCTTTAACTCCATCAAAAACCGTTTCTTGCAAAACTTGTGTTGGTTGTAATGCATTTGTACCAATACCAAAATAGATAGTGTTGGTTGGTAAAGTGCCATTGTATAAACCTGATTTTGTTCTCCTTTCAAACTCATCATATACATAAACAAAGTTGTTTCCTTTAGCATCTGTTACCGCTACTTGCCTGCCCAATTCATCATACCTAAATAAAGTAGTGCCTTGAGCAGGAATTGTTTTACTATTTAGCAAACCCTTTGCATCATAAGTATATAAATAGCTATCTCCCATGGGTGGCTTACATTCTGTTAAGTTGCCAAATTGGTCAAAATCATAAGTAGTTATTAATTCACTTCCATCACTAAATTCAACTGCTTTTACTTGCCGGTTTAAATGATCTTGATAGGTGACGGTTTCTTTGCCATCTACATCAACAACGGTTTTCTTTACCAAACTTTTAACTTGATAGGTTCGGTTGTTCAAAAGCAATGCTTGCGTATTTACATCTATTGATGTTGTAGATGTACCAACTGGTGTTACCACTTCTTTAACTCTACTTAAAGGCGAGTTGCTGTATACATAAGTAGATGTTACGCCTAGCGCATTAGTTTCTGTATTTACTCTTCCTGCAGTATCGTAACTAATTGTTTTTTGAGCAACATTCGGGTTGCCTTGTTCTACATTATAACCATCTGAAATTTCAATTATCATCCGGTTTAAACCATCTTTAAATATTCTGGTATGCTCATTTTTAATTGAGTTGTCGTTAGGGAAGGAAGTAATTTTTGTGTACAGATTGGTTTTTCCAATTCCAGGGGCATCAACGTTTAGTGTTACGTTAAAATCAATTCGAATATCACCATTGTTTTTCGTTTTAGCTTTCACTCTGCCTAATTCATCATATTCAATGGTACTTTCAATGCCGTTATAGTCTTGGGTTCTATCTGGCAAATTATCACCATCATCATCAAAAAATTGAGTTACTCTACTGCCAATAGTTTGATGTGTTATAAAGTTATTACTGTCAATGGTTACTTCAACCGGTGTTTGGTCGTACTTTGCTGCATTGGTTACTTCGTGTTGGTCATTAGCTCCAAATTTAGCAGTATAGGTTTTTAAAGGAACTCCGTCATCATTAAAGTTAGCAAAGCGGTTTTTAATATTTAAGTTTCCACGTTGATAAACTTTTACAATTTCAGGTACTAAAACCTGCGTACCTTGCGTATTGGTATGGATTTTAAAATCGGTTCTATTGCCTTCATAAACTTGTGTTGTGCCAAAGTCTAAATCATATTTTTTAGATTCAACTTTTGCTGTGACTATGTTTCTGGCAATCATCAAGTCAATAGCAGCTTGGGCGTTGGCTGATAGTTCTGCTGAATTTTGAAAATCTATGGGGTATAAATATTCCTCTTGAGACGAGTTGGCAGTTGTACCATTAGTTTTGTTTTCAACTTTGCTTATTAAAGAAGGGTTGGTGTTATGATAAGTATATTTTTGTTCTACCGAGATACCATCTTGTGTTGTGGTAACTGAATTTAGCTGGGGATAGCCTGTTTTAATGGTGTAAGGAATTACTATATTTCTTCTAAGGTCGGTTTCTGTTTGAGAATATTTACTGTAAAATAGATCCCATTGATTACCTACCAAATTTGCTCCATCTTCAATTATCTGATAATCGTATTCTGTTTTGGCAACCTCTTGAAAATTACTATCGAAAACAACTGTTTCAAGTGGTGTACCCCATTTTAAATAATTTGATGAATTTTCCAATATGTCTTTATGTGGCCTGGCAAAGCTTGAACGTTCTGAAACAACATGGCTATTTACAAATTCATATTTATTAGTAAAGCTACTTTGCGGCACATTGTATTGGTGTAAGGTAAATCCATCAATGCCTTGTTGTTTTACTTTAACATATTCATACAATACAGGTTGGCTAATGTTATAAGGATCAAATCTGGAAGATCGTTGAGCATATAAATAACCTTCACCATATGAATAAATTAATGAAGCAAATATTGAATTTGGATATAGGTTGTAAGCCATTTTGCCAGTAGTTCCTGCAAAAGCTCCGGTTTGCTCATCTGTAATTGAAGAAAAATTATACTCATAATTATAGATCAAATCATCATTTAGATTATCTCCATCTTCAATTATTTTTTGTTTTAGCCTTAAACCACCATATTTAATTTTATCTGTTGATCTTTTTTGGAGGATTTTTACTGTGGCGAAACCACATCCATTTACACTTGCTCTATATGTTGTATTGGGTTGTAAAGAAGAAAGCGTTTCATTATGTTCTGTAAATCTTCCTTCAAAAGTAAATGCATCTACATTTTCAATTACTTGACCACTTGCATTTAGTTTTTGAATATTAATTCTCAATTTCTCATTATCATAAACACATATTCCACCTTCTATTTCCAAAGGAATGCAATCGCATCCCTTCCCTAAATCAACTATTAGCACACATTTATCATATGCCGAAGCAGTAGTAAATTCACCAATCCCATTAAAAGTCCTTTCCAGGTTGTATGGGTCTGATTCATTAATAGTTTCATTTAATTGCACGTTTTCTATTAGGTCATCTACTGCAATACCCGTTTCAACTGCAACTTCATTTGGCTCATAATTATATTGTGTGCTTCCACCGGTTGGTAAAATAATTTTGGTTAAAATACCGTATTGCATCTCAGGAAATGAAGGTGTCCGATCAGCAAATACTCCACATCTTTTATTGCCCCAATTATCAAAAGCTGATGAGATTAAAGTTCTTTGATAGTCTTGTCCATTGAATAAGTTTGAATAATCTTTAGCAAAAGATAACCTTCTTGGCATTTTAACACCGGCATATCCATAATCATCTAAGTAATATTCAAAACTATGATTTAATGACATAGTACTGCTGGCATTACAACTAATTTTATTAAACGCATCTAAAAAATAATGGGTTTTATCTAAAATAATATCACTTGATTCAAAATTGGTATCATCCCAGCCTTTATTGTTTGAAGTATGTTCTAAATATTGCAATTCATAATTTTCTGTACAAGCACCATTAACTTGTACTTCAATTTCATCTAATAGATAAGGACCACCTATTTGGGGTGTAGGAGCTTCCATACCATACAAATCATGGCTGTCAATCCATGCTCCAAAGCCATTTCCATGATCGTTTCGGATTGTGTTTGTGTGGAAAAATATGGTTTTATTATCGGTCGTTATAGAATTAAGAATATAGTCATTAATATCAGAAATAGTCAATTTTTGGATTGTCTCTAAATCATAAGGCTCTTTAGGACAATCATTACTTAAAGCATTAACATTTTGAGGTTGACCTTTTCTCCAAGCTGTTTCACCACCTAAATCTCCATTTCTATACCGCTGCTGTTTATAATCAAAAGTGATTTCCTTTCTTGCATTTGGAGTGACAATTTTAAAACAATGCCACGCAGTTGTTACCGGATAAATTTGTGTGGCAGCAAAATCATCCATCATATTTTCACCAAAACTTCTAACCCTGTCAATATAGTCTGTACTTATTGCAGTACCATTTACATTTTCTGTTTTTCTTCCAAAATGATATTCAATACCGTTTTCATCGGTTACTATCCATTTTTTAAACATGTAATAATTAAAATCAACTTCAATTTTAATTGGCAAATTTGCCGGTATAGTTTTAATTTTTGCTGTTCCATCTGCATTTGTGTCACTTGAAAAATAAAAACTGATTGCTCTACCTGGTAAATTGATTGTGTAGGCATCAGACTCCGTATCTATCATACTTCTGCAAGCCAATCGCCTTTTATCGTGCGAACCTTCAGTTGCATCACTTTCTGAATAATAGCTTACAGCAGTATAATCATCCCCATTGGTATCTGTAAACTGTGGGTGTGGATCTTCATACCAACCTCCATATTGAAAGGATTGATCATCGTATTCGGAATACTGGGTATGCCCCTCATCGGGTGCATTTCTAACATTTCGTATTATTGAAACCGGTCCACTTAAATTCCAACCCAAACCTACCCAACTGGCATATTCTCCAACTCTAATACCTGTGCTGGCATAATTTAAGCTAATGGGTATTTCAACTCCATCAACACCAATACTGGTTACTGGCAGGGTGTTTTGGGCAGTACCCGTTGCCAAATCTTCTGATGAGGCGGCTGCTTTTAACGCAGAGCTTGAGTTAGCCGTTTGCGGTGACACGCCCTGAATGCTATTTAATTTTTGGCTAAACACATTGCTCACAATTAGGCATAGCAACACCGTTTGAGCCAATTTTATAACTCGTTTCATTTTATTATTAATATTATTTGATTCTGATTTTACACTACGGCATAGCTTTCCTCTTTTAAAGGAAATTACCTTTTAAGCCTGGTTAATTTTTTATAAAAGCAGAAAATGATTAAAGAAAATGGGCGCCTCTGTTTTTAGTATTATTTCAAAATGGGTGGTTATTCTTTGATAAGCTTAGTAGTTTCAACTGGCTGATTGCCTATCTTTAAACTAAGCAAATAAACCCCTTTTGATAAATCCTGACTAAGGTCTATTTGATGTGAATTTTTACCTGATACAGAGGAGACCTGCTGCTCATAAAATACCTTGCCCGTTAAATCTGAAATTTGTAAAAAGGCTGCAGCATCTGTTTCACTTTCAAAATTAACAAGCAAACCGTCAGAAAATGGGTTAGGATAAATTGACAAATTAGCGTCAGCTAAAGTGCTGCTTAATTTGCAACTCGGGTCACCAATAAGTACATTTAAAATAGTTTCACAGCCATAGTGGTTTGTAATAATTACTGAATAGTTACCTGTTCTCACAGCAGTTATTTTATTATCAGCATTGTCTGTAGGGTTTAGTATATTACCATTTGGATCCGTCCAGGTAAAATAATAAGGTCCGGTATCACCATTTGCAATAGCGGTAATTTGATTGCTGCAACTTACATTAAGGGCATACTTAGCCATTACGCCACTCCAACAAAAGAGCAGGCAGGCTATTAAAATTGTTATTTTTTGCATTTTCATTTTTAAAAAATTTGATTATTAAATAAATTACAATTGCAAAATTACCTTAGGCTTTAAGGATTTTAAAGGACAATATTTGGCTTGTTTCTGCTCAAAAAGATGTTAAAAACGAGTTTTA
>Ga0209185_1001957_pt1 | contig 15822 bp, 15 predicted proteins | sample SidtaG_2_FD_187425 | JGI IMG/M metagenome (GOLD analysis project Ga0209185, IMG submission 187425) | Marine algal microbial communities from Sidmouth, United Kingdom - Sidmouth_Asex2 metaG (SPAdes) (version 2) | ecosystem: Host-associated > Algae > Red algae > Unclassified | place: Sidmouth... | reverse complement strand
TCCACTCGTTAACGGTTGTAGGTGCGATAGAGTAGAGTTTACAAAGTTCGCTCTTTGTGTGTTTGCCTTTACTAAGTTCATCCAGGATTTTTAATTTAAAAGGTTCTGAATACCGTCTAATTACTTTATCATTTTTGTACATAATGTTTAAAATTATGTAGCCTTTATTCAGGACGGGTCAAAATTATGCACAACGTTTGTATATGGTTTGTTGCGTATTTCATCCCAAATATAGCAAATAATTCACGGCCCTAAAATCCGCAGGATTTTTGCAAGTACGCGATTACTAGCAATAAACTATATATTTTGTTGTAAAGCGTTTATTCTTAACGTACAATTTGCTAATCTTTTGTATTTACTCTGCTCAAAACTCTATTTTGTGCGCAGTTCAGATTCCGTTAAATCCTGGTTCAGTTGCTATGTTACTTATTCAGCTATTGTGCTCAGAGGTTCAGCTTTATTTACAAAAAAAATTCAGACACAATTGACTATATTGCTCAATGGTCAGCTGTACCATAATTTGCATTTTATTTAGCTTAGATATTCAGATCACACATTCTATTTTTAAGTGCTATTTTTTTTACTTTATGTATTAAATTGCTCAAGTAAAATGCTTTAACCAAATGCTTTACAACGTTTATGTATATGCTTTGTAGCGTGTACAAGCGGAAAGATAGTAAATAAAAACTGACGTAGAAAATTCAGTTGAATTTTCGTAAGTAAGAACTGAACTAGCTATAAAGTATATACTTTGTTGCCAACTGTACTTTAAAATCAGTTCAGACGTTCATTGACATACTGAATACTTTATTTTTTGAGGGAAGGCAAATTGCTGACAGTCGGAAGCAAAAAAAAATATTATTATTAAATTTTTCAAATAAAACTGCTAATATTATAAAAATAAGGTCAAATTATTTTTTTAATAATACTATAACAAATATTACTTGTAGAATATAAACATATATTGTAATTTAGAGGTAAATTAATCGACTATTAAGTAGGTTGTAATAATACACTATATTAAATTATATTTTATAATGTATAGTTATAGTTTAATAAAAGTTGTAATATTGCCTACCATTTAACTAATTTAAATAAATACACAAAAAGATGTCTAAGGCTTCAATAGAAATATTAAAAGAAGATGATTCTGTTTTTGTAAAAATACAGAATATAGGTCTTGCCAAAAAAAAACAAGGTAAGTCATGGACTTTTTATTGCCCTTCTTTAAAGGTTATTGGATATTCTAATAAGAGCGAAAGAGATGCTTTAAGAGATTTTGAAGAAAACCTTAGTTTGTTTTTTACTATTCATATTAAAGATAATAGTTTAGATAGAGCATTAACCACAAACTTTAATTGGACAAAACGCTCTCTTAGTGTTGCTCAAGTCTTAAAAGCAAAGAAAGCTTTATCCCCTAAATTAGAATTTACTAATAAAACAAATTCTGGATTAAAATCAGCCGATTTTAAAGTTCCTGTTTTAGATTTAGCGGCTTAATTCATGGGGCAAGTCTCTTTTAAAATAGTCGAAAAAGTCTTGCTTGATGCTAAAGCTATTAAAAAAGGAGAGACTTCTAATAAAATAGTTTACCTATTAAAAAGTACAGTTATAGCCGTGCCTAAAAATGGAATGGATTTAATTCATTTTATAGATATGCTTGAAAATCAACTAGACATGAGTTGGTGGATGATTGATTATATTTTAGGTCAGAATAATATAAAATAATTTTCTTCAATTATATTATTTTTCCGCAAACAAGCTAAAAAAGGTCGGAAAAAAATAAAGAGATTTTAGTAAGTCAGATAGTAAATACTTGGTTCAGTTGTATTGTTGGCAACGGTTAGTATAAGAATAGTTGCGGGTTTGCGTGCGAGGATTTTCCGCAGGAAAATCAGATGTAGCAAACACTCAACGACCTTTGTGTAAGCACTTAACCGCAATTATTTTTATACATTGTTAGCTTTAGTGCTTTATTTATGCGTTCAACTTTTTGTTAATATACTATTTTTTTTCTTTTTTCATTACGTATTTTTTGTTTTTTTTAACTCGTTTTCAGTTCCGCAAATTTGCTAAAAAATCCGCAATATTTTTAATTCAGATTTCGAGTAAGTAATTGCGAAACTTTCTAAATTCCGATGGAGTGAAATTCCACTTTTAAATTCCGTTTTCGGTTCCGTAAACTTGCTCAAAATTCCGTTCTAATTTTCATTCCACATTTGAGTGGGTATTCAGATTTCTGCTTTTTTATTCCGCCCAATATTCCGCAATCTATTTTAAAATTCTGCTTTAAATCATTTCTAATTTAAGCCTGAAATTGGCGGTTTTTCAACCCCGTTTATGCATTAAAGCTAACGGTTTTGTATATGGCTCGTAGCGTGCAAATTAGCGATAACTATTCGGTTAAGCACGAGCCGAATTTTTTAATTTTCTTATTATCTTTTTTCTCAATAAGCCAAATTTAAAAATTTGGCGGACTTCCAAATATGCCTTAACTTCCGATTAAGCAACGACCTAGCTATGAGATATATACGTTGTTGTAAACAGTTTTTTCACGCAACCCATCGTCTTTCATATCCCACTATTTTCCAAACGCCGTTCAGTTTTTCAAGATAAAAAATTCCGCCACTACCGCAAAGACCGCCACAAATATAAGAACCGTAAACAATAGCTTTTTTCCGGTCGGTTGAAATCAAAGGATAAGAAATTTTTGCAAATGGGTTTTTTTTATTTTTGGTCAGTTCAGTTTTGGTATAGCGTCTAATTCGTTTATTGTCTTTTTTGTCCACAATCGTGATTGCAGGAAAAAATTCGACTTTAATTTTATCAATTACTACGGTTACAGAATCGTCATACATTTCAGCCGTTTTTATTTCCCAATTTAAGTCAATTCCACTTGAGTCCAATTCCGACTTATATTTTTCGTGGATTTGAGAATCCTTATAACTTTTCGCTCCATCAAGAGATGATAGTAATTTATAGTTATCAAACTTGTGGTAAACTGAAATTGTGTCCGCTTGATAATTGGCAATGACCAATTCAATTATTTCAGTCAAATCTTTATCGGCTTGCGAAAAAGAGACTGTAAATGTCAGGATTAATATGAATGTCAGAATTTTTTTCAAAATTGTTTACAACGTTTATGTATAAGATTAGTTGCGTGTTTAAGCACCTAATTTAGCAAATACAAACCGAATAGAAAATCCGCAAGGATTTTCGTAAGTAAGCTTGCACTAGCAATTAATTTTATACTTTGTTGGCGTTAGTTTTTATTTCCAAAATGATTTCATATAAGTTGTTCCTGCTTTATGTTTTTGAAATTGAACTTTATAAGATTTTCCAAATGAAATTCCGTGATATTGCTCAATTCTATTTCTTTTACAAATCTTAATAATTTCATCCGAAAGGGTCGTGTTGCATTTGCTACCAATAAATACTGCTTTTATAAATTTACTATCTATTGGAATGTAGTCAACTGCGTTGCTACTTTGTAGAATTACTCTATGCTCTTTTTCATATTTCCATTCTAATTGTTTATTGAAAAGCATTTTATTTACTTTTGATTCCACACTTTCTAAATTGTCTACAGTTGGTGGTTCGTCCGAGTATTCTACTTTGCTATTAGCTAAATAATTATCCAATGATATGAGATAATCAAGTAGGTCTTTGGAATATTCCACGCAAATCCCTTGATGATTGTTTGTGTAATGTGACCACATAAGATTATTTTGATTACTCTCGGTAAAGCAGGTTAAAGTTATTATTTGGCAAAGTCCGCTACGTTGCTCTTGTTCTGTGTGCCAAATAAATTGGTCAGTTAATTGATTTTGCCATTTTTTAAAATCCTCTAATTTTTTATTTGGAAAATTTTTGAAAAACTCTTCTTTTTGCCCATCAGCATTTGGGTCGATTTTCAAGTTAAATTTTAATTCAAATGGGTCGTTTAAATCAAATGCAGATGAAAACTTAATTGACGGAATATTACCAATTATTTTTTCTGCTGTTTCTGAATCGGGAATATTGTAAAATTTGAACATTATTTTAAATTCTGGATGGGTTTCTCAAATTTCCGCCAAATGATGTTAGCGTAAGTTTTTTAATTTATTTGGTAATATTCAAATTTAAATTTTGATTTACCGTTATCGTAGTAAAATTTAGCCAATAAATCGTGGTCTTCAGCAAACATTGCATATTCTCCATGGTATTTCCCATTTTTATAAGTTCCTTTTGCGAATATTTTACCACTTACATAGTACTCCTTGAAAAAACCGTTTAAATGATTATTTTGGTATGTTCCTTCTAAATATAAACTTCCATTAGAATAATATTGTTTATGCTTTCCTGTTTTTATACCTTTTGAATAATTAGTGATTATATGTAATATTCCAGTTTCATAATATTCTTTCCAAATACTAGTCTTTAAAGAATTTTTGTAATAGCCAATAAATTTGACATTTCCATTTTTATGAAACGAAATGAATAATCCATCTGATTTTTCGCTTTCCAAGTTTTCTTAATTTTAGATTATATTTTATTCATTGATTTCTAATCCGTTACTATATAAAGTGTTAATTTTCAAATGACCATCTTTTGAATATTCTTCATATAATCCATCTTTGATATTATCGGTTTTATAAATAGGAATATGTCCATCTGAAATACTTTCTCTTGTAATAATATAATTTGCATTTATTTTTATTTGGCCATTCTTATAATATTTTTTGAATTCCCCATTTATTAAATCATTAAAATAAACTGTTTTGACTTTTAATTTGCCTGATTTGAAATGTTCTAAATAATTGCCTTCTTTACCAAATTTACCATATTCAGTCTCGATTTTTATTTTACCGTTTATGTAATATTCTTTATACACACCAAAAATCCCATGATACTCATGTTGTGTGACTATTTTCAATTTACCATTGCTGTAATACTCTTCATAAGGCCCTTCATAAACCCACTCTGACTTATAATAAATATTTTTAACTCCTTTTGTTTTTCTCGCCATAATAGTCACACATTCTTTTAAAACGGATTTAATTTTTATTTTACCATTTTCGTAATATTCAGTAAAATAAAAAAAACCGCCTTTATCACTATTAAAGCCACAATTAGATTTTTCTCCAGTTGGTTGTTTTAGGATTTTTAAGTTTCCGTTTGCAAAAAATTCTTCATAAGTCCCATTCAAGCTACCTTTATTATAATTCGCTTTGATTTTTAAAGTTCCATTTTCATAATATTCTTCGTAGAGTCCGTTAATTATAGAACTTTCATACGAAGTTTTAATTTCCAGTTGCCCATTGTCATAAAAACTTTCGTAATTTCCAAAATACTTATGAATTCCTACAATTAAAAAGTCATTGTTAATTTGTGTACTTAATTTTAATTGACCATTTTCATAAAATTCCTGATAACTTCTCAATTCAGGTTTACCAATTTGTATTTTGATATTCTTATTTTTATAATATTCTGTATGAGTTTTACCGTAGAACTTTAGTTCTGTTTTTTTGGAAAGGTCAGGAAATAGATAATCTTGTGTTTCAAAAATATAGGTATCGGTTAAAATATTGCCATTTTCATAATACTCTTTGTACTCTCCTACAATAGAATCATTAAAAAAATTCGTTTTAATTTTTACCTGACCATTATCATAGAATGCGGTGTATGAGCCATTTTTCTTTCCATTAATTAATATGGTTTCGATTTTCAATTGCCCATTTTCATAAAATTCTTTTAACTCTTTAACTTCCAATTTCATAAGATTATATGCAAATAAATAATTAAGTCAATATAGTAAGATTATAGTTCTGGGTTTGTTGTAATTAACGCCAACGGTTAGTATATGAAAAGTAGGCGATTTCGAAGCACCGAACTTCCGGTTAAGCACGAACTTTGTCACGAGCTAAAAGCCTTGATTTTATTACTGTCTCGCCTATTTTTTATATACATTGTTACCTGCTGTGTTTCTTTCGTTCGTCATATATTGGTCGTGTCAAAATACTGTTTCGCAAAGTCTGAAATTCGTTTATGTCGTTCATCAATTTCTGTTTCTGTCCACACACTTTTCTCTCTAATTTCTGTGTAACTTGAAAGAGCCGTGTCTTGAAAAAGTTCGCTTTTCTTTACAAACGATTTGTTACCAAACTTGCTATTTTGGCTCTGTGTCAATAAAGCCAAGTTGCCCGCAAGTTGCAAAAAGCTCTTTCTAAAATCTTCTGTATATCCTTCGTCAGTTGGGTTTTGCGGTTTAATGTGTTCAATAGTATAACTGTTGTAAAGGTCTTTGTCTAATAACGCTCCTGAACGATTTTTAAGTCTCAAACTGTTTTCGTATTGCCACAAAACGAACTTGATTGTATTGCGATTGTAATGCCATTTTTCGTTGTCAAAGTAGTTTGGGATAATGTTTCTAAATCTCTCTCCGTCATTCCAATACCACTTAAAGCCTGTTTCAGTTACGTTCTTAATATCTTGATATAAATTGTCAATATTATAAATGTCTTTTGGGTTAAAATACTTTTTGGCGAAGTTTGGCAAATAGTCTGTTCGGTAGTCGCCAAGTTTAAGCTTGAAACACAGAACTTCTAATAATTTTAAAATTTTCTTAAACCTGTCGCCTGATACTTCGCCTTTGTAAAAAAGTGTTAGTAAAACCAATTTCCAATTTGCTTCGTTTCCTACAAAAAATAGATTGGTAATATCTGATTGGTTTTTGTTGCTTACAATGCTTTTTGCACTATGAGCTAATTCAACAAAGTTTTCAAAAAACAATTTTATCCATTGCGTTTTATTCTCTACTTTGTTTAACTTTTCTTTTATTGATTCAATGTTTCCTCCAATATTAAAGAACAAATTGCAATAATTATCTAAAAGTTCGTTTTCTGTGAAATAGCCTTCAACAGCTTCAATGTATCTATATGTTTTTGAAATTATGCTTTGAATTTCTGCAATATCATTATTCGCTTGATTGTTGTCTGTACTTTGAATGTAAATCTGGTGCATTAAATATGCTTTAATAACTTCAAATCTTGAAAGTTCTTTTCCCCGATTATTTTGGTATTCAAAAACTTGGGTTGCTTCAACTTTGTTGGTAATGTAAAATGTACTGATTACAGCATTTTCTAACGTTTTTTGAATTAGGTCTAAATTTTCGTTGTCAAGTTTACTCAACTCAATTTCAAAAAAATTAAAGGCTTCAATAATTCGTTTTTGTGAAATCGTTTCTGTGTCGTCAATTGCAGAAACTAAATGCTTTTGAGTTACTTTTTTGAAAATTACTTGGTCGTCATCAATAGTTTTGAAAACATCTGTTAAGTAAGTTTCTCTAATTTGGTCAACATTCTCTCCTTTTAGAATTTTGATTTTGGCAAGTGCCGAAAGAAAAAGAATTGTTGTTGTAAGTCTTTGCTGTCCGTCTATTATAAAAAGAGTGTTTCCATCCTTTTCAAAAAGTATTTGCCCCAAATAATATTTCTTCCCTTTTTGTTCTAAAAGGTCTTCGAGAAATTGAGAACATTGTTTATCGCCCCAACTAAATGCACGTTGATAGGCTGGTATTCTGACACTTTTAGAATTAATAAAAAGTTGCTGAATATTTTCAGCAACTTTATTTGGGTTTTCTATTTCAGTTTGGCTACTCATTATGCGGATCTTTGACTAATTCTTTTGCATTTTTCGTCATAAACTCTTAACCAGCTACCTTCCTTGGTTGTAAATGAGTTACCCGCAGCACTTATAACCCTTATGTTACTTGAAGACATTTGGGAAATGCGTTTGCAGTTTTCATCATAAACTCTTATCCAAGAGCCTTCTTCAGTAACGAAAAAAGAAGAAGCTATACCAACTACTTCTATTCGACTACTTGACATTTGAGAAATTCTTTTCCCTTTTTCGTCATAAACTCTTATCCAAGAGCCTTCATTTTGAACGTTTGAAATCGCCATATTAATATTTTTTTTTGTTTTGCCTACTCTGTTCGGTTTTCAGCTTCTCCGTTTTCTGCAAATGTCGTAAGTCAGTCCGTCAAAACGTGTCGTTGTTATTCTGCACAGTCGTCTTTTTCACATAGCAGGTAACGTTTATGTATATGGAAAGTTGCGTGTTTGTGTGCGAGGATTTTCCGTAGGAAAATCAGATGTAGGAAACGTGCAACGACCTTTGTTTAAGCACAAAACAGCAATTTTTTATATACTTTGTTGGCGGTAGTTTTTATTCTTCACTCATTTTTTTAAATCCTAAAATTCCAAAATATATAAAAATTATTGAAAGGATAGTACCTAAAATAATTCCAATATGGAATTCAGTTTTGCCTTCACTAATCGAAATAATTTGTTTTATAATAAAATAAATACCAATCAAGCCGTCGATAAAAAAAAATAATGTACCAAAAATTAAACAGCCTGTTTTTCCAGCTTTTTTAGTTCCATCGTAAATTAATACAAGAGTATCTAGGAATTTGTATTTGAATTCCTTAAAGTCCATTTCAGAATACTCTCTACCTTTTGCCGTAGCTTCTTCTTTCCATTTATAATAATTATTCTCTTCTTTAGTTACCGATTCTGATTTTTCATATGTTTTTTTATTTAAGTCATCATAAACGGAACGTTTATAAGTGTCACTTAAAATCTCATAAGCCTCTTGAATTTCAATAAATTTCTGATGTGCATTAGCTTCTTTATTTACATCAGGATGATAAATTAAGGCCAGTCTTCTGTATGCTTTTTTTATATCGGTATTTGTTGCATTTTTTGTTATTCCTAATGTTTTATAATAATTAGTCATTAATATAGACTTTTTGATTTTTCAACTTCTTTGTCATATATTCTGGATTGTTTTTTATAAAAAAGTGCTTGCTCTAAATCCCCTTTTCGGTAAGCCATATGTCCATAAAAGTAGAAATTTTCAGCAATTAAAAATTCTAGGTCTTCTTCAAACCTTAATTTTTGAGGTTCCTTATCAACTAAAATATTCTTAATTGTATATTCAATGATTGGTTCTGCTTTGTCATAATTCTTGAGTTTATAATAAAATGGCCCAAGTATTAAATTTACTCTTATGTCGGATGGTTTTGATGCATGAATTTTCTCAAATTGTTCAAGTGCCACTTGAAAATTCCCTTTTTTGACATTATTAAAAGCAACTTTACTCAATGCTGTAAAATCGTTTGGGTCTCTTTTTATTTTATATTCATCAACTTTTTCATCAGTTTTTCTGAACATAAATATTATTGACATTACAATAAGAATTCCTATAAGTCCAATTATCATACGAATGTTTTTTTAAATTACCGCCAACGTTGTTGTATATGGTTTGTTGCGTGTTTCAAGTAACTAATTTAGTAAATAATTACAGACCAAGAAAGTCCGCGAGGACTTTCGTAAGTAGGCTAGAACTAGCAATAAATTATATACGGTGTTGTGTGCAGTTTTAATTATGTTCAAGAGTTGCAGAACCACCAGCAATAGTATTCTGAATTAGTGAGCCTGAAACATATTCATTAGTTTCAATAGAAAATGTACCTGTAAATAATTCATTATTTGAATCTTTAACACCATTAAAAGAGTATTCTTCAGTTAAGGATGAAGATTCAATTTTTATAGAAAATGAAACATTATTCTGACTAACAGAGTATTGATTAATTGTGTAATTGTAATTTGTGTTTGAATTTATTCCTATTGTTCCATTATCATTAAAAGAAACACTATTAAGGCCTCCACAACAATCTAAAGTTTGAGTTCCAGTTACATTACCATTTCCGTCATAAGAAGTTACAGTTCCTTCAAAGTTACCACCTCCAACTTCATTTATATTCCAAAAATTACTCTGCAATAAATCAAGAATATCATCTTCTTTAAAAACCTTTATAGGAAAACTACCTGTAAAATCGTTTGTTTCATCATTATAAGAATAACTAATTGAAGACTCAACAAAATCATTAACAATAGTTTCATCAATTATTGAAATCGTTATGTTAATATTACCATTATCAAAGCTTACATTAGTTAATTCTAAATTGCTATTATCTAATGAAAAAGAAAGATTATTAAAAATTTCTTGATTTGCATCGCTATTTTCTTGTTGAGAGTTTCCGACAGAAACATTATCTATTAAAGATATGTTTGAAAATGGAATACTATTAATAACATTAATTACACTATTTAAGTTGTCAATAACACCATTAAAATCTGTTAATGTTGAAAAAAATGAGCTAATTACTGAATTATCATTATTTACATCAGAACTATTTACACCTCTTGAATTAATGTCATAATCTATTGATTTTGCAATGCCTGAATCAAATTCAAGACTTGTCATCATAGTTTTTCCAGTTGGAATAGAAATAAAATCATCAAATTCAAAGTTCTCATAAACAACATTTGCTCTGTCGATACCTTCACTCCATAAATCATAACTTATTTGCCAAAGTATAATAGCAGATGTACCTAAAAAAAGAGCTACTGGCACATTAGCTGAACTCGCTACAGCCAACCAAGTTGCTGTGCCTGCACCAAGTGTCGCTCCAGCCCAATTTAATGTTAGAGAACTAAATGATAAATTACTGTAATCTGGTGACATCATTCTACCTTGTGGAACTGTATAATCTATTTGATAAAGATTATCAAAAAAATCTTTGTTTGCTTCGTACACTAAAGCTATTGTTTCTCTGTCCTCAACACTTAATTGCTGTAGAGTAGTGTTATAATTTTCTACGGAACTTATAACATAATTTTCTTGAGGTGTATTGTTAGTGTTTCCTAAACTATCAACATAATTTGTGAAATTACTAGTTAAATTATCCAAAGTTTCATCTACCGAGTTTTGCAATACTGTATTGTTTACCGTGTATTTAATTTTCTTATCAATACTTGGAATTTCTAAAACACTTTCTCCAATCTCAAAATTTTCATCTGCTAAAAATGAAATTGTATTTAGATTAGACCTAACCAAAGTAATCGTATTGCCATTAATCGTACCTTGATAGGTGTCTTCTGTTAGGTTTTCTATTTCTTGACTTACTAATTGGAATTTTGAAATAATTCCTCCATCAATAAACTGTTCTTGCTGTTCTTCTGCAGTTTGATTGTCGTCTTTTGAACATCCATTGATTAGAAATGTAATTGCAAATAATAATATTAATTTTCTCATAATTAAAAGTTTAATTTTCAAAGGTAATTTATCGTTGCGTTTAATTCAATACCCAATAGTAGGTAAAAATGCAAAATGTTGCTTGGAAATTGCACACAACGGATTTGTATATGGCTCGTAGCGTGCAAATTAGCGATAACTTTTCGGTTAATCACGAGCCGAATTTTTTAATTTTTCTTATTATCTTTTTTCTCAATAAGCCAAATTAAAAAATTTGGCGGACTAGCAAATATGCCTTAACTTCGCTTGAGCAACTGACTAGCTATGAGTTATATACGTTGTTAGCAAACGTTTTTATTCCAAGGCTTCTTCATAAATCGTGTTAATCAGTTCTCTAATCAAATCGGAATTTTTGTGGTTTATCAATATAGCTATTCCCCAATTTGATTTCTTGTCGTAAGCAAAAATTGAGGAACAGGAAAATGTGTCGCCTGCTTTATAAAAGAAAGTGTCATCTCCGTTTCGTTCTATTTCTTGTCCGAAACCTATTTCCATTTGGGTGTTTTTATAGAACGTTTTTTCTGTTATTGCAGTCGCTTTTCCAATTTTGCCTTTATTTGATAAAAGCGTTTTTAACAATTTTGACATATCAGATGTATTTGACTTTAACAAACCTGCTGGTGCAAATAATGAATTCCAAAGAAAATAATCTTGCTGGACTCCATTTATATCGTGTCCGACAACCTTGTTTTTAATACTAAAGTTCGTTGTCAAGGTATTATTCATTTTCGAAGGAATGAGTATTTTTTCCTTTACCAATTTGTCAAAACTCTTTAAGTATATATTTTCTAACATAATGCCCATTAAAACATAGCTTATATTCGAGTATCGATAATTACCATAATCTGATAATTCCGTACTGTCGTTGATAATGGAATGAATAGCCTCTTTGCTTATGTCCAAAGGTTGTTTAGGATTCAATTCTATAAGTTTGCCAAAATCAAAATCGGGCAGACCTGATTGATGGGAAGCTAAATCTGAAATTTTAAGTTTGCCTTTTATTTTTTCGGATAATATGTATTCTTTCGGTAGGTGGTTATCTATAAAGTCATCAATTTTCAATTTGCCTTCGTCTTGAGCTTGTACCACTAAATTAGCAGTAAATAATTTTGTAATAGAACCGATTTCAAAAATTGTGTTTTTGTCAACTTTCAATTTACTTTCTCGACTTATTTTTCCATAATTTAAAAAACATTCTTTTCCGTTGTCGATGAATCCAATGCTGATTGCGACTTCTGGATTTTTACTATGGATAGCCTGACAAATTGAATCAATTTTCTTCTCTCGGGATTGCCCAAACGCAAGTTGACCTGATATTAATAAAATTATTACACTAAAGATTATCTTCATATGTTATTGTTTTCCTATAAGTCTGGCAATGTTTGTTATTGTTACCGAATTGTTGTTTTTAATGTTTGCTAACGTGTTTGTATATGGTTTGTTGCGTGTTTCAAGCACCTAATTTAGTAAATAATTACAGACCAAGAAAGTCCGCGAGGACTTTCGTAAGTAGGCAAGAACTAGCAATAAATTATATACGGTGTTGCCCACAGTTTTTATTCCTCACTGTATTTATAAATCCGTTCGGTTTTCCCATTTAGTTTTCTAAAATGACCAATTATGTTTTCAAATTTTGGTTTGATTTTAAAAGTACCGAATTTGTTTATAAAACCCCATTTTCCATTGATTTTTACAGGTGCTAAATCATATTTGAAACCTCGAGCTTCGTCATATTTGAAATCAATAATTATTTCTCCTTTATTATTAATATAACCATATTTCCCATTTCGTTTTGCTACTGCCAATCCATTGCTACTGAAATATGTAAGGTTTTCGTAAATCGGTTTTACTAGAATAGTTCCAGTTGTGTCAGCTAATCCATATTTCTCTCCAGTATTATACCACATATATTTTCCTTGTGGATAACCAAAAGCTCTGTATTTCTTTTGCATTATAGTATCTCCAAATCTATTTAGTTTTCCTAAAGTGTTTGTGTTGGCAGAACCAATTAATGGGAATTTTCTTTTTTTCTTTTTATATTCAATTGTGTCGATTATTTTTCCAGACTTATCTATTGTACAATCGTAGAATTTCGGCTCTAACACGATATATTTAGGATTGTCAGTTATCGTATCAGTAGTTTCTATTTCGACTTCTGCAAGTCCATTTTTGAATTCGTAAGCAAGAGAAAATATAGTGTCTATTTTTAAATTTCCATTAACATCTATATATCCCCATTTTCCGTTTTCGTTAAACTGAACAGAAGCCAACTCTTCTGAAAAGTCTTCTGCATCTAAAAAGGAAGTTTTAGATATTAAATTACCTTTTAAATCTGCAAAATTGTAATGATTTTTTGTTTGAACCAAAACTCTCTCGTTTTCAACTAGTCCAATGAAATCGTAGTCATAATCAATTACTAATTTCCCTTCGGTATCTATTAGTCCATATTTTCCGTTTTTATATGAGTCTGCAAAACCATTGTAAAAATTATTTATAGAGTCGAAAGTTGGTTCAATTACCCACTTTCCTTTAGAATTTATTACTCCGTATTTACCATTATATTTGGCTGGAACTATTTCAGTTTTGTCAACCGAACAGCTTGTTATAAAAAGTAAAATTATAATGTATTTGACGGTTTTCATAAATTGTGGGCAACGTTGTTGTATAAGATTAGTTGCGTGTTTTAAACACTAAAGTTAGCAAATAAATCACAGATAGAAAGTCCGCGAGGACTTTCGCAAGTAAGCTAAAATCAGCAATTAATTTTATACGTTGTTGTGGCTAGTGCTTTATTCTCCATTCGGAATGTATTTGTCTTTACAATACTTTTCAATCTCCGAATCGTTGTCAAAATAGCCATCACAAAATTCGTCAAGCTCTTTTTCAGTCGATTTGTAATAACGTTCTTGAGCTGTCATTAATCTGTCGGTTTGCTCAATGAATTGTTCAAATTCTTTGTTTATTTTACATAGTTTGTCAATAGTCTTAAAATCCAGGTCTTTGTAAATTGCTGGAAATAATATTTTACTTTGATAGGGATTTGCATTTAGTTCAATTATTCCAATTCCGAACGATTGATTTAGTCTTTCCATTTCGTCCGATAAACTATCACTAAACTCAAATGCTACTAAATAGCCATAATTAGCCCAACTTGAATTTGAAACTGCTTGAAAATAGGCTTTTTTTAGTTCCGTGTCTGAATTAATTTCTCTTTTTAATTCGTAAGAGCTTAATTTAAAAGTGTCAACTCTATTAATAGACTTTAAGAAATTTTGGCTGACTTTAGTTTGCAAGTTCAAAAATTTAACTCCGACCATATCTGGATGTGTCCAAATTTGGTTGTTGTCTTTTCCGTATTTTGATTGTTCGTGGAATATTGTTTTTGAATATATTTTGGTGTTTTTCAAAAAACTGCTCAAAAGTCTATGTAAATCTCTTTCGTTATAAGATTTCGCTTTTATTTTAGGAAGTTTTACAGAAGTCGTTTCGGTTGAGCCTGTTAAAATTTCAATTCCAATATCTTGCTCGTTTTTTGTCAAATAATATGCATAAGAACCATTTTCTTGTTTAATCCTTTTTACACGAGTATCTCCATTCCTTATAAAATCGCCCAATAATGCTGAAACTGTTGCAGGTGGTGTTTTCGCTTTTCCAAAATCGTAGTAACCTTTTTTTATAATATGGTCGTGAACTTCCATTGTTATGGATAGTCTATTTAAATCGTCAAGACTTTTTAAAATGGCTTCTTTTATTGTCATATTTTAAATTTCAGTTACGGTGTTTCTTGCATTAGTCACAACGTCCCCGCATACCCGCAGTCGTCAGCTTTTGCTGACGATTGACGGGTATGCATTGTTATGCCTCGTTTTTATTTTTTAATTTTTTCGTAATAATTCTTCTTAACATATTTACTTTTCTTTTTTTCTGGGTCGTAAATTCTTTGTCTTTTTACACTCCATTCTCTATTTGTAAAATATTCATAATAATCCAGTTCTTCTTTCATTTCAACTATGACTGAATTAGAATATAAATTCTTTGTCTGAATATCAACGAGTCTGTATCCCGTAAAACTTATTTGCAACTTATTTGCTTTACCGTCAAAAGATAAATTACAGTTGCCATTTATGTCTGCTGTTTTTCCTTTTATCAAAGTCGTATCTGAGACTAACATGCAATAAGCACCAATTAATTCTGATTTATCTTTTTCATCTATTACCTTTATTTCAAATTGGCTATTGTCCGTTCGGTCTCTTTCGATAATAATGAAATCCTTTTCTTTTTTGGGTTGTTTGTCACTATTTAAAATCAACTTATTTCCACGTAGTTCCCAATGTCCATTTGTTGTTCCTCCAATTAATCCTGTTTGCCATTCATATGTAAAAGTATTATCCTTTCTTATTGTAATATTTGAACCAACGCCATAAATTCCACGATACTGGTATTCTCCAACGATTTTCTTCTTTTCAATTTTTACGGATTTACAACCGAAAAATAGAATTATCAGAATTAACCATTTGCTTATGTTTTCAACTGTTTTTTCCATTTTTCTTTTTTAATGTCTAGTCCTGAAATATGGCTACAGGTTAAAATTGAATTTACGCTGATAATTTATATACCATATTTGGTGTTTTATAGTCTAAAGATAAATGTAATCTTATTTCGTTGTATAAATTAATT
>Ga0209185_1001953_pt1 | contig 15831 bp, 13 predicted proteins | sample SidtaG_2_FD_187425 | JGI IMG/M metagenome (GOLD analysis project Ga0209185, IMG submission 187425) | Marine algal microbial communities from Sidmouth, United Kingdom - Sidmouth_Asex2 metaG (SPAdes) (version 2) | ecosystem: Host-associated > Algae > Red algae > Unclassified | place: Sidmouth... | reverse complement strand
CGAAATACATTCCAGCATGGCGGCATATCCTTAGAAGAGGTGATCTGCCCATTTATCGAACTTTCTAGCAGGTAATTAAATCGCTATACCACAAATAAATAACTCAAGATTCGGTCTACCTAAATTTGGCATGTTCAGTAGTAGTAAATAAATTCAGAAGTAAGAGAACTGTTGGTCAAGCTGATATGACTTTAGCACTTTTAGGTCAAAATCTGTACAAATACTTGGGTATAATTTGATTCTCTCAAATACCTTTTTGGTTGCTTTTTATCTGGATTAGATTTCTTACCCCGTTTATTGCCAAAAACCCTTAAAAGCGAGGTAATAATTCAGGGTAAACGTGTTCAAATCAAATTCAAGACTGTCAGTTAATAGACTAAACTTCCCATATGAATAAGGTCTTATTTGTAAAGATCTCTTTAGAATCGTAAAGGTATTTTTAGAAGTGGCGGTTGCCTGCCAGGTACCCAAGACTGAATGGTCCTGAAGGGAATTCAATGTCCCAAATGGACATTGAATAATGAAGGAACCGAGGATTTTTCCTCGGGTGGGTAGGCATTAGCTGGCATAGCATTTTTGCTTACTTTTTTTGCAATTGAAAAAAGTAAGGCCCGCACGGCGAGTGCAAGTAAGCTTTGCATCTAAAGAAAATGTGTTTATGCTTTACTTCTGAATACCCCTAAATTTTAACTAAGCCTCATCTGCATGCAGCGAATCTTGATATTTTTTGCTGGCCCTGGCTGAGACAGTAATACTCAATTCGTATAATATATATACGGGCACTCCCACTAAAAACTGTGTGATCACATCAGGAGGAGTGGCGACTGCCGCTATAATTAAGATAACAATGAAGGCATGTTTGCGATATTTCTTCATAATCTCTGGAGTAAGCAGACCAATCAGAGATAGGAAATAGACAAATATAGGAAGCTGAAATAATATGCCAGTAGGTACCGTGAAGAGTGTCATATAATTAACATAAGATGCTAAAGACGGAGAGGCAGAAGCTTCTCCAATATCAAAGCCAATCAAAAAGTTAATGGCAAAGGGCGCAATGATATAATACCCAAATGTCACACCTAAAAGAAACAAGAATGAGCAGCTGAAGACAATGCCCCGAGCCGCCTTTTGCTCCCTTTTATAGAGTCCAGGCTTTATAAATTTCCATATTTCTCTAAATACCAAGGGAAATGAAACGATCAGACCTAACCAAAAAGATACTTTGATCGCTGTAAAGAATTGCTCTCCCATCTGAATAGCTATCACCTCGAACTTAGGAGGCGTAAAACACATCCGCTCAGATATACTGCAGAATAGGCGGTAAGTGATGAAGTCATCATTGCGAGGACCATATATGATATGGTTGAATACGTCATCAATAAATACAAATACGATGATGCCTATGATGACAATCGACGCCAAAGATTTTATTATGTGCCAGCGCAGTTCTTCCAGATGATCTACAAATGACATTTCTTTGTCATCCAAGGATTCTTTTGCTGGTAACTTTACTTTGTCTTTCTTCTTGCTGAATAGTCCCATACGTCGCTTACAAAGTTACTAAATGTATCATCGTATTCTATCGATGTAATGCTGATGTTAATATAATATTGATGACAACAATGCGGTAGAATTAAACAATATTGGAAGAAGTCTCATTCGGATAGCTGACATATAGCGGATTGTCTATGATGTAGCCATACAAATATGTAGAGCTGCTTATTATATATGAAATTTATGTTATATGTATGAGCATTGTAAACAATCAGTTGAAACCTAGCAGTGAGCTGTATTGATAATGAAAATGAGCTATCTATGATTCTATATATCAAAATAAATCTTTAGTCTATGATATTGCTATACCTTTGTCAATTGATTCAAAATCGAGTTGTTATTTGTTAGTTAGCATTTTACTTTTTATTATCAGCCTATCCGTCTTGGTATTTGCCTCTGACAAATTTGTTGGAGCAGCTGAAAGTATCGGCTTATCTTTTGGAATCTCTCCATTTATTATTGGTGTGACTATCGTAGCTTTTGGTACATCGCTGCCAGAATTAGCTACCTCTATAGCTTCTGTCTATAGTGGGTCATCCCAGATTGTAATTGGTAATGTAGTAGGCTCTAATATCACCAATATATTACTGGTATTGGGGATGACAGCCTTGGTCGGTAGAGAGATAATTTTAGATTTTGATGTAATGGATGTCGATATGCCACTACTGGTTATTTCGTCATTTCTATTAATTTTTGTCATCAGCGATAGAGAAGTCACCACATTGGAGGCTATCATCTTGCTGTCAGCATTAGTAATTTTTCTTTATAACTCTCTGGGGAGTAGTAGCTCGGACGATAAGATTGAACGTGAGAGGGTCAGTATGAAGACCTATGGGGTGCTGCTTATGGGAGGGGTATTTGTCTATCTCGGGGCGGACTTTACGATACAGGCAATTAAAAGTATCTCAAGTTCTCTCGGTATCGGAGAAGAGTTCATAGCTCTTACTGCTGTAGCCTTAGGGACCTCCCTTCCGGAGGTCATGGTCAGTATAGCGGCAGCGCGAAGAGGTAAGCATGCCGTGGCAGTGGGGAATGTATTAGGCTCTAATATCTTTAATACCTATGCTGTGATGGGCATTCCTGCCTTATTGGGAGAATTAGTCATCCCTGAAGGCTATATGTCTTTTGAGGGGCCATTTATGATTTTCGCTACCCTCATATTTGCTTTTATGTGCATGTCTAAGCGTATATCTAAGTGGGAAGGCATTACCTTATTACTACTTTACTTATTCTTTTTAGGAGAATTGATCCACCAATTACCCTAAATAACGTATTGGTATCGTTTCTATATTGATTGATGTCGAAATTAGAAAACACATTTTTACATAATCTAAGTAATACTATGTTTGATCAATTATTCGGAGACTTGCAGAAAAAGCAGGAAGACATAAAAAAATCGCTTAGCGAGGTCATCATTGACCATTCATTTCAGGCTGGAATCATTGAAATAAAGCTTAATGCTAATAAAGAGATTCTCAATATTAAAATTGATCCCGAGAAATTAGATACATCGGACGTCGAGCAAATCGAAGATATGATGGTTATAGCGATGAATGAAGCTTTGGAAAAAGCGGAGCAGGAGCAGGCAGAGAAAAGTCAATCGTTACTGAGTGATATGATGCCAGGGGGATTAGGAAATCTTTTAGGTTGATGATATTGACTCGTTTGATGCTGCTATGTGGTCTTATTAGTATAGCTGCCTATCAGAGCTCAGCTCAGGCTAATTTACTATTTGATGCCACTTTCAATGATTGTGATGCTTTTGATGGTGTAGGAGCGATCATGGGGAATGCCTTTGGTAATCCGGACTGTGTCTGTGGTGCTGATGGCACTGGATATTTTTTTGATGGGGCAGACGATAGTCTATCCTATGATACAGGTATAGAAGAAATTCTTAATCGAGATTTCGCATTAAGTTTTTATTTCTTCGTCCAGAATGACCCTAATTCTACCCAAGCTATTGACTTAATATCTTACAGCAGCCAGTGCCGTAGAGACTCTTCCCTCACCATCAGATATATACCGCAGAGTCAAGAGATCAGAGCAGAAATGGCGATTAATAACCCTATCAGGTTTACTACCAGAGGTGTCGTACCTTCCACAAGCTGTATTCACCATCTGGTTTTTAATAAAAACGATGACCGCTTACAGCTGTACATTGATGACATACTTATGGATGAGCTTCTTGAGTTCGACGGCAGTTTTCAAGTGAAACCAAATGCGAAGTTTACGGTTGGCACTAGCCCATGTGTGGGAGCTAACTCTCAATTATTTAGAGGGATTATTGATGATATTAAATTTTTTGATCGTCCGCTCTTAGAGAGTGAAGTCATTGCCCTTAATGCTAATCCTGATAGAATCACTACGCCTGACCAGACTATCTTTACGGGCGAGTCCGTTTCGATCACGACGGGACAGTTATGTAGCAACTTTTTTAACTGGTCTCCTACTGAGGATCTGACGGATGAGCTGACAGCATCTCCGACCGCCTCACCTGAGACAACAACGACATACCGACTCACAGTAGACTATGGCACCTGTATCAGTCAAGATAGTGTCAGAATAAGCGTCGTGGATCGCCAGAATTCCAGCTGTAGCGACCTGCTACTCCCCAGCGCCTTCACACCTAATAATGATAAACGGAATGATGTCTTCGGCATAAGTAATTCCTTCATCATTGACCAACTGATCTCCTTTGATATCTATAGTAAATGGGGGGAGCATTTATTCAGCGCTGAGAATGACGTTAATCAGGGCTGGGATGGTCAATACAAAGGCGAACAAATGAACCCAGGCACTCTACTTTATACCGTCATTTACGTATGTGGTGGACAAGAATATAAAAAGAGTGGTAGTTTTGTATTACTCCGATAGAGACCTTTAGCAATTCTAGCGTCATAAGGATGTAATAGCTGTTTTACCTATGAAGATCAAGCATCAAAATATCCTCCTATCTGTACTACTTTCTGCCTTTTTACTCTCTTGTCAGCAATCCCAAGATGTGGCACAGAACACTAAGACCATGTCCACAGACATTACTGAGGCCGCCGCTACTGCTGCACAGACGAATTCTGTCAGTCAGCGACAGCTCGACAAGCCTACCAATGCTCATCCTCAGCCCGTCATTGAAGAAGAGCCAGTCCCGAAACCTACTAAGGTAGCTTTTCAAACTAAGCACAAGGAAATGGAAACACCAGCTGTCAAGCAATCTAAGCCAATTCGTAAATCCATTGGACCTAAAATTAATTTTAAGCAGGCCGTATTTAACTTTGGGGAGATCACTGAGGGTGATATCATCAAGCACCAATTCACATTTACTAATACGGGGGACAAAGAATTAGAGATACTCAGCGCCTACGCCAGCTGTGGTTGTACAGATCCCAGTTATCCATTTTTAGGTATCGCTCCAGGTGAGGAAGGGGTCATTGGCGTTACTTATAACTCAGTAAGTAAAGAAGGCCCTCAGCAGGCGGAGGTCATCATCAAGACGAATGCGACAAGCACCTCTTATAAACTATTTCTCATGGGGACTGTGAATCCAAAGCCTACAGAAGACAGCAGCAAAGTTGATTCGTCGGATATGACAAGAGCACCTAAATACCCTGTTAGAAAGAGTTAAGTTAGGCATAATTAGAAGTAAGCAAGGACACGTCTTGAGTGCCATCTCTTGGTAGTTTAATAGTAAGTACTGGGAGAGGTAATAGGGAAAGGCTTCGGTCGGCGAGATTTTTGGTAAAAATCATGACAACCAATATCATAGATAAAACCCATTTGACGACGCAAATTCTTTTTCAAAGCTTCTGTTTTCCCCTTAATCTCAAGGAGAACATTGACTTTTTAATGGGACATTGATTTTGCTCTTCCAAGAGACATTCGCAAATAAGACTTTCACTGTAGGGCAGCTTTAGTCTACTAATTGATAGCCTTGAAGTCGATTTGAATGCACTTACTTCTGAGTTATTACCTCGTTTTTAAGGGTTTTTGGCCATATATGCGATAACAGATCTTACACAGCTAGAAACAACCTTTATGAAACTTGATATAATTCAATTATACGCGATTATTTGCACAGATTTTGACTTAGAAGTGCCTAAATCATATATGCTTGCCCAGCAGTTCTCTTTACTTCTGAATTTATATATTACTTCTGAACATGCCTGAATAGCGCAGCAGGAGTCAGCCCTCCAATTAATACACGCCAGCAGAAATCAAACCCTCGTACCTCGTCGGAGCTTTGCTCGAGTATCAATTCAATACTGTGACATTGCCCTTATAGGCAATCTGCTGACCGTCAGCGAATAGTACGTCGACAACGTATGAGTATACCCCAGGGACGACTCGCTGAGCGTTGAAAGTGCCATTCCAGTTGCCAAGTCCAATTCCATTTGTATTTGCTTCTTCTCTGCCGTTCTCGTAGACTAAGGTACCCCAACGATCAAATATTTGAATAGACTCAACTGATTCGACTCCGCGCCCGGTAAACACGCTAAATCTCGTGTTTCTGAGATCCACAGTGCCGTTATTGGGAGCATTAGGATAGAATACATTAGGAATAAATACATTTCTCGATTTTCTCACGGTCACGTCTATCTCTGCCATAGCCGTACAACCGTTATTGTCCACCAGAGTAGCCGTGACAGTAAAGTTGCGCTGTGGCTCTATGCTGATCACGGAGGCATCATCAGTCAGCGGTCTAAAACTAAAATCACCTGACCACAGGATTGAATCCACGCCTTCCAAAGAAGTTACATTGGAGATAATTCTGAGTGATTCGCCCAATTCTACTGTCGTATCTTGCCCTATGCTTATCATGGGAGGATCTGGCTCCATAATCGAAAATTCAATAGGCATAGAGCTGCTGCATCCTGCCGCATCAAATACATTGATACTGTAGTCACCTGCAAATAAGAATGCACAATCTATGGCGTCTTGCAAAGGACCATTGTTAATGCTAAATCTAAAATTGCCTACTCCGCCAGAGGTGTTCACTACTCCAATGCATGCTTGTCCACCAGCACAAGTAGGGTCTTCAAAATCTGCCAGATCAAAGAATATTTCCTCTGATGCAGTCAGTGTGTATGCGGCTGTATCGACACAACCATTCTCATCAGTGACGGTAATGATATATTCGCCAGGTCCGAGATTAGTGGCAGTTTGCGTCATTGATTCATTAGCAGGCCATTCGTAAGTTAGCGTCCCGACGCCCCCAGTATTGCCGATCGTGATCAGCCCTTGGGCATCGAAACAGCTGATGTCCTGAGTCTGTTGCTGATCGACGAAGGCTACAAATTCATCTGGGCTCTCTACAGTAAATGAATCAATCAGTGTGCAGCCATTATCATCAGTCACCGTAACTGTGTAATCACCTTGGCCAATGTCTATTATTCCATTGCTATTGACAGTAGGGTCATGGCTCCAGCTGTAAGTATAGCTGTCAGTACCGCCTACTACATCGATGATGATTTGCGCACTGGCATCTCCAAAACACTGCGCATCTCTGACTTGTGGATCCCTGATATATCTGAGCGAATCTCCTTGCGGCACTATGAATACTACTGAATCCCTACATAGGCCATCACTGACTATAACGAACTGCTCACCTGCAGCAAGCGCGGTGGCGGTCGATGTGGTGAGACCTGTGGCTACCTCACCAGAAGACCAAGTGAAATCAAAAGCTGTACTATTAGCACCTGAGGCACTGACGGTAGCAGTACCATTATCGACTCCAACGCAGAGCGGTGCTGTGGCCAGCGGTTCGGTGACTTCTAAGTCATCTCCGTCCATCAGCGTGAAGTCACCAGTGGCAACACAGCCATTAGCGTCCATCACAGTCACGGTATAGTCTCCTGAAGTGATATTAGATAGGGTATCGATGCCACTATCATTGTCTCCATCCCATGAGTATGTATAAGGGGCGGTCCCACCTGATCCTTCTGCTATGATGAAGCCTGTCAGACCAGCACAGTTAGGTGGGTCTGCATCAAAATCGATACTGACTTCGCCTGCATTGCCTATCACGAACAGTGAATCTTTTACACAGCCATCAATGGTATCTATCGAGGCAGTGACTAAGTATACTCCTGATGCTAAATCCATCCTCTCATCGACTTCGATGCCGCCTGGCCACGAAAAAGAAAACCGATCTTCGTCATCTTGGAATAGTATCTGCCCATCTGCTACGCCTTCGCAAGATGCATCAATCAGCGTGAATGCAGGGTAGGGGTCAGTAAATTGGGGAGCAAGCGCGATGCCTGTCGTCAGTTCACACCCAGTGGCATTCTCTACCGTGACATTATAGTTACCTGCAATCAGCCCTGTTCTTGGATTTTCTGTACTACCATCATTCCATAAATAGGTGAAAGGACCATCGCCAGCTTCGACCAGCACTTCTATCGTACCTTCGTCGCCTGGACCGCCACATGTGGGACCTTGAAAGGTAGGAGTGCCTAATGAAAATGGAGATGGATCGACAATCACCACATCATCAATGGTGACTGCACAGTCTGGATCTGAAATAACACTAATTGTTAAACTATAGCTGCCTGCTGGTATATTAAATATGCTGGTGCCTTCTATTGGACCAGCGGGTAGGCCAAGGTCGAGCGAAAGTGGGGGAGCTTCACCAGTTATAAAGATGGTAATGTCTCCTAAGCCTCCATTACATAGCGGCTGATTGATTGACAGTTGATCTCTGGTAATGGAAAGTCCTTCACTTGCTGTAATGGTAAAATCACTGGAGAGACTCACTGGGCACCCTGCGGGATCGCTCACGGTGACATTATATACATTAGGAGCTAACTCTGTCCGATTGGCTGTAGTGGTCTCGACTCCATCTGACCAACTAAAGGTCAGGTCTTCGGTAGACCCCTCTACTACAAAGTCGACAGTGCCTGTAGGGCCTGAGCTGCACCCTGGCTGCGTGATGGTAAGAGTGGACTCATCAATTGAGAGCGGAGATCCAGCGACCACAGTGAAGGAGTCTATTGCCTCGCATCCATCTCCATTTCTATAGTTCATGATATATTTCCCAGGCGGTATATCTTCGATAATATCGCCTGAGTTACTGAAGTTAGCATTCGCAAGAGGAAAAGGCTCTCCAGCTTCATCTGTTAAGGTGATGGTCGCCAAGGGGACTACTTCGGGGACGACTTCTAAAACCACATCAGCTAAGCCATTTTCACAATCAGTTGTCAGCTCACTGAAGGTAAATTCAAATTCCGTGGTTTCTGGTATGGTAAACATCACCGTGTCGGATGGACATAAATTAATAGTCGGCTGGTCCAGGACGTACACCGTCCAGTCCCCAGGAGTTAAAAATTGATTATAGGTGATCTGTGATCCAGCTATTTCTATATCGAATGCTCCAGTATTACTATTAAAATTGTACTGGTACTGTCCTGGCACTCCATTTGCCATAGGTGTGCCTCCGGAGGCCCTTATCGTAACTGTTCCACGGCTGCTTTCACCTCCACACGCTGGTCCGCTAAAATTGACTAATTCTATTCCAAGTGGCTGTGGGGCTACTATTTCTACGCTTGATGTCGCTTCACAACCATTACTATCTTCCACGGTAAGAGTATAGATTCCTGGTGCAAGATCATTAACTCTTTCGGAATTAAGTGTGGTGTGTGACCATCTAAATTCGTAGCCTGAGCCAGTCCCTCCTGTTGCACTTGCAATGGCTCTACCAGTAGTAAAAAATGAATCCGCACATCGAGGGTCTTCTTTTCTAATATCTATTTCTAATGGATCTCCTAAGTCAATGAGTATGGTGTCTTGCTGGCGAGCTCCGACAGCATCCGTTATCTGGATGATATATTGTACGCCAGGCTCAAGACCAATGATGGGTTCAGGTGTGAAATCTGATGAAATCACGCCAGTCAGCGGCTGACCATCTGGACCAGCGATCAGCTCAGTGCCTGAGATATCTGTGACCCTCCATTCGTATGGGGCATTACCTCCACAATTGAAAAATTCAAAACTGGTCCCTGAGGCATCGATAGCAGCACAGCCACCCCCGAATAGCTCGAATGTAGGACACTGGATATTGACAGCACCCCCTTCTTGGCACCAAGTCGTCAGCGTCTGAGTAAAAGTAGGGTCATCTGGATCACCGACAGAAAATTCTAATTTAGGTTCTCCTTCAGATATCGCTATTCTGCTAAAAGCGTCAGGATCACCAATAATCTCAAAGAATATGGTAAAGAGTGGAGTCTCATCGAAAAGGGACTGAGGCACAGCATTTTGATCGAACCAAAGTGTGGATATTAAGCCTACTTCTTCATTAGGTTCAATTTGGCTACAGTTAAATGATGTCAGACCTCCTGGTTCGCACATGACAAGCTTGAGATCGTTAGGATTATAAGTCACACCAAATTGGAATGATAAAATATTATCAAAACCGCATACTAAAAAGTCAACTGGTATAATATCACCTAACTCACCGTCGATATCATCTAATTTGAATTGTAATGGTTCATCACAGGTAGATGAGGCACACGTCTGAGCTCGAGCTTGATGCAGACCTAAGACCAAGAGAGAAAGGACTAATAATAGTCTAAGGTAAGGGCGACAATCAATCATCAAAGCTCTGTCAATTCTGTTAATTAATTCGAGATTTCGGTTGCAAATGTATATAAAACTGGGCGTTCTTATGGTCCAATATGATTATTAAAGCAACGAAGTCATGAACGATATAGCAACATCTAATATTGCATTAGATTAGGTAACAGCTACTCTATCAGCGCTCAGATGTATGCTATGACATTTCAAGTTCATCCTATAGGGAGATGGCGGTTTATTTATGGTCTATGTGCGGGAAATGAATCAATGAATTTTTCCTTTTATTTCAAATTTGTCAAGGAGAATACGCTTATAATCTGAAGCTTCACTTTCGGTGATGAAGTCACCCATTAGAACAAGATAGACCACTTGACCTTTTTCCACTTCTTGGAGGATCACTATCGGATCTGCAAAGGTTTGCTTCAGTACATTATAGTAGTTGTGCGCACTGGATGAATGTTGAAATGTTCCGACGTTCACTCTGAATTTGGACTTTCTGCTGGTGGAGTAGGTAGTCGGAGCAGTATATGATCGAGAAGATGCACTAGTCGCGTTATTATGGCGAAGCGCAAGGGTCCTTTTTGGAGAGCTATTGATTTTATGCCTGACAATCGTTTTATTGCTCTTATGATTATGGTTGCGCAATATTTTCATGAGTTTCGATGGTGATAGCGTCTCTTCTATGCGATCCACTAGTTGACCTTTTGAATTAAATATCAGCATGGTGGGCAGCGTTTCTATTTTATAGAATTCCTTCGCAGTGTAGCCATCGAATTCGTCAATGTCGATTTTCACTGATACGTAGTTATCGTTAAGGTAATTAGAGACTGTCTTATTAGAGAAAGTTGTCTGATCCATCCATTTACAAGGTCCACACCATATAGCGTGAAAGTCCACAAAAGTCAATTTACCCTCTGCACTGGCTAACTCCATAGCCTCTTCAATACTGGCGTTATAGAAGTTCACACTGCCTGAGTGATTGGACCACCCGGCTGCGGACCAAAAGCAAAGCACACTGGCAGAAAGAAAAATTTTAAGGTAAATCATGATACATTAGTTTTAATGGAAATGTATAAATAGTTGATTATGATTATGTTGTAATCCAACTATTGTACCAATAGCGCTAAGAGCAACAATTCCCAGCGGACAAATTAAATATTAATAATATATTAAATATATATATAGTTAATAATCAGCTATTTGGATGGTTTATGGTGGCATATGTTAAGTTCATCTTATGTTGTCATCTTCGTTTAATGCAATATAAATCAACTTCATTGTAAGCAACATTTTATACCTTGCAGCCTGATCGAATAATGCTGAATCAATGTCAAAAATGTTAGCCTCTATCACCGCTGTCGATGGATACGTACCAGATTCAGTCCTGACAAATCAGGATCTGGAAAAAATGGTCGATACCAATGACGAGTGGATCATCTCGAGAACAGGGATTAAAGAGCGAAGGATATTAAGAAAAGAGGGCTGGGCGACATCGGACATGGCAGCAGAGGTCACCAAGGGCCTATTAGAGAAATCAGGAACTAACCCTGATGAAATAGATCTTCTGATCATGGCCACAGTCACATCCGACATGTTATTTCCCGATGGAGCTAATACTGTATGTGACAAGAGTGGCATCAAGAATGCCTTCGCTTACGATCTTAATGCAGCCTGTTCAGGTTTTGTATTCGCTCTTTATACGGGGGCACAGTTCATCCAGACGGGAGCTTATCGCAAAGTCATTGTTATTGGAGTCGATATGATGTCAAGCATTATTGATTATCAGGATCGATCCACTTGCATCATTTTCGGTGACGGAGCTGCTGGGGTACTGCTTGAGCCTAATCAGGAGGGCTTAGGTATCAGGGACGCAGTGATGGGAGGCGATGGCTCAGGTAGACAGTATTTGCATATGAAAGCAGGAGGTTCTTTGACTCCAGCATCAATAGAGACGGTAAATAACAGAGATCACTACGTTTTTCAAGAGGGAAGACCTGTATTTAAGGCTGCTGTCTCAGGCATGCGTGACACCACGACTGAGCTACTGAAGAGAAATGGACTCTCAACTGAAGATGTGGATTGGATCGTCCCTCATCAAGCCAATATCAGAATTATAAATACGCTTGCTTCTCAGCTCGACTTTCCTATGGAAAAGGTCATGGTCAATATTGAAAAATATGGGAATACAACAGCGGGTACAATTCCACTATGTCTTTGGGATTTCGAAGATAAGTTAAAGAAAAATGATACATTAGTCTTAACAGCATTCGGCGGTGGCTTCACGTGGGGATCCCTTTTGCTGGACTGGACCTATGGATAGCGCTAATAAAGTAAAGCAAAAACACAAATTAATACTACGTATATATGGCATCGACATCTGAAATTAAGAATGGATTGTGCATGAACTATAATAATGATGTCTATAAAGTCGTCGAATTTCTTCATGTCAAGCCAGGAAAAGGGCCAGCATTCGTGAGGACTAAACTGAAAAGCCTAACCAATGGTCGCGTCATAGATAACACCTTCCCCGCAGGTCATAAAATAGATATCGTGCGCGTAGAGCGAAGAATCTTTCAATTTCTATATAAGGATGACAGCGGATATCACTTTATGAATAATGAAACTTATGAGCAGATTATGATTCAGGAAGAGCTTATAGATAATGCTAAGTTTCTCAAGGAAAACGCTCAGGTAGAGATACTGTATGATGTCGATAAGGACTCAGCTCTAACCATAGAGCTACCTCAGTACGAAATTTTCGAAATCACACAGACAGATCCGGGAGCCAAGGGCAATACGGCGACGAATGCTTCTAAACCTGCAACAATAGAAACAGGTGCTGAAATAAAAGTGCCTATCTTCATTAATGAAGGAGATAATGTCAGAATAGAGACTGCCACGGGTAATTATATGGAAAGAGTAAAATAAGCTGTATGACTGCAAAAGAAATAAAAGACCTAATCAAGCTGATAGATGAACATAAGCTTGCTGAATTCAAATATGAGAAGGCCGATGTGAAATTGACGATCAGATCTAGCACTTATTCTAAGGAAAAGACTGCTGTCCTTACTGCCGCACCCATGCCAGCGCCGACCATCATGCCTGCACACCCACCACAAGCTGTACCGGCTGCTGTGCCACCAGCTGCTGTACAGCCAGAAGCGGTAGAAGCCAGTAATCTCTTAGAAGTAAAATGTCCGATCGTGGGCACCTTTTATCGATCACCAGGGCCGGATAAAGACCCATTTATACAAGTCGGAGACTCTATTAATGAAGGAGATGTGGTATGTATCGTAGAGGCCATGAAGCTATTCAACGAGATAGAGACCGAAGTCACTGGTAAGATCGTGAAAGTCATGGTCGAGGATGCCTCGCCAGTAGAGTATGATCAAGTATTATTTTTGGTAGATCCTAAAGGATAACCTCACCTGAACCCCTATCTATGTTTAAAAAAATTCTCATTGCTAATCGAGGAGAGATAGCCCTGCGCATCATTAGGACTTGTAAGGAGATGGGCATCAAAACGGTAGCTGTGTACAGCACCGCTGATAGAGACAGTCTACACGTCAGATTTGCAGATGAAGCCGTATGTATAGGGCCTGCCTCATCTTTAGAATCTTACTTGAATATTTCAAAAATCATGGCTGCAGTGGAGATCACTAATGCTGACGCTATCCACCCTGGGTACGGATTTTTAGCAGAGAATGCTGATTTTGCAGATATCTGTGCGGAGTACGGAGTGAAATTTATCGGTCCGTCAGGCGATATGATTCGTAAGATGGGTGACAAAGCCACAGCCAAAGCAACGATGATCAAGGCAAAAGTCCCTGTCATCCCTGGCTCAAAGGGATTAGTCGCCAACGCTAAAGTGGGTCTACCATTAGCTAATGAGATTGGCTATCCAGTCATCATAAAAGCCACAGCTGGCGGCGGTGGTAAAGGGATGAGGCTCGCATGGAATGATGAGGAATTTGAAGATTCATGGGATAAAGCTAAACAGGAAGCAGCGGCATCATTTGGAAATGATGGTCTCTATATCGAAAAATTTATCGAAGAGCCAAGGCATATAGAATTTCAAATTATTGGCGATCAGTTTGGCACCGTTGTCCATCTATCAGAGAGAGATTGTTCCATTCAGCGACGGCACCAGAAACTGGTAGAAGAATGTCCCTCGCCATTCATGACGAAGCCCCTTCGCTCTAAAATGGGAAAGGCAGCTATACAGGCCGGAGCTTGCATAAAATACGAAGGTTTAGGTACAGTCGAATTTTTAGTTGATAAGCACAAAAACTTTTACTTCATGGAGATGAATACCCGTATACAGGTAGAGCACCCTGTGACGGAAGAAGTCATTGATCACGATCTCGTAAAGGAACAAATCAAAGTAGCCGCAGGAAAGAAAATATCGGGAAAATCATATATTCCGACTATGCATGCCATCGAATGCAGGATCAATGCCGAAGACCCTTATCATAATTTTAGACCAAGTCCCGGTACGATCACTTCTTTTCATAGTTCCAAAGGACAGGGAGTAAGGGTCGATACTCATGTCTATGCTGGCTATACCATACCTCCGTATTATGATAGTATGATCGCTAAGCTGATCTGTAGAGCTCAGACAAGAGAAGAGTGTATCACTAAAATGAAGAGAGCATTGGATGAATTCATTATCGAAGGTGTCAAGACCACCGTACCATTTCATCAGCAGCTCATGCGCAATGAGAAATTTGTGAGCGGAGACTTCGATACTAGCTTTATGAATGATTTTGAATTAAAATAATTTTCTCCTCTATCTATAAAGGACAGCAATGTGTTAGAAAAAATAGGCGTCAAATTATCTGATTACTATTCTGCTCTCAGCGTTGTTATTTCATTTCACATACTCTCAGCTGTATTCACCATCATCAGTATTCCGATGGTGATACCATTTTTCCACATCTTATTCTATGGTAATGAGCGCATAAATGACGATCAGGTAAGCGGATTAGAGCTGCGCATCAGAACCATCATCCAATCCATCATAGAGAGCCAGGGTATATTGAAAGCGGTGATGTGGATATGTGTGGGATTCATATTGATCTTCTTCTTCAAAAACTTATTCAGGTACTTTGCTTTATATTTCATGACGCCGATCCGCAGTAGGATTGTTAGAGACATGAGGCAGAAAGTGTATGATAGCTATTTAATCATCCCCTTCTTACAGACAAAGGAGCTGCAAAAAGGAAATTTATTATCTATCATGATGACTGATGTGCAGGAGGTGGAGTGGATGCTCAGACATAGCTTAGAGACCATGATAAAGTCACCGCTGATTATAATCGGGAGCATCGTCTTCATGTTGTATTTAGATGTCAGGTTGAGTTTATTTGTATTAGTTCTTTTAGTAATTACTGTCATAGTTATCGGTGGCATATCACGAGCGCTAAAGCAAGAGTCAGCATCGGCACAAGCAGCGCTCGGAGAGTTACACTCGGTGGGAGAAGAGACGCTCAGCAGTCAGACAATAATCAGAGCATTTACTGCAGAGTCATACATGTCGAGCCACTTTGGGCGTATCAATGATCAATATAAACGGCTGGCAGATAAGGTGCTACGCAGAAAAGATTTGGCTTCACCACTGTCAGAATTTATGGGTGTGAGTATCGTGGCGGTGCTGCTATGGTATGGTGCTGATAAAGTATTTGATAGAGTGCTCACGCCAGAGGCTTTTTTTGC
>Ga0209185_1001945_pt1 | contig 15895 bp, 8 predicted proteins | sample SidtaG_2_FD_187425 | JGI IMG/M metagenome (GOLD analysis project Ga0209185, IMG submission 187425) | Marine algal microbial communities from Sidmouth, United Kingdom - Sidmouth_Asex2 metaG (SPAdes) (version 2) | ecosystem: Host-associated > Algae > Red algae > Unclassified | place: Sidmouth... | reverse complement strand
AGATATACGACTTAAGAAAAATGAGAATTATGGAATGAACGGTTCTTTATCTAGCACTGTAACAAAAGCAACAAACTGGTCTTCTAATATCGGCGGAAATATTAATTATAGAAATGGTAAACTGAATACCTATGGCCAGCTAAGATTATTTGATAATAATAGATTCCAGACTTACTCCTTTGATGATTTTCAGAATGGTACAAGAATTAGCAATGATATCAAAGAGGATACAGATGAACAAGGATTAAATTTTAGATGGGGTACAGATTTCTTTCTGACAGAAAATCAAACAATAGGGTTTATAGCTTCAGGGAACTGGAGAAACCAGATAGGAATGTCAGGTTCTGATAATGATATATCTTCCGTGGCCTTCCCAGATAGAATAGATAGCATTCTTATCGCAGCTAACGATTTGGATAGCAAATTTAACTCTCAAAGTCTTAATCTTAATTATGTATATCGAATTCAGGATGCTACACTAAATGTAGACCTCGATTATGGAAGGTATAGAACAGATGCTGATAATATACAACCCAATACTTATTTTACTCCAGATGCAACTACTGTATTAAGTCGAAGAAACACTGCATACACCACACCTGTTGATATTGACATATATACTTTCAAAATAGATTACGAGACCAACTTAATGAAAGGAAAAATAGGGCTGGGAACAAAACTAAGTAAGGTAGCAACCGATAATACTTTCTTGTTCTTTAATATACCCGAAACGGAGCGAATCCAGGATGATAGCCAGTCTAATCTTTTCTTCTATGACGAAAAAGTGTACGCTGGATACGTATCTTATGCAAGACAACTAAATAGTAAATGGAACATAACTTCAGGACTAAGACTAGAACAAACGGACGCTGATGGGGATTTACAAACATTTGACCCTAGCTTGCAAGAACCTCCCGTAGAAAGTGACTACCTTTCTATTTTTCCTAGTGCTGGACTAAGTTACACAATGACACCTGCTCATGTATTTTCTCTTAACTATAGTAGAAGAATAAACAGACCTGACTACAATGTACTTAATCCATTCAAAAGCCAGATAAATGAAATCTCATTCAGTAAAGGAAACCCTTTCCTGCTTCCTGAGATTGTCAATAATATAGAATGGTCATATCTCTATGCCTACCGATATAATCTAAAGCTTGCGTATAGTAGAACAACAGATCAAATTACAAGACTAATAGGTCCTGATGATAGCGACCCCAGAGCAAGATTTATTAACTGGGATAATCTAACGGAACAGATTGTGTACAGCGCTAATCTCAGTGCTCCGATACAGTTTAGTCGGATCTGGAATGGTTACTTTAATATTTCAGGATCTTATATGAATAATCAGGCCGATTATGGAGATGGCGTTATTGTAGATCTCCAGGCATGGAGCTACAATCTTTTCCAACAACAGACATTCAACCTTCCTCGTGGGTATACTGCTGAAATATCTGGATGGTTCAATGGTCCTGGTATATGGGGAGGTGTTTTTAGGTTTGATTCCAGTTGGTCTCTTAATCTAGGGCTACAGAAAAAATTTATGAATGATAAGCTTAGTGTTAAACTTAGTGCTCAAGATATCTTTCTACAAGCTTTCTGGACTGGAAAAGCAGAATTTAATGGACTAATCTCTGAAGGAAGAGGAGAATGGGATTCTAGAAGATTTGCCGTTAATCTTAATTACAATTTCGGAAATGACAAGGTTAAATCCAGGAAGAGAAACACAGGGATAGAGGCAGAGGCAGAAAGGATAGGAAATTAATAGAACTCTATATGCTCTAGGAAATTATCTTATAATTATTGTATGAGCATTATACACTGTAACTGTATACGTTATAAAGCTAGAGATGACAATGCTTTTTATGAGTTAATGACATGATAATATGTTTAACATCATAGACATGGATAGTATCTCTAACATCCCTTTATGTAAAATTATGGACCACATATAGTTTATTTAAATATTTATTAACACAATACGTGACAGATCTTAAATATTACCGTCTTAAATAACATACGGAACATTATTTAACTAACAAAAACAAATATTTAAATGGATTTAGCAAATATCGACCTTAGCGCATTGACTAACACTTTGTTGGCATGGGCTCCTAAACTAGTCGCAGGTTTTCTAGTACTTATCATAGGATTCTGGATAGTAGGTTTTATTTCTAGGATGATTGGAAAATCTCTTACGAAATCAGGTATAGATAAGGATCTTATCCCATTCTTACAATCACTACTAAGTGTATTACTTAAAGTTATGGTTGTTATTACGGCAGCAGGAGTTGTAGGTATAGAAGTTACAGCATTTGCAGCATTGATAGCTGGTGCAGGTCTTGCAATAGGTGCTGCTATGTCAGGAACACTTAGTCATTTTGCTGCAGGTGTTATGGTTCTAATATTTAAGCCATATAGAGTTGGAGATCTTGTAGACATCCAAGGTACTGTAGGTCATGTAGAAGGTATCCAAGTATTTAATACGATCATAAAAACACTGGACAACAAGAAAGTAATCATGCCTAATGGAATAGCTACAAGTGGTATCATGACTAACTTAACGGCTAACGGTAAGCTAAGAGTAGATCTTAATGTTGCTATGCCTTACGAAGAAGATTTTGGTAAGATCCAAAACATTATCAAAGGAGCGCTAAACAATGTAAAAGAAAGACTTCCTGATGAGCCTACAATAGAAATAGAAAAATTTGACGAAAATAATATCTTACTTGCTGTAAGACCATTTGCAACAGACGAGACTTACTGGGATGTATATTTCAACTCTTACAAAGAGATAAAAAATGCATTCGCTAAAGAAGGTATCGAAGTAGCATACCCTGCAAGAAGAGTAAAGAACATTTCATAAAGAACTGTCAATCCAATGAAAAGGCTTTCCAGAGAAATTTGGAGAGCCTTTTTTATGTCCTGTTATCTGTTATTGCTTCAAAATTAATACTTCTATAAAGCTACAGGTCAATAAGATAATGTAAATCGAATAGTGTCAAACTTCTTACAACAAGGCAAAAAAAGCTAAATAAAAGCTTACATATTATAATAGTCTATTGGCTCTGATCAAAGAACAATATTCTAGTATAACTCTTAAACTAAGAGTATTATAAAATCAAAATACGATACTACTTAATATTATTTCTTTCAGTGAAATACATATTAAATAAATCTATATTTATTATACCTCCCATACTACACACATCTACTATATAATCCTATCTTTGCGAACTTTTGGACATAAGGATTAGTCATGACTAGATTTTTGAAGACATTTACAGGAAACCCTAAGGACGATATATTATCTGGACTTACGGTAGCATTAGCACTTGTGCCGGAGGCAGTAGCTTTTGCTTTTGTAGCAGGAGTAGATCCATTAGTTGGTCTATACGGAGCATTTATCATGGGTATTATAACTGCTATATTTGGGGGACGTCCAGGCATGATATCTGGTGCGACTGGTGCAATGGCAGTCGTAATGGTTCACATGATCCAAGAAGGAAATCAGGTGGGGCTTCTACTAGATGAAGCTATTCCTAACCTAGGTCTTCAGTGGCTATTGATTACCCTCCTTATCGTTGGACTCATACAGATTAGCGGAGGTTTGCTAAGACTTGGAAAGTTTGTTCGTCTTATACCTCACCCAGTAATGATGGGATTTGTAAATGGTCTAGCTATTGTAATCTTCCTTTCTCAGCTCACACTTTTTCAAAAAACTGTAGACGGTTCTAAAGTATGGCTCTCTGGAGCTGAAATGAATATCATGGTGGGACTGGTAGCCCTTACAATGGCTATCATGCATTTCCTACCTAAATTAACAAATAAAGTTCCCGCAGCTCTTGCTGCTATAGCCGTTGTAGCAGCAATTACTATTTTTGGAAATCTAGATGTAAGTACGGTTGGATCCTTTATCAGAGATGGGGGTGGTACTGGACTGGAAGGTGGCTTACCTACCTTTCAGACACAAATATTTTCTATTCTGCCTACTCTATCTGGTCATTGGTCACTTATTATAACGACTGCATTCTTACTTGCAGCTGTAGGACTTATAGAATCACTAATGACGCTTAATCTAGTAGATGAACTTACAGAAACACGAGGGAGTGGAAATATAGAATGTGTAGCACAAGGGGCTGGTAATATTCTTTCTGGCCTATTCGGTGGCATGGGTGGCTGTGCTATGATCGGTCAGTCTATTATTAATGTCAATTCAGGAGGTAGAGGTAGACTATCTGGAATTACTGCTGCGGTAACATTATTATGTTTTGTATTATTTGGATCCTCGCTCATAGAGCAGATCCCTATTGCAGCCTTAGTTGGTGTAATGTTCATGGTAGTTATCGGAACCTTTGCGTGGAGTAGTTTCAGTATTATTGATAAGATTCCTGTCCCTGACGCTTTTGTATTGATTGCGGTGTCCTTCATAACCGTATGGAAAGATCTTGCTATTGCAGTAATTGCAGGTGTCATAATGTCTGCGGTAGTTTTTGCATGGAAAAATGCAACTATGATTAGAGCAAGAAAATCTATCAAAGAAGATGGCACAAAAATTTATCAAATATGGGGACCTCTATTCTTTGGATCCGTACAAAATTTCAACTCTAAATTCGATATCAAAACTGATCCAGATTCAGTAGAAATAGATTTTATGGAATCAAAGATTAGCGATCACTCTGGCATCGAAGCGCTCAAAAACTTAGCTGAAAAATATATAGCAGCGGAAAAAACTGTAAAGATCACCCACCTAAGTCCTGACAGCCAAGCCTTGCTTATCAAGTCTAATCCAAAGTGGGAGAAATATATAGAGCGAAATATAGATGATCCTAGATACTACGTGGTCACGGATCTTATGGATAGTGAGGTTTAATAACCCAACTAATATTAAAAAGAGGCCTTATCAATTAGTGACAAGACCTCTTTTCTCCTTGTATAGTTATATTATACCAATTCTGGTTTAGAATGATGGTAATTATTTATTTTGTTCTTCATGTTCCTTCGTTAAAAAGCCTCGCCGAACCTATGGGTTCATTGCTAGCCCGCCCGCTTAGCGCTGTGCCTGCCGTATGCAAGGAGGCAGGGTTCATTCATTTAAAGCACTTTCGTACTTTATTCGACTACGTCGAACTCATTCGTTCTTGCCTTGATCCATTTTGAACAATTCTAAATCCTTTTCCGTCATCTAAAAACAGAATTGGTATTATTTAGTAATTGTTATCTTTTTTGTAGCAAAAGAATCTCCTAAACTAACTCTGACTAGGTATAAGCCAGAAGCCAGATTATCTGTGTCTAATTCTAAAGTATTAGGACCGTTTAAGCTTCCGTAATTTTTACTTAAAACTACTTTTCCCATATTATCTAAAATAGAAACTTTCGTTTTAGAATTTTCGTCCAGATCTACATCTATGTAGAGTTTATCAGTTGTTGGATTAGGATATGCTGCTATATTTTTATCTAATTCGATATCAAAAACATCAGAAATAATTCCATAAAACCAGTCATGCGTGGTTTTAGCAATCCTTCTTGCTACTTCTTTATCTGATAATTGCTCAAAGTTGAATCCTAGGTATACGACTTTAGACACGCCGTTATCAGAACGAAGTCCACCTGTCTGGTTTCCGTTATATGTAAATATAGGTAATGATCCGTTCCTAGGATTAACCTGCTCCGGATATACGTTATTACCTCCATAGATATCTATGATAGCACTAGATCCAACAAATTGGAAGATCTCATCTTCTGAATTTGCTGTTACTGTATTTGTAGCAGAGGATCCGTCATTTACAAATGTTGCATTAATATAATCGTTATAGAAAGATTGAACATTTGCTGTGTTCATATTTTGAAAAGCATCCCAACCTATATCTTGCCCAGCTATAAACAAGTTTCCGCCATTATCCATAAATGGTCTTAATGCATCTACAACAGCATTATTAAGTCCAGGAAAGGTCCATCCTACATTGTAGTATATATTCAGTACATCATCTAATGCATTAGCATTTTGGAATCCTAAGAATGTAGAAACTAAGGCTGTATAGTTAGCATCGTTTTCGGCAAAAGCTAAACTTTCAGAATAGAAATTAGCATATTCAGCTGCTGCAGTATTAGAAATTATCAAATCATTAACTCCTGAAATTATATTAATTGATTTTTTAAGACTTGGAGCTCCAGGTAAATTCTGAGAAGTAACCTCCATCTTATAAATCCCTATACCTGCTGAATTTCCAGGCGTAACGGAAATACCAATATTTTCCGTAGCATCAGCATCGATAGCTATGGTAGCATTTTCTCCTACTGACATACCATTAATTAGTATTTCACCAGACCAATCAGAAGGTCCTTCACTTACTAAAACAACATCATATATATCAGCAGTGCTTTTAGTATTTTCTAAAGTAATATTCTCTAATTTAATAGCATTGGCTTCCCCTGCAAAATAATCAACACTTGATTCACTCGCAACGGTACCTATAGACTCAGTTGTTCCTCCATCAGCAATTACTTTGTGCCCTGTATAAACTTCTCTTCTTGACTCTGTAACGTAAGCAACGATATCGCAATCATTAATATCATATTCCGCTGGAACGATCCACGTATACTCTCTCTCAACGAAACTCTCTGTTGTAGTTTCATTTACTTCATCACCCCATTGTCCAGTTATCAGATGTCTTAATATTTTGTTATGTTCATAATTGCTAACTTCTACACCTGCATCTATTTGAAACCCTAGGAATCCGTTTTCAAGAAAAGCTACTTGTATAAAGTTAGACGATTCTGGACTGTTATCTGTGTAATACAACTCGACATTCACTTTTAACTCTCTGGTTGAAGCATCAAATTCTGATGATACCCCAAGATTTACTGGTGATGTTTGTGTTTTAATCAAATCAGCTGCAGTAGCCCACATACCTCTGTTGATATCTAACGAGTTATTGAATGGTGATCGATTAACAGCTCCTGAAGGGTATCCAGACACCCCTATCTCATCATCTAGCGCTTCTCCAAAAGAGGTACGGAAATCTGGTTGACCAGGCCCAGGAACGGCAAAGCTTCCCGCATGGATATTAACTACGACAACATTGTCAGGATCTTCAGCAACCATTGCGTTTGCTATTCTATGTCCATCTGGACAGAAGGTGCAATTAATTCCTGTAAATTCTTCAAGTACAACATTCTTTTTTTCTACCTCTGTAGAAACTAATTTTTGGGCATTTATTGCAGAAGCAATAAAAACAAAGAGTACTAAAATTGTAAATATTCTTTTCATAGTGAGATTTGTTAGAAATTTAAGTTCGTATGAAGTATTTTATTGAATAGATGAAAATGATTTTTAATCTAATCTACTCGGTGTCAATTTAAGATTATTTTAGGATTAAACAACATATACTCATTTGGAAAAACGCTGCGCGGACACTTTTTCTATAAATTTTATTCTTGAAACACTATATATTTAAACACAATCTGATGTTATAACTTGATCCAACTTATATATAGCATGATTATAATTTAGAATTATGTAATAATTTCCTATTGGCAAGGATTTTAAACTAATCGTAAAAGATGTTGCATAGTCAGTAAGCTTTTGTTCTTTTACTTTCTGTCCTAGTTCATCGTAAATTTTTAGCATCTCATTTTTACAGCGGGAGGCAATTCTATTGTGAATTTATCATCTGTAGGATTTGGACTTATTCTTATATGTTGCGCCTTATCGTCTTTTACATGACTTAGAGCACTTACCGTATATCCAACCTGTATCAGATTTCAGTTCATACCTCGTCATATAAATAGTAGAACTTCTATTGTAAACTATATGATGTAAAAGAAGAAAAATGAATATTAGCTACACTAGAAAATCCGTATCTATATACCCATGAACTGGAGCGCCTGAGCATTAAAAACTTCTGGCTGCTCTATATTCACCACATGGCCGCAGTCTGGAACTACTAGAAGCGAAGAAAACTCATGCTTTTTAACTAACTCTGTAATGGATGGCAAAAACATGTAATCTTGTTCGCCCATTATATAGAGAGTCGGAACTCCACTATCTTTAATCCTAAACAGATTAAGTAATGGGCCTACTTTAGAAGCAAGAGAAAACCATCTAATAAACTCTTTTTGGTATAATTTCTTTGCTTCATTTACAAATAACAGCCTAGACTCTTTGTGATTTTTTTTTGGCATAATTACAAATGCCAATAACTTGTATAGAAATAGATAGGGTATGACAGACTTAAAAACATTTCCTAAACCCATCAGTATTTTACTTCTTAGATTTAATTTCATGATGGCGCCTCCTAGTATCATACTTATCGTTCTCCCAGGGTATCGCTCTGTTATTTCCCGCACTACTATTGTACCTAGGGATATACCAACAAAGTGCGTTTTTTCTATTTTTAGGTGGTTTATAACTTCTACCACTTCATCTCCTATTACTTCAAAATTATACTGCTTTAGTTTCTCGTAGATGGGCTTCTTAGACTTTCCATGACCTCTAAGGTCTATCAGCAGTACATTAAAATGTTGTTTAAAATCTCTGATCTGCTTGTACCATATAGAACTACTACCGCCTGCTCCATGGATGAAGGTCACCCAGTCTCTTTTAGCATCTCGCTCATATGTGGTATAATGTAACATCGGCAATTATAACGAAATAGAATAAAAAAATGTTCTTTAAGTAAGCTTACAAAAAGCCTTCAAAATCTTAAGTTTATTTAACTCAGAGTACAGTCTACGTCTACTCAAATATACACATATCGAAAAAACTATTAGAAGGTTCTCTGATAAATTACACCTTTCTAACCCTTACTTTTTTCTTTTTTAATCGCTTATTATCAGTAGCGTTTATAATCTTACTTTCTTGAGACGTCAGTATAGATACAAAGGCACAGTCTTGTTTCAGTTCTATTACACCTACATCATTCGCACCTGCTCCACCCTCTTTTATCATAAACCCTGCAATGTCCCCCTTAGATATTTTATCTTTCCTACCTCCAGATATAAATAGCGTAGACCATTTTGGAATAGGATTTTCTTTAAGCATATCGAGCTCTACAGGTGGCTTTTCAGGGATGAAATCTTTGAGTCTCTCCCCTTTGTAATACAAGACATAAGCAGTTCCTTCAGAATGCATCCTCGCCGTTCTACCATTTCTATGTGTAAATTCTTCTTCCTTAAACGGCATCTGGTAGTGGATTATAAAGCTCAGTTCCGGTATATCTAATCCCCTTGCTGCTAGATCTGTTGCTAGCAAAATCAGATGAGTCCCGTTTCTAAACTTAATCAGCGCACGCTCTCTGTCCTGCTGTTCCAGCCCTCCGTAAAATTTCCCATGTACTATTCCTGCATCATCCAGTGCATCACTTACAAACTGTATGGTATCCTTAAAATTACAAAATATAATGCCAGGCTTACTGCCTATATTTCTGAGTAAATCTACTAGCGTTCCTGTCTTATCTTTTATCGGGGACTCTACCAGCTCTATGGCTAGCTTATCTATTTTTTCTTCTAGAAAATCTATAACTAGTGGATTCGTCATCCTTACAAAAGCTGGAATCTGAACCCCAAAAGTTGCTGAAGTGAGTACCTTCTTTATTCCATCTGGAAGATAGTCGATGATCTCCATCATTTCTTTCTCAAAACCCGTTTCTAGTGATTTGTCAAATTCATCTAAGACCAATGTAGTTAATTCATCCAAGTCCAGATGTCCTCTTCTTATATGATCCGCGATCCTCCCTGGTGTTCCTATGAGTATAGATGGAGCATGCTTCAGCTCTATCCTATCTTTAGTACCAGATCGGCCACCGTAGATGGCATTCACCTTATAACCAGTACCCATCTCTCTAGCTACCTGCTCTATCTGTATGGCTAGCTCTCGGGATGGAACGAGAATCAGCACCCGGATCTGTTTATCTGTTTTTTCTAGATCTTGGATAATAGGTAATAGAAAAGCGATGGTCTTACCAGTACCCGTCGGTGATAATAATATAATTTCATTAGTAGAATGTATGGCCAGCTGTGCCTGTTGCTGCATATCATTCAGCGCAGGAATTTTTAGTTTTTCTAGTATTCGTTTTTGGTTTTTCATCTGATCTGGCTAATGCGTATATAGCGTTAATTGTTTGACAACCTATTTTGTAGTCGGATCCTGTCTATATTTCAGTTGCATTCCATGGATAAAATTTCTCAAGAATTGATCCTTACAAGCTCTATACTGAGATTGTCCAGGTTTTCTAAACAGCGCACTGATCTCATGCTTACTTACTTCAAAATCCGCAAGTTCTAGAATATCAACGATATCGGTATCCTTCAGCGATAAAGCAATCTTGAGCTTTCTGAAAATCAGATTGTTATTTAGTGTTTTTTCAGGGACTGGCATCGGTCCATCTTTTTTGCCTCGACGCACGGTTATAAATCCATTGAGAAATACAGCAAGATCCTTATCATAGATCCCTTTATAATCCTCGTGATCTTCTTTCTTCAACCAATCACTTATTTCCGCTCTTGTCGCAGGCTTCCCTCCTACTTCAAATATCTTCATCATCTGGTCATCAGAAAAATCAAATGTATATCTTATTCTTCTTAATATATCTCCGTTATTCATTTCTGTTCTTTCTATTTACTAGTGCAGTATTCTACCCTATTCTCTATGCAACACGACAAAGTGCTGCTAAGTTCTGTTAAGCTGCTTTAATACGGCAATCACCAAAAATAGTATATTCCTAATTATTTATGCATAAGCCAAGTGCTTAAAACTCAATCAACAGCGCCCCCCTTATAGCTAATCCTCTGTAACCAAACAAACTAGGAATTTCTGGTTTTTCTAAATATGTAAAACGCTTTATCAGATCTAAACGTAATATCTTAAATATATTAGAGAATCCAAGGCTTGCTTCTATATAAGGTCTATTATCGAAGGCAAACGTACCTGGTACACCGTTTTTATTCTTTGTAAACTGTATATATTCTTCATTACTATCAGGATTATTAACATCAGATAAGGAACCATATAGTATTTTGAAACCTATAATTTCTCTTAATTTTAACCTTTTTATTAGTGGTATTCTGTCAAATAAATACCCATGGAAAAAATGTTCCATCTTGAAGGATACAAACTGATCATTTACAAATTCTAGAAAATTCATCATATTGTATGCCTTGAAATCGTAAATATAGGTTTGATTTCCTCTAGCAATGAACTGCAATAGGTAAGGAATTTCTCCCCATGTTTTTCCGGACTCCACTAATAGGTTAGTCGTACCTAACCTTGCCCACTCTACCTGCTTCAGCAGATCGACTTGTAATCTACTATAACTATATCTTCCACCCAGCAGACCACTGACGCCTAGACTATAAATAATATTCACTACTGGATATTTATTATAGATAGGCGTTCTCCTATCTTGGCTCTGCACAAACTGCTCATTAGGAGCTATGCGCAGTCCCGCAAATATTTCTGTCGTATTGATCCGATCGAGAAACATCGTGTCTGAGGAGGAAACTATTTTTGGAAAAACTAGGCTGCCATAAGGTCTCCTTGAATTCGTATTTGTGCCTAAAATAAAACTGTAGCTAGGAATCTCTTTAACATATCTAAGATCATACTTGTGCTCTAGTAACATACGTGTAGTCATACCTCTCTGGAACGATAAAAGAAAATTATCAGGATTGAAAAATTCTAAGCTTTGACCGGGAAAACTACTTTCTCGTTCGCTGCTGAATTGTATATAATGTTGTGGATTTTTTCTAAAGGCATTATTGAAACTATATAGGATTGCCGACCTATGTTTCCATTGTTTCGTAATTTTAGCATAGGCAAGATATCCACTTAGTTTCAGTCGCTTACTTAGTTTGTAATTCGTCTCTCCCCCTATCCGCACATTCAGACCTTCTACATCATTAAAACTTACAAGCGATGCAACGGGACCTATATCTAGAGTACTGGCAGAAAGATAGCCTGTTGTAGAAAGTCGCAGTACCCGCATGAAGGTCTTGTAATGAAAGGTCTGCTTCAGTCTGCCAACCATTTCTTCTAGTGCTATATCATGTTCATCTTGTGAATAACTAAGATCACTAGACCAATAATTACTAGATCTATTGTATGCTTGATCAGCAACTACCGTATTTTCTAATCCATGAAAAATTCTTAAATCATCAGGAGCGACAAAACTATAATTACTGTAGGTCATACTCCGATTTCCGAAAAATCCTATGCTATTTTTGGTCAGTGTATAATCGATCGTTAGATCATCTTTGGTTTTAAGATACTGATCGTTAATTAGATCATATTCTTGCTTAAGCTGAAGGTCTCTGACAAAATTAAGATTTATACCATTAACAATGCCTAGTGTTGCTTTTTTGACAGCGTATCTGCCATCTAGTGAGATATATAAGTTTCCAGTAAATCCTGTACTTCCTTTCACTGAGGGAATAAAAGCTAGGTCTATAAACTGAACTCCGTTATAGTCCACTGTGTCTAGGATATAATACTTATAAAAATCTATTCCTTTGCTAGAAATTGGACTTAGAAACTGCACCTCCATTAAGGGAATAATCTCATCATAGATATCTAGATTGACATACAAAATATCCATAATATCATTTATCGCAGTCAGATCCCAAGTATCATCCAGGTTGGTATTTTTTATGGCCTTCCTATATTCTTTCCTAACATTTCCTTCCTTTTTATAATAGACTGTAGATAATATGTTTCTGAGATACAGCGGTAAGAAGTTCTTTCCGTTTATCTCTGATGTATCGACATACTCCCATAACATTTCAAAGGGTCTAAGCAGTCTTCGCTGCCTGAATTTTTCAGTTATATTATTAGCATCTATTCTTATCTTCTCATGCTGATCGTAGCTATAATATGCTGACGATTCTATCCTGTTTCTTTTCTTATTTTTTACGACATTCTGAATCAGCTCTACCGCAGGATTATTCTTTTTTTCATACTTGGTTTTCACACCGATAAGATCTACCGTTTCTAAATTTTGGGAGCTTGGTTCTAGAGCAAAATCTATTGTATTTCGTCTCCCCTTGACGACTACTTTACGACTACTCTTATATCCTAGAAAACTTACTTCTAGCGTATCGCTTGCAAATCTCGTTTCTATAGAATATTCTCCCTCTAGATCCGTAATAAGACCTACACTAGTACCGCTGAATCCCACTGTCGCAAATGGAATAGGAGCTAATGTGACAGCATCTACAACCTTCCCTTTGACACGCGTAACTTTCTGAGCTGCAATCGTTAAGGATGCGGCAATACTAACAAGTAATATGCTAAATAATTTTCTGATAGTCTTTCTATGTCATTTTTTATAAATGCAAATATGTAAAAACATGTAATGCTCATAAGCAGAAATATATTAAAAAAACCTAAAGAGCTTACTACACAAAAAAAAATAGGCAGATCATCGCCTAGTAGCTTGTAAAAATTAACCATATTTGAGGTCATAATCAGCTTACAATGACCAATTTCTTCCTAGGACTGTACAAATGGCTGTCTACGCGTAGATGGTTGATTCCTGTAGGTATTATCGCAATCTTTACAACCTGCGGTGTAGCATTGTATAATTCTAACCTAGAAGAAGACATAACAAAGATACTTCCTAGCAATAAAGAAACGCAGAAGTTTAATGAAGGCTTTCTGGACTCTGAGCTTTCCAGCAGAATGGTTCTCCACATCAGCACAGAAAATTCTGGCAATGAGATGCTGCTTACCGCAGCTTGTCAGCAGTTTGTAGATAGCATAGATAACAGTCCTGTATCCGAACTTATAAAGGATATAAATTATAAAATAGATCCTACTCTGTTCCAAGAAATATCTAATGGAATTATAGAGCATCTTCCCCTCTTTCTACAGGAAGAAGATTATGCAGAAATAGGAAAAAGAATCCAAGAAGATGAGATAAAAGATCGTACTTATGGTGCCTACAAAGCGATCCTATCTCCCGCTAGTTTTGCCTTTAAGGATGTTATAAGAAAAGATCCATTAGGACTCTCTAACTTGGTCTTTGAGTCGCTTACGAATTTTCAGCTAGATGACAACTTCGAACTGTACGATGGGTATATACTTTCTAAGGATCATAAGAACTTATTGTTTTTTCTAAACCCTAAAGCTGGGATTGCAGAATCTAGTGCCAATAGCGAACTCATCCTAAGTATAGATAAGATAGCTGATCAGATCAATAATACATACGGAGAAGATCTCCACCTCGCATATTTCGGTGGGCCTGCAATAGGCCTTGCTAATGCAAGCAGGATCAAGAAAGATGTTAGCATTACGGTCGCCATCGCTTTGCTGAGTTTGTTCTTGCTTATTGGTTATTTCTATGGAGACTGGAAAATATTCTTTTATATACTTATTCCTGTACTAGTAGGCGCGGCATTTGCGCTAGCTGTCATCGGAATTGCAAAACCCTCGCTTTCTATTATTGCGATAGGTGTAGGATCTGTGCTTATCGGTATCGGTATAGATTTCTCTATACATCTGTTTACACATTATCAGAAAACTAAGTCAGTAGAACAGGTGATCAAAGATGTAAGCATGCCTATGTTACTTAGTGCTCTGACAACATCTTGTGCTTTCCTTTGTCTGTATTTTGTACGATCTGAGGCGCTTCATGATCTAGGACTTTTTGCTGCGATCAGTGTGTTCAGTTGCGCTTTTTTTGCACTGATTATTTTACCTCACTTCTTTACCGCTAATAAGAAAAAAGAACGCGTACATAAGACTTTCGTAGAGAAGATAGCAGCCTACCCTTACCATAAAAACAAATGGCTTATCTATGCGATATTACTCCTGTTTGTTTTCTGTGCCTTTAATGCCCGTGGCGTAAAGTTCGAACGAGATTTATATAAGATCAACTATATGTCCGAAGACCTACTCCATGCCGAGCAAGGTCTGGAGCGCATCTCTGATGTTACTAAAAGAGGCATCTACATTATCAGTACAGGTAAGGATCTTAATGATGCCTTAGAAACCAACAATAAAATTTTACCCACTCTAGAAAAACTAAAACAAGAGGGGAAGATAGAATCCTACATCAGTCCAAACCAGCTCATTGCTTCTAAGGCAGAACAGCAGCTAAAAATAGATCGATGGAATAATTTCTGGACTCCAGAAATCAGAACTCGTACGAAGAACAGCATCATAAGAAATACTGAATCGCTAAAGTTCAAGCCCGAAGCATTCAGCCAGTTTTACAATCTGATAGAAAAAAACTATTCTCCTCTAGATCCTACAGAACTGGATAAGTCTAGTGGTCATCTTGTGAAAGATTATTTTACAGCTAAAAAAGAAAGTGCTAGCTCTACAACCATGATACGATTGCTACCCGAGCAAAAGAAATATATCCATGCTGCTTTTTCTAATATAGATAATGTGGCCATACTCGATAAGGAATATGTTGTGCAACAATTTGTTGATATTCTTAAAAATGATTTTGGCAAGCTCGTATGGATTTCCCTCCTTGTGGTTTTCCTGATTCTGCATATAGTATATGGCAGACCTGAGCTAGCTTGGGTGGCATTTATCCCTATTTGTTTCTCCTGGGTTATCACCCTAGGACTTATGAATGTTTTTCATATTAAGTTTAACATAGTAAACATAATTATTACCTCATTTATCTTTGGGTTAGGTATAGATTATAGCATTTTTGTAATGAGAGGGCTCCTACAAAAATATGCTACTGGTTCCGACAACTTAGAATCTTACAAGACCTCTATTGTACTTTCGTCTATGACAACCTTGATCGGAATAGGGGTTCTAATATTTGCAGAACATCCAGCATTAAGGTCTATTGCTTCGATATCCTTGATAGGAATATTCTCAGTTGTTCTTGTAACCTTCCTGATACAACCGTTGATATTTAATTGGTTAGTAGAACGC
>Ga0209185_1001943_pt1 | contig 15913 bp, 5 predicted proteins | sample SidtaG_2_FD_187425 | JGI IMG/M metagenome (GOLD analysis project Ga0209185, IMG submission 187425) | Marine algal microbial communities from Sidmouth, United Kingdom - Sidmouth_Asex2 metaG (SPAdes) (version 2) | ecosystem: Host-associated > Algae > Red algae > Unclassified | place: Sidmouth... | reverse complement strand
CTAAAGGTCAGGCCTTCAGAAAAATTAAAACCACCAGATAGATTATTAATTGTAAGTGAACTACCACGATTTTGATAACCTAATTGCATGAATAATGATCCTCTATAATATGGATCAAAGCTTTCCATAAAGATAGCACCATGATAACTAAATAGTGGTCGACGTTCATAACCATCCCAATTTTGATTAGCCATTGTAAGTCCAGCTTTGGGGCCAAAATAAAAACCAGTTATTCTTTCTCCAGTATCATCTTGAGATATTAGTGCCGTGGATAATATAAAGAACGATAATACAATCAGGTACTTCTTCACGATATATAAAGTTTATGTCTTCTGCTAAGTTAGAATATATAATCTGAAGATGCTATAGCGTTCCCCTCAGTTACACGAACAAATTCCGGCCTACGTAAGAGGCTTATTTTTTTACGTAAGTAAACTTTCTCACCTTCGAGAGGTTCTGCATCTTTAGGTAATCTGTTTCTTAATCTAAGTGAGTTTTCGTTTATTTTATATGCCTTTGCGATATCTCTTATAGATTCGTTATTCTCTACGATATGGTAATGCTTAGATGAAGATCTCTTTCTTTTAGAATTTGACTTTTTTCGCTTAGAAGATTTCCTACTTTTTGATCTTTCAGTATTCTTGATTGAGAAGTCTTTTTTATGTTTACCTCTTTTAGAAGAACGTTTAGTTTCAGTTGCCTTTTGAGGCGTATCTACTGATGCATATATCTCACTTGTATAACCTTCATCCAGCTCATATAGACGGTATTTCTCGATGATGCTTATAAGCTTTTGAGGATAGGCTCTATCAGTAGCGTAGCCTGCCTTTCTTAGACCCTGTGCCCAGCCTTGATAATCGCTTTTATCGATACTGAATAAGAACGCATAGCGCTTTTGATTTACTAAGAAGTCTGTATGGGCAGAGTATGACTCTTCAGCATGTTTGAATTTTCTAAAACAACTTTGTATTAGTTTACCTTTTTGATAATCATCATCTTCTCTGTAGAAGGTATCACCATTCCATTGTCCACCGCATTTGATGCCGAAGTGATTATTAGCTTCTCTTGCTAATGTACTCTTACCCGCTCCAGATTCAAGTAAAGCCTGAGCCATTTTAATACTTGCGGGTATTCCTGAGTTGTGCATTTCTGCAACGGCGATGTGGCTGTACTTATTAATATAATCAAGACTTGAATTACCCCAAGAAGGTGTATAGAAGAGAATTAGGCATATAACACTAAGAATAAATACTTTCATATTAATGTTTTTCTTAATTTATAAAAGAATCAAAAACAGTGCCTTAACTTCTTAATGCTATCATAAACAAAGCAAAACTTAAGTTAACTATCAGTAATACAAACGATTATGTAGATTATTTCTTGTTGAAGATTATAAGTTTGGCTTGATATATCGCTTAGCATACCTTCGTGCTTATAGTGCTCTCGATGCTTCAGAATTAATTGTAGGAATGACATACCTTTGCAGTAAAATAATATTGATTTGTTTCCAGAATATGATGTCATAGTAGTAGGTGCTGGCCACGCAGGTTGTGAAGCCGCAGTCGCAGCCGCCAATATGGGTAGTAAAGTGTTATTGGCTACCATGAACATGCAGACGATAGCTCAAATGAGTTGTAATCCAGCAATGGGTGGAGTGGCCAAAGGTCAAATCGTAAGAGAGATAGATGCTCTCGGTGGATACAGTGGTATTGTTACAGATCATACGATGATACAATTCCGTATGCTCAATAAGTCTAAAGGACCAGCTATGTGGAGTCCACGTGCACAAAGTGATCGTGCCGTATTTGCGAGCCTATGGAGACAGCATCTTGAGTCAAATGAGAATATTGACTTCTGGCAAGAGATGATCACAGGACTTATTATTAAGGATAAGAGATGTGTTGGCGTAAGGACAAGTATAGGTCTGGAGATTAATTCTAAGTCAGTAGTATTGACTAATGGAACATTTCTTAATGGATTAATACATATAGGAGAAAAACAATTCGGTGGAGGAAGAGCAGGGGAGAGAGCAGCTACGGGTATTACGGGACAGTTAGCTGAAGAGGGTTTTGAGACAGGAAGAATGAAGACTGGAACACCGCCAAGGGTAGATGGAAGAACCCTCGATTGGGATAGAATGGAAAGACAGCCTGGTGACGAAAATCCTCAGAGATTTTCTTTTACAGATACTCCACCTCTTGTGGATCAAGTGCCATGTCATATCACATTTACTAATGATGATGTACATAAGACTTTAGAAGAAGGCTTCGATAGATCTCCTATGTTTAATGGACGTATAAAAGCGCTTGGCCCAAGATATTGTCCGAGTATTGAGGATAAGATTCACAGATTTGCAGATAAGGATCGACATCAATTATTTGTAGAACCTGAAGGAAGAAATACATGCGAGATTTATGTCAATGGATTCTCGAGCTCACTACCAGAGGAAGTACAATATAAAGCACTAAGGAAAATAGAAGGTTTTGAGAATGCGAAGATGTTCAGACCTGGATATGCTATAGAGTATGACTTTTTTCCACCGACACAATTGGACTTAAGCTTAGAGACTAAGCTTGTCGAGAATCTATTTTTTGCGGGACAGATTAATGGTACCACGGGCTATGAGGAAGCAGGCTGCCAAGGCTATATGGCAGGCATCAATGCTCACTTAAAAGTCAACGAGCAAGATCCATTTATACTTAAAAGATCTGAAGCTTATATCGGTGTACTCATCGATGATCTTGTGAACAAAGGGACGAATGAACCCTACCGCATGTTTACATCACGTGCAGAATATAGAATATTACTCAGACAGGATAATGCAGATATGAGATTGACACCACTTGCGGAGAAAGTAGGTATTCTCAACTTAGAAAATAGGATGGAAAGGGTCAATCAGAAAAGCGATCACCTCAAAGAGATAAGAAAATTCGTAGAAAAAACTGGTGTTACTCCAGATCAAATTAATAGCTATCTTGAGGAGATAGGTTCTGCGACACTTAAGCAGCAAGTCAAAGTACTGAATGTACTTGCAAGACCTAAGGTCAGTTTATTAGAAATGAAAAAACACATCCCTGCGTTAAGTGATTTTTTATCTAATTATGATAATGAAATTGTAGGCATCGCAGAGACCAATATTAAGTATGAAGGCTACATCCAAAAGGAGCAAGATATGGCCAATAAAATGGAACGCTTAGAAAATGTCAAACTGAAAAAGGGCATTCAATTTGACGGACTACAATCTCTGTCTGCGGAAGCCCGCGAAAAGCTCAATAAGATACAACCAAGAACGATAGGGCAAGCTTCGAGAATCAGTGGAGTATCTCCTTCGGATATAAGTGTGTTGTTGGTGCATATGGGGAGGTAGTGCTTTCTACTTTTAAAAACTATTTGAGAGAGTCACCTATATTCTACCATTACAATTTTTTTCTTTGCGACATATGTACTAATAGAACCTAATTTCTATTAAAAGTCTCATAACATATCTTAATTTAGATAGCAAAGCAACAAGATGAAAACATTAGTAACTTTTCTTTTAGTGTTATATGCCCATTTATTTTTTGCACAAAGATTTACCCCATTAGGAAACGGAATTACTCTCAATGGAAATGTCAACTGTATTATCAAGGATGAAACTAACGATCGATTGTATGTCGGAGGATCTTTTGATAACGTAGAACAAGTAAATGTAAATAACATAGCATACCTAAAGGATGGTCAGTGGTATTCTATTCCTAATAAAATAAGTGGCATTATCTATGACATCGAGATACATCAGAATGAAATATATGTAGCAGGAAGTTTTGAAATATCTGGAGAAGAAAAAATTTATGATATAGCACGCTATGATGGTCAATCATGGCACGGTTTAGGAAAAGAAGATGAAACAGGTAGTGTTAGAGATATGGTCTGGTACAATAACGCTTTGTATGTAACAGGATCTTTACTAAAGATAGGTGGTGTAGAGCATACAGGGGTTTCTGTATATAAAGGAAGAGAATGGAATGATGCAGGATTACAAAATGTAGATAAATCCAGTAATTTACACGTAAAGGGAGATACTCTATGGGCTTGGGGGCAAATACAGAACTCTCAGTCAAATGCTATACACACAGCATCATATTTTGTAAATGGAAAATGGGAATCACTGCCACCGCTATTGAATTTGGATAGAGGTGAGATCTCTTCATTTATAAAATATAAGAATAAGTACTACAGCAGTTACAGCGAGGGAGGAGTCTATGTACTTGAGAATAATAGGTGGAATCTAAAATCAGATTTAGAGATAGAAAGGCTTTTTGTTTATAAAGAGCAATTAATGTGTTTAACTCAATATGATAGGAGTCATCAGGTTAGAAATGCCAAGGTTCTAACATTAGCCGATGATCTAAGTATAGTATCTATAGATCAACTTATCTCTCGATATTATGGACATGAGCCAAAAATTGAGGTTATAAATGAGATAGATGATGAATTATATTTTGGAGGAGATTTTATTACGCTAGGTGATGATTATTATGCATCAATTGCTAGTTATGATGGAGATAAATTTTCTAATATAGGTAATTTAAGAGGTGGTCCCTATAAGAACTTTTTTGGAACCTCTTTAGGTAGAGATATATGTAAATATAAAGATGGGTATGCTATTTCTGGTTCATTCTATTTCGCAGATAGCCTGTTTAATCCTAATGTAGTTTATTGGGATGGAGAAAAGTTTACTGATGCAATTAAGGACCTACCAAGGGAAGTCTACCAGATGGTTTCTTATAAAGGTGAGCTATATGCTATATCTTTTGGGACATGGGCAGATTATGATAATGCATATGTGATTAAATGGGATGGTAACCAATGGAAATCTTTCTTTAGAAGACTAATGCCAGACCTCATTGATAACATAAAAGTTATTGATGATAAAATATTCTTCTGGAATGACGAAGGCTTACCTTACACTTGGGATGGTAATCAATTAGAAAGGTTTGATTTACCTAAATTACCAGATAGCCCATACGGCGATCCTGAAATGAAAGATATTGTGGAATGGAACAACGGTATTGTCGTCCTATCTTATGAGTTTGTTCACGATTCTAAATGTTATTATAGAAGTAATAATTCAACGATGTGGGAGCTACTTTCGGATCAAGAGTTTGATACTCCTAAGCTATCAGTTATAGGAAATCGTTTATTTATCAGTGATGATATTTTAAGAGATGTTATCGGCTATGAATGGATAGATACTTCGTGGGTTCAATTAGATATAGAAGAAGATGGTAATCAAGCAGGAAAGTTTTACGCAATGAATAATCTAAACTTTTATACTTCATGGAATGGCAGTATGCGCTTAGAAGAAGACAATGTATGGCTTAGGAGAAACCCTTTGAGAATTCTTGATGAAGAAAAATTAAATAATGATAAATATTTGTGCACAGGCATTTTTGATCAAAATTTTTATGTTACCATAAGTCATAAAACGCTTAACAACATTGCAATCGTAGATTTTTCAGAACCGATATCTTCTATCAGTATTGATAGAGAGTCAATATGCACTAATGAATATGTCACATATACATTAAAGACGGATTACTCAGGAGCAAGATACAACTGGCACTTTCCTGGAGGTATCCCCGAATATACTTCTTCTACAAGGCCGATTATTAAATATAAATCGCCAGGCACATATTCTGCTAGTCTTGAAATTGAATATTATAATGGAACGAGTATAACTTATTCTGAAGACTTAATCGTAAGTGATGAATGTATAGAAGAATCCTACCGCAATCATGACAATATATGGATGATGGGTTATCATTATGCACCTGATATTGTTGCAGGCATAGATTTCTCTAATGGTGATATGGATACAGTAGGGTTTAATACTAAGATCGAAATGACTCGCGGATCTACAAGTATGAGTGATAAGAATGGTGATCTGCAATTCTATACCAATGGATTACATGTTATGAATAAAGGTCACGATACATTATACAATTCTACAAACTATAACCCATCTCCGAGGGCAGATTATGTTGGTATAGATGACTTGCCGTTACCTCAAAGTGTACTATCAATGCCTCAACCTGGCCAAGATAGTATCTATTACTTAACCCACTTAAACTATACACAATACGATGAGACATTACCATCACTATCATTAGGCTGGAAATATAGTGTTATAGATATGTCAGACCAATCAGGTAATGGAGCTATGATTGTCAGAGGAGAGACTCTGACTACAGATACAATGATGTACAGTACAATGCAAGCGGCACCTCATTGTAATGGAGAAGATTGGTGGCTCGTGTGTGCTAAGGCTTATAGTGATATTTATTATAGAGCACTATTGACTAAGGACGGCATAAGCTCAGTCGATAGCTTTTCTAGTGGTATTACCTTATCTGAATATATTGATGGACAGAGTGTGTTTTCTCCAGATGGTACAAAGTATTGCTTAATTAATTCAAGAACTAATGCAGTGTATTTATGGGACTTTGATAGTTGTACCGGAAGATTACATAATCCAATGCTTATAGAATACGAGATACAAGACGAATCGGATGAAGTGAACGGATGTGCTTTTTCTCCTAATAGTAGATTTTTATATCTATCATCATATCTTTACTATCGTCAGTTGGATATGTGTAAAATAAATAGTGGCGAAGATCCTGTTACATATATTGAAAAATGGGATGGTAAGTACAGTTGGATATACCCAGTAAGTTTTGCTACACAGAGTCTTGCACCTAATAATAAAATAGTCGTTACGCCAACAGCATTCTCACGATTCCTATCCACCGTACATAACCCTGATGGCTACGGCAAGTCATGTGACTTCAGACAGCATGATATAGAATTAAAAGAATTGACATATAACTTTAGAGCCACTCTACCAGAATATCCACATTATAGAATACAAGAAACATACAGTAATTGCGATACGACGATAGTAACGAATGTAGAAAATGAGAATCTGAAGATTCAACTAAAAGTATATCCTAATCCAGTAAACTCAATGATAACATTTGATGCAGCACCATCAAGCTTTGGTGATAATATAGTAATTAAAGTCTATGATCTAAATGGTAGATTAATGCACGATATAGATGTGTCTAACAGCCCATCATTTACTTTAAATATGAGCACTTACACTGCAGGGCTATATCCGTATAGCGTTACACAAAGAGGACAAGTTATTTATGAAAATAAGATTGTAAAAATAGATTGATGTGCTTAATTGTAATCCTTAAAGTTGTATTGGCATCCTAATAATCTTAAGTGCTATTAGATTCAGTTTATCCAGTCTCTTATCATTGAACATAATTGCAACTTAACGTTTAAAGATATAGGACAAACCATCTATGCCAAGACCCACCATTAAACCTTTAGGTTCAAAAAATAAATTATCAGTATCACAGAGTTTATCTGCTCTGAAGTATGTACCTAGATTCTTAGCGGAAATTAGAAAGAGTGGTAGGAGTCTATTTTGGATTAATATAATCGGAAGATTGTTGTCTTCGGGAATTCCGATACTACTCTTATGGGTAGGAAAGCTTATTGTAGATGAAGTCATATTGCAAGCAAGTCTTGAGACAAAATCTATGGACACACTATGGATGTATGTCGCTATAGAGGTTGCACTTGCTATCAGTTCAGATCTTCTCAGAAGATTAGTAGGACTAACGGATGGGCTTATGGGAGACAAATATTCTAATGACTCCTCAGTCAAACTTATCAGAAAAACAAAAGAAGTAGAACTTAAAGATCTCGAAGACCCAAACTTCTACGACAAACTCAATATGGCAAGATCTAAGACAGCAAGTAGAATTAATCTGATGTCTAATGTTCTGAGCCAATTCCAAGATATCATCATGATTACTTCGCTTATGATAGGTCTTATCGTCTATGAGCCATGGTTGATTTTGTTATTAATTGCTTCTGTGATACCGGCATTTATTAATGAGTTTAAGTTTAGTTCTGCATCATATTCTCTTTCTCGATCATGGACTTCTGAGCGTCGAGAATTGGACTATCTAAGATATATCGGTGCTAATGATAAAACCGCAAAAGAAGTTAAGCTCTTCGGCATAGCAGATTTTATAGCGAAGCGTTTTGGAAGATTATCAGATAACTATTATAACGCCAATAAGAAACTCGCCATCAACAGAACTGCTTGGGGAAGCCTGTTTAATATATTAGGAGTTGTCTGTTATTATGGCGCTTATGTGATGATTATCATTAAGACAGTGGCGAGTTTTATTACGATCGGTGAGTTGACATTTCTATCGAGTTCATTTAATAGATTGAGGAATAGCTTACAGAATGTATTTACAAGATTTACGAGGATAACCGAGAGTGCTCTCTATCTGCAAGACTATTTCGAATTTATAGATTTAGAAATAACAGAAGATGTCAATTTTGATATTAAAGTATTGCCTACTGAGATTAGAGAAGGATTTGAATTTAGGAATGTACACTTCAGTTATCCAAGTGCAGATGTAGAAGTATTAAGTGGACTCAACCTTAAGATTAAGAAAGGAGAGAAGATGGCTTTTGTAGGAGAGAATGGATCAGGCAAAACGACATTGATTAAATTACTCTTACGGTTCTATGACCCTACACAAGGAGAAATATATCTTGATGGTGTAGATGTAAGGCATTATAATCGAGCAGAGTACCAGCAATTTTTTGGTGTTATATTTCAAGATTTTGTGAGGTATGAATTTACTATAGGAGAGAATATCGCTGTAGGCAAAATAGATGAAATTAATAATACCTCAATGATAGAATCTGCAGCCGACAAAAGCCTTGCCGCCGATGTTGTCGAAAACCTCCCAAAGAAATACGAGCAACAACTCGGCAGAAGATTTAAAAGTGGAAAAGAACTCTCTGGTGGACAATGGCAAAAGATAGCACTCGCAAGAGCTTATATGAAAGACGCCAAGGTTATGATCTTAGATGAACCAACTTCAGCATTAGATGCTCGTGCAGAATACGAAGCTTTCCAAAGATTTATAGCCCTCACAGAAGGAAAGACATCCGTCATCATTTCTCATAGATTCAGCACAGTAAGAATGGCAGATCGGATTATGGTCCTTAAGGATGGTAAGAAATTAGAGTTGGGTACACACGAAGAGTTAGTTGAGATGAAGGGTCTGTATGCGGAGTTGTTTGAGTTGCAGGCGGCGGGGTATAGTTAGTAAATTGTCAGAACCAGGATTTTCACGATTATAGGATTTCTAAGATTTTGTTGGACATTGATATTACAGTTATATCAAACAAATTTTCTTCTCCTTTTAGGATGCAGAATGATTTCCGCGAAAGTGAGACATGGCTGATTACACCTACAATTCACCATATATTATGTTTAAAAGTGATTGTATTCACCATATATTATGTTTTTAGGTGATTATGTTCACTTTTTATTATATTTTTGTATAAAAGCCTAATGTTTAATAGAATTTTATCCGCTTTAATAGAATCTAAGATCGGCAAGGGCAAAGCCATTATGGTTATAGGTCCGAGGCAGGTGGGTAAGACAACTTTGATACAACAATTCTTAGAGAGTCATGATCATCTTTACTTTAATGGAGACGACCCTACAGTGAGAACGATTCTTAAAGAACCCAATACTGAGAAACTAAGACAAATTATAGGTAATAAGAAAATTGTGTTTGTAGATGAGGCACAAAGAATAGAAGGTATAGGTTTGACCTTAAAAATAATTACAGATCATTTCACAGATGTACAACTATGGATCAGTGGCTCATCTTCATTTACATTATCTCACACACTTAATGAACCTCTAACTGGTCGTAAGTGGCAATATGAACTTCTACCTATAAGCTGGCAAGAGTATGAAGATAAAGTAGGTTACCTCAAAGCAGAACAAGAGATGGGATTAAGATTGAGATATGGCTTCTATCCTGACGTACTTAACAACCCTGGTGACGAAGTAGAGATTCTTAATAACCTTGTCAATAATTATCTATACAAAGACATCCTATCTTATGCAGAAATAAGAAAGCCTAAAGTCTTAGAATCTTTAGTGCAAGCTCTAGCCTATCAAGTTGGATCAGAAGTTAATCTCAATGAGCTGTCACAAATTGTTGGCGTAGATAAGAATACCGTTAAGCGCTATATTGATATTTTAGAAAAAGGATATGTGATCTATCAACTCAATGCTTATAGCCGTAACCTAAGAAATGAAATCAAAAAAAGTAAGAAGATTTATTTTTATGACAACGGACTGAGGAATATGATCATAGGTAACTTTAATGATCTGAATCTGAGAGATGACATAGGTGCACTATGGGAGAACTTCCTCATATCAGAAAGGCTAAAACGGAATAACTATAGTCGCAGTCTATCAAGATCATATTTTTGGAGAAGCACACAGCAGCAAGAGATAGATTATGTAGAAGATAACGCAGGACAAATAAGTGCTTATGAGTTTAAGTGGAACCCCAATCGAAAGGCAAGACTATCTAAGACTTTTATGGATGCATATGATGCTTCTGGATATATTATTACGAGAGAGAATTTTAGGGAGTTTGTTAGGATAGAGGAGGGCTAAGAGATAATAGATCAATTAAGATAGATCATATCATGGTCCATAAGATGCAAAAAATTTGATCTCCTTTAATCTAAGAAAACTCAGTTACTTTAATTATTCTTTATTTCAAGTCTATTTTTGATGCGTTCAGATCAAAATACAACACGTTTAGCCTTTTTTATACAAAATGCTCGATATCCGATAACAATTAATTTTTTTAATATATATTTATTTTAATATATAACACTTTCCTGCCCTAACAGGATTCTTTTTCATTGGTAATATCATCGGCGTACGTATGTACGTCTGTAAAAGAAATATCATTATGGGGCGTATAACAATAACAAAGATATTTTCATTTCAAGTTACTCAAGACATAACATCTCTATCTAGCAATCAAATTAGAAGGGAAAACAACATCAATCCGTGTGCTGCTTGGAATAGAATATATAAATCTATTATCACAGGAATAATTTTATGTTGTTCAATAAACTCTTATAGTCAATCTCTACAACCTGGTATGGAGAATTTTGTACCGCCAAATCCCGATGTCGCAGCACTTGTCAAATATGCAGAAAGCCCAGTATCATATTCTTCTGGATCAGTACAAGTGTCAGTGCCTATTTATAGTTTATCATCTAAAAACTTATCGACTAACGTATCTATATCTTACCATGGTTCGAGTATTAGAACTAGACAAGAAGCATCATCTGTAGGCTTAGGTTGGAGTCTTCAAGCAGGAGGCGTTATCTCTCGTACAGTACTTGGATTACCAGATGAACATCCGCAAGGCTATCAGAATAAATATGGCTTATTCAATACAAATGATGCAGCAAGTATGTTATCAGCAGTAAACGCTGGTCACGATTTGCAACCAGACATCTATCATTATAGCTTCCAAGGCTATTCAGGTAAGTTCTTTGAGAAAGATAATATGAATGGTAATAATAATGAGAAAATAAAACTGGATGATAACGAACTAAAAATTATACACAATGGTCCTGATTCATGGACTATTATAGACCCTAATGGTAATAAATTTGTATTTGAAGAAATAGAAACGGGTTATTATGGTGTAGGGGGTGGTGGCAATGCATCTTGTACTACAGCATGGCTACTATCCGAAGTATATTCTCCAAATAATATACTAGAGTTTACCTACGAATATGCTGATCAAGCTGTATCCCATCAACTACATCACTTTGCAGGAACAAAATTTAAAGTAACAAATGATCAATGTCCAACTATGTGTGGAAGTACGAATGGAACAGGTGTGTGTTGTGAAGATATTAATGACAACTTTGACGTTATAAATGGAACGACTAATTATAAAAAACTAACGGATATCATAGGTGCTAAGAAAGCGATAAAATTTACTTATACAAATAGAGAAACTCTAGAAATAAATGGAGCAGTAAAGTTAGACAAGGTGCAACTGATGAATAGTGCTGGATCAGAAATATGTCATCACGAGTTATCTTATGGATATTTTGGCCCATCTTATCAAAAATTAAAATTAAACCAAATACAAAAGATAGGGGCTTCAGAAAGTGAGGCGCCTTATATTTTTGATTATACGACTGATGATGTACTTGATAAAGCTACTGGAAGTTTTGACCATTGGGGATATCCTAACCAAAATAATGCATCTGGCTTGTTTCCTCCATCAACCGTTAATGAATTAGAGCAAATGTTTAATGGAGATCAGTGTTTTGGATTTCCAGCAAGAGACCCTGATAGCTATTCCTCTCAAGGTATGTTAGAGAAAGTGACATTCCCAACGGGAGGCTATGAAGAGTTTGAATGGGAAAATCACGATTACAGTTCTATTGTAGATCCATCACAAATGGTAAGCTCAGAATATGTAAACAAGATGAAAACACTTACTGCAAGTAACGGACAGACAGATATTACGCATCCATTTCCCATAGCTCCAGAATATCCAATTGTTAAGCTTGAGTTGACATCAGAATCAACAACTCCTTGTGATTTCGGCATACCATGTAGAGCAACAGTTAATATATATAAAGAAAATGAGCTAATCTCTACACATCAAATTATAGATACGAATTCGCCAGATCCTGATGAACAAATTATTTATATAAATGTAGCACCAGAATCAACATTTCCTCATTCTAGTTATAAAGTTGAGCTTGTATTAGATAATAGTAACCCTACACATGAAGTAGACGCAGTGCTGACTTATCATGAGATGGATCCTACAAGTACTGTAATGAAGCTTACCGCAGGAGGATGTCGTATCAAAAGTATTTCTACACCTGATGGCGTGAGATCTTTTGATTACGTATATAATTCTGGGGAGACACTCTACTCTTCTGGCGTACTATTATTCGCTCCTAAATACCACTTTAATACTTGGACATATAAGAGTTGTGATATAACTCAAGATTGTGGTCATTCAAAGTGTACTGGTAATACAGTTTACTCTAACAATGCCATCTCATCCCTATCTGGAGATCATATATTCTATACAGATGTAAGAGAAACATTTCAGAACAATTCTGAAGTGCATTATAAGTTTGACTACACAGCAGACTTACAGACACAGAATAATTATCCAAGACAACCTTATATTACTAGATCACCCTTAAGAGGTCAGTTATTAGAAAAGAAAGTTTATCAGAAGAACGGTTCTACTAATACTTTAATAAGTAGTGAGGTGAATAACTACTCGTATTCTCCAATCGGAGGAATAGGAGGACATGTCGCTATTAAAGTCATTAATTGTCCAGTGCCTAATAAAGTAATATACACAAGTTATACTTATGCAGGATTCCGTAAGGTTTTAGATTCTAAATCTGTAATGTTAGATGGTGTAACGACAGATTATACTTACACATATTCTCCTACATTTCAGACGCTAATGGAAAGTGAGTCTGTAATCAATTCAGATAATAAAACCTACAGAACGGACTATAGTTATATGGATAGTTATAGCATAAATACTTTATTGAGAGATAAGATGCTGGATCAGAATAGGATCTTACCTCCTTGGCAATCCATCAAGAAAGTTGATGGTACTATAGTAGATGGACAAAGAATCCTTTATGGTTATGCAACTTCTCCAAGTGGAGCAATATCAGTACCTACACAATCCAATCCTGAAACTGTAATCTACCCAAGAGAGATAGATAGAAGAGAAGTCACCTGGAATAATGGGACTTATCAAGACAATGGATGGCACAATGATTTCGCAGATACAGAGTATGATCTAAGTCATGGTCTTGTGTCTAAAAGATACTCGGAAGGATGGCTTCATCCTATAGAATTAACCTACGATGCTAAAGCGCAGTTAACAGAGAGAAAAACAGGAATATTTACCTGGACATATATCTATGATGATGACCAGCAACTACAATCAATCACGGATATAGATGGGCAAGTAACCAACTTTACTTACGATGACCTCTTACGCTTACATACGAGAACTGAAAGACTAGGCAAGATAGATTCAGAAAGCACCTATTCTTATATTCCAAACTTTGTGGAAACAACAAATAACTTTGGTACAGATGTAAGTCTGACTACTAAGACGCATATAGATGTACTCGGAAGAGTGAGCCAATCAGATAAAGTTGATTATACAGAATCAGGAGCAACGACAAAAGCTACGACAACATACAACAGTCGAGGATTGCCTGACATTCAATCGGACTTTATAGGTAATCTAACAACCACGGAATATTATGTAGACCCTCTAGACAGGGTTAAGAAAATAACTGATCCAGAGGGTTTTGAGACAGAATATACTTATGGAACTAATGGCAGCGAAGTAGCAGGATATGCAGCAGATGAACTTTTCAAAACAGAAGTCACAGACCCAGACGGACACAAAACAATAACATACACCGATAAGATCGGTCGCCAAGTTATGAGTCGCCAATCTAAAGGATCAGAAACGGCAGATACCTACACAGAATATGATAATAAGAGTAGAGTTGTAAAAATTATCCCTCCCGACGCCACAGCAAGTGATGCAGGATTGATATATACGTATACATATGATAGTGATGATAATGTAATTACTAAAAAAATACCAGATAGACCCCTTACAAGTTATCTCTATGACGATAGAAATCTAATGATAGGAATGCAAGATGCTTTGATGACCAGCAATGGCAAACAATGGATGGTGACAATAAATGACGGTTATGGAAGACCTAAGCAATCAGGATTTGGAAATATTAATGGCACTACAGCCACAATCTCAGAGCCATTAATAACAAATTACTACGATGGCACTGGCACATCTAACACAACAGACCCGATATATAGAGGCCGTATGGACAAGTCAGTTGTCAATATCTTAGATGGCTTTGATATGGGTAATAATAATATAACAACAGAATATATTTTTGATCCTTATGGAAGAATAGGTACAGAAAAGATAACCAACCCACTCACGGGTAATGAGACGACAAGCTATGGATACGATAGTGCTGATAATATCACCTCCTTAACGCATGTAACACCAGCGGTCACATCAGTAACAACTAATGCTTATGATACACAAGGAAGATTACAAAACACAACTCTAAAAGTAGGAAATGACCCGACTAAGACAATCGTATCAGATATCAATTATACAGACGATGACCTGATACAAAACAAACACATAAGAGGCGGCTCAGAAACAATTAATTACACATACAATAATAACAGATGGCTGACTAACATTAACGTACCCGCTACAAATTATACGATAACTCCGATGTGTAACAATACATCAGGACCACTGTTCGATTATAACATATACTATAATCTAAGTAATCCTAATGTCTCTAATCCTGTACTAAGAAAAAACGGTAACATATCTTCTACAACATGGTCCCAAGGAGGATTTAGTAATATGTCCTATGCTTATGAGTATGACTTCCTTAATAGAATAACCAAAGCCACATCATCCGATAATAACGCATACGGAACAGAGTATACTTATGCAGATAAGAGAGGAAATATCAGTACTATAAAAAGACACGGCTATGTCATGTCTGATAATTGCTATACTTCAGCTCTTATAGACAATCTTACAATGACTTATTCTGGAGGGACTAATAGGCTTACACAAGTAGCAGATGCAGCCACTGTCAACAACTGCCCAGATTATGAGAACTTAGGAGTAATAGATCAGTCAGGCAATTATGGTGTAAATGTCACGTTGACTTCAGATGCCATCGCAGATCCTGATAAGGACATCAAACTTAAGAGTGAAGGCAATATCAAACTTGAATCAGGCTTTAAGTATAGCTCAGATGGTACGGGGACATTCATAGCAGAGAATGATGACTGCCCTGATGAGAACTTATTATCATCAGGTACAATGGCACAGAATGGCTTCATAGAGAA
>Ga0209185_1001940_pt1 | contig 15926 bp, 11 predicted proteins | sample SidtaG_2_FD_187425 | JGI IMG/M metagenome (GOLD analysis project Ga0209185, IMG submission 187425) | Marine algal microbial communities from Sidmouth, United Kingdom - Sidmouth_Asex2 metaG (SPAdes) (version 2) | ecosystem: Host-associated > Algae > Red algae > Unclassified | place: Sidmouth... | reverse complement strand
GAAACTCGGTGGCTATATCGCTCGACCGTCGGATCCGCCACCCGGGGTTGTCAGCCAGTGGCGTGGCTGGGAACGCCTTGCCGAAATAGTCGACGACTACCGGGATATTTGTGGGTCAAGCTAAGGTCTTGCCAGGCACGTCGGTTGTCAATGAAGCTCGAACAGGCGCCCGATAGTCGCCACTCGCATCTTTAAATAGCCGGCAGGATCACAGGGATACAGCATCGTGCAACCGTATATTCAAACAAAAGACTTCACTATCTCGGTGCCCGACGACTGGCTCGACAACAGCATGCAAGTCTGGAGCGCACCGCCTGACCCGAAAAACCAGGTTGCGCCCAATATCGTCGCTTCCTGCTCGAAACTCCCTCCCGGCCAGGCCTTCAGTACCTTCGTCAACGCACAGATGAAGGAACTCATGACGGTGGGCACCCAAGTCGACATTCACGCACGCAACCCGATCAACTGGCAGGGCTGCCCGACCATCGAGCTGGAGTTCAGCTGGGACAACAACGGCACCCGATTGAAACAACGCCAACTGTACATTCAGAGAAACACACACGATATCGTCAGCGTCGTGTTCACGGCCAGCGAGGCGGACTTCGAAGGCCAACGCCCCTTGTTCGAGAAGATCGAAAAGAACTTCCAGTGGCGTAAGTAGAAGCTTTTCCCTTTCCGCACCGATTGCAGGAGCATCCGGTCATGAACACGGCTCTGGCCGCCGCCAGAATGAGCGACCCCATCGAACACCCCAAATCCATGATGGGGTTTCTGGTCGGTGCGGCCGTCGGGCTGGCGGTCGGTGTTGCTATGGTTGCCGCGGTGGTCGCCACCGGCGGGGCAGCGCTCGCGGTCATCGCGGTCGCGGGTGCCGCGGTCGCCACCACAGGGGGAGGCGCACTGGCCGGCGCCGCCCTGGGCGGGACCTTCGGGGACATCACCGGCACCGTCGCGATGGGGGCGGCCACCGTCCAGATCAATGGCTTGCTCGCCGCCCGCGCCATGGCGGACGGCGTGATCTGCAGCCGACATTCACCGGTTCCACCGCCCATCGCCGCGGGCAGCGATACCGTCTTCATCGAAGGCCACCCGGCCGCTCGCAAGACGGACGCCGTCTCGTGCGGGGCGACGATCAACAACGGCAGCCCCGATGTGCTGATCGGCGCGAGCACCGTCCAGTACCTCGAGGTGGCTAGCGAAATCCCTTCGTGGATGACCACCACCGCCACCTGGATGATGTACGGCGGTTCCGCCGTCGCCCTCGGCTTCGGGGCCGGCGCGGCCTTTGCCGCCGGCGGCCTGTGTGCCGTGGCCCACTTTGGTGGCACCGTCGCGATGAGCATGGCCGGCAGCATCGGTGGCGGCTATGTCGGCGGCGAAGTCGGCTTTGCGGTCGGCGGCGAGCGCGGCGAGATCATCGGTCAGATAGCCGGCAGCCTCATCGGCGGGTTTACCGGCGCCCGCATGGGCAGCCGAACCTTCAGCGGCCACCCCGTCGACGTGGCCACCGGTGAGCTGATGACCGAGGCGACCGATTTCACGCTGCCCGGCCCCATTCCGTTAGTCTGGCAGCGGGTGTGGCTCTCCTCCTCGACGCAGCAGGGTGAACTCGGCAGTGGCTGGCACCACAACTTCGACATGCAGATCGTGCAGCTGCCCGAGGAGCACGACCGCCAACTGGCCGTTCGCCTGCAGGACGGCCACATCGCGCTTTTTGTGCGCCCAGAGGCCCACTGCCCGAGCTTCAATCGCGGCGAACAGCTGATCCTTCACTTTGCCAACGACACCGATGAACAGGATGGCTACCGCCTGCAGGACTTCGACGGCCTCGACTACGTGTTTTCCGCCACGCAGAACAAGACAACCGTGCCCACCTACCTGCTTGACCGGGTAGAGGACGAATACCGGCACACCATCCAGCTGCACCGGAACCACAAAGACCAGCTGGACGGCATGACCGACAGTGCGGGCCGCCGATTGCAGCTTGAACGCAGTACGGATGGGAGAACGCTTCAATCCCTATCACTTGTGCGCCACGGTGAGCACGCACCCCACCGGTTGGTGCAGTATCAGGTCAGTCACAACGATCTGACCGCCGTCACCGACGGCAACGGTCACTCGACGCACTTTCGTTACACCCATCACCTGATCGTCGAGGAGCGCCATCGGGACGGGTTCTCCTACCACTTCGACTGGGACGACAGCGGACGCGGGCGCAAGGCCCGCTGCACCGAAACCTGGGGCGGCAGCCGCGTCGCGCCCCGCCAGTATCGGCGTCTGAGCTACCAGCCCGATACGCGTATTACCGAAGTGATCGACGGTCGCGAGACCACCATGGTCTATCACAGTAACGATCGGGGACTGGTCGAGCAGGAAGTCTGGCCCAACGGGGACCGCGTCACGACCCGTTTTGACGCTGACGGCCTTGTGCTTTCGAGAAACACCGGCGGGGTTGACGAGACCAGTGAGTACGACACGCTCGGTCGCCTGGTCGTGCAACAGACAACCGATGGACAAGCGACCCGCTACCACTACGCTGCCACCACCATCACCGCTGACGGGCACAGCTACAACAACGTCAAGGCCCTGACCCTGGCCAACGGCGCGAGCCATCTCTACAAGTACGATGCCCTCGGCGCCCTGACCCACCACACAGACCCCGAGGGCCGGCAAACCCGCTACCTCCGGGACGCCAACAGCGGCTTCATCGAAGCCATCAACGGTATCAACGGCGATTGGCAACGGTACCGCTGGACCGACTCGGGCCTGCTCAGCCAGATTCATCACCCACAAGGCGGTCAACAGCACTTCGAGTACGACCCCCTGGGCAACCTGATTCACGAACAGCTCGATCAGATACTGACCGCGTATTCCTACGATGCCAATGGCAACTGCGTTGCCCTCGAACGCAATGACGGACAGCGACAGGCCTGGCAATTCAACCCCGAAAACCACGTCGTCGCCCACACGCTCGAGCAGCCCGATCAATCCCCCGTCACCACGCAATGGCACTACGAGGGGAACGCCATCACCCGTCGTACCAATCCCGACGGCAGTGTCTTCCGGTACGAATATGACAGCGACTACAACCTCACCGCGCTGATCAACGCGCGCAGTGAGCGTTACCAACTGGACTATGACGAAAACGAACGCCTGGTTCGGGAAGTCGGCTTTGATGGTCGCGTACAACAGTACGGATACAACCGGGCGGGGCAACTGGAACACTGGCAGGACAACGACCGCTGTGCGCACTACAGCCGCGACAAGGCCGACCGACTCACCGCCATTCAGTACTACCACGCGGTCGATCCTGAACCACCGCGGCCACTCGACGCGGAAGCCGTCGCCACGGCGATGGGGAGCGCGGCCTTCCCCGAAGACGCGCCGCGGGAAAACGCGTTCTTTGCCTACGATGTGCTGGGCCGCCTGACCCGGGCTGTCAACGGGCACCGTCGGGTGCAGTTTCGCTACAACCTCTCGGGGGATCTGATCGAGGAGCGGCAGGACGGCCACACCCTCGCTCATCACTTCGACCAGGCCGGCCAGAAAACCCGGACGACGCTACCCGATGGCCGCCACCTGACGTTTCACTACAACGACAGCCACCAGCTCAGCGCGCTCGACCTGGACGAGCACCGCCTGGTCGATCACCACTACGATTCCTACGGTCGAGAACGCCACCGGCAGTGCGGCGAGCTGCGGATCGACAGCGAGTACGACCCCATGGGGCGCCTCAGTCGCCAGCAGGCCTGGAAGGCGCACCTGAGTGACGCCAGCGCACAACGCCAACCGACTCATCAGGCGATCCAGCAGCGTCAGTACCACTACAACGCGCTCGATCAGCTGACCGAACAGAACGATCTGCTCAAGGGCAGCAAGCGCTATCACTACAGTGCCCGGCAACAGCTGATCAGGGTCACCGGCGAACAGCAGGACCGCTATGACTTCGACCCCGCCGGACAACTGATCGATGTGCGCCAGTCCTTGTCCGAGCGTGACACGGAGGTTGGCCTGCCATCGTCACCGGCATCCTCACGCGGAGGGCAACCTCCCATCACCGGGGGCCGGCTGACCCGCCAGGGCGACAGACACTACGAGTACGACGGGCGCGGCAACCGGGTAACGCAGCGGCGCGGTAAGAACCACGCCATTCACACGGCGTACCAGTACAACCTCGCGAACGAACTCTCGGCCGTCATCGAAACGAGAGGTCACTGGCAGCACCGATTGAGCTTCGCCTACGATGCCCTCGGCCGGCGAATCCACAAGAGCGTCACCATCGAGCACGTCCAGACCGGCGCCCTCAAGGCGCAGTACGAAGACAGCTACCTCTGGATGGAAGATGTGCTGCTGCAGGAGACGCGCCGAAACCTCATCGACAGCCCCGCGGGCATCAAGACCATCAACACCGCGCGTATCGAGAACAGCACCACGCTCTACCTGCACGAACCCGCAAGCTTCCGACCGCTCCTGCAACTGCATTGTGCGGCGGACACGGACGAGCGGGTGTACTACTACCAGCTGGATCACATCGGCACCCCACTCACCCTGACCAGTGTGGCGGGGGATGTCGTCTGGTCGGCGGACTACAGCGGGTTCGGGATTGCCAGGCCGAGTCAGGGCAATCGTGCGCGTAATCCGATCCGGTTCCAGGGGCAGTATGAGGATGAAGAGGTCGGGCTGTATTACAATCGGTTTCGGTATTATGATCCGTTGTCTGGGCAGTATACTCAGCAAGATCCTATTGGGTTGAATGGTGGTACTTCATTATTGAGTCAGTTTGTGAATGATCCGGTACAATGGATTGATCCGCTTGGCTTAAGTCCGCTTGATGGCTTTGATGCTACTGGACGACCATTGTCTAGTCCTAATTATAGTGTTTGGCATGAGTCAACTATTCCTAAAGATGTGCAAACAGGTTCTAGAAAATCCCACTTTAGAGCTGCTAACCAAGAGTTGCACCAACAATTTAAAGCAAACCCTGGTATGTCTCAACAGTTTCCACCAGAGGTAGTTAAACATGTGCAACCAGGGCCAAGGGGTGGCTTTAGTCCAGACAGCCCGCCGAAACATAGCTGGCATCACAACGCTCAAGACCCAGCGAAGATACAACTAATACCGCGTAAACAGCACCAGGCACCAGGCTCAGTGCAGAAAAGTTTGCACCCTGGAAAAAATGGTGGCGGTGGTTATAATGTATTAACAAGTAAAACATGTAAATAGGTTTAAAAATGAACTTAAAATCGATTAGAGAAATTTTAGAGAAGCCAGATGATATTCCAGAGGGTTGGCTTTATTTACCCAAAGACAGCGATCAATGGAACCTCGACACTAAAGGAATTGTTCATGTTGATGACTTGGATTTATCACCGGAAGAAATCGAAGAAAATGAACCTAAAGAGGAAGATGGTTGGGTTGAGTTTTTGAACAAAGATATAATGGAAGAAGTTATATTTAATGCAGGTGAATACAAAGGCGAGCGGACGTTAGAAGAGCTCTTGCAAGCCTTTATCTTTTATTATGACAATGATGCGTTTATGGAGTTCGAAGAGTAGTGATTCTTACCGTAAATTACTTAAGTTGTTTGCCATCCGGACAGAGCGGTACCCGCAAGAATGGATGGATTAATAAAGGTTGGGTTTAACCGGAGAGCCCCAAAGGCCCTGGCAAACCGGGCACTGCGGCAGAACAAAAAGTTTGGGATTTGGTCAAGAAAAAACCAGGCTGGAACGTAATCGAAGGCCGAGCGCATGTTAGAAATGCGAACGGACAGATGCGCGTTTATGACAGCGTTGCCGCAAGCCCTCGTGGTAGAAATATAGGCTTAGAAGTAATATCTGGATCGGCTCGCAAGACGGCAGCACAGAGAGAATTTGATAGTGATATCAGCACATACAATCCTGCTCTAGGCGTTGGTCAAAGTGAAGGCATCAGCATCGCCCGCTCGATTGAAATTCGAGTTCCATAATTGTCTTATGAATAATTTGAAATCCGGGAAAAAATAATTTGCTTGAAATGCTTGATGGCACTGCAGACCACGCTCTTTTCGAACACGGCTTTAAACGGCGCAAGGGATCAATTGTTTATAAAAGAATGTTTGCAGAATCTACTCAAGAAATTGTCTTCGCGACTGATTTTTTTCCTAGCTATGAGCAAGACGCTGAAGCGCATATTCATCCATTTTTTGTCTGGAAAATTCCCTCTGTCTCTGAGAAAGCTCTCAGGCTGACCAATGGGAAAAAGATATTGCTTGCCAATGCCCCTGACATTTTAATAAAACAACCAATCGAGATTAGCGCACCAAAGAAATATCACGAGCGTTGGTTTGCGAAGAGCTTTGAAGACTATTCAAAGGCAGGCGTAGCGATTTGTTCTTTCATTGAACAATGGTTAATCGATTTACTTGAAAGCTTGCAGAGTGTTGATGATTTGCTGAAGGCATACGAATCATCAGATGACCGCTTGCTTAAGCAGCAGCATTGGTATGTGCATATTACCGCAGCATACCTACTCAAAGGAGAGCAAGAAAAAGCACAGTCAGTGATGAGAGATCATTTAGGCAGCCCAGGATTAAAGAAAATTTATTCTCCTGTTTATGAGAATCTCTAACGCAACCGCACTTAAATGCGCATCTTTCTTAGGACTTTGATCTGATGACATCAGAATCGTCATGAACAAGAACGGCACGATCACGGTAAATTGAAAGACGACGATTGTTGAGGTAGATGACTTGCGCAATCTCACAGCCAATAATTTCGCCGCAGCTGGTCACAGAACAGTCAGCTTGTGTACGAGCTCGCAGGTCGTGGCAAGTATTGGCAGCGGCGATATAGGCGGCGTATCTATCACCAGCACGCCGATCAGCAAGCATATCGTCAGCGGCGCGCTCGTCGAGACCAACTAGGCCGCGCAATGCGCTCTCTCATCGAAAATGCCGGCAATAGGATGCAGAGCTTCCTACAGCAGCGAGAGCAGCTGGTTCAGTTGTTACAGGTCAACGATGCCTATGCCGTGGTGTTGCTGCAGATGCTCTCCGACCTGGATGAGAACAACGAATCTGATCTGTTCTTCGTCTACCCCGGAGACTTCGTGGACTCTGATCAGTACGCCCGGAACCTGCTGGCGCAATATGAACAAGACTGGGCGCGCTATGCCCAGACCCTGGAAGAGCTCGGCAAACCCATACCAACGCCACCGGACTTCCCAGGCATGGCTGCCACAGAAGGCGGACCGGCCAGCACGATTCGAGCTGTTCTGGCTTCTGCGCGTCAGCTGCTCCCGGACGGACCCGGCCATGTCTTCATCATGGCCTTTTTTTCGCTTGAAATAGCCGATGACAACGCTTACGCAACCTTACTGCGAGAGGTCGTCGACCTCGGTCCCGCAGACCCTCTGTTTCGGACATCGCGCGTCGTCGTGCGGATACCCGACCCGGCAGGCGACTCATGGGGGCGGTTCCCCTCGAAGGAGCCGCTGTGGATCGAGCGATGTCACCTGGACTTCTCTCAGCAGGCCATCGAGCAAAGCTATCGTGATGTTGCCGACGACGAGTCGCAGCCCATGGATGACCGAATTGAGGCACTCCTGTCGGATGCGGTGTTCGACTACGGCCATGGCCGTACGGAGGCCGCGCTCAATAAGCTCGATGTTGTTCTGGGTCACTATCAGACAACCAAAAACCACCTGATGCAGGCCAAAGTGATGACGCTGCTGGGTGATCTGTACCGGCACCGGTTGAACGATGCTGACAAGGCGGGCTACTGGTACGAATGCGCCACCGTACCGGCGGCCGAATGCAAAGCGCCGATGGCTTTGTTCTCACCTGCAAGAAATCTCGGCGAGCTGGCGTTTGAGGCCGCCGATGCGAAGAACGCCGAAGCCTGGTTTGGCCATGCCGAGACATTGGCACGACATATCCCCGACCCGGGGAACACGATCGACATGATGGAATGGCGTGGACGGGCTCTGGAGCGTCTGGGCGATGTCGACGGCGCCATCGAGAGCTGGGAAGGTGCAAAGACACTGGCTACCAGCCTCGGTTTCGAAGGCGTCGATAGTCGTATGGACGAACACATAGGGCGGGTTCGCGCGTGCTGAAGGCAGTGTATGTCAAGCTGTCGTCAAGACAGGGACGCAACGCATGACATTGCCGCCGACCAGACCCTCGACGCCACCAACCAAGCCGACAAATGCTTTGCATGATGTCGCCGAGACGGTCGGCATGGTGGCGAGCGCACCGGGGCTCGTGATCGACAAACTGAACACGGGTTTTGCGTCCGCAACCAACGTGGTCGCGAACGCCCTGCCCGCTTTTCCGGCGGCGACCATGGGTCACCTGTCCATAGGTCTCCCGCATGCTCACATTGCCCACCCTCCTAGCGGTCCGCCGCCGGTACCACCCACGCCGCTGCCCCCCATCGGTACGACGATGTTCGGATGCTGCGTTCAGGTACTGATCAACGGCATGCCGGCAGCACGCGCCAACGACCTCGGATTGAGCCCCACGTGCTGCGGCCTGCCGCCGTTGTTTGAACACTTCACCGGCTCATCGAATGTCTTCATCGGTGGCGCCAGAGCGGCGCGTCAGCTCGACGTCACTTGGCACTGCCGTCTGGTGAACAACAGTGCGATGCGTGGTACGTCGATGGCCATGAGACAAGCAGCCAACGTCGCGAAGGTGGCCATGGCGGGCGTGGCGGTGGCCGGCGTCGCAGCCCAAGGACTCACGATCGCCGGTGACGCACTCGAAGCAACCGAAACCGACAACCCAGCCATGTCGGCCGCCCTTGCTCAGAATGCGGCGATGATGTCTGCGCAGCTCGCCATGGACGCCGTTGCCATGGCACTGGCCAACGCCATGGGCAAAGACCAGCCGGCCGTACCACCGACAGGCACTCTCGGCACCGTCGCGATGGGTTCTCCCAACGTGCTGATCGGCGGCTTCCCGATGCCAGCCTGGACCGATGTCGCCAAGGGCATCGTCAAGGTGGCCAAGAAAGGCTTGAAGGGCCGCGCGAGAAAGGCGTTGGACGGCATGCTGCCATGCGGGTGCTAAACAGATGACGGACACGGCGAAGGACGCGGCGAACGGCACGGAGCACACGAAGCGCACCGGCAGGTCAGGGCGAGCGGCGGTTGGCCATCCTGTCGATGTGGCTACCGGCAAGCTGTTCGACGACTTCGAGGACTACACGATCAGTGGCCAGATGCCGCTGAACTTCGGCCGCCACTACAGCAGCGACCTGGTCGGCAACGAGCAGGGGATGTTCGGGCCGGGATGGGCATCGAACTTCGAGGCGCGTTTGACGCGGGACCTTGATGGCTTCCGCCTGATCGACATCGACGGCGAGACCGAGATTCTGTTCGACGATCCGAAAGTCACCGTCGACACCGGTGGCGTCGTCCGTAACCTCGGGTCGTACGCCGAGATTACGCGAGAGGACAAGCAGCTCGTCGTCACCCGCTGGAACGTGGATGCGGATGACATCACGCGCTATCGATTTGCCATACCCGAGTTCGGACAGTGGACCTGTCTCGAGTCTGTCACCGACTTCCCGGGACAAGGCTACGACATCAAGCGTGACGAACATGGCCGGGTGGTGCGTATTTCACAGCGGCGTGAGCCACGCGGATTTCTGCTCGACTATGGGACCAACGGCCGAATCGCTGAAGTCCGCGAGTACTACCCGCATGTGTTCGATCACCCCACGACCGGCAAGCCACGCGTGAAGGAGCAAAGTCACGTGGTGCTGCGCTACGCCTATTCAGAGGCGGGTCGACTGATCGGCATGACCAACGTGCTGGACCATCGCTGCGGTTATGAGTACGACGACGACGGCTACATGATCCGGGAAACCAACATCTGCGGCATGGTCTATCGGTTCACCTACGACGATCAGCGACGCTGCGTCCAGACCACCGGTGAGCGTCGGTACGGTCTGCAGGCGCTCGAATTCGATCCTTCAGGGAAAGTGGTCTGGGTTACCAACGCCGAAGACGAGACGAGCACCTATGTGTGCAACGAGCGCGGCCAGATCGAAAAGGAGATCGACCCGCTCGGCAACGAGAAAACGACCGAATACGACGAGCATGGCCGAATCGTTGCGCTGATCAATGCCGTCGGTAGCCGCACCGAATATGCCTATGGTGAGCATGGCGACCGGGTCAAGCTGGTCGATCCGACCGGGGCGGTGACCGCTTACGCATTCAACGATGTCCATCAGGTCATTGCGATCACCGACCCGGCGAACCATGTCTGGCGTCGCGAGTACGACGACTCGGGCAAGGTCGTTCGTGTTCTGAATCCACTGGGCGATGCCTTGCGCTATGCCTACAACGACGCGGGCGATCTGCGAGAAGTCGTCGATCCGGGGGATCACAAGACCACTTTCGACTGGAACTCCATTGGCGATCTCTCGACGGTCGCTGATCCATTGGGCAATGTCACCGGCTACGAGTACACGAAACAGGGACAGCTCAAGACTGTCATCGACGCCAAGGGATTTCGTACTCGTGCGAGGCTCGACAAGCTTGGCCGCGTCAAGGAAGTAATACTTGCCGATGGGGCCAAACGCCGATTCCAGTGGAATGCCTACGGGCAGATCATGGAGTACGTCGACGAGCTTGGCGAGAGAACAACCTGGAAATACCAGGCCTGCGGAATTCCCAAAGTCATCACCCGGCCACACGGCGGCAAGATACGATTCCACTGGAGTAACGTGCCGGGCCGTCTACTCAACGTCAGCAACGAACGCAGGGAAGACTATAAATTCGAGTACGACCGTGCCGGGCGCCTGGTCAAGGAAACCGATTTTGCTGATCGCAAAACGAAATACCGACTTGACGCAGCAGGTCAGGTGGTGACAACGACGGATGCTGCACAGCGTAGCACCACTATCACGCGTGATGATCTAGGTCGAGTCGCGAAGATTGCCTACGCGGACGGGAACGAGACCGTTTTCGACTACGACGCTCGTGGGCTGATGACCTTTGCTGACAATGGCCAGGTTCCTGTTACTCGACAGTACGATGAAGTTGGCCGCCTCATCTGCGAAAAACAGGGAGACCACGAGGTAAAGAGCTTCTACGATGCCGAAGGTAACCGGGTACGCCGTGAAAGCACTCAAGGCGTGCCGACCGAGTTTAGCTGGAATGGCAACCACCAGCTCACTCGTTTATGCCGCGCCGGCTCTAAGCCAATGCACTTCGAGTACGATGAACGGCAGGTCGAAATTGCCAGATACGTCCAAAACGGTGTGCGCATTTCACAGAAGTTCGATGCTCGAGGTCGGCGCATCGAGCAGAAAGTTCTGGGTACTCGGTGCAACGCACCTGGCACGACCGCCGTGGGCGAAGACGTTGTCGTCAAGCGCAACTACGCCTACGACGCTGCCAGCAACCTTGTCCAGCTCATGGACAAGAACTGGGGTATCGCCAAACATACTTATGACTCGGTGGGCCGGATCCAAAGCACAGATTTTCTCGGCGAGTTCAGCGAACGCTTCGAGTACGATCTAACTGACAATATCCAGTCATCATTCCGACAAACTTTGCAGGAGACAAAGCAGAATGCCCTAGAAGAATCGGAGACCTGGGAGTATGGAAAGGGAAATACCCTTTGCAAGCGAGGCAAAATCAACTACGAGTTTAACTCGATTGGTCAGCTCGTTAAAAAGACAGCTCCCGACAAAGGAAATACGCGATTCCAGTGGAATGATGCAGGCCAGCTTGTCAAGGCCATTCTTCCAAGCGGCGATGAATGGGAGTACCACTACGATGCGCTCAGCCGGAGAACTACCAAGGCAGGGCCAGAACGGTGTGAAAATTTCACCTGGGATGGGGATGTCATTCTGCACGAGCAGCGTCGGCGTGACGGCGGTGAAGTACAACTAACCCAATGGGAATACGAGCCTAAAGGCTTCGCCCCGATTGGAAAAATCGAACACAATAGGGCCTACTACTGCGTAAACGATATGGCAGGCAATCCAAGGGAGCTACTTGCGGATAAGGGTCATATCGAATGGGCTGCGCGGTTTTCAACATGGGGCCACGAACTGGACAGCCGAGAGAGGACAGTCGATTGCCCCGTTCGATATCTGGGCCAGTGGCATGATGATGAGACTGGGCTAGAGAACAATAGATATAGATACTATGACCCTGACACAGGCCGATACATCAGCAGCGACCCCATTCGACTATTCGGCGGCGTAAATCAATATGCCATTGCACCAAATATCTTTGGCTGGACCGACCCATATGGACTAAACAAAAAGAGACGAAGAAGGCAGTGTGATGGTTCTGATGACTCACATAACAAATTAGAACATGAATATAATGTCAAGAAACCAATTACTGTCGATGACGCGCTAGGAATTGCAGGCGAGTTTATGGTAGACGGCGTACCAATTACAAAAACCGAGGTCACAAATTCCGGAGTTCAATTTATACAAATTTTTACCGAAAATGATCAAATAATAACGATGCGCGCGGGGTTCGATTTAAATCCGAAGAGTCCTCATGTTATTAAGCATGGACCACATCTTAATCTACACATTCGTATTAATAAAACCGACGCCTCAAAGAAAGGATTTCCTGATCCTCACATTGCAATAGATCCAATTACCATAAGACATCCAAACGCCAAAAGCCTCGGAGATTATTAGAATATTGCCTCACGCTTACACGACCTGTGACGACGACTGAACCAAATCTGAAGCGCAGATCTCTGGCTCTGTTTTTTTCACATGGAATCAGGAAGAATTCTCAACAAAACCAAAGACCGAGAAAAGCTTGAACTCCCGACTGAAAAGAACGTTTTTTTACTATACATATATCCTACTGGAGAGTCCCGAGTTCTGTCAGTCGATTGGCATTTTCAGTCGTGTCGGAATTACTTCTGCCCACTCGGACACAAGGCTGTCTAGTCTCTCCTCTTCTTCGTCTGACAGCCCCTCAGGTAGTTCCCCCTGTTCCAGCCAACCGTGCAGGTGTGCGTGTATCAGATCCTTTGCATGAGATGGATGCCGAGTGTGTATACGCTCGACAGATTCGTCAAAGCTCAGTTCGCTGCCATCAGCCCATATTAATTTACGTCTGGCCGGATCCAGATTGACGATGCTCTGAATCTCCTTCTCGGCAGCGACCAGTGAGGTGAAATAGCCGTCGGATTCGTCCGCGGTCATGCCCAACACATCACGATCAACCATGAGCATCTCTCCTGCAAAACCCGGAGTCCTGTTCTAGATACTGGGCAGACCACGAGACAGGAGCTGCCGCTGATGAGCCTGTGGACTCACTGGTGGAATGCCATCGTTTTACTTCGCCCGGGTTTTTCGCGCCAGGCCACGTTCCTCTGGTTTACTCTTTGCTGCGCTGGTCTAAGCATTCGCTCTGAGCACTTGGGTGTCACCAGTATAGTACGTGCATTGTCATTGCGCGGGCGCTACTACGACAACTTGCTCGATTGCTGTCACAGCCGTGCCATAAAGCTACCTGCCTTGACAGCACTGTGGGCCCAAGCTGCAATGTCACTGTTTGGTGAGCGAGTCGAGCGCGTTGCCGGACGGCCTGTACTGATTGTCGATGGCAAGAAGGCCGCCAAGGAGGGCAAGAAGATGCCCGGTGTGAAAAGCCTGCATCAGGAAAGCGAATCGAACAGTAAATCCAGTTTTATCATGGGCCATTCGTGGCAGGCTGTATCTCTGTTGGTGCGTGCAAAAGAGACCTTTTTTGCCTGCCCGGTCAGCATAAGACTGCACGAGGGTGTCATCTTCTCCAACCGTGACAAACGCACGATTCTGGACAAGATGATTGGCTTGGTGGGCGAACTGTGCCTGAATGAGTCGTGCTACATCGTCGCAGATCGTTACTATGGCAGCGGTGACTTGATCAAGCAGGTGCTCAAGCAAGGCAACCACTTAATCACACGAGCGAAAAGTAATTGCGCAGCCTGCTATCAGCCGCCGAAGCGATCCGGCAAGCCCAAGCGTGGCAGGCCGCCAAAGTACGGTCGGCGTATCAAGGTACACAACCTGTTCCGCAGCACGAAGAAAGTGGAACGGCTTGCCAGTCCGCTCTACGGCGAAACGAACGTTACCATCAAAGTGCGCACAGTGGATCTGATGTGGGAGCCGGCGGGCCAGCTGATCAGGTTCGTCCTGGTAGATCATCCTCATCGCGGTCGGTGGGTACTCATGTGTTCGGACTTGTCACTGGACGCTGAGAGTATCGTTCGGCTGTACGGGCTACGCTTCAAGATCGAGCTCGGGTTCAAACAAGCCGTTCATACACTGGGGGCATTCAACTATCACTTCTGGATGGCAGACATGAAACGGACTCGCCGGCGTGGAGGCAATCAATACATGCACCGTGAAACGCCAGAGTACCGTGCCAAGATCAGACGTAAGCTACACGCCTATCATGTCTTCATGATGATGGGCGTGATAACGCAAGGGTTGATGCAATACTTGTCTGCGTGTCATACAGCATTGGTCTGGCAGTCGTTCGGGTCGTGGCTGCGAACGATACGTGTCGGTGTTGCACCCTCGGAGCTGGTAGTGGCAACCGCTATGCGAAATACTCTGAATGTATTTATTCGAACTTGCCTCCAGACCAACAAATTGGCAAAATTCATCGCCGATCGACAAGACCCTGTCAGAGCGCAGCCATGGCAGGATGCTGCTTAGAAAACACGGTACTCTCAAGTATCCTACTTTCCGCACAAATCAGATCAGGCTTTTCTCGATTTATAAACCCGTAATTGTTTGAAAATCAAGTCTATTTCTTCACCCCTCCAAAGGTCCGTTCAGCGTTCAACTCGCCTGATCGACGGTTGAGCGATACAAAAGCGCCTTCACGACAAGTATTTTCTCTGTTTGTTGGTTCTCTGAACCGTCTTCGCCTCGAAGGCATCGAGTGCCGCATTGATCTTGTCCTCCAGCACGCGCAGCGCCTGCCGACGTTTGCGGAATCGCCGGTAGGCCTCCGTTCTTTGTTTGATCCATTCGATATCTTCTGCCGGTATGGCCTTCGTTCGTGACCGAGCCTGCTCGGTCCAGGTGATGCGGTTGACCGGGTGGCCCTTGCCTCGGGCACACCAGCAGGTCGACGTGCCGCAGCGACGGTAGGCGACACCGAACTTGCCCCGGATCATCTGTTCGATCTGCACCAGCTCCAGAATCACCGCGTGACGCTGCGCTTCAAGCTTCTTGATGTGATTGGGTGTTGACACCTGTACGATCATTCACTATAAACAGTACAGTGTCAACTGAAATGACCGCCCATGTCAGCCGAACAGACGCAGAGCTTGCACCGGTACCGCGTTGCCGAAATCCCGCTGCTGCAACACGTTGTCCGACGCCTGGGCATCGAACCGATACTCAGGCGCTACCTGCCAGCGCACGGCAACGAGAAGGTGGCGGCCGTTGAGTCACTGTTGCTGCTGACCTACAACATCACCTGCGGTCGTCAGCCACTCTACGAGCTGCCGCTGTGGACCACACAGCTCGATGGCCGCTTGTTTGCTCGGCCCAGCGACCTGTGCGAGTCGTTGTTCAATGACGATCGGTACGGGCGGGCTCTGGACAAGCTCTACGAGGTTGATCGCGCCGCACTGATGACCGACATCGTGCTGCGTCTGATCGACGTCACGGGGCTCGATCTGAGCCAGATCCACAACGACTCCACCAGCGTGTCAGTGATCGCCGCTTTGGAGCCACCCATGATCGGCTTATTGGAGCCACCGTTTCCGACAGATTCCGTCTCGATCCGGGGGTGATTATTCGCCAGTTTCGGCGTCTTTTGCAACCGCTGTTTTCGGGTCCGTTGCTGCCGGTGTCGTAAAGCCGCCAGAGACCGTTTTCGGCGTTCGGTAGCTGTCGCCGTCGAGCACCAGCTGGTGGGCGCCGTGACGCAGCCGATCGAGCGTT
>Ga0209185_1001938_pt1 | contig 15932 bp, 14 predicted proteins | sample SidtaG_2_FD_187425 | JGI IMG/M metagenome (GOLD analysis project Ga0209185, IMG submission 187425) | Marine algal microbial communities from Sidmouth, United Kingdom - Sidmouth_Asex2 metaG (SPAdes) (version 2) | ecosystem: Host-associated > Algae > Red algae > Unclassified | place: Sidmouth... | reverse complement strand
CGTTCCTTTCGCCCCATAAAAAACCTACTCCCCATACAAAAACCGCATCACCTCCTTCGACGAAGCAGCATACCCCTCCATCGTCTTTTTCCCCGCCCGTTGCTCCATCGCCACAAACTCCTGTTCATACGCTTTCAATCGCCCCTCAATATCCCCAATCAGCCCATTCAACCCATTTTGCAGCACCTCCAACTCGTGATATTTAGGCGGAATCGCAAAAGAAAATTTATCCAACATCTCACTCGTAATATAAATCGGTTTTCGCATCTGTATCGCCATCGTCAGCCCATCACTCGGACGACACGGAAGCTCATACCGCACCTTTTTCTGATGCATCCGAATCACCGTCTCCAAAGGACCACCCGTCACACTCCCCACAATATACACCCCATCCATCTCCAACCGCATCTCCTTCATCAAATTCTCCACAAACCCATAAATTTCCCGACGATCAAACGGCAAATCCCTCAAAGCCATCGCCAAAGGACGAGCCTCATACTTATCCAACCCTATCAACATCCCCCGTTGCCCATAAGGTTCATGCAAAAACACATGAAAATGGCTTTTAAAAAAATCAGGAGACATCACATCCTCATGCAACTTAGGCGGCATCACATCCGCAATACGAACACGTTTCATAAGCAATACTTTAAACAAAAATCATTTCAAAACGAAATTTACTAAAACTCTTTAATATATTAAAAATAAGGAGACAACAGTTCCACTTTCATCGTCAAGTATGGGCCCGCTATCCACTATTATGCAGCCCCGCAAAACTATTCAGCCCCTCGCATACCGCTACTATCGGGTCTATTTTGCACAGACAGTACCGACTAAATGGGCTTAAAAAAAACTAAAACAACTTATATGGTTACAACTATCTAATCCATTTTGACTCGCCTCAACGAAAAAAAATAGACAAAAAGACGCATTTCTGACTTAAATTTGAAATTCCAAAGGTACTCTACAAGCTTGTTGAGAATTTTCCATAAAAAAAAACGTAATTTCAAGCCTTACTAAATCAAAGAACCCAATATGAAAGCCTTCATGGTACTAATCAAATTTCTATTAGGAATCGCCTTACTGATTGCACTAATCTTAGGTGGAATCATTTTGTACGCCCTAATGACCGACTACAAACCCCAAGAAAAAGAAACGGTAGAAGCCATAGGCAATGGCAACCAAACCATCACAAAAAACGACTTATCCTTCCTTATTTGGAACATCGGTTTTTGTGGATTGGGCGAAAATGCCGACTTTTTCTATGATGGCGGCAAAATGGTAAGAAGCCCACAAAATGATGTGGAAAGTTACTACCAACAAGCCAAAACCTTCCTAAATACCCATAAAAACACAGATTTCGTCCTATTACAAGAAGTAGATAAAGGCTCAAAAAGAAGCTACTACCTCAACGAACTTGAAGGACTCAACAAAGAAGTTTTTAGCAACATGAACGCCTCTTTTGGGAAGAATTACGATGTAAATTTTGTACCATTGCCTTTTACCAATCCATTGGGTTGCGTCGAAAGTGGCTTAGGAACGTACACACCCTACAAATCCACAGAAATAACCCGTTATCAATTTCCAGGTAATTTTGCCTTTCCCAAAGCACTCTTCTTCTTAGACCGATGTTTTTTACTACAAAGATTCCCTGCACCAAATGGCAAAGAAGTCATAGTCATCAACACCCACAATTCAGCCTATGACAACGGCAATCTCAAGGAAAAACAAATGGAATACCTCCGAAACATTCTATTGGAAGAATACAAAAAAGGAAATTACGTCATTGTCGGTGGAGATTGGAACCAAACACCACCAGGTTTTAACAACAATACCTTCTTAAAAAAAGGCGGACAAGAAGCCAGCGAACAAATCGCTGTTGCCTTTGACTACATGCCTGAAGGTTGGATTTGGGCCTATGATGCAAGCGTTCCAACCAACCGAAAATTGTCAGAACCCTACAGTTATGTCAGAACCTTCACAACAGTAATAGACTTTTATTTGTTATCCCCCAATATCAAATTAAAAAAAGTAGAAGGCATCGACCTGAAATTCAAAGCATCCGACCACCAACCCGTCTATATGGAAATCGAATTAATGAATTAAAATGGTAAATTCATCCAAAAAAAATGTAGGGGCAATCTCTTGTGGTAGCCCTACCATTATACAATGGTTCAAGCCATGAAAAATAGACCTGATAGTAGTGGTATGGTGGCGTCGTAGGGAAAGGCACAGGGTTTGCCCGCAGCGCAGGCAAGCCACCATAAGAACGAATAGCAGGAGCATGCGTCACAACGAAGCAACAAACCTTTCTCTCCAAAAAAAAATAAGTAAAAAATCCAACCCTCTAAATTATGAATACCAAATTTTTAATTACCATAGTATTTCTACTGTTTTCTTTAGCGAGTTCTGCCCAAGAGGAAGCACCAAAATCTACCCTGAAACTAAGCGTTGAAAAAATAATGGAAGACCCTTTATGGATAGGAGGATTGCCCAAAAATCCATATTGGAAAGTAGATAGTGAATGCGTTTATTTTAGATGGAATCCCGAAAAAGCCCAAAGCGATTCTTTGTACAAATATGAGCTAAATACACAAAAAATAGAAAAGGTTTCTAAAGACGAAAAGAAAATGAAATCTTCAGTAAATGGAGAATGGAATAAAGATAAAACACAGAAAGTCTTTGAGAAAAATGGAGATATTTATTTGTATGAAAAAGACAACGGTGCACATGTTTTGCAACAAACAAATGCAAGAGAATCTAATCCGAAATTTTCTTTCGACGATAAAAAAATAATTTTTGAAAAAGATAATAATTTATACAGTATTCATTTGGAAGACGGATTATTTACACAACTTACAGACTTTAGAAAAGGAGGAAAACCCAATGGGGTTGCAAATGAAAATGAACAAGAAGAATGGTTGACACAAGAAGAATTGAACTTGATGAATGTCTTAAAAACCAAAAAAGAAAAGTTGGAATCCTCTAAAAAAACAAAGGAAAAAGAAGAGAAACCCAAACGACCTAAAAGTATTTATATTGGAGAGAAAAATATGGAGGATGTCGAATTAAGTCCTGATGGTCAATATGTTGTGTTTAATTTGTCTGATAGGGATTCTGACGCACAAAGAACCATCGTACCATCTTATGTAACTGAATCAGGCTTTACCAAAGACTTATCCGCACGAACAAACGTAGGTCGAGACTTTTTTAAATATGAAACAGGTATTTATGATTTGCTAAACGATACAGTCTATTACGTACAGACGGATGAACTCCCAAAAATAACAGAAATATCTAAATATTGGGTGAGCGAAGAAGAGATGAAAGACAAAGCCGAAAACCCCAAAGAAACTTTTATAAGTAGCCCTAAGTGGTCTGGAGATGGAATAAATGCTTTTGTCATCGTTCAATCATTAGACAACAAAGATCGTTGGCTCGCTTTATTGGATGTAACCACAGGAAAACTCAAAAATATAGACCACCAACACGATGAGGCGTGGATTGGCGGGCCAGGTATTTCTTCTTGGCGTTCATTCGCTTATTTACACAATGTTGGTTGGATGCCCGACAATGAACGCATCTGGTTTCAGTCAGAAGAAAGTGGTTATTCGCATTTATACACTGCCAATACAAAAACAGGAAAAAAGAAACAACTCACTAAAGGAGATTATGAAGTGTTTAATCCACAAATTTCAAAGGACAAAACACAATGGTATTTTACCTCAAGCGAAGGCGATAGCGGACAAAGGCATTTTTACAGAATGCCCTTAAAAGGTGGCAAAAAAGAAAAATTGACCTCCTTAAAAGGCAACAACAATGTCGAGCTTTCACCCGACGAAAAATACTTGCTCATTCGTCATTCTTATAGCAACAAGCCCTGGGAATTATATCTCCAAGAAAATAAAGCCGATGCAAAACCAAAGCAAATAACGTCATCCCTCACAGACGAATTTAAATCCTACCAATGGAGAGCACCAGAAATCGTACAGTTTAAAGCCGAAGATGGAAAGGACGTAACAGCTCGTTTGTACCAACCTCAAAACCCAACAAAAAAAGGACCCGCAGTGATTTTTGTACATGGCGCAGGCTATCTACAAAACGCCCACCAATGGTGGAGTACCTATTTTCGAGAATATATGTTCCACAATTTATTAGTAGATTTAGGTTACACCGTTTTAGACATTGACTATCGAGCGAGTGCTGGATATGGTCGAGATTGGCGAACAGGAATTTATCGAAATATGGGCGGAAAAGATTTGTCAGACCAAGTAGATGGCGCAAAATTTTTAGTAGAAAAATATGATATTGACGAAAAAAGAATCGGAATTTATGGCGGTTCTTATGGCGGATTTATCACCATCATGGCATTGTGCAAATATCCCGATACTTTCGCATGTGGCGCAGCTCTCCGTTCCGTCACCGATTGGGCGCACTACAACCACGCTTACACCTCCAATATCCTAAATGTTCCCTACATAGACTCCACCGCTTATCGCCAAAGTTCCCCGATTTATTTTGCAGAAGGCTTGAAAAATCCATTGCTCATGTGTCATGGCATGATTGACACCAACGTTCACTTTCAAGACGTAGTGCGTTTATCCCAAAGATTTATCGAATTAGGCAAAGACAATTGGGAATTAGCCGTATATCCACTCGAAGGACACAGCTTTGTAGAACCCACAAGTTGGACAGACGAATACAAAAGAATCCTAAAACTATTTGAAGAAAATTTAAAATAGATTGGTATTGATAAAAGTGTATTGATAATAAGGAGCGAACTGTCAAGAGCTTCGTCGCAAAGTCTGGTCCCGCTATCCATTACAATCCCAAGCCCCGCAAATTTTTTTGGCTAAACACTTTGGTATTTCCACTACTATCGGGGCTATTTTTCACAGTCACTATTGCTATGAACGGCACGGTATTAATCTGGTGAATTATGGAATGAGAAAAAACTTATATGGACTTATATGGTTTTAAGAAAAAAGAAAGAAATGAACATCATACAACACTTCCTCAAAAAAGCAGTATTGTACCCCGACAAAGCCGCCATCATCGACCCCAAACACCGCATTTCCTTCAAACAACTAAAAAGCGAAATTGAAGAAACAGCCGCTTATTTTTACAAAAAAGGAATTCGAGCAGGCGACCGAGTCTTGATATTTGTACCGATGAGCGTGGAATTGTATCGCACTGTTTTAGCGATTTTTTATATGGGTGCAACCGCCGTTTTTTTAGATGAATGGGTCAGCAAAAAACGCTTAGAAGTTTGTTGTGATATTGCCGATTGTAAAGCATTTATAGCCGTTTCCAAAGTGAGGATTTTAGCGATATTTTCAAAAGCGATTAGAAAAATACCGATTCATTTAGGAACGTCTTATAAAGGAAGCGACCAAAAAATCGCCATGTATCCTGCCAATGGCGAAGAAACCGCCTTAATCACTTTTACGACAGGAAGCACCGGAATCCCCAAAGCCGCAAAAAGAACTCACGCTTTTTTGAATGAACAATTTGATGCCTTAAAAAAAGCGGTAGAACCCCAAGCCAAGGACGTCGATATGCCAGTATTACCCATCGTCTTATTGCTCAACTTAGGGATTGGCTGTACCTCCGTTATTGCCGATTTTAAAGCAAGCAAACCCAATAAGATTGTTCCCAAAAAGATTATCAATCAAATCAATAAATACCAAGTCAATCGCTTAACTGCCTCGCCCTTTTTTATAAAAGTATTGGCAAGGTATCTCATTGAAACAAAACAAAATACGCCAACTTTAAAAAAAGTATTTACGGGAGGTGCGCCTGTTTTTCCCAATGAAGCGAGCTTGTACAATGAAGCATTTGGAGATACACACATCAGAGTCGTATATGGTTCTACTGAAGCGGAACCCATCAGTTCCATCGACACCAAAACATTGACGAACGCTCAAAATAAAAATATAACAAAAGGTCTAAATGTGGGTGTGCCTTATGGTGATTTAATCGAAGTGAAAATTATAAAAATTATAGAGGATGTCATTGAGCTAAATCACGAAAATGATTTCGACGAAATGCCGAAAGGAAATATTGGGGAAATTATCGTCGCAGGAAAACATGTCTTGAGAGCCTATTTCAACAATGAAGCAGCATTGAAACGAAACAAAATTTTTATTGGTGACAAGGTATGGCATCGAACGGGAGATGCAGGTTATTTTGGGGACAATGGAACTTTGTATCTCACAGGACGTTGTAGCAGTATGATTCCCACAGAGAATACATGGATTGCGCCATTTCTATATGAAAATGCTTTGCAAAATATCGAAGGTGTAGAAATGGGTACTGTCTTGAAATTTAAAGACAAAATACTCGTTATCATAGAAGCTGAAGCAGGAGCAACCAAAGAAAAGATTCAAGAACAAATAGAGGGAAGTAATTTACACTTTAACGAGATAAAGTTTATTCCAAAAATACCAAGAGATCCAAGACATAATTCTAAGGTTGCTTACAAAGTGCTTCAACAACAATTAGTTAATAGCTAATAAAAAAATAACTAACTTTGTAAAACTTTATAACCCCCCAAATTGTTCTCCCTTATCAAGAAATTGGTTCTAAGTAAAAGTATTAAGAACCAAAACTAAGAACTAAAAAAAATAATATGTTATCCAAAAAAATAATCAATGCGCTCAATGACCAAATTAGTATGGAAGGAGCAGCAGCACACAAATATTTAGCGATGGCTTGTTGGTGTGACGAACAAGGATTAGAAGGATCTGCTAAATTTTTTATGCAACATTCTGAAGAAGAACGCATGCATATGATGAAAATCGTTCACTACCTTTTAGAAGCAGACGCTTCTCCTATCATTCCCACATTAGAACAACCCAAGTTAAAATACAAAGATGTACAAGAAGTGGTCGAAGTAGCTTATGATAGCGAAAAAAAGGTGACGCAATCTATACACAAATTAGTCGCTCTCGCCAATAAAGAAGGTGATCCACAAACCTACAATTTCTTACAATGGTATGTTGCAGAGCAATTAGAAGAAGAAGCGTTGATGCGTCGTTTGTTAGATAAAATGAAACTCATTGGCAAAGGTGCTCGTTCTTTGTATTATATTGATTTAGAAATGGCACAGTTGGAAGCAGAAGAAGCTGCCAATGACTCAGAAGTTTAGTAGGACTGTTTTAGACAATTTTTATTGTTCTATCATAGTTAATTGCTAAATTTGTACACAGACACAAAGTATGCCATAGGAGTGTTATAGAAACAAATGTTTGTTGTTTATAACATTCCTTGCATACTTTTATACTAATTTTTTATAAAAAAACATTAACGATGAGTTCAAAATTAAAAGAGAAAGCTAAGACTAAAGGTAAAACAAAAACCAAAAAAGAAAACAAGAAGGAAAGTAAGGTAGAAAACCAGCAAGAAGCTAAGAAGGAAACCAAGCAAGAAACTAAGAAGGAGACCAAGCAAGAAGCTAAGACGGAAACCAAGCAAGAAACTAAGAAGGAAAGCCCAACACCACCAGAAATAAGAATATTGCCGCCTTCTGAAACCGCATCAGGCATTATCAACAAGCATATGTACTGGTCTGTTGCTACGGGAATGATCCCCATTCCAATTATAGATGTTGCTGCTGTTACGGCAATACAATTGGATATGCTCAAACAATTGAGTAGACATTACGATTCAGATTATTCAGAAGTACAAGGCAAGTCATGGATTGGATCATTAACAACAAATACTATGTCAAGTCTTTTGGTAAGGGCAGGCGTTTCAGCGATTAAGACTATTCCCGTTGTAGGAACAGCCATAGGAGTTACATCAATGGCTATTTTGTCAGGGGCTTCCACCTATGCCATAGGTCACGTATTTGTTCGTCATTTTGAGGCAGGCGGTACAATGGTCAACTTTGATACAGATAAATACAAGATTTACTATGTACAGAAGATGAATGAAGGAAAACTGTATGCTAAGAATTTCACAAAGAAGTTTAAAAGAGAAGTAAAGAAAGATGAAAAAAAGAGTACTTCAATACGACTTGAAGAACTCGCTAAAATGCACAAAGCAGGACTTATAACTGATGAAGAACAGCTTGAATTGCGTAAAAATATATTAAGCGATTTTACTGCTGGTATATAACACTTTCATCTTCTGCTTATTTTAGAGTTTGTTGGGAATAGTGAAAATGATGAGTTTTAGACCAGCAGGCGTTCCTGTTAAATCTGAAAATCCCGACAAACTCTTAATAAATTTCAAACCAAAATACTTGAAAAGAGTCTATACAATACTTGTTGATGAAAAAAAAATAGAAAAATGCAAAAATATCTCTATAGTTGCCTCCTATTAGTCTTCCTTTCCTTTGTTGCGCTAAGTACCACAAGCTGTAACAAAAAATACGGCTGTCCTACAATGGATGAGGTTGATTTAAACAAAGCTCCCAAAAAATCAACGTCTGGAATCGCTACACCAGGTGATAAAAGAAATGGTAAAGGAAATTATCACAAAAACAAAAAGAAGAAAAAAAATAGAAAATAAGTAAGGGAACAATTTTAGTGCGAGGAAAGGAACGTTGTGATTACTTTATTATCAATTCCTTACGATTTTTTTACTGTGCGTTTTATTTTGTCCGCCCTACAGCTGTACAAACCATCCAAAATAGCCCTGATAGGAGTGGTATGGCTAACCAAGTGCTGTAGTTCTTGGTTCTTAGTGCTGTGGTTCGGTTCTGCTGTGATTGATGATTACTTGGTTAGCCATAAGAACGGATAGCAGGACTTTCCTTAACGACGAAGCACTCAAACTTTCGCTCCAAAAAAAAATTATTGGACAAAAATCTTTTGTTGTTTAATAAATCCACCTTGCGAAATCTGCAAAATATAGGTCGAAGTCGGTAAATTGGGCAAATCCAACAAAATTTGATTCGACGCTTGTGGGTATTGAATCGTTTTACGAAAATCAAGCTGTTGCCCTTTCAAGTCAAATAAAATCAAATCTATGGGCTGTTGCTGATTTTGAGTTGTAACATAAAGCATCGTTTGGGATTGAATCGGATTGGGGAAAACTTGAATCTCTACAGGCGACTTGTCCACCAACTCCATAACTGTGGTGGGTAGGAGCGTATCAATATCAGCAACCATCGTATCTTCTACATTGTCTAGCCTAAATCCCTCAATAACCGCCCTAAGTTCAGCCGTTTTTGTGCTATTCATGCCCGTTCCTGTAAAAATAACTTCATGTTCAGTTACGTTAGAGATGTTAGGTTGTAAGACTAATACTTGTGTGAATGCACCACCAATTAAGGAATATATATGGTCGCCCCAATAGTTCCAAACACCATCACCCCCACAAGCAGGGATATTGGTACTCAAATTGCTTTTCCAAGCATCAATCTCCCCATCAGAAGCATTTTGTACTTCTAAGGTTAAAACAATCACATTTTCCTGATTAGTACCATTTTCCTCGTAAATTTCTTGCAAAGTAGGCGCAAAATCAATGCAATTACCACAAGTTGTATAGAAGGACTCTAATATCACCAAATTTCCATCTTGGAGATACTGAAAAAGACTATGTTCATGCCCTTTGGTATCTACAAACGAAAAATCAGGTAATTGTCCTTGTATATTTTGACAAAAGAAGAATAGAAATGTAAATAATGAGAAAAAATGTATCTTTTTTTTCATGAGAAGAGATGTTTAGAATATTAATTTTCCATTTTTTTTCAAAAAATAGAAGGTTTGTAGCTAGTCATTACGTAAAAATGAAACTTTTGTTTAATATCTCTAAGTGATTCATATAAAAATATAAAAATACGATTTACAGATGATTTCTTAGGTAATTTAAGACAATTTTGCTGCCACCTTCATGCTTATGAATATATTTCTTTGCTCTCTGATTAACATATTTTAATTTTTCTGAAGTGTTAATACGTTCAAACAATTGTACCAATTCATTTGCATTGTGTATAGAAAAAGCTACACTTATTGTCAATAAATCATGCGCTTCTTTGAATTTTTGATAGCGAGGACCAAAGAAAATTGGAACACCAAAGACTGCAGCTTCCAAAGTATTGTGAATTCCTGTACCAAATCCGCCACCGATATAAGCATAGTCCGCATACTGATAAGCACTCGCTAAAAGTCCAATTGTATCCAAAATTAGAACCTTCGCTTCCGATGGATTTTGATGAGGATATTGAGAATAACGCAGCACAGGTTGCCCACATTTTTCGATAAAATGAAGGATGTTTTTCTCCTTAATTTCATGTGGTGCAACCACGAATTTTACATCATTGGAACTGACAGCAATAAAGTTAAGCAAAACCGCTTCATCTTTCTCCCAAGTACTGCCCGCCACAAACAATTTAGCAGCCTGTTTAAATAAAGCAATTTCCTCAATTTTTTGTGGATTTGCCGCATGCTGTGCCACCCGATCAAAACGAGTATCAGGCGCAATTGCTGCCGAATCAACCCCCAGAGCTTTCAATTCTTTGAGCGAATCCGCATCTTGTACAAAAATTTGCTGAAATCCTTGAAGAATTTGACGCATAAAACCAAAACGCAACACAAATTGCCCTTTCCAAAAGCGAGCAGCAATCAATACAACAGGAATAGAGCGTTCTTTAAGTTGCGTGAGGAAATGATACCAAAAATCATATTTTGTCCATATAACAAGCTGTGGACGCACTATATCGAGAAATTTCGTCGCATTTACAGCCGTATCTAAAGGCAGATAACAAACACAGTCCACTCCCTTAAAATTTTTCCGAATTTCATAACCCGAAGGCGAAAAGAAAGAAAGCAAAAGCTGGTAAGTAGGATAAGACGCCCTAAGCCCCTCAATCACAGGGCGAGCCTGCTCAAATTCCCCCAAAGACGGACAATGAATCCAAACAACAGGAATCGAAGGATTTATAGCCGTTTGCAAGCGTTCTGCCCAATTTTGCCGCCCATCTTTCCACAACTGCGCCTTTTCGTGTTTGCGCCAAGCAGCCACTGCCAAAGCACAATCATACAGTCGAATGCCCACATTATAAAGAAAAGCCGACATGGTTATAATCTAATTTTTTTAAGGAGAGAACGGGTTTTTAAAATTCTAAATTCTAATTTATATTTTTTAAGGAGAGAACGGTCTATAGCTTCGTCGTGACGCATAGTCCCGCTGTCCGCTACTACACCAAGCCAACGCAAACTTGTCCATTTGGTCATTGAGCAAAGTCGAAATGAGCCAAACACTTGGTATAACGCTACCATCGGGTCTATATTGGACAGTCAGAACCCCATTTTTAGTGAATCTGTAGATTAGTGAATTGGTGAATCAGTCTCCACAAAACAACCACAATACTTAGTCACCGAGCGGAGTCGAGATGAAGAACCAAGAACCACAGCACCAAGAACCACAGCACAAAAGAAAAACTAATCAAAGAAATACTGATTACTATGCTCCCTATAAACAGGCAGAATCCAACTAAAACGCACCCCAAAGAGCAAGTCTACACGCAACTCATCATTAGCCCCCATCTCATCAAAATTATATGCCCGACGGTTGCGAGTAAAGGCTTGGTAGGCTTCAAAACTAATAGAGAAGTTGATTAAACGCCTTTTATCTAAATGTAAATATCCAATTTGTTGTACCAAAGAAAACCCATTGCTAAGATGATCAATGCCCTTAACATAAGGCCCATTAAGCACATAAACACTGGATCCACGAGTATCGACATGCAGCTTATGTTGTAATATGCCCAAGCCACCCAAAACAAGCAGTCCGCTTTCTTTGCGTTCAGGTTTAAGCGGAATCAGCTTCCCAATACGAGCCGTAGCCGTCCAGCCCCTTTGGTTAAACGCAACATTAGCAGGCTGACCACCATCATCTATAATCAAGCCCGTACTGTGGTAAACGTAGCTATTGAGCAAAGAATTTTGGCGAATGGTATTACCAAAAAGGTAGCTACCTTCCACCCCCCAAATCCAATTTTTTTCGGTTTTCAATAAGATACCAGACCCCACACTAAAGTTCGTACCAAAACGCTCCGCTAAATTTGCGGCAGGAATTTGAAACTTATAGGAAAAAGGAAATAAGAAGCCTCTTCGGATAGGAGGCACATTGTCTTTGTTTTGGGCAAACAAGAAACAAGGAAAACAAAGTAAAAGGATAATTTTATTGATATGAAATAGTCTCATTCAACAAAAATAGGCAAAAAAAAATACAAGTTTTTGATTCCTGTAAAAGAATCAAAAACTTGTAGTTTTGTTTGAGTGGAGGTATAAAATAGTTGTTTAATCGAATCAGATTAAAATCAATAAGTTGAAAGAATTTTATACGTCGTCATTATTTAATAAAAACTCCTGAATGTGGTTGTTTACACTTTGGAGTTTCGGATAGTTCAAGGAGTAGTGTATGAACTTACCTTCTCTTTGAGTTATGACTAATTCAGCTTTTCTCAATATCCGTAAATGTTGAGAAGTAATGGACTGTTCTAAATTTAGCGTGTTGTAAATTTTGTTTACATGAATTGACTTGTGTTCATCAATAAATCCAATAATCTGTAATCTAAGAGGGTGGGCTAAAGCCCTTAGTAGTTCAACTGCTACTTCTAACTTTTCTTGGTCTACTTTTATTTTAATCATAGGTTGTTAGTTATATTAAACTTAATCTGTTTATATTCAATGACGTAAAAACTGTACCAAATGTTTCAATTTGATAAAAAAAATTCAATTATTTTTGAATATAAAAAATAATGAATAGAAAAAAATCAGATAGAATAGTGTCGAAGTTGTCTTGAATGTTTTTTGAGTAGAATAAGTGGAAAGTACTCAACTAAGTTTAATTCGTTCAGTTTTAGGAAACTGAAAAGTTGGGTTGGTCACAGAGTTTCATGAAAACGTTTTTATTAGAATTATTAAAAAAACAAAAAATAAACAGGCTATCAGACATTTAAAATGATGAAGTGGTCATTTTAAATGTTCGATAGCTGGGTAGCCTGTTTATTTATTCTTTATTGAGAGTGAAAAGTCTAAAGAGACTAAATGCTAGTCTCTAGCAAGTTGGTCCACCAAATCACCAATCTCCGCTAATCGGTCTGGATTTAAAGAATAGAAAATGTACTTCCCTTCTCTTTCAGTGATAACCACACCAGCACGTCTGAGGATAGCGAGGTGTTGTGATGCCACTGACTGCTCTAATCTAAGTTTTACATAAATTTCTGTGACAGTCATTCTCTTGCCTTCTTCTAACAATTCAATGATAGACTGGCGCAATTTGTGATTAACAGCTCTTAATACTAAAACTGCTTTACGAAGTTGTACATAATCTAAAGTTATGCTCTCACTGATACCAGAAGCGTTTTTTAAATCAACCGCTTCAACATTCTTGGTTGTTCCCATTATAAAAAAAATTTAGTTAACAAATAAGTGTTCTATTTTAATAATATTAAAGACTGTAAATATATGTATCAATTTATTGAGTTATATATCTGATGTCCTACGTCATATGCGCTATAAAAGTTTCGCTTTAGTATAAAAAGATTTAAAATAATCTGCTTTTGTTGTACTAAGATGCTCAAACTGTTGTGTTTGAAAATGATGATTTGAGAGTTCTACCATAGATTTAGCAGAACACTGTATATCTTCTACAAATACATCCTTCGTTTTTTCAAAAAAAGCGGAGCATTTTTTGGCTCCATTACCAAAGTAACATAACTTTTTTTCTGCATATTCTCTAAAAACAGGGGCATCTACCACCTTTGGGTGTGGTGCCTGAATTGTCTCTAGGTCTTTGTTAAAAACTGCTGTGAAAACTTCCATACGTCTTGCATCCAACATGGGCACAAGGTAGGTATGGTCTAATGAATGGGGGAGTTGCTTTTTTAGACCATTTGCCAATGCTTGTAATGTACTAATCTTTATTAGTGGACATTGCAAGCCATAACACAATCCTTTTGCTGTAGCCATCCCTATTCGAATTCCTGTATAAGAACCAGGACCACTACTAACAGCAATTGCATCAATGTCTTTTAAACTATAACCTGCTTGAGCCAACACATCATTTATAAATTGTGTCAATAAAGATGCGTGAGACTGAGGTGTCTCACTTTCTTTACAAGCAAGAATTGTAGTTTTTTCTGCCAACACAACAGAGCAAATTTTTGTTGTTGTTTCTATATTTAATATTAGAGACATTGACTAAAATGTAATTTCTTTTTTTATAACTTCCTCTTTGCGTTTAACTGTAACCTCTGTACTATCTCCTTTTTTATACTTACTCAAGCCTACCATATACATATTGAGGTCTTTTACAATTGTTTCTCCTATCTGAATGACAATATCACCCACCTGAAAACCTGCTTTTGAAGCGACCCGATTGTCGATAACGCCATCAATACGCATACCTTCACCATCAAAAAGATAGTCAGGTATGACACCAAGGCCAACAGTAAATTTGGGAGGAGTATTGGATTCTTCTTTCGTTTTGGTGAATGAAAGTTTGGTAGAAGAATTTAAAGTGTCGATTAGCTTTGTTACAATTTTTTGGACTAAGAGAATTCCTACATAGTTAATTTTATTTTCATCATCAGAAGGTTTATGATAATCTTCATGAGCACCACTAAAAAAATGCAAGACAGGTATATCTTTTAAATAAAAAGAAGTGTGATCTGAGGGACCCACACCTGATTCTCCTTTCTTAATGCGAATAGATTCTATATTTAAGGAATCCAATACACTCCATTGTGGAGAAGTTCCTGTTCCATTAATTGCTAAAATAGGATCTTCTTTCTCTAATCGTCCTACCATATCAAAATTAAGCATATAATTTACTGTTTCTAAAGATATAGTAGGGTTCTTTGTAAAATGATTAGAACCATAAAGACCTAATTCTTCACCCGAAAAACAAGCAAATAAGTAATTGTTTTTTTGCTCTTTGGGAGTGTTTTTTAGTTTTTTTGCCAGTTCAATTAGTAGCGCAATGCCACTACTGTTATCATCTGCGCCATTATGAATAAGGCGTTTTCCAGTATATAAAGAACCAAAGTGACCATAACCTAAATGGTCATAATGACCACCTATTACTATGGTTGTTGCTGCATTGTTATTTATATAACCTAATATATTATAACCTGTTTTAGAAGCTCTTGACTGGTCAATTGTTCCTTTTATCTTTTTTGCAGCAGACAAACTTGTATACAACTCACTTTCCAAATATATGACAGGTATTTTTGATATAGTCACATTTTGAATATGTTTTTTCTTGTAAATTTTATTATCAATTTCCTTTTGCGAACCTATCAAAATAAGTGCCTTTGCTCCAACTTCTTCTGCATTTGTTATTTTATGTTGAACAGAGTGATAATTTTGAAAGTCAGAATGAGGATTATCACTTTCTGGAGCACCTAACTGTGCTATAATTACTTTGCCTTTAAGTTTTTTAGGCTTAGAATAGTCGTTATGTTTTAATTCAGGTGCTTTTATGCCATAACCCACCGATACCAGTTTGCCCTCAAAAGTTTGACTTGATGATTCTACGGCTGGAAAGAAATCCTTGCTGACGTCTAAATCTCTTCCATCAATCATCAATTTATTGGTAGCACCAAGTACTTGTCCACTATTAAATTTAAAGGATTGTAAGAAACCATCCTCACCTTTTGGGGTAAGTCCTATATGCTCAAATGCTTTAACAATATACTCCGCAGCCAACTTTTCTCCTGCTGATCCTGTCTCACGTCCTTCTAAACGATCATCCGCCAAATAAGAAATATGCTGTCTAAGCAATTTTTCTGTACTTGAAGATGACTGTCCAAACACATCAATTGTGAGGAACAGTAACAAGAATAGAACAAATCTATGATTTGTAGTTATTTGGTTTGAGTAGTTCATATAATATTTATGACAATAAATACTTTTTTGTTTTCATATCATAATCATAGCACATTTATTGACCTTACATAATGCGTAACGTCA
>Ga0209185_1001937_pt1 | contig 15932 bp, 14 predicted proteins | sample SidtaG_2_FD_187425 | JGI IMG/M metagenome (GOLD analysis project Ga0209185, IMG submission 187425) | Marine algal microbial communities from Sidmouth, United Kingdom - Sidmouth_Asex2 metaG (SPAdes) (version 2) | ecosystem: Host-associated > Algae > Red algae > Unclassified | place: Sidmouth... | reverse complement strand
CGTCCGGCGAGAAGCACGTCGAGTTGCTGCAAGCGACACCCTCGACCAGCCTGGTTACCGAGTGATCCGTACCGATCGACAGCACCGACGAGTTCGCGGCACCGGACACTTCGTTCATGCCGCCGACAATCAGGCGGCCAGAGCGATCGGTACGGCCGTCGTTCAGGCGCGTTTCGGTGTTCTCGGGTTCGAAGGCACACAGCGATGTTTCGTCACCGGTTTCGAGGTCCAGAAGCGCGACGCGGTCTGCAAACGCCACGATCAACCCGCCGTCGACGCGCGGCGCAAAGCAGCAGACGCGCTCGCTCATCACGTGCCGATCGCTCGTCTGCGAGACCGGATCGTAAGTCCAGAGATTGCAACCCTCGATGTCAGTCCACCAGAGCCTGCCATCGCGTGGATTCCAAAGAATCCCTTCCCCGTGGTGGTTTCTGCTGTCGACAACCAGTTCAGCCTGCATCGGACCTCTCCTCCCAGAGCTAGTCTGATATCTGATATCTCAGCATACCAGCAATGAAGCTTTCAGGGAAAGGTTCAGCACGTCCGGATTAGCACGCTCCTGTTCCGCCCGGCTCTCGCTCACCGAATTTCGAGACCGGAGATCGATGGCCGGCGGCAACCGAACGGCTCGCGGTGCTGACGATGGGGCTGACGACGGAGCTGACGACAAGGCTGCATGTCGCGCGACAATGAAGATGGGCACCCGTACAGCGTTGATATACTTCAGATATCTTTATGCATGCGACACCCATCCGGAGATCTGCCTTTGCCGCTCGAACGCCCGAAGTCCTTGCGTGAGCTCGCTCTCGAACACTTGCGCAACAGCATCATCGACGGGAGCTTGATGATGGGACAGGCGCTATCCGAACGCGGAATCTCCGAAGCGCTCGGGGTGTCGAAGTCACCTGTCCGGGAGGCACTTGCGCAACTTCGTGACGAGGGGCTGGTGAGTATCGAGCCACAAAAAGGCGCACGCGTCTTCAGCTTGACGGAAGCTGAAGTCAAGCAGATCTGCGATTTTCGCCAGGCGATCGAGATGGCTGCCTTCGAACTGGCGCTCAGCCGCGATGCCGAGGCACTGGCCGCTGACATGGCGCACGTCGTATCGGAGATGAAGCAAGCACGCGCAAAAGGCAGCGAGAAAGGTTATCTCGAACTCGACACGGCGTTTCACCATCTGATTTTCGTCCACAGCAAAAACGACTATCTGACCGCGAGCTACACGCGCTATATCGGAAAGATCGCGGCCCTCCGAACGCATCTTTCCAAACTGCCTGGCCACACAGAGCTTTCGTTCAAAGAACATCGGCAAATCGCGACCGCCGTTGGACAAGGCGACTTGAATATCATTCGCAAGCTGCTGGCAGAGCATATCGATAGAACCCGCCGCGCCTACCGGAGTTCCATCATCTCGCTCGAGACGGACCGCGCATAGCCGCACTCGGCAGACAGACATCTTTCACAAGCCCGCTGCAGCACTGCCTGCGACTCGGTCGCCTGCACGGCATTCCGCTACAGGACTCGATGACAAAAAGTTCGAAATCGATACGTGGTGGCACCGCCGGGCCCGGCCTGTCTTCCGTCGATTAGCGAGACATCATGGACTCTCGCGATCAGGGAAGGTGCGTCGTTCGGCAGGTGCGGCAGGTATCCCGATCGTGCCTTCTAACCTGCCGAGCGCCCGGCACGAAATCGTTCGACATCCGCGAGAGTGGGCAAATCGGCGCCGGCCCGCTCACACGTGATGGCGGCGGCGCTGGCTGCAAAGTTTGCAAGCTCGGCGAGATCAGCGTCCTCGGGGTCAAGCTTGCCATCGACTATGGCACCGTTCGCCTTGAGCCAGTGCAGACTGGCGGCCTGAAAGGTATCGCCCGCACCGACCGTGTCCTGCACATCGACGATGATGCCCGGCACGTCGACGTGGCGGCCATCGGCACAATAGACCGATGCCCCTTCGCTGCCGCGCGTGATCATGACCAGCGTGGCGCCTGTGCCGATGGCATCGGCCGCAAATGCATCGACGTCGGCGGCACGGGCCTTGCCCTCGACACCGCGGATCATGGCCACGTCCTCGTCACTCGCCTTGATCAGATCACTGCAAGCCGCGATCTCCTTGAAGCGCGTGCGCCAGATATCGACATCGGGCTCGATCTGCAGCCGCAGGTTCGGGTCGTAGCTGATCAGGCGCCGGCCTGACTCGCGACGGATCAGCGCGAGGAGTGTACTTGCGGTCGGCTCGGTCACGGTTGAATAGGAGGCGACGTGCAACACGTCGAGATCGTCCGGAAAGGATTCCGGAAGCTCGCACGTCTCGAGCGAGACATCGGCTGTGCCGTGGATGTGAAAGACGTAGTTTGCCGAACCGCCGGCGTCCAGCTGAACGATGGCGAGCGTGCTGTTGAGCGGTGTCGACACAATCCAGTCGAGCAGCACACCGTTAATGTCAAGGTAGGCCCGGATCCGTTCGCCGAACAGATCTGTCGAATTCTTGCAAAGGTAGCCGGCACGATCGCCGAGGCGTGAAAGCCCGAGAGCGACGTTCAGTGGCGAACCGCCGACATGACCGTCTAGATGAACATCGCCGACGACCTTGCCGGGATGCACGAACAGATCGAACAGGGTGTCGCCACAGGAAAGAAACACGGGAAAGCCTCTCGAGAGGTGATCGGACCGGATGGTTGATAACCTGATTCTCTCATGAGCGCGGCAACGGACGACAGCGCACCAGGTTCGAGCATATCGCCTTCTTTTCGCTCCGACATCTTGCAGGCAAGGCACCGAAGCTTGCGGACAAAGTCACTATCCCTCTGAAACAAATGGAGATTCCTCACTGGCACGTTCCCTGTAATCACGACACGCCTACCGGCTCGGAGAAGTCGGCCCAACGCACTCTGACATCAAAGGGAACACTAGATCATGTCTGCACGAACTCATACGTCCGCTCGACTGCCGGGCCTGGCGCTTCTCGGCGCCGTGGCTGCCGGCGTTCTCGCCGCACAAACCCCTGCCCTCGCCCAGGAAGGCGAGCCGATCAAGGTCGGCATCCTGCACTCACTCTCCGGCACGATGGCGATCTCGGAGACGACACTCAAGGACACGATGCTGATGCTGATCGATCAGCAGAACGAGCGTGGCGGCTTGCTCGGTCGTCCGCTGGAAGCGGTGGTCGTCGACCCGGCGTCCGACTGGCCGCTGTTTGCCGAGAAGGCGCGCGGCCTGATCGAGAACGATGGTGTGGCCGCGACCTTCGGCTGCTGGACATCGGTATCGCGCAAGTCTGTCCTGCCAGTCTTCGAAGAGCTCGACAGTCTGTTGTTCTACCCGGTCCAGTACGAGGGCGAGGAGTCCTCGAAGAACGTCTTCTATACTGGCGCTGCGCCCAACCAGCAGGCTATTCCCGCTGTCGATTACCTGCGCGACGAGATCGGCGTGGAACGCTGGGTGCTGGCCGGGACAGACTATGTTTATCCACGCACCACCAACAAGATTCTCGAGGCTTATCTGAAGGACAGTGGCGTGGCCGATGAGGACATCATGATCAACTACACGCCCTTCGGTCACGCCGACTGGCAATCGATCGTCAGCGAGATCAAGTCATTCGGGGAAGCCGGCAAGAAGACCGCCGTGATCTCGACGGTGAACGGCGATGCGAACGTACCGTTCTACAAGGAACTCGGCAACCAGGGTGTGTCGGCCGAAGACATTCCGGTCATCGCCTTTTCGGTCGGTGAGGAAGAACTCTCCGGCTTCGATACGGCACCACTCGTCGGCCATCTCGCCGCCTGGAACTACTTCATGAGCGTCGACGCCGAAACCAACGATGAATTCATCGATCAGTGGCTTGACTACACCGGTGACGAGAATCGCGTCACCAACGATCCGATGGAGGCGCATTACATCGGCTTCAACATGTGGATCAAGGCCGTCGAGAAGGCGGGTACGACCGATCCAGCTGCCGTGCAAGCAGCCATCATCGGTGTGACCGTGCCAAATCTATCTGGCGGCTATTCAGCGATGATGCCGAATCACCACATTACCAAACCGGTATTGATCGGCGAGATTCAGGATGACGGTCAGTTCGAGATCGTCTGGGAAACGGCAGGATTGGTTGCGGGCGACGCTTGGTCTGATTTCCTCGACAGCTCCAGGGACCTGATGGCTGACTGGCAGCCACCACTGTCTTGCGGTAACTACAACGTCGTGACCGGTGAGTGCTCTGGGCAGAATCTGTGAGTTTTCGCAACTCTGACCCTGTCGCGATGCTTCGCGGCAGGGTCGCTCCTGCAAGATCGTCGCTGCTGTTTGCCACCCTCTTCACCGTCCTTGCGCTGGTGTCGAGCCCGAGTCACGCGGCGGTCGTGGCGGGCGATCCGTGGCTCGATGAGCTGTTCAGCGATTTCGTCGAAGGGCGTGGTACGAGGCCGGTCGATGCGCTGCAAGCGCTCGCGAACAGCGAGCGGGAGGACAAGCGGGCCTTGCTCGAAGGCATCCTCGACGGGTCGCTGATGTTGCACAAGGAAAGTACACAGATCGTCCGGGTGGAGAAACAAGGCCGTCGTTATGACATGTTCAACATTGTCGACGGTACCGCGCTCGGCGAGGATCGGAGCCGCGCCTTCAAGCGCCTGAAGCTCGACAACCGCCTGCGCGCCACGCTGCGCACCCTGATCGCATCGCTTGGCTTACGCTCGGCCGATACAGGCGAGCGACGCGTCGCCATCGAAGCCTTGCTTGACAAGCCCGACACCGTCGACGCAACCACACTCGATACACTCATCGACGCGGAAAGCTCGCCCGACCTTGAAAAATTGCTGTTACGCGTACAGGCCCTGCAGCAACTTGCCTCAAGCGAGCCGTCAACACGGCTCCAGGCCATCACGATACTGCAAGCCGATCTCTCACCAGATACCCGCCGGGCACTCTCCCGGCTGGCCGACGCCGACGATGCACCCGAAGTTCGTGCGGCCGCCCGCCAGGCCAGCGCCGAACAAGCCCGCAAGATCACACTCTATGGATACGCCGAGACTCTTTTCTTCGGTCTCTCGCTCGGGTCCATCCTCGTTCTCGCCGCCATTGGTCTCGCCATCAGTTTCGGCGTCATGGGCGTGATCAACATGGCCCACGGCGAACTGATCATGCTTGGCGCCTACTGCAGCTGGGGCATGCAACAGCTCTTGCCGGAGTCCCTCGCCCTCGCCCTCATCCTCTCCCTGCCGATCGCCTTCCTGTTCACCGGCGTGATCGGCATTGCCATCGAACGTACCGTGATCCGCTTCCTCTATGGCAGACCACTGGAAACCCTGCTGGCCACCTTCGGCATAAGCCTCATCCTGCAGCAGCTCGTCAGGACCGTCATCTCGCCGCAGAACGTGCCTGTGTCGAATCCCGAATTCATGAGCGGCGTGGTGCAGATCGATGGCGTACTCGAACTGACACTTAACCGCCTGTGGATCCTGGGCTTCTGTCTCGCCGTCTTCGCCATGCTGCTGGTCCTCCTGCGCCACACGCGATTCGGCCTCGAGGTTCGTTCAGTCTCGCAGAACCGTGACATGGCCCGCGCCATGGGGATTCGCTCATCGCGTATCGACTCACTGACCTTCGGTCTCGGGGCGGGCGTCGCAGGCCTTGCAGGAGTTGCACTTTCACAGCTGACCAACGTTGGCCCGAACCTCGGCCAAGCCTATATCGTTGACAGCTTCATGGTCGTCGTCTTCGGGGGTGTCGGCAACCTCTGGGGAACACTCGTCGGCGGCATGACCCTCGGCGTCGTCAACAAATTGCTCGAGCCCTGGGCCGGCGCGATTCTCGCGAAGATCGTCGTACTCGTCTTCCTGATCCTGTTCATACAGAAGCGCCCGCGTGGCCTGTTCCCGCAACGCGGCCGCACCGCCGAGGGCCACTGACCATGTGGCGATTGAAAGGCGACAAGGCTCCGGACGAGCATGGCCCGCGTGGAAAGGGCTCAGGTGGACAGGGACAGGGCGAACATGTCCCGGGCGGACCTGGCCCGAGCAGTCATGGCTTTAGCACGCTCGTCTTCTGCAATGTGCTGATCATGACGATCGTCGGGGTAAGCGTCGCGAACCTGCTACCGGCCACTCATCCAGCGCATATCGGCACCTTCACCGTCAGCGTGCTCGGCAAATACCTGACTTACGCGATCCTCGCTGTGGCGGTCGATCTCGTCTGGGGTTATCTTGGCATTCTGAGTCTGGGTCACGCAGCCTTCTTCGCACTTGGTGGCTATGTGATGGGGATGTACCTGATGCGGCAGATCGGCTCGCGTGGCGTCTATGGCAACCCGGACCTGCCGGACTTCATGGTCTTTCTCGACTGGGAGACGCTACCCTGGTATTGGCTCGGCTTCGACAGCTTTGCCTTCACGGCGCTGATGATTCTGCTCGTTCCAGGCTTGCTTGCCTTCCTGTTCGGATGGTTCGCCTTTCGCTCGCGCGTCGAGGGCGTCTATCTGTCCATCATCACCCAGGCGCTGACCTATGCGCTGATGCTCGCGTTCTTCAGAAACGAGCTCGGCTTCGGTGGCAACAACGGTCTGACCGACTTTCGCGACCTGCTCGGCTACGACCTCCGCTCGGACAATGTCCGCTTGGCGCTGTTCATCGCCTCGGGTGTGACCTTGTTGCTGGTCTACCTGCTTTGTCGTCACATCCTTTCCTCACGACTCGGGCGGGTCGCACTCGCCGTTCGTGACGCCGAACACCGCGTGCGCTTCCTGGGCTATCGAGTCGAACGTGTCAAACTTGCCTTGTTCACGCTCTCAGCGGTCATCGCTGGCCTGGCCGGCGCCCTGTACGTGCCCCAGGTGGGCATCATCAACCCTGGCGAGTTCTCTCCGCTCAACTCGATCGAAGTTGTCGTCTGGGTTGCCATCGGCGGTCGCGGCACGCTCTACGGAGCCGTCGTCGGCGCCATCGGTGTGAACTACGCGAAGACCTGGTTCACCACGGCCTACCCCGACGCCTGGCTGTTTGCCCTCGGCGCGCTCTTCGTTCTCGTTACCCTGGCACTGCCGCGCGGCATCGTCGGTCTATTTCGACGGGCCAGACGCTGATGGCCACGACGCCTGCCAAAGCGCCAAGACGTCCAACGCCACCGTCGCCGGGCGTCCTCCGCCGAGACAAGGTCTTCGACTTCCTGATTCCGCGTGAGGTGGACAATCTGGATCTGTCGCATGGCACTGTCCTCTACCTCGAAGGCGTGTCCGTTGCCTTCGACGGCTTTCAGGCTATCGACGGACTCGACTTTCACGTCGATCGCAACGAGCTCCGTTGCGTCATCGGACCAAACGGCGCCGGCAAGACGACCATGATGGACATCATCACCGGCAAGACCCGACCCGACCACGGCTCGGCCTGGTTCGGTCAACGCATCAACCTGCTGCGCCTGAGTGAGGCCGAGATCGCCCAGGCCGGCATCGGTCGGAAGTTCCAGAAGCCGACGGTCTTCGAGAATCTGAGTGTCAACGAGAACCTCGAACTCGCGATGGATGGGCCACGCGGTGTCTGGCAGACTTTTCGCGCCTCCCTCGACGGCACAGCGAGGCAACGCATCGACGAGATGACCCACACGATCGGTCTCGTCGAGCAGCGCCACGGGCTCGCCGGCGCCCTCTCTCACGGGCAGAAGCAGTGGCTCGAGATCGGCATGCTCGTCATGCAGAATCCGATCCTCCTGCTGATCGACGAACCGGCGGCAGGCATGACGCACCAGGAAATGGATCGAACAATCGAGCTGTTACTCCGGCTTCGGGAGAACCACGCGCTCGTCGTCGTGGAGCACGACATGGATTTCGTCCGCGCGCTGGATGCGCCGGTCACCGTACTGCACCAGGGGCGTGTGCTGACAAGCGGCAACATGGCGAATGTGCAGAACGACGCGAGTGTCCGCGAGGTCTATCTCGGCGAAGGAGCGGACTGATGCTCGATGTGCAATCACTCGACCACTATTACGGCGGATCACATACCCTTCGAGACGTATCCCTGCTCGCGGCCAGTGGCGCTTGTACCGTCCTGATGGGTCGAAACGGGGTCGGCAAGACCACACTCCTGAAGTGTGTCATGGGGCTGCTCCAGCCGCGCCAGGGCAGCCTCTATCTGGACGGACGCGAACTTTCATCCCTGAGTGCCGAGCAGCGTGCGCTCGCGGGCATCGGCTACGTGCCGCAGGGGCGCCAGATCTTCCCCCTGCTCACGGTCGAAGAGAATCTCTGCACCGGCCTCGCCGCCCGCAAAGATGGCCAGCGCAAGGTGCCCGAAGCGATTCGCTCGCTGTTCCCGATACTGGCCGACATGCGCCACCGTCGCGGCGGGGATCTTTCCGGGGGTCAGCAGCAGCAGCTGGCGATCGCCCGCGCGCTCGTCACAGATCCCTCGCTACTCGTGCTCGACGAACCGACCGAAGGCATTCAACCGAGCATCGTCGACGAGATCGGTGACATCATCGGTCGGCTCAATCGCGACATGAGTCTTACCGTCCTTCTGGTCGAACAGAAGCTGGCCTTCGCTCGACGGGTGGGCGATCGCTTCGCGATCATGGATCGCGGCACGATCGTCGCGAGTGGCGGCATCGAGGCACTCGACGATGAACTCGTCCGGGACTACCTGACGGTCTGACTCAGGGTCTGAATCAAGGCCTGACTCAGCAGGGCCTGCCTCACGGTCTGCCTCACGGTCTGACTCACGGTCTGACTCACGGTCTGACTCACGGTCTGACCCACGGTGCGACTCACCAGCCTGACTCACGGTCTGACGGTCGCTTTCGTCGCACCGCGCCGTTCGTTATCCTGCCTGCTGCAACCAGGAGGTTCGACGCTTGCCGATCGGAAGAGCTGCCCCTGCAGGATACGGATCGCTGAGCGGGGGGGTACTGCCGATCTTCGGTGCCTGCCTGCTCTGGGCGCTGGACACGCTGATCCGCTATCCACTCCTGTTCGCCGGCGCGAGCGCCTGGAGCATCGTCTGGCTCGAGCACGCCTTTCTGGTCGTCGCCATGCTCTGGTGGCTGCCCGCCGTTCTCCGCGACGGACGACTCGACCGGCAGGCGATCATGGGCTTCCTGGTCATCGGCGGCCTGGGTTCCGGACTTGGCACTGTCGCGTTCACGCAGGCGTTCGCGCTGATCAACCCCTCGGTCGTGATTCTCATTCAGAAGCTCCAGCCGATCATCGCCGTGTCGCTCGCGGTACTTTTGCTCGGTGAGCGCGCGGGCGCGCGGTTCCTCGGCTGGCTCGCCTTGTGTGTCGGCGGCAGCCTGCTCATCGCCTGGCCCGACCTCGCACCCGCAATCGACCCGGCCAACTGGGGTGGGCGCGAGATGCGATCACTGATGCTCGGCTACGGCTTTACCCTGTTCGCCGTGTTTGCCTGGGGATCGTCGACCGTCCTCGGCAAACGCCTCGGCAACAGTGGCTTCACACCGACAGAACTCATGGCAGGTCGCTTCACGGCAGGCTTCATCGTGCTGACGCCGCTCTTTTTCCTCTTCGGCGAACCGTCGCAAGCCTCCGATCCGAGCATCGTCGGCAAGGTCGCGCTGATGGTGATCATTTCGGGCCTGGCTGCGTTGTGGCTCTACTACCGAGGCATGCGCAAGCTGCCCGCACGTGCGGTAGCGGTAGCAGAGATGGCATTTCCGATTGCGGCAGTCGCAATCAACTGGTTCGCGCTCGACAAGCCACTGGCGCTCATCCAGATCATAGGCGCGGCGATCCTCTTGTTCGGCAGCACGATGGTCGCGCTGACCCAGCTGGATGATTCACGATGACCTTCGACCAGCAGCTCGGGGCGGCACTCATCCGAACGGCACTTACCTGAAGGAAAACTTGCGTTAATCATAAGGTTGCGCCGCAACCCCCGGCGCTATCCTCCGCGCATGCTCTCTGCCACGCTGTTCCTGCTCACCGCCCTGTTTGCTCTCCCGGCCCTGCTGTTTCTGCTCTACTATCCGGCCTTGTCGGGAATCGCCCGCGTCTTGCCGAAGCAGCGTCCGCTCTTCCCTTGGAACGCGTCAACCAAAGGCGCGACGCCTGCCAGCGCTGTGCCTGCAGCTGCAGCGCCCGCCAATTTGTCACCCGCGAGCGAGCGAGCGAGCCTGAATGGCCAGGTCGCGACTGCGCGCCTTGAATCCTCCCTGTCTGTCGCGCTGGTGCTTGTCGCCAGTCGCCGCGATTCGAATCTTGATCGCAAGATTGCCGAACTCGTGGCTTACAGCGAACGTCGGTCCATTATCGAGTTGTTCGTCGGACTGGACGGCAACGAGGCTCCGACAAACGCGCAAGGGGCCGTGACATGGATCGGCATGACGCCACGTCAGGGCAAGAATGCGGTGCTGCGCAAGATTCACCAACATGCCATGGCCGACGTGCTGGTCTTCACCGATGTGGACGCACGACTCGAACCTGCCTGTCTCGATGCCGTGCTAGCGCCGTTCGCTGACGCACACATCGGTGCGGTCACCGGTCGTCGGCAGATCGTCGACGACACCGGTTTCGGCCAGGCCCAGGCCGGCTACGCCGACCTCGACAACGAGATCCGCAAGCTGGAGATGCGTTGTGTCGGCTCGGTAACAACCTGTGAAGGCAAGCTCTATGCGGTGCGCCGCAACCTTCTCGACGGCAACCTTCCCGACGACGTATCCGACGATCTTCACTACGGACTCGGCGCCGTTGCAGGAGGATCACGGCTGGTCTTCGAACCCGAGGCCATTGCGCGCATCGGCCGTCCGGCACGGGACTTCCGGCATGAATTCGCCCGACGTCGCCGTGTTACCTGCCGCGGCCTGTCGACGCTCCGAGCACGGCGCGAGCTGCTAGACCCACGCCGTCACGGCCGCTTCGCCATTGCGCTGATGATCAACAAGCTGTTCCGCCGCCTGGCTTGTCCGTCAGCGCTGCTTGCTGCCCTGAGCCTTGTCGCGGCACTGTTGACGCTGCCCGTCAGCGCGGCGGACATCCTGCCTGGCACGCTCGCCATCGGCGTTATCGGCGTGCTGGCCTTGCTCATGCTTGCCATCATTCTGACGAAGGGACGTGGACGCGCACTGGCCTACCTGGCACTCGGCATGCTCAGCACAAGCTGTGGCGTGGTGGACTACCTCCGCGGTCATCGTGTCGCGGTCTGGGAGTCTGTAAAATCCGGCGGCGACGCGCATGACAACGTTGATGTCGAACCTTCGCCTGACCAGCCTGCAGAGGCGGAAGACAAGGAGATTTCTTGAACCACCCACCGAACGACGCCGCTGGCAGTGACGACAGGCTGTCGCTTGCCTACCTCATTTCACACTACCCCAAGCTGACCGAAACCTTCATCGTCGACGAAGTGCAGGCGATCGCTCGTGATTTCGACGTCTCGATCCTGCCGATCGTGCCGGGCGACACGACAGGCTACGACTCAGCGGCGATACTCGAAGACAGGATCGTGAAAGAGCATTACCTCGGAAGGGCCGTGCTTGTCGATGCCCTGCGCGAATTACTGGCATCCCCGAGATCCCTCCTCCTGCCTGCAGGCACGTTCCTCGGGCAGGCCGCGCGAAAGCCGCGAGTCGCGCTAAAAAGTCTGTTGCTTGTGCCGAAGATCATGGCGCTCACCTATCGTCTTCGCGCCTTGCCCGTGCAGCACCTGCATGCCGGCTTCGCGAATCACCCTACCACCGTCGCCTGGATGGTCGCCCGGCTCAGGGATCTGCCGTTCTCGTTCGTCGCGCATGCGAACGACATCTTCAAGTACGACTACCTGCTCGACGACAAGGTCAGTGATGCCGCCGCGATATTCGCCATTTCGCGCTTCAACCGCGACTACTTGTTGAAAAGCTATCCCGGCGCCGTCGCCGAGCGCATTCATGTCTTGCCTACCGGGGTAGATTGCGAACGCCACGCGTACCGGCAAAGAGCGCAACCCGGCAAGGTATTCAAGCTGCTCTCGGTCGGCTCGCTGCTCGAGAAGAAGGGACATGCCTACCTGATCGAAGCCTGCGCCCTGCTCCGTCGATCGGGTCATGACGTTCGCTGTCGCATTGTCGGCGACGGTCCTTTGCGAGGCGAACTTGCGCAACTGATCGAATCGCTCGATGTCGCCGAAGGCGTCGAACTCTGCGGATCGCAGGAACGCGCACGTGTCAGTGACTTTTTAGATGAGGCTGACGCCTTTGTGCTCGCCTGTGTAGAACCGCGTGACCGCGGTGCCGACGGCATTCCGGTCGCACTGATGGAGGCGATGGCCAGTGGCCTGCCCGTCATCAGCACGCGGTTCAAGGCCATTCCGGAACTGGTCGTCGACGGGAGCAGCGGCATCCTGTGCGAGCCCGGCGATGCCGACGGTCTCGCCGCTGCCGTGACGCGGCTGATCGAGGACGATAGCTGTCGCCAGATGCTCGCCAGCGGGGGGCGGGCATGGGTAGAGCAACACTTCGATCAGCAGAAGATCGAGACGACGCGCGCTGGCATCATCCGGCAAGCCGTCGTCGACCGTGACGCGTCACCCGCGAAGACCGACCTGCCGCCCTGAAATCGCCGAATGCCGTTACCACCACAGATCGTGATCTGCCTTACGAATCCAGTCGGATTTTTAAAGGCTGTCCGGGCGTGATGCGCAATTCTGCCGCACCCGTGCAGAATTGTGGAGACCCTGCCGGTGTGACATCCGCCGGACGCGATGTCATTGCTGTGCTGCTGGACGACTATGTCGACTACCAGCGCGTGATCGTGGATTCGGTCAAGCCCGTGGTTCAGGCCAGCGGCTACGGCATGCTGTGCATTGCCGCCAGGAAGCTTGACTCGGTGGACGGTTGCCATCGAGGCGCCTCGGCGAATCGGCAACAGTTTCATGGCCAGATCGGCCGATGAGCCGGTTGTCTGGCTTCGGCAAGTCGGTCGCATTGCGAGGGTATCCTGCACCCTCGGCTATCGATCCAGAGGACGCCTTGCTTCACCGACACTGCTGGGATCCGCCTGCCGGTGTCGACGTCAAGTCTCAGGGCATCTACCTGCTGCATGGCATCGGCGAGCATGGCGCACGATACGAACGACTCGCGACCCGTCTGGCGTCGCGCGGCTATCGGGTCGCGTCGCACGACCACCCGGGGCACGGACAGTCGAGCGGACCGCGAGGGGTTGCCGATCCACCGGAACTGCTGGAGACAGAGGCCGGAGAGGAACTCGAACGCTTCACCGCAGCTTGTGGTTCACCACCCTACCTCTTCGGCCACAGTCTCGGCGGCGTGGTCGCGATGGCGCTGGTGCTTTCACAGCGTGTGCCGATAGCCGGACTGCTCTTGTCTGCACCCGCTATCGTGCCTCGACTATCTGCGACCGACCGTCTCAAGCTGCAGGTCATGTCCATTCTGGCACCGACACTCGCGCTTGATTTGCCCTACGACGCCAGTCGGTTGACGCAAGACGTCGAAGAAATAGCCAAAGCGGAAGGCGACGAACTCATCCACGGCTTCAAGTCGGCAGGCCTTGTCGGGTGGCTGATGGCGACGGCCGAGGAAGCCCTCGCGCGAGGGGGCGAAATAGATGTCGCCACACTCATGTTGGTGGCAGGCTCGGATCTGTTGATCGATACCGAACTGACAATGGCATTCGCCGAGCGTATCCCGTCAACGCTCCTCACCTTGCACCGCTACGACGGCTTTCGACATGAGCTACTCAACGAGACGCCCGACAGGCGATCGCGCGTCATGGTGGATATCGAGAACTGGCTGGAGCGAGTGCCGGACTGAACCCGAGGCCGAACACCGGACACGCGCTTGACAAGCAGCACGTGCCCGGATCTGTTCGTGCTCAGGAAGATACGAACTGCAAACCGCCGGTACGCTCTTCTACCGAAGCGTTTCCCCGGAGCAGGTCCGCTGGTAGGAGTACCAGCGCGAGGAACTGCCCGTGATCAGATGTCCGCGACGAGATTCAGCGTCGTGATGCTGTCGGTATCGGAGTCGAGCGGATTGGTCGCGTCTTGCAGATCGGTGTTGCTGCGTGAGAAGTGCGACACCTTGAGCGAGAATCGATCCGACAGCTTGAACGCGGCGCCGAGACCTATCTCGGTGAAAGTATTATCACTGCCGAAGTCACTTCGGAAGTCGGCATTCAACGTGACCGTATCAGTGATGCGATTGAGGTAATTCACACCAACATAACCAATCGCGCCATCGAGATCGTCTCCGATGACCGGCTTCAGTGACTTGTTGCCGACACCCACTTCGCCGGAGAGGTAGCCGGTTTCGTTGCGATAGAAGCTGTAGCCAACGCCGATGATCTGACGCGTCGCGGAATCGATGTTCGACGGCTCGTCGGTTTCGTAGTCGAGAATACCGAACGCGTACAGCCGGTCATTCACGTAGTACTTCGGCTGATAACCGATCGACAGACGATCTGAGTTGTCACCTTCGACAATCTGCCTGACCGGGAAACCATTGTCGTCGCGGACAACGTTGCCGTCTTCATCGCGCTCGGTCACGAGGACCGTCGAGCTGCCCTTGAACATGGAGGCGGTAAGCACATGGTCCCACCGGTTGTAGCTCTTGATCAGGCGAATCGAACCGTTGATGTTGCTGGACTCGGCGTTGCCGGTCACGAATGAAGCGCCAAGCCCGGCGGTACCAGTCCAGCCGGATAGCACACTCTCGCCAACAGCGAGCGCCTGATCGGCTACGGATTCTTCTTCCTGGGCGTAGGCACCACCGGTACCGACGGCGAGAGCGAGCGCCGCGACGCTGACGAGCTCAAAGGATGTGCGCATGAAAATACTTCCTGTTTCGAATACGGAGGGAATAGCATCGCGCCTGGAAAGGCCAGCGGGTAGAGCTAAATGGAGAACTTCACGATGTTTCACACCGGCGCGGCTCAACTTGCCGGCGTACCGTCGATCCTTTCGAGCGGCGTCGAATCCCTTCGGTAAAACGACGTCATGCGAACATTCGTGTCGTGAACCCCGCTGCGCGATGCAAGCGAAGGCGAGCCGGTACTCTACAGCAAGTTCAACGTTCACGGCAGGTTCTGCCTTGTTTCCCGACTCCCAGCCCTCCGACAAAATGATGACGCTCGGCTCGAGCTACCCTGTCGACAGGCATGACCAGGTCGTCCGGGTGCTGGACGACCTTCGAAAGTGGCCGAAGACCCCGAACTGCTCGGCGCTCTGGATTCGCTCGCGAAGCCCGGCGCGCGCGGCGATCCGCAGTCGCCATTGCGCTGGACAACCAAGAGCTTGCGTGTGCTCGCGGCCGAGCTTGAACAGCGGGTCACTCGGTGAGCTACCGCAGCGTGCCGAAGCTCCTCAAACACCTGGGCTACTCCCCGCAAGGCAACGTGAAGACGATCGAAGGGGCTCAGCATCCGGACCGCGATGCGCCGTTCCGACATATCGCCAAGCAGAGCCAGCAGCACATGGAGGCTGCAGAACCCGCGCTGTCGGTAGACACCAGGAAGAAGGAACTTGTCGGGGCCTACAAGAACGGGGGCAAGGAGTACCGCCCCAAAGGCGAGCCGGAGAAGGTCAAGACTCACGACTTCAAGGGCGAGCTTGGCAGAGTGGCTCCTTACATCGGAGCCACGAAAACAAAGGAAGGTTTGGAGGTACGCTGCGAGCTTGATACGAACACTTACAAGATAGGGACGAAAAGTGACAGAGGAAGATAATGAATGCGATTAAACTGCACCCTCACAAGTTTCACGGCGAGTGGAACTACACGATAAAGCCGCGAAAATAGAGCAATGCCATAAAGTAGATATAAATTTGCTCACACTCCCTTGGTGCGAAAGCGTTATCAAAGGATCTTGCTAACCTGGTTCAACTCGTTCTAGCTGATATCACGTAGTCAGTCGTAGGCTGGGGAGTCATTCGGTTAATCAGGACGAGGCTTGTCCGGGCTCACTGCGAACCTCGAAGTACAGCGCTGCTCCAGCCAGATTCGCATCAAAT
>Ga0209185_1001936_pt1 | contig 15938 bp, 10 predicted proteins | sample SidtaG_2_FD_187425 | JGI IMG/M metagenome (GOLD analysis project Ga0209185, IMG submission 187425) | Marine algal microbial communities from Sidmouth, United Kingdom - Sidmouth_Asex2 metaG (SPAdes) (version 2) | ecosystem: Host-associated > Algae > Red algae > Unclassified | place: Sidmouth... | reverse complement strand
GTTGTTGATAATGCTACAGTTTCTGTAGGAGAAAATGCAACTTTCACGATTACAGTATCAAATGTTGGTCCAGCGAATACAACAGGAGTTGAAGTAACAGACCAATTACCTACAGGCTTAACTTTTGTAACAGCAACAGAAAGTACAGGTACTTATGATGCAACAACAGGAGTTTGGACAGTAGGAGACTTAAATGTTGGTGAATCTGAAACACTTGAAATTGAGGTAACAGTAACTTCATTTGGTTCTTTTGTCAATGTAGCAGAGGTTACAAACAGCGACCAACCTGACATTGATTCTACACCAGACAATGGCAATTCTGGAGAAGATGACCAAGATTCAGCAGCAATCGGAAGTGAATTAATTGACCTTGAATTACAAAAAACAGTGGCAGATGCTGACTATGTCTTAGGAACTACAGTAGAATATACAGTTTCTGTAAGCAATCAAGGTCCTTCTGATGCAACAGGAGTTGAAATAACGGATATGTTGCCAGCAGCATTAAACTTCATTTCTGCTACTGCAACAACAGGAGCATATGACGATGCAACTGGTTTATGGACTATCGGTGATCTTTCTTTAAACAGTGTTGCAATCCTAACGATTGAAGCAATGATTATGGACTTTGGCGATGTTATAAATATTGCTGAAATAACAGCAGCCGATCAAACTGATATTGATTCTACACCAAACAATGATGACATTACAGAAGATGATCAAGACAGTGCTTCTTTACAAGTAGTAGAGGTTCGTCCTGGTAAAATTCAAGGTTTAGCTTGGTTAGATGAAAATGGAAATGGTGTTCGTGACGATGGTGAGATCTTATTAGAAGGAATTACTGTTCACTTAATGGGGAATGGTGGATTAGAGTTCACACAAATAACAAACTCTATTGGTGAATACATCTTTACAGAATTACAACCATATGATTTCTATCAAGTAATGTTTGAAGTACCTGCTGGAAGTGGATATAACTTCACTACACAAAATGTAGGTAGCAACGGTTTAGATAGTGATGTAGATGGTACTGGATTAACAAGCTTTATTGTTGTAGAGGAAGATTTCTGTATTGAAAATGTAGATGCTGGATTTATTGGAAATGTAACTGATCCTTGTGATTTAGTCGAAGGTGGAAGCATTTTAGTACCAAGCAACATTTCAACAGTAATTTGTACAATTGGAGATGAAGAGGTAAATACCATTACAGTAACTCCAGCAGGAACAGGTGGTAATTATGCTTACATCATTACCAACGAGGATGGTTCTGAAATCTTAGCAGGTCCTTTAGATGGTCCAGACTTCACCTTTGAAGGTGTACCAGCAGGAATTTGTCAAATTTGGGGTATTGCTTATTCTGGTACTTTAAATGTACCTGTAGGAAGTGCTTTAAGTGAAGTTTCAGCAGATTGTTATGATTTATCTAACAACTCAGTCGAAGTAATTCGCCAAGATTGTACTATTCCTGTAACAATGCTTACTGGTTGTACTGACGAAACGGCTTGTAATTACAGTGAAGCAGCAATGATTGATAATGGAAGTTGTATCTTCCCAGAAGCAAGTTGTGACGATGGAGATGCTACAACCGAAAATGATGTATTCAATGCAGATTGTGAGTGTGAAGGCACACCAATCGTAACAGAAGTACCAGGATGTACAACTGAAATGGCGTGTAACTACGATGCAACAGCAACAACCGATGACGGAAGTTGTATTATGCCAGGAGCAGGTTGTGACGATGAAGATGCAACAACTGAAAACGATACATTGAATGCAGATTGTGAGTGTGAAGGCACACCAATCGTAACAGAAGTACCAGGATGTACAACTGAAATGGCTTGTAACTACGATGCAGCAGCAACAACCGATGACGGAAGTTGTATTATGCCAGGAGCAAGTTGTGACGATGGAGATGCAACAACAGAAAATGATATATTGAATGCAGATTGTGAGTGTGAAGGCACACCAATTGTAATCGAAGTACCAGGTTGTACAGATGACAATGCTTGTAACTACGATGCAGCAGCAACAACTGATGATGGAACTTGTTTCTATCCTGGAGAGGGTTGTGATGATGGAGACGCTTCAACAACAAACGATACATTAAATGCAGATTGCGAATGTGAAGGCACACCAGTTGTGACAGAAGTACCAGGATGTACAGATGCAACAGCTTGTAACTACGATGCAACAGCAACGACAGATGATGGAAGTTGTGTGGTAATAGATGCAGGAAGTCTTGTACTTGAATCAGATGGTACAACAACCGTTGAGATTTGTACAATAGGCGACGATGTTGAAGATATTGTAACAGTATCACTTACTGGAAACAGCAGCACCAACTATGTTTATGTAATCACAAACAATGATTCTTCTGAGATCTTAGGTGGTCCTTTAGATGGTCCTGACTTCACTTTTGAAGGGGTAGAGCCAGGTATCTGTAAAATCTGGGGTATTGCGTACGAAGGCGACTTAACGGTTCCTATAGGAAGTGCTTTAAGCGAATTAAGTGCTGATTGTTATGTAGTATCTACACCAATCAACGTTGTTCGTCAAGATTGTACACCAATCGAAGTACCAGGATGTACAGATGACACAGCTTGTAACTATGATGAAACAGCAACAACAGACGACGGAAGTTGTATGTTACCAGGAGCAGCTTGTGATGATGGAGATGCAACGACAGAAAACGATGCTTTCAATGCAAATTGTGAGTGTGTAGGCACAACAATTTGTGAAGAAGGTCCATTAGAATTATGTACAGCCCCTGTTACCGAAATGATTATCTGTCCTGAGTTCTGTAATTTACAGACGCCATTCCAATTGACAGAAGCAGTTTCTATGGAAGGTAATATGGCAGTAATCTTAGATGATAACTGTGTAAGATTTACACCAGTTGCAGGATTTGAAGTAATAGGTATGGATGCTTTAACAATTACAGCTTGTAGCGATGCTATAGACGACTGTCAAGCATTGACTTATATTATCGAAGTTGGTGACTGTACAGGAAACAATACAGACCCAACGGCTGTACCAGATACAGAAATTACAACGGAAAACACACCAGTGAACATTCCAGTAATTGACAATGATACAGATCCAGAAGACGATAATTTGATACTTTGTTTACAAGATGGAGACGGTGAGCCAAGCAATGGTACTATCCAATTAAATGACGATGGAAGCATTACTTACACACCAAATGACGGATTTATTGGACAAGATAGCCTTACTTACACAATTTGTGATGGAAATGGTGGGTCAAGTTCAACAACAGTTAGTATATTTGTGGACGGAGAAGGAGAATGTGACAATGATTTACTTGTTTGTACACTACCTTTCCCTTTCCAAGCATTAACAGTTTGTGTGGATTTCTGCACACCAGATGCAACAATTGAAGACGTTAATCCATTATTCTTTGAATGTAGCTTAAATATTACTGATGAACTTTGCTTCACATACCTACCACTTCCTGCTTTCACAGGAGACGAAACATTAGAAGTAATTGGATGTAACGAAGTAGGTGTTTGTGATACAACTTACGTTTTCGTTAATGTAAATGAAGATTGCGAAAGTCCTGGCGAATTCTCTGATGCAGAAAATGAAGAAGGGTTCAAATTAGCAATTGATAATGCTACTGACAATATCTTTACAGAAATGACGATTCCTAATGTCATTACACCTAACCAAGATGGCATCAACGATGTCTTTGAAATCGAGTTCTTAAACAAAGTAGGAACAGAATTTGAAGCAAGTTTGACTATCTTAAACAGCTTAGGACAAGTGGTTTACCAAGACGTAGCCACCAACCGTAGTGTACAATGGGATGGAACAAGAAATATAGGCTATGGGAACGAAGGAACGTATTTCTACTCCTTAGAAATCAAAGACCAAAACGGCGAGGCTGTTTTACGTCAAGGTTTCATCGAGTTGAGACGATAATACGTTTTGGAATTAAGCCTTCTTATCATCAAGTCTCGTTCTCCTTAGGGGGGGCGGGACTTTTTTTATACCCAAAACCAAAAGAGAAACCAAAAAAAACAAGTGAAGTATAAACAGCAAGCCCCAAAAAGGCGCAACCCCAAAAAATAGGACACAGTCCTATTAAAAGCCCTGAAAGGGCGCAACCCCAAAAAATAGGACACAGTCCTATTAAAAGCGCCGAAAAAGGCGCAACCCCAAAAAATAGGACACAGTCCCATTAAAAGCCCAAAAAGAGCGCAACCCCAAAAAATAGGACACAGTCCTATTAAAAGCCCGAAAAAGGCGCAACCCCAAAAAAATAGGACACAGTCCTATTAAAAGCCCCAAAAAGGCGCAACCCCAAAAAATAGGACACAGTCCTATTAAAAGCGCCGAAAAAGGCGCAACCCCAAAAAATAGGACACAGTCCCATTAAAAGCCCTAAAAGAGCGCAACCCCAAAAAATAGGACACAGTCCTATTAAAAGCCCTAAAAGAGCGCAACCCCAAAATGCTATTCTGCATCATTCATTCATAAACGGCTCCAGAAAACCAATAACAGAAGTACCCGCCTTATTCCAACGAATCCCATGCCCACTACCAACACGAATTTCATAGACAAACTCATGCTTATAGTGACAAAAGAGATTCCACCACGTTTTATTGTCAATCAAATCTAATACCAAATTTTTTACATACAAATCTTTTTCAGACGGATTACCCCTTATCTCACCCCAAAAATTATCAGTAGACCGACCCACATGTTTTTCCCAAGCCCTCGTGACGACACAGATTTTACCATTATAAGTCTCAAAACAACTATCCAACAAAGCCTGTTTTAAAGGCGGAATGGCAGTCTCATCTAAGACACTCGCAGAGGTCAAACGTTGTCCCAAAACAATTAGCAAATATGCAAAAGGTGCATTTTGCAAAACGGTAGCCCAAGCACGTTCCGAATGATTGTCCTGTTCAATAACTATTTCATATTGGGATTTAAAATAACTCATTATTTGAGTAAGTGGGGGAGTCACTTCTTCACAAAAATAGGGGAGACGAACTTCAGTAGATGCAGCCTTTAAATATTCATTGAACCGTTCGATAAAAGCACGCCAATGTTCATTTACCAACAACCCAGCATATTGTTCTTTCCAACCGACAGAAAAGTAAGAAGCGATATTTTTTGTAATGGGATACATTATTTTGATTTTAAATTCAAAACCCTAAATGTAGCCTTAAAGTACGCAATCTTTTTGCATAGGAGTAATAACTTCATTCTCTCTCGCTATCTAAATGCGCTTTAAAACTTGCAACAAATTCGTGCGCTTCCTTTAAAGAAATCTTTTGATTGAATTTCACAAATTTTATACACTCTAAAATAGATTCATCATTCTTTATCAATTTTTCTACCTTCTTTTCTATTGCTTCCCAAGAAAGTTTTTCCTCATTTGGTTTGTTATGTTTACTAAGCATATGTATTGATTTATTCATGTTTTGTTACCGAAAATAGTCGTAAAGACCCTCCAAAATAGCCCCGATAGCAGCGTTATACCAAAGCAGCGTAGGCAGTAGGGGCAGACCCATGTGTCTGCCCAGAAAGGCATTTTGGTATAGTAGCGAATAGCGGGCCTTTCCGTCATATTGAAAGACAAACCATGCGCTCCTTATTATAGTTTATATAGTTGTGAACCACACAACAAAAACTAAGAAAACCCAACATTCAACCCACTAAATTTCATAAAAAGATAATCCTTTACCAACGTTTCTAACGGAATCTTATGCTCTTTAAGAAAACGCTTATTCGTCATAATATTGATGGCAAAATGTTCGTCTAAGCTCACCAAAAGCTCCACCGACACAGGATGAAAGACCTTATTGGCGATGCCTTCCACATAAAATTTGCGTAAATCACCGAGCATCTGATCCAAAAAAGAACGAATCACCTTCCAAGCATCAGGATAATTTTCTTTTAATTCGTGTAAAAAATGTGCAGAAATCCCCTGAATACCTTCACAAATAATTTCAATAATGTTTTGATAAATTACAGTAAAATTATCATTGTTTTTTAGAAGTTCATCTCTATACCGATTCAATTTTTCGATTCTAATCTCTGCTACATAGGTCAAAACTTCCTGTTTTGTCTTGAAATATTGATAAACTGTAGACTTACTCTTATTCATTTTTTGAGCAATATCATCTATGGTCAAATCTTTCAATGAGACGTTTTGAAGCGAAGGCAACAGCATTTCAGCCCATTTCTTCGTCTTTCCAGTTCTTGCTTTCCTATTCTTTTCTGAGGCTTTCCTTCCCATTATACTTAAATTCTAAATGTTAAATCCTAAATTCTAAAACACACTATCGACACTACTTGTTCATTGAACGCCAAACACAACTCAAATAATAAAAAAAACAATATTACTTGGTAATTTACTAAAACCGAACTATTTTTATGAAAAAAGTTCGGTTTTTATTTGTATTTCTGTAATAATCGAACTATTTTTATGAAAAAAGTTCGATTATGAGAGATTTAAAATATTTAGCAGCGTACCTTGTACCCACTTTGGGGATTGTAGGACTTTTGTTGGGAGGACACTATTCATACCTCCTTCCTTTGGTTGTCTATATTTTTGTTCCCATCTTAGAAGCTGCTTTACCAGTATCAACAGCGAATTTTTCTGATGAAGTCAAGAAAGAACGGTTGAATATAAAAATCTTTGATTGGTTGCTCTATTTTAATGTTGTATTGGTTTATGGCATTCTTCTACTTTTTATCTACAAACTAAATACGGCTAATTTATCAGCTTATGAATTAATTGGCAGTATTGTTACAGTAGGCGTTGTTTTTGTGACAAATGGCATTAACGTCGCCCATGAATTGGGACACCGCAAAAGTAAGATAGAGAATCGAATGTCACAAGCTTTATTATTGCCTTCCTTGTATATTCACTTTTTTATTGAACACAATTTGGGGCATCATAAAAATGTGGCGACAGATTTAGATCCTGCAAGTGCCAGATACAATGAGTTGGTGTATACTTTTTGGTTTCGTTCTGTGATAGGCAGTTATAAAAGTGCGTGGAACATCGAAAAAACTCGTTTGAAACGAAAAAATATTCCTTTTTGGAGTACTAAGAATCAGTTATTGATGTTTCATTTTGTGCAGTTTGCCTACATTGCCTTTATTTTTGCGGTAACAAGTTTTACAGGATTCATAGCGATTATGCTTGCAGGCATTTTCAGTTTCCTTATGTTAGAAACCATCAATTACGTAGAACATTATGGTTTACGCAGAAAAAAATTACCATCAGGGCGTTATGAAAAAGTACAACCCATTCACTCTTGGAACTCAGAATATGAGATGGGCAAAATTTTGCTATATGAACTTACTCGCCATTCTGATCACCACTATCAAGCCAACAAAAAATATCAAATTTTAGACCACTACGAAGAAGCACCAGAACTTCCTTTAGGTTATCCAGGTTCTATCATCTTGTCCCTCATTCCTCCTGCATGGTTTATGGTTATGAACAAACGAGTAAAAGCACATCAATCTAATTTGGTAGTGACAGTATAGTCTGATTTTTTTTTGGAGCGAAAGGTCAGGAGCTTCGTCGTGACGGGGCTTCCTGCTATCCGTTCTTATCGTTTTTGCTTCACTTATATTTGCCCCTCAAAAAACGATACCACTGCTATCAGGGCTATTGTGCATGGTCGTTGTCAATATTTAGGGTATGAAAGAACTTTCATATACAACAAAGTTTTCTCTTTTATCATTTCTTAAATAAGTAGGTGGACAAAATAAAACGCACATTAAAAAACCGTAAAGAATTGATAATAAGGCAATTACTACATCCCTTTCGTCCCACTAAAATCGTTCCCTTACTTATAGGAGATTTTGATTATCCATTTTCTATGTCTATATTTAGAATGACAAGTCTATTCAACAATAACAACATAGTTTATGGGTTTCTTACCAATTGTTTCATTTCTCGGCTTTACATTATTAGTAGCGTTTGTGGCTTGGTACGCTACGAGAGGAACAGATGAAAGCACCGCAGATGGCTACTATTTGGGCGGAAGAAGCTTGGGAGCAATTACCATTGCAGGTTCTCTGTTGTTGACCAATCTTTCCGCAGAACAAATCGTGGGCTTAAATGGACAGTCATTTACCGAAGGGATTTTGGTGATGGCTTGGGAAACCCTTGCAGCTATTGCCATAATTTTTACCGCCATTTTTCTACTTCCAAGATATATGCATTCTGGCATTACGACGATTCCCGAATTTATCCAAGAGCGTTTTGATAGGCAAACGAAAACCATTCTCTCCATTTTATTTTTGATTGCCTTTGGGATTGTGCTTTTGCCAACAATCCTTTATTCTGGTTCCCTTGCATTTAGTACGATGCTGGATTTGCCTACTTTGTTGGGGATGACGCAATCGGCTGTAATGTGGATTTGTGTCTGGACTATTGGCATTATAGGGATTTTGTACGCCATTTTTGGAGGGCTAAAAGCGGTTGCCGTTTCGGATTTAGTGAATGCCATAGGATTGCTAATCGGTGGACTTTTGATTCCTATGTTTGGCTTACAACTTATTGGAGATGGAAGTCTTTCGGAGGGGATGTCGATACTTTGGAATACACATCCAGAGAAATTTAATGCGGTTGGAGCGGTTGATGCCTCCATTCCTTTTGGAACAATTTTTACGGGAATGATGATTGCACAAATGTATTATTGGGGAACGAACCAAGCTATTTTGCAGCGAGTTTTTGGTGCTAAAAGTTTGGCGGAAGGTCAGAAGGGAATGATTTTGGCGGGATTCGTAAAATTTCTAATTCCTATCATTGTTGTATTGCCTGGTATCATTGCGTGGCATTTGTTTGAGGGTAATTTGGCGAATGCGGATCAGGCTTATCCTGCTTTGGTACGAAAAGTATTGCCAGAGGCTTTGCTTGGTTTTTTTGCAGCCGTCCTTTTTGGGGCAGTACTCAGTTCCTTTAATAGTTTGTTGAATAGTAGTGCGACCTTATTTGGATTTGACTTATACAAGGAATATTTTAAACAAGATGCTACGGAAAAACAAACAGTAAGAGCAGGTAAAATTTTTGGCATGTGTCTCGCACTCATTTCTATGATTATCTCGCCATTTATTGCGAATGCGCCTGATGGTCTTTTCGCCTATATTCAGGAATCATTGGGTAGTTTAAGTGTGCCAATTTTAGCGGTAGTTGTGATGGGAATGCTAACAAAACGAGTTCCTGCTTTGGGCGCAAAAATCGTTTTGGTTGGTGGAGTTTTGATGTATTTAGTCAGCCAATTTGTACTGAGTCCAATTTTTGTAGAGTCTGCATTGGCGGATGCAGCAACAAAGGGAATTACGGGCGCAAAAGAATTGGGCATGATAGAAGCACAGGCTTACCCACATTTTTTACACATTATGGGTATTCTTTTTGTCGTCAATATTTGTATCATGCTGATAATGGGAAAAGTCGCTCCTAAACAAGACGAGTACATTCCTAAAGCTACAGAGGCAATAGACCTTACGCCATGGAAACCTGCTAAGGCTGTTGGACTAATCATTGTGCTTTTGGTGTTGAGTACTTATTTTATTTTTAGGTGACGAGTGACGAGTGACGAGTGACGAGTGACGAGTGACGAGTGACGAGTGACGAGTGACGAGTGATGATGGAATTCAATAATTAATCAAAGCCCAATACACGCCCTTAATTACTTCGCCCATTCGCTTAAAATCTAAGGATTCAACGGTATCCGTAATTTGGTGGTAATTCTTATTGCGATAAAAAGCGGTATTGTTAATCATCACAGCATCAAAACCGTGTTTCCAATAGTTTTGATGATCTGAAAAGTCAATGCCTTCTAATAGTTTGGGGGCATTCATAGAACGAACATCTATGTCAGCGACCTGTTTCATTTTCTTCTTGAATTTGCGGACGTGTCCCAAGTGGTCTAATTTGCTGATGACCGCTATAAAATTTCCTTTATTGGGATACAGCCATTTTAGAAAACCAATGGGATAATCTTGCGAGTTTTCTTCGTCTGAATAATAGCCAATCATCTCCAAACAAACCATCAATTCAATATCAATTTTTTGATTTTTTAGGCTTTGTGCATGAATAGCACTGCCCATCATATTGCTTCTAAAATGTGGAGGTTCTTCTAAAGAGTAAGCGACGAAATCTATCTTTTTATCTAAAGTCGGTTGGTGAATTTTTATTAAACGAGCGACTTCTAATAAGCCTGCCACGGCACTTGCATTGTCATCTGCGCCAGGTTGGTCGCCACAGACATCGTAGTGTGCGCCAATGACATAACGGGGCAAATCATCAGACCCAATAGAAGCGACTACATTTTTATAGGTTTTGCCTTTTACCTCATATTCCTGCATATAGGTTTCCATACCCAATTTTTCAAATTCCCCCTGAATGTAATCTGCTGCTTTATTCAAAGAAGCTACATTTTGATAATTTCGATAAGGACGAATATCTGCTAAAAATTGCACATCTTTTTCAATTCTGTCTAAATCTACTTTGATATTTTCGTTTTGGCGTTTAGGTCGTAAAACGGGATTGGTTACACAAAGTAGGAATCCTACTATTGATAGCAAAAAGACTGAGAGGGCTTTTATGAACATGTGCTTTGTATTAGGTTAAGACTATTTAAAATAGCCCTGATTCTTGAAATTCTAATATCTAATTCTAAAGTGGTACAGACTATGAAAAATAGCCCTGATAGGAGTGGTTGGATGGCTGCGTTGGCTGACTTGTTCGGTTCATCTGTGGAACTGAAAGGCATTTTGAAAATGCCTTCCAATACCGTTCAGTACGTGAAAAAATGCAAGGCATCTTGGAGATGCCATCCATTAGCGGATAGCAGGACTGAACGTAGCGACGAAGCACCAGACAGTTCGCTCCTAATTAAAAATTATTTTTTTACAAAACGCTTTGTTGTTGCAGAGTCGCCTTGTTTGATTTTTAAGAGATAAAGTCCTGCGCTCCAATCTTGTATATTTAAAGTATTTTTGTATGAATTATTGTGTGCTTGTGTGGTTTCTTCCCAAATGACTTGACCCATTAAGTCAAATATTTGTATCGTGATGTTTTGTGAAGTGAAAGGTGTAAATGCTATGTTGAGTTGATTGGTTGTGGGTATTGGGTGAATGGTTAAGTTGGTAGAAATATCTACACTGTTGATACTCGTAGAGATACAAGGCGATTCCACCTCAACGACTAAAGGCTCTATCAAAGGGGCTTCAATGGTAATCGTTGCATTCTCTTCACAGTCAATAGGATTGCTTGTAAATACATTCGCATTAAACGTTCCGTCCTGAGACGTATAACTTGTGGAATCTCCACCTTCAACATAGATAATAGCCATGTAAGTATTGGTCGTACTATCAACCGCATATTCGACAATATCACCATAGCCAAATGGCGCACAAGAAATAATGGTGATGGGTTCGGAAGCGATAATATCATAACAAGAAGGAAAGGATAAAATGACGTCTAACGGAGTGCCAATACTATTTTGAATTACATCAAAATTGTCTCCTGTATTTATAGCATAAGCGATATAAGTATTGGCGTCAGGGGTAAATTCTCCTGTTGTGTCTGCGTGTGTAATGATGCCATTTTCATCCGTTAAAACGTATTGTTGGAGAAAATCAGGCCCTTCGTAAAAGCCTGTTGTTTCGACATTGATAAGTTCGTTGAGGCAATATTGAGCAGCTATTGCATTGGTAAATGTACCTGCATTGGGTGTACAACTGCAATCAATAGGATTTAGAACGGTAATCGTATCCGTTACCAAATCATAATAAACGGATCTTGTAAAGGATTACATTCTTCAAGAAGAAATTCTTTTGTTACAAAGTCATAACAGGTTAAGTTGAATTCTGCTTGAATGATAAGAGATTCATTAATTTCTTCTGTTAGTTCTGATGTTAGTACATTTAAAGCAAGTATAACATAATCGTTTGAAATACCTGCGAGGTCAGGAGCAACAAAACTTTCTTCTGGTTCGAGTCCTATATAGTCAGCAGTAAACAAATCACGATAATAGCCTCTGGCGTAAATTTGTGTATATTCGGCTGATTCATTGAATCCTTCAATGGTATAAGAAATAACATCGTTCTCACAATAAAAAAAATCTATTGGTTCAACAATCGTTCCTGCATCCGCCTCACATTGCGCTTGTAACAAAAAGGGGATACAAATGCTAAGTAAAAAGATTAATATTTTGTTCATCAGGTTATATTTTTCTGGAGAGAACGGTGGATTGCTTCGTCGTCAAGGAAAGGCCTGCTATCCGCTATAGTAGCGGATAGCAGGCCCAAGCGTCAAGACGGAGGGATTTACCGTTGTCTCCTAAAAAAACATGCTCTTTTTTGGACAAATTCCAATTAAATAATTAGATTAGCTCCATATTCAACTTTACATTCTAACATAATTTATCGTGAAACCACTTAGTAAAGAAGCTCAAGCTTTAGAAGAACAGCTTAAAAAACAAACAGGTGCCTATACTTTGGGCGATTTTTCCACCATTACGGGGATGCCGACTTTGGAAACAAAGTATGCGCTCGTTGAAATGATGGGACGCTATAAAAGTCAGTTAAGTACCACTGAAAATGGCGATTTGATTTATGATTTTGGGGAGGATTTGCAGCGTCGAGATATGCAGCCTTTTCGGGAAAAATTTATGGGCTTTTTACAGTTTGCTTGGAAGGGTTTTAAGGTGTTTTATAAGGCGTTGATTGCCGTGATGTTGGTGGTGTATTTTGTGGTGTTTGTCTTGTTAGTGATCGCTTTGGTTGTCGCTATGGCGAGTGCCAATAAGGGCGATTCGAGAGGGCGAAGTAGTGGCGGTGGCGCCTTGCGGATTGTTGGAAGTATCTTTGAGTCGATTTTTTGGATGAAAACCCATAATAAAAGACGCTACAAGCCCTGGGATAAATGGGGTTATCCATATGAACATTATGAGCCACGTCGTACACATTTGCCACACAAGGACTATAAAACACAACCCAATGAAAATCCTAAAAATGAACGTCTAAAAGAAAAAAGTTTTATTGCAAGTATCTATGATTTTGTGTTTGGTCCGCCAAGAATTGAGCTTCATCCTTTGAAGAATCGTCAGGAAGTGGCTTCTTATTTGAGACAGTCTAAAGGGCTGATTTCTACGTCGGAAGTGCAAGCTTTGGCGGGATGGACGAGGGGAGAAGCTTCGGAGTTTTTGACGAACTGTATCTCTGATTTTGATGGCGATGCGACGCTTTCTCAGCAAGGCACAATTTATGGCGAATTTGATGATTTGATTCGTGCTAAAAAGGAAGATAAAGAATTAACGCCCATCGAATTTTTCTGGGATGAGTACGAGCCAGAATACGAATTGACGGGAAATAGTACGGGAAAAAATGCCGCAATTATTGCGATGAACGCCTTTAATTTGGCGTTGTCGGGTTATGTTTTGTCTGGTGGATTGGCGGTGTTGGGACTGACTTCTGTGATGGCAACCGTATTTTTAGGCGTATTGCCAATGTTGTATTCACTGGTGTTCTTTTTAGTGCCTGCCATTCGTAGTTTTTACGTTCGACGTATGCAACGAAAACAACACATTCAAAATATTCGCAAACGCTTGATGAAGGTCGTTTTTGTGAAACACAAAGAAAAAATTTCGTTGATAGAATTAACGGATGTCGCTAATAAATTGAGAAAAACGGAGGAAAAATTAGATGCGGCAACAGTGCAAGCGACTTTGGAGGATTTTATCGTCGATTTGGATGGTCATGCCGAAGTAGATGAGAATGGAAATGTGGTATATGATTTCCGCCAGTTAAATCGAGAATTGACGGAGATGGAGGAGATTCGAGATATTAAAATTTTGGATGCCAATATTGGGGATGAATTGGATTTGTTGGGGGATTAGGAATTAGCCGTTTTATAACGTTCAGACCATTTGAAATAGCCTCGATAGTAGCGTTATAGCAAACTGGTTTAAGTAGTTTTTGTGGTTTTAGTAGTTGTTCGGTTCTGTCCTTTATAAATTCGTTTGCTATAGTAGCGGATAGCGAGACTTTCCGTTCCGACGAAGCACTTTACCTTTCGCTCCTTTCCAAAAAAAAACCGCAACATATGGTGCGACCCATAGTATTGCGGCTATAATTTATATGCAAAAGTGCGAATCTTGCATTTAAAAAAATTCTAATTATCTAATGCTTTATTTTACGATTTGTTGCAAGGTAATGTTTCAATATATGTTTATTTTTTTTTCTCCAATAGCTCTGTTTTACGCTGTTTGGCTCGTCCCAAAAAGTCTTTTATGTTCGGGTAGTCGGGCATGATTTCCAACGATTTCTCACAGTTTTGGATAGATTTTTCAAACTTTTTTAGGTGCAAATATCCCTCACACAAACAAGCATAAGCAATCAAACTTTTCTCTCGATATTGGAGCGATTTTTCTGCATATTCTACGCTTTTTTGGTAGTCTTTTTCCTGCAAATATTCCATCGCCAACATATTGTAAGCCTCCGAAGTTCCCAATTTGGTCGCTTGAATTTTGTAAGAACCATCCTGTTTTGCCAACGTTTGATCCATCTGATACGTCATCGCTTCCAAGCGTTCTACCCTAAAATCATCGACTCGTTCATTGCGATATGTTTCTAAAGCTGCTGGGTCAAAGAATTTTTCAGCTTTCAAAAGATGGTACGACAAAACATTCCCCGTTTTGGCAGTTCTAAACAGATAATTTGCCTGTAAAAAACTGCTTGCTACCAACAAAAAAATCCCGACACCCGCCACCATTTTCCAATTTTTGGGCATAAACTGCTTCGCCAAAAGTAAGAGCATGGAAGCGGCAAAAAAGCGGTAAACAAATTCTAAAAACAGAACATACCGTACATTTTTGATGATTAACGAAAAGGCAATCAAGGTGTAAAAAAACAAGCCAATCAAGACATATTCTTTCCAAAATTCCTTTTTGAAATTGTAAAAATAATAGCCCAATGACGCCAAAAATAGGAGTGAAACCGTAGGCGATAAAATCATAAAATCCACAATATACCGATACCAGGGACCATCTTTCAACGCCAAATGTCCGCTTGTGCGTTCATTCACAATATGGCGATTGAACTGCAAACCGACCATTTCCATCGTATCAGATACGCCAAAAATCACCGCACACAACACACCATATAATACAATCGGGGCGACCAGCATAATCGCCATATGTCCCCAATTCGCTTCCTTCTCAAAAAGCAGTTTTCCTTTAAGCAAAATCAAGGCAAAAAATGGATAGAGTAGAAGGCTTTGTTCTTTCGTACTAATCGCCAAAAACAAGGCCAAAACGACCCAAATCATATTGGTAGAAGACGGATTTTCGAGGTAGTGCAAGATGCTAAAAAGGCTCGCCAAAATCGTAAAACAAAACAAGGTTTCTGTCAAAGCCTTGCCCGAATACGCCAAAAATAACGGCGCAACCAACAGCAACAAACAAACCATTATCGCCCTTTCATGACTCCAATATTTGCTCACAAACCAAAACGATAAGATAAGAATCAGCACAAAAGAAAAAATCGAAATATACGCTCCAGAATTGATATTGGGATTAATTACATGAAAAATTCGATGCAACAAAATCCGACTAATCCGCAGTGGATGATGTCCTTGTGTCGCACTATCCGAAACGTCCGTCGCCTTCTCCACATATTCCGTCGCCAAAAAATCAAACCCACCAAAAAGCCCTTTATCCTGCAAGACTTCCACCTGATGATAATACCGTTCCTGATCGCCTTTATTCCAATTCGGCACATTATTAAACGCCCACAATCCGACAATTAAAGCCAACGCCCCAAAAACCAGCATATATATATAACGCAAAGATTTACCCATATTTTAATTAGTCTATTTGTAAATTAGTGTATCAGTCGGTTAGGAAATTAGCGTGTAGTAGGACAAAAATAAGCTGATA